>Ga0137403_10004431_pt1 | contig 16561 bp, 12 predicted proteins | sample CZOMad2_1_16fung_FD_122057 | JGI IMG/M metagenome (GOLD analysis project Ga0137403, IMG submission 122057) | Vadose zone soil fungal communities from Angelo Coast Range Reserve, California, USA - CZOMad2_1_16fungal (Hybrid Assembly) | ecosystem: Environmental > Terrestrial > Soil > Vadose zone...
ATGCTTCAGAGGCCTTGTCACGCCACTTTATAGCCGCAATTTGCCGATTCCGTTGGATCCAGACTCGAAACGCCAGCGGATTGTTGTGCTGGCGTCGTCCCCTCGCCGGCTCATCCACCCGGTCCGGCTGCTTGTTTTGCCCGCGTTGTCCTCTTGCACAATTCCCGCGTTGCCAAATTGAGATTCCTCCGCCACACGAGCGACGTGAAATCGGGCACTTTATTTTGCTTGAGAGGTAAATCAATGGGTATCCAGCGCATGAATGGCGTGCCGCAGGCGGCGCTCGATTGAGTGATGCCGCTCGGGCGCAAGCACCTGGCTCCCATCTTCTTCGCGCACGTAAAAGCTATCAATCGCCGCACCTTTTTCTGTGGAGATCTTGGCGGCAGAAATGTCCAGATCCAGCTCGCTTAGCTTTTGGGAGATAACATAGAGCAAACCAATGCGATCTTCTGTCTCGATTTCGAGCAGAGTTCGCGTTTCGGAGGCTTCGTTGTCGAAGTGGATGCGAGTAGGGATGCGTTCGCCCGCGTAGGCTTGATAAATCGGGCGCGAGACCTTCTGCTTCGCAATCAGCGCAGAGAAGTCCACCTCGTCACCGGTGAGAGATTTGTTGAGGACTTTCCCGAATTTATCTCGTTGATCAGCGCCTGCGAGATTACCGGTTTTGGCGTCGTGAACGAAAAACGTGTCAAGTACAATTCCATCCATCCGAGTGAAGATTTGGGCAGTGAGGATGTTAAGCCCGGCAGCGCTGAGAGAACCGGCGATTTTGCTGAATAAACCGGCCCGGTCCCAGGTGCAGACCTTCACGGCATTGTAACCACGATCCGGTTCATTGTGCCAGTTAATGACCGGCGCAAGGGCCGTCTCCTCCTCCAGGATCTGGAGGTGCATGAATCGATGCGCCAGGAGGAGATCATCCAGGATTTCCTTCGCCGAATGGATTTGGAAATAGCGACCCGGAAGGTTGCCTGAATGCGCCTGTAACTCCTCCTCTGACAACTCCTCCGGCATCAGCCGTTGGACCTCCTGCATGAGCAGCTCGCGTTGCTTCTCTTCAGCGCGAACAAATTCTGTCGCGCCGGTCAGCAACTGCATGGCTTTGTGGTGCAGCGTCCAGAGCAACGAATCTTTGAAGCCATTCCACAATTTGTCGCTGGTGGCCAGCGCGTCCACGAAGGTGTGCAGCGTCAGCAGCGTCAGCGTTTCCGGATTCTGCACCTGCTTGGCGAATTGACGAATTACCGCAGGGTCATCCAGGTCACGCCTTTGCGAGAGGCTGGCCATTAGGAGATGATTCTCGATGACCAACCGCAGCGTGTGAGTCGTCGCGCCATCCAGAGCCAGCCGCCGTGCCACCCGCATAGTCAATTGGCCACTCACTTCGGAATGATTGCCGTGACCGTTGGGTTTGCCAACATCGTGTAGCAACAAGGCAAGGTAGAGCACGAACGGCCGGCCCAATCCCTGAAGCAGGGGCGCATAAGCCTCGTGGGGCGGCTGCTTCGCTTCCCAAACGCGGTCAAGTTGCTCAAGGCAGACGAGCGTATGCTCGTCTGCGGCATATTGATGATAAAACTCATGCTGCACCAGGCACGTGAGTTTCCCGAACTCGGGAATGTATTTGCCTAAAAAATCCACCTCGTGCATCGTGCGCAAAATGGGGGCGACATTGCCGCGCTGGTTCAGAATGGACAAAAATGTTTCCCGCACGTGCTCATCGGAGAGAAAGACCCGGTCCATCAAGGGTAATTGATTGCGGATGAGCTGCGCCAGATCCGGGTGCAGGCGCAACCCGCGCTGTTGCGCATAGAGGAAGACACGCATCAGCCGCCGCGGTTGATCACGAAAGACGCGGTTCGAAGCCGCGTGGATCTCACCATTCAAAAATTTGAACCCGTCAACGGGTTCGGCGACGGCCTTCCGGCTATTTGGAAGGAAGGACCGCAGCGAAAGCCGTGGCACGGGCGCAGGCAACAAGGCCAGGCGCTGCTCGAGAGTGCGCGTGATCAGAAAAATGCTGCGGGAATGCATGTACACTTCGCGCATGAAACCCTCGATTCGCTTGCTGGGTGAACGGTCGCGGTAACCGAGGTTGAACGCGACTGCGGGCTGCAGGTTCTTGCTCAACACATCGCTGGCCCGATTGGTGTGATAATGCATCTCCGTGCGCGTGCGCAGCAGAAAGTCATACGCTGCTTCGAGTTGCTTGCGCTCGGCCTCGCTAATCATGTCCTGGGACTGGAAATCCTTGAGGGAGCGGGTTTGGTATTTGAAAAAAAGCATCCAGAGCAAATTTTGGAAATCTCGCAATCCTCCACACCCATTCTTCAGATTCGGCTCTTGCATGCAGGCAGAGTTGCCGAATTTTGCGCGCCGAGCCTCCTGATCCTCCAAGCGCATCGAGATATATTCCTTCTCATGACCCTCAACGCACTTGCTCACCAGCGATTTCTGGAACTTTTTGAACAGGGGTCCATCGCCGGTGATCAGCCGCGATTCGATAAGGGAAGTTTTTGATTGCATGTCGCTGTTGGCGACTTTGATGCAATCGTCGATGCTGCGGACCGAATGCCCGATTTTCAGGCCAATGTACCAGAGCGGATAGAGCAGGCCATCGAGTATTTTGGACAGGTGCGGCAAGGGCCTGGTGCCGCCGGCAATTTGCCGGTTGTGCAGAAACATGAAATCGATATCACTGTGGGGATTCAACTCGGCTCGCCCGTAACCGCCGATGGCGATGAGGGCGATGGCCGGAAACTCTTTCTGTGCCTGCTCTGACAAACTGCCTTTGGCTGTCTCCCACAAGTAGCGCAATAGCAGGTCCAGGATTTCGGCGCGCGCCTGGCAAATCTCCAACCCTCCCGCGCCGGCGCGATGCAGCATCTTGAGTCGATGCGTCTCGATCTTAAGGAAGCCCTTGTAGCGGGCCAACTCCTGCGTCGGTTGCCGGCCCGCGGGCAATGGCAGCCGCGCGGCGGCATTGGCTTCTATTTTTTGCAACAGACCCTGCATTTCCCTCAACACTCTGGGTCCAAACGAAATCGAACGCAAGCGAACAGCCGGTAGTGCATGCGATTAGAAGTGTCCAGCCTCACGCTGGAGAGCGCAGTGCCGCCCTTCACCTGCCGCCGCACTCCATGACTTGATTCAATCGCTCCTTTCCTGGCCAGAGAGTGCTTGAGGTTGCCGCGAGCCTTTGCGTTTCATCACCGCTTGTTTGAGCAGGTATTCTATCTGGCCGTTGACACTGCGCAATTCGTCGCTGGCCCAGGATTCCAACTCGGCCCAAAGGTCAGGAGCAATCCTCAATAAGAACGGTTTCCGTAAAGCCATGTGACAGAATCACGCGTAAAGCGTACCCGTGTTGACCACCGGATGCACTTCGGACTCGCCGCACAGAACGACCATCAGGTTGCTGACCATGGCGGCCCGTCGCTCATCGTCCAGGTGCACGACCTCCTTCTCGGCTAACTCTTTCAGCGCCATGTCCACCATGCTCACCGCTCCATGGACAATTTTTCGCCGAGCCGCGATCACCGCTTCGGCTTGTTGCCGGCGGAGCATCGTCTGGGCTATCTCAGGCGCATAGGCCAAGTGAGTAAGCCTCGCTTCTTCGATCTGGACGCCCGCCTTCTCCAGCCTGGCCTGAAGTTCCTCTTTCAAAGCTTGGGAGACTTCATCCACCCCGCTGCGCAGGGTTACTTCATTCTCTTCACCGTGATCATAGGCATAAGCGCTGGCCAGGTGCCGCAAAGCCGACTCGCTCTGGACCCGGACATAGTTTTGAAAATCCTCCACATCGAAAATGGCTTGTGCGGTGTCTTGAACGCGCCAGACGACCACCGCCCCAATTTCTATCGGGTTGCCGCGCTTGTCGTTTACTTTGAGGGTGTCGCTGTTGAAGTTACGCGCGCGTAGCGACAATTTGAATCGAGAGAGTCGCTTGTGGTCGCTCATGCTGTGCGCCGGACCACCCGCCCCTAAATGCCGCCGTGATTCAAGCGCCTTGGCCAGTGCCCCGAGCTGGCTGGGACCGTTTGAATAAAAGGGATTGCCCCAGTGAAACCCTGCGTCACGCACAGTGCCTTTGTACGCCCCAAACAGGATTAAGACGCGCGCCTCGTTAGGTTGCAAAGTAAAGAACCCGACGAGCATGATGATGCTGATGGGTTCCAATAATAGCGACAGGATGAACAGGCTCCAGATTGGATGTCCTTCGCTCTTGACCCCCGCGACAATTGAATAAATCAACAGCGCGAGTGCCCCGAGAAAAAGAACGATCACGAGGGGTAACATGACCCAGCCGTTGAGGTTTTTCACGATTCGTTCACGATTAGATGTTAATAGTCCAGTGTTCATTTGAATTGCCTTTCTAATAGCTTTTTTGTTTAATGCTATCGTTATGATATCACATTGAAATCACCTGTCAAATGAAAAGATTGTGTGATGTAACAGGGATCGCCAAAAAAGAAGGCGGGCCGCTGGTGGCCCGCCTGTCCGAATAAGCCAGATGTGATGTGGGTGGTTTATTTCGGCTCTTCTTGCTTCGCCTCATCGGCAGCATCGAATGCGTGCTGCAGCGCCACCAGATCTTCGCCAGGTTTCAAGGCGTCGAGCGCTGCTTGTTCGGCCTTGAGCTGCTCGCTGGAATAATTGGCGGCCTTGATGGAAAGTCCGATGCGTCGATCGGCTTTGTCGATCTTGATGACGCGGGCGGTTACTTCCTGCCCCACTTTAAGCACGTTCTTGATCTTGTCCACACGCTCTTCACTGATTTGCGAAATGTGCACCAACCCATCAATTTCATGCTGTAAGCCAATGAACGCGCCGAAGCTCGCGAGTTTCGAAACGTTGCCGGTTACGAGGTCGCCGACCTTGTAGAGTTTGTCGATGCTCTCCCACGGATCTTGCGTAAGTTGCTTTATCCCGACAGCTATGCGCTGGTTGGCCTTGTCCACTTCCAGGACTACAGCTTCGACTTCGTCACCCTTTTTCAGCACTTCAGAAGGATGATTAATTTTGCGAGTCCAGGAGATATCCGATACATGAATCATGCCGTCAAGGCCTTCTTCCAATTCGATAAACGCGCCATAACTGGTGAGGTTGCGAATCTTGCCTTTGACATGAGTCGCAGGAGGATATTTCTCCTGAGCCTTGTCCCATGGATTGGCCTCGAGTTGCCGCAGGCCGAGCGAGATTTTCTGCTCGTCGCGGTTGATGCCGAGCACAACGGCCTCGATCTCCTGATCCTGCTTGAGCACATCCGAAGGCTTGGCAACGCGTTTGGTCCAGGACAATTCAGTGACATGCACCAGACCTTCCACACCTGGTTCGAGTTCCACAAATGCACCATAAGGAACCAGGTTGACCACTCGCCCTTTGACCTTCGCCCCAACCGGATATTTCTGCTCAATATTGTCCCACGGGTTGGCCAGTTTTTGTTTCAAACCAAGGCTTACGCGCTCTTTTTCACGGTTGATGTCGAGCACGACCACGTCGATGTCCTGCCCCACCTTGAGCAGCTCCGAAGGGTGCCCGATGCGACCCCAGCTCATATCGGTGATATGCAGCAGGCCATCGATGCCGTTCAAATCGATGAACGCTCCGAAATCAGTAATGTTCTTGACGGTACCCTTGCGGATATCGCCAGGCGTCATTTCGCCGAGAAGTTTCTGGCGGCGTTCGACTCGTTCCTGCTCGATTAGCTCGCGACGGGAAAGAACAATGTTCTGCCGCTCCTGGTTGATTTTGACGACCTTGAAATCGTAAGTATTGCCCACGTACTGGGCCAGATTCTTGGGTGTACTGACATCAATTTGCGAGGCGGGCAGAAAGGCTTCCACCCCGATATTGACGACCAACCCGCCTTTGACTACGCCCTTGACCTTGCCTGCGATCGTGCCGCCCTCATTGCAAATGGTCAGGATGCGTTCCCAATTCTTTTTGAACTCAGCCTTTTCTTTGGAGAGGACAACCATGCCCTCCTTGTCTTCAAGCTTCTCGATCAGGACATCAATTTCGTCACTCACTTTGACCGCTTTGATGTCCTCGAATTCGTTGGCGGAGATGACGCCCTCGCTCTTGTAACCGATGTCCACAAGGACTTCCTTGGGACGGACTTCGATGATTGTGCCTTTGACGATATTACCGGCCGCAAAGGGCAGGGCGCCCGTTTGCTTCATGGCTTCTTCCATTGTCAGCATATGCAATAACTAACTTCCTTCGAACGACTGTTGGGAGCCTTGGTCAGCGCGGGGCTTTCCGAGCTCCATTGCCTAACGGACCAAACGTTGCTTGGGCAACGGAGGTTGGCCCCGAATTTTTCGGGGTACAGGTTAGGTTCTTTCGTTAACTTCGCTTTTCTCAGCCTTAATGAACAGCCGCACACACGGCGTTCAGGCGGGGTAAAACATAGACTCGCACCAGCTGGATGCAAGGGAATTTTGGCAAAAGAAACGACCAGGAGGTGGAGCTTCGGTGAGCAGTTCCAGGGCACTGTCAACTCCATGCCTGAAAGTAAATCCTTATACCAGTGCCGGGCACAGACCGGATGTCAGCGCACCGGCACCGTATCAAATATCAAACGGGACCAGCTCTGCTTCAGTTATCGAGTCGATGAGAACTCGTGGTCCAGGTTCCATTCAACCTGGCGAAAAGGCTCTATCACTTATCGGTGGCCTTTTCAGCTGCCTTTTCGGATTTCTTTGACTTCTTTTTAAGTTTGAGATCCTCCTTACCCGGATTGCATTTTTCACAGGACTTGCCGTCCTTATGGGCGGACACGCAGCACTTGTGCGTGCATTCCTTGCCATCGGCACTGGCTTTCTGACAGCAAGTCTTATCTCCCGCAAAGGCAGGGCTCGCGAGGATGGCCAGGGCGCAAGTTACTGAACTGATTATTTTAGTTAGGCTCATAGTTTTTTAGCAAACGGTCACCGAATGTCATTATTCTCCATATTCCTCTCCATATTCCTTGTCATGACAGTTATCTGCTCGCAAAGGAATTGGACCAGGCGGAACTCTATGCAAAATGCTAAAATATGTCTATAAGATTTAGTTCCGCCGAAGGCGACCGACTGTCAGCTTGGCGAGGGCCAGAAATAGACGGGCTCGGAACCAGTGATAAGCGATTAAGGATTATTGATTATCGCTTACTAACCAATGGATTATGTTGTGCCTTCTGCGCTCAAGAATTCACCCAAAGTCATGATGTTTATTGCTGCATTCGGTCCAGGATGTGCTAACATAAGGCAACTAAAATCATGATAAAAAGATTTTTCTCGGGAATGCTAATACTGCTGCTCGGCGGCAGGCTCGTGTCACCTGTTTATTCTGCCGAGCCGGCCACACCGGTTACGTCAGGTGACCAGGCGGCCCCAATCACGAGCCAGGATACTAGTAAGCCATTCCAGATTGCCCCAGGCCCTTTGGACGGCCATATTGCCTTTGTTACGGCAAAGCTGCTCGAGCAATTGCACTATCTCCACCAGCCCTTCGATGAAACCGTTTCCAGCAAGTTTCTCGATCGGTACCTCGAAGCCCTCGATCCGCAGCACGTGCATTTTATCCAGGCTGACCTTGCTGATTTTGAACATTATCGCACTAATCTCAACCATCTGACCAAGGCCCGGAACGCGGCTGATACGCATCCTGCCTGCGAGATTTTTCAGCGCTTCGTCGAACGCCTGCAACAGCGCGTTGCCTATGTCGAAGAACTGCTCAAGACTGAGAAGTTCACCTTCGATTCGGACGAACGCATCGCTATCAATCGTCATGAATCCCCCTATCCCAAAGACCTTCAGGAGGCCAAGAGTCTTTGGCGGGACCGCCTGAAGTTCGAATATCTGCAGGAAAAACTGGGCAAACTCGACGCTCGCAAAAAGGCTCAAGCTGCCAAGAACAAAACTGCGCCTGCCGTCGCTGCTGCCGATGCCAAACCGAAATCCGAACCCGAAGAAATCGTTGACACCCTTAGGCATCGATACCATCGCCAGCTCCGCTACTTCACCGACTGGAATAATGATGATGTGCTCCAGATATACCTTACCACGCTGGCGCACGTTTTCGACCCACACTCGGATTATTTCGGCCATGCGCAGTTGGAGAGCTTCTCCATTAGCATGAATCTAAGCCTTTTCGGCATTGGCGCAGAACTTGTCTCGGAAGACGGCTATTGCAAAATCCGCAGGCTGCTTCCCGGTGGGCCGGCCATCAAGAGCAAGAAAATCCAGGAAAACGACCGGATCGTGGCCGTCGCCCAGGGCGAGCAGCCCTTCGTCGATGTGGTGGACATGAACCTCACCAAAGCGGTCCAACTCATACGCGGACCAAAAGGGACTGACGTTAGCTTGAAAATGATTCCCGCCGATGGCGACTCTTCAGCCCCCAAGATTGTCACTTTGAAACGTGATGAAATTAAGCTCGAGGATCAGGCGGCCAAAGCCAAAATTATCGACCTGCCCAATACCCAAAGCCCAAATGGACAGAACCTGCGGCTCGGAGTGATAGATCTGCCTTCATTCTACGCTCAATTTGATGTCGGCGGAAACCGGCGCAACGAATTGGCCGGCGAGGGGGGAGCTTCCGCGCCGAAGAGCACGACGGCCGATGTGGCCCGTTTGCTCAAGAAACTTAAAGAGGAGAATGTCTCTGGCGTCATTCTCGACTTGCGCCGCAATGGCGGCGGCTCGCTCGAAGAAGCTATCAAACTCACCGGCCTTTTCATTAAGGAAGGCCCCGTAGTCCAGGTGAAAAATTTCGATGGCAAAATCGAGCAAGACGACGATACCGATCCTTCCATAGCCTATGCCGGCCCTTTGATCGTCCTCACCAGCAAGTTCAGCGCTTCGGCTTCCGAGATTCTCGCTGGCGCACTCCAGGACTATGGGCGCGCCTTGATTGTTGGCGATGCTTCAACACATGGAAAAGGCACCGTGCAAAGTGTCAATCCGCTGGGCAACTATTTGCGGCCGCCTCCTCCCAGTGATCCGGGCGCATTGAAGCTCACCATCAAGAAATTCTATCGTGCCAGCGGCGTCTCGACGCAGTTGAAGGGAGTTGTTCCCGACATCATCTTGCCTTCTGTTTTTAATGACTCGAAAGAAGTCGGCGAGAGCGCACTCGACAACCCGTTAGCCTGCGACAGTATTGATAGCGCCAAGTTCGAGCGCCTGAATTTGGTTGGTCCGTATCTGACCGACCTGCAGAAACGCTCTGCCGAGCGTGTTTCCTCCGAGCGCGAATATGATTACGTCCGCGAGGATATCCAACAATATAAAAAGCTCCAGGCCGACAAAACCGTGTCCCTCAACGAGAAGCAACGGTTGAAAGAAAAAGAGGAGATCGAGGCGCGTCAAAAGGCCCGTGACAAGGAGCGCCTCGCTCGGAAGAGCCCACCGGAAAAAGTGTATGAACTCTCGCTTAAGCAATGCGATTTACCCGGCCTTCCCGCCCCCGTCGAGAAAACGAATTCCGTGGCGCGGCTCTCCGCGCCTTCGGCAGGCGCTGATCCGAAGGCCTCAGCTGCCAACTTAGCAGCGTCTCCCGCCGGCGACGCGGCTCCCGGTTCCGCCTCTGAGGACTTTGATGAAGAGAAGCCGCCTGTGGTCGATGTCTCTTTGATCGAAGCCGAACACATTTTGGTCGATTACGTCTCGGTTCTTCCCAAAGACAACGTGCTCACCGCCGCTAAACCGGATGCTATTCTCGATCTGAACCGCAAGAATTAACCTGAGCGCGGCGACTCGGCGTATTTGCAGCGCTCGCCTATCCACACAGGATTTCAGGCAGCGCCAGAAAGACATAGAAAGACAGGCGCACTCCAGAAGCTTCGCCACTTCCAGCGCGTCAGTTCCTCGCGACTGCGTCTTGGACTGCGGCTGTCCTTCTGCCGCTTTTCGTTCGGCAATACACCTGTGGCCGACAATCTTCCGGATTGGGTTACCTTGACACTCGCGATTGGTTCAAGAACACTTCGCGCTCATGGCCGAGCCTAAAACCAGCGAGTTGATGGAGAAAATCGTTTCCCTCTGCAAACGCCGCGGCTTCATTTTTCAATCGTCAGAAATCTACGGCGGTCTGAATGGCTTTTGGGATTACGGTCCGTTGGGCGCTGAACTCAAGCGCAACATCAAGGATTGCTGGTGGCGCTCGATGATCCAAGTGCGCGACGATGTCGTGGGCCTGGAAGCCTCCATTATCATGCATCCGAAAATCTGGGAAGCCAGCGGCCACACCAGCACGTTCAGCGATCTAATGGTGGACTGTTTACTGACGAAAAAGCGTTTTCGCGCCGATCAGGTCGAGCCGCAGAGCGGCATCGCCTTTTCTTACACTGGCGCAACCGATGCCACCGCCGGAAAGGAATCCAAAGACCCATTTTCCGTATTGGTTCCCAGCGCGAAACATGTTGAGCACGCTCGAAAGATCGCCCGGCAATTCTACCAGCAGCGCGGCCTGGAGAACCCGGCTTTGCTCGGGGAAAGCTCCCGCGAGCTTCAGAACACCGCGGCATACAATCCCGAAAATGGCGGCCTGCTGACCGATCCACGCCCTTTCAATCTGATGCTCAAGACCTACGTAGGCCCGGTCGAGAGCGAAGATAATAAGTCCTATCTACGCCCCGAAACTGCTCAAGCCATCTTCGCTCAATTCCAGAACGTGCTCGTAACTTCCCGTCAGAAGGTGCCCTTTGGCATCGGTCAGATCGGCAAAGCCTTCCGCAACGAGATCAATCCGCGCAATTTTACTTTCCGCTCGCGCGAGTTCGAGCAAATGGAACTCGAATTCTTCATTCGCCCGGATGAGGCGATTGAAGCCATCTATGCGACGGTCGCCGCTCCGGCCGGGCCTGGCCACCCCGGAGAGCCGCAGCCCAACTGGGGCTGGCAGCTCTGGCATCAATATTGGGTCGAAGAACGAATTCGCTTTTATGAAGGCATCGGGCTGCCCCGCCAATCCCTCGTCGAGTACTGGCAGAAACCGGAGGAGCTGGCCCATTACGCCCGCGCGACCGTGGACATTCTCTACAAGTTTCCTTTCAGTAAACAGGACGAGAAAGGCGAATTGATGGGCGAGGAACTGGAAGGTATCGCCGCGCGGAGCGATTTTGATCTTTCGCAACACCAACGCTTCTCGGGCAAACCGATGATGGTCTTCGATGAAGAATTGAAGGCCGCGTGCCTTAAGCTCGCCCCCGCGAAAGCAGCCGAATTATCCGCGCGTTATTTTGAAGCTCGCAGAAAATATCTGGTCAAAGCAGGTGTGGATGCTGCAAAAGCGGAAAAGCAAGCGCGGGAAGATGCCGAAGCTCTGATGAAAGGCTCCTATGTCCCCCATGTCATCGAACCCTCTGCCGGCGTGGACCGGCTGGCCCTGGCGCTAATCTGCAACGCCTATAACGAGGACCAGGCGCCCGATGAAAAAGGCAAGCTCGAGTCGCGCGTTGTGATGAAGTTTAATCCTCGGATTGCGCCCATCAAAGTTGCGGTCTTCCCGCTGCTGAAAAACAAACCCGAGTTGGTGAGCAAGGCCAAAGAAGTCCGCGACCTCTTGCGCCCGCACATGCGCGTCTTTTACGACGAAGCGGGCGCCATTGGCCGCCGCTACCGCCGACAGGATGAAGCCGGGACGCCCTTTGGCGTCACCATCGATTTCGACACGCTCGGCGAGCAGGGGCCGGAGCAGAAGGACACCGTGACGCTGCGCGATCGCGACAGCATGAAGCAGGAGCGCGTTAAAATCAACGAACTGGGGCCGATGTTAATCGAAAAAATTCGTTGAGTTCAAATCGCGGGCAATGGGCACAGATACCGACCAGATCAAAAAGCGGGCGCCGACGCTTTATGCCATCATCGCCATAAAGCTCCTGAAAGGGCTGTTGTTCGTAACCGTCGCGCTAGTCGCTTACACCCTCTCAGATAACGATCTACCCGCGGAGCTCCGGAACATGCTTCATCATTTGCGTCTGAACCCGGAGCGGAAGTTTTGGGCAGACCTCGCCATTCGAGTCGGTCAGATAAGCGAACCGACCATGCTGCGCGCCGCTGTGGGCACATTGATATATAGCCTCTTTTCGTTGGTTGAAGGAATTGGATTGATGTTCCGCCTGACCTGGTGCGGCTGGCTGGCCATCGGCGAATCGGCTTTTTTTATCCCGATCGAGATTTACGAACTGGTGCATCGCTCGCCCGATCCGACCAAACACGGGCACCCGGTATTCGTGCTTGTCATTCTGGCGCTGAATATTTTTATCGTGTGGTATCTGTTTCAGAACCGGCACCGGCTTTTTCGCCATCATCATCACCATTAGGAAACCTCAGCATCTCTTGCAACTTGAACACCAGAAACCGCAAAGCAGTCAAGAAACGTTGTTCTAGACTAGACCCCGGCTCGACTGAGTTGGTCATCGGAACGGCTAACCAACCTCTTTGCGCGACAGAATTAGCTCGAGCGTTTGGCGTTCCAGGGGTAATTGCGCTTTTCGCCGCTCCAATCTGAGTCGATCTTTCCTTTGATAGCGTCGCCTTCCAGGGTACCCTTGAATTTTGACACTTGGGTCTTGCCGTCCTGCTCGCGCGTCACTTTCAAGCTCACTTCGTTGTCCTTAACCAAACCATCAGAGATGGGGATTTCGTTTTCCCCAAGGATCACGACCCCTGTCAACTTTTCGCCATCCTGCTTTAGCTTCAGGCTGAGATCGTGGGAGTCCCCGCTATCGGTCACGAGCACCCATCTCCACAGGCCGCTGGCATTGGCTGAACTGGCAATGGCCTTTTCGCGGCTCGCGTTCCAATCGTATTCATGATCCTGTCCGCCCCGATCGGAATGGATCTTTCCTTTGATCGTATCGCCCGCGACGGTGCCTTTGTATTTGGAGATGAATTTCATGTCGTCGCGATCCACAGCGACTGTGAACGAGATGGCGTTTCCTGGGATTTTACCTTCGGAAATTGGAAGTTCAAAATCGGCCACCGAGACTTTTCCGGTCACTTTGTCACCTTCCTGTTTGAGGCTGAGGAGCAGATCGAGATCAGTGCCATCGAGGTTGATCTGGTAGTGCCAATTGCCGGTGACGCCCGTCGAAGCTGGCGCGGTGTCCGCCGTTTCTTTCTCACGTTTGGCTTGCCAATCCAGCGTACGGTTCTCGCCGCCGTAGTTAGACTCGAGTTTACCCTTCAGCTCATCACCAGCCACTTTGGCCACCACTTTGGTCGTGACCTTTTCACCATTGCGCTCGCGGGTCAATTTGAAGGAGACCTGGTCACCCGCCAGGGCAATATCCTCCAGCGGAGTCTCATTGCTGTTGCGGCCAATGACCACGCCGCTCAATTTGTCGCCATCCTGTTTGAGCTTGAGGGTGGATTCAATGGTCTGGCCATTTTGTGTGGTAAAGGTCGCTTTCCATGTGCCGGCGAGATTGTGGTCCGCCGCGAATAGCGAAGAATTCAGCAAGGCCAACGACAACGTCAATGCCGCCAAGGAAGCTGAGGTTCGGAAGGGAGTTAGAAATGTAATACGCATAGATTTCTTTCGGATTTTGGTTGCTGGCGGCCAGCGGTCAGGTGGTCTGCCAAATTCGTGACTGGAATAATATGGGGTGAACCCCTCGCACACAAGCTAAAATAAAGTAGAAACCAGCCGGCCGGTTCTGAAGCCAGAGCGCTGAAGTATCTCGGCGCTTATGTGGCGCGCACCGCTATTACCAATGCCCACATGCGCAGATAACTCTTCTCGAACACACAATCAGCGACGCCGGGCTTGTTCAACTATGGGCGTATTTGCAGGCTCCGCTGCGCTCCGCAGCAATACACCCTTTAAGGTTATGCTTTATTCGTTTTTGCCTCTTTGTTCTTCATGCGACTCGAGTGGCACTTATAACACCACTTAGGCTCATTATGAATATTACCCTTTTGGACCTCGAAATACTTTTTTTGTTGTTGAGCCGTCCAGACTCCCGGTCTGCCGCACCCGGCACAAGTGTAATGAATATCTTGATAATAAAACTTTGCAGAATAGCTACCCTGATGATTTTGGGCATCAGGGTTGGCCGCCAGGGCATTTTCGGGGATTTCAATACCCTTCACAAGGCGACCTTCTTTTTGCAGCTTTGCCAGGCGTTTTTCTTCCCGTTTCCTTTTGACCGGATTTCTAGAAACCATTTTAGGCATAACTCAGCTCAGGCACTGCCGCCAGAGCGGGACCTGGCCTGCAACAATGATGTTCGAGTTTCATGAACCGGTCAACCGCGCGGCGGGGTGGCTGTTGCCTGAAGCGCCTCTTTGGGCTCTTTCAATGCCAGGTAGTAGTGATTTTCCCCTTCATCTTGGCGCTCGCCAACGGGCGCTAATCCCTCGGCAATGAGAATGCGATGATACGCTTCCAGTCCGAGGGAAACCGACTTGCGACCAGTAAGCGCATCCGACCACTCGCACATTTGTTCAGGTGAGGTAAAAAGAAACTTGCCGCCCCTGGTAAGGACTCTCGAAACCTTTCGAATGAGAAGGGATTGAGCTTCGGGCGTGAGCAAGAATATTAAGCCCCACGCAACCACACCATCGAATGGGCGATCGAAGAAGTCGGAGTCCTCAATCATGCCGCATTCCGCTTGAACACCCGGAAACTGTGCCCGAAATGCGGCAATCATGCTGGCTGACGCGTCCAGGCCATACACAGTAAAACCTTCATCGAATAAGATCTGAGAAATTGGCCTTCCGTTCCCGCAGCCGAGATCGAGAATGACGGCGCCATGCGGGAGGCATTTGGCCCACTCGCGCACAATGTCGACGCCGACCCTCGACTGGGAGCGATAAGACATGAACCTGTTAGCAACAGATTCGTATCCGTTCGATCCGTCTGCGAACTCGTTTGGAGTCATCGTGCTCGCTATTCACTTTCGGCCCCAACGACCGGCCAGCCGCCTATGGTGCTCGACTTGAAAGTGATCGGAACGGCTGGCTCGCATCCGCTGCATGTTGTGGTAGGTGACGTCATCGTGGCTCTGTCCATACTACCTCTCGAATATCCGGATCGGAAGCGAGAATCTGCTGGAGCGCCTCCGTGAGCCGCGTGAGCTGCGGTGTCGCGTCTATCTTCTTGAAAAACTTCTTCACAACGGGAGTGCTCGGGTCAGTGAAGCACAAAAACTCGTCGTCGTCTCCGTTCTGGTGTCCGCAACACAGAGCAAGCCGAAATCCCTCGTTGCGCACCGGGACATACCAACCCCAATCCTCTGCCACCATCTCCTCTGTCTCGATACCTCTCTCTGCGAGCTTCGGAACCAGGTACTCGGCGAGCCTCTTACCCCAAAGACCTGGATTGATCTGCTCCTCCTCACCTTCGTAGGGCGGAAACTTGGATGAACGAAACTCGACTTGAGTTTTCATGGCGCGCAGTCACCTAACGATGAGGATGAGCCATGACGAGGAGCGCGTCAACGGCGTCCGAATACAAGACCAACAACACCGCGCTCCTCGTCATTGGCTCGATCCTTTTGGTTGGGCACTCTCCGCGTGGGTCTCTAGTGCCGCCCCGTGGAATCTCATTGGCCGCACAACAGAGCTCGTGACGACATGGTGCCCCCACGGAGGAAAAAGCTCGCGGCCAAATCGTTGATTGATCAGACCGCGCAAACCCAGCACTGGTTCACGCTTCACCCACAGTTTCAGTCTCCACGGTGTATCGGCATCGAGTCCCGCGGGCCACGGGACGGTGTAGTAGCAACCGAGCCCCGGCCGCCACTTCACCCCAAGCAGCGTCTGGAAATAGGGTGATGGCTGATCTCTCCAGCCATCTCCAGCCAGCTTCTGGATTCCGACGATGCCAAACTGAACATAGTGAACTTGGCTTATGTTCGAAACCGCGAACAAGGCGTGTGGCCCGCTACCGTCACTGATAACCGACAATCTTGTGTAGGCCGAAGCTCCCGGATCGTTGGTTAGCGCAACGAATGTTACGGACAGGTCAGTACGAAGGGATGGCTTGGGTCGGATCAGCAGCCAGGCGCAGCCCAACAGTGCCACGGCAGCCAGAAAGAGGACTAGTCGGCGAAGGCGCATATTACAGTGCCCAACGTTCGCGCTGAGTGGTGCCGGACCGAGGAAGTTCAAATGCAAACAGAGGGCGCCAATCGGCATCCACTCCAGCGCGCTCGTTGGGCGTCGCGGTCATGTTTTCTTCCTCAGTAGAGCAACCAGAACTGCAATCAGCACAACCAGCGCCGAAAAGAACAGCACAGCCGATAGTCGTGAGCTGCGCAGGTAAATGGTAGTCGTATCGTCCTCAAACTCCGGCCTGCATCCACGGGCCCTGCCTGCGAATTACGGTCTCTGCCACTCTTCTCATGATCTGTGTTCGTCTTTCCCGAGCCCAGGAGTGCGAAAGGTCCCACTCGGCCGGTTTTGGTCCTGATATGATAGCCACCTTCCCTCCGCCGCCAAATTCCCAATAGAAGGGCACCGAGCCAGAATCCTCACGGTATTCGATGGTACCACAGCGACCCTTGTCCGCGATAACGACTTCCCAACGGTCTCCGGGTGCTGTCATAACTGATTATGGT
>Ga0137403_10004432_pt1 | contig 16560 bp, 17 predicted proteins | sample CZOMad2_1_16fung_FD_122057 | JGI IMG/M metagenome (GOLD analysis project Ga0137403, IMG submission 122057) | Vadose zone soil fungal communities from Angelo Coast Range Reserve, California, USA - CZOMad2_1_16fungal (Hybrid Assembly) | ecosystem: Environmental > Terrestrial > Soil > Vadose zone...
GTCTTCTTCTCGATTTCCTTCGATACCAGCCCTATGCCGATAAAGATGGCGATAATTACGCCGAAAAGAGAAATGGAGCTCAGACCCACATTGACCAGAATAAGCCGCTCCATGCCAATAGAGATCTGGCCGAACAACGGGGCGCTTGCCACCAGAAGCAGGACAAAAAGAATCAGGTTGTAAAGGACCCGGTCGCGCACGGCTTCACGAAACGTATTCAACGTAATGGCGGTCAGGCGAGAGATCATGAAATGACTTTCTCCTGCTCTGACGTCCGGGCCAGAAAATATTCTTCCAATGTTCCGTGCAACGGAGTAACGGAAATAAGCCGTGCCCGCTGCCGCCTCAGTTGGTCCAGCAGTGAATCAATATCCTCACTGCGAACGATCCCACGGACTGTTTCCCCCGTGACATGAGATTCGATCAGCAAACCGGAAACCGCAGAAAGCGCGTGGGCGCCGTCCCAGATGACTTCCGACCTGCCGGCTACGCTGGTCCTGATGTCGTTGATGGCCCCGATTCCTCGCAGTTCCCCCTTGTGAATGACCGCGACTCGATCGCAGAGCGCCTCGGCATCGGAGAGGATGTGGGTGGAAAAGAAAATCGTCTTGCCTTCGTCCTTAAGGCCCTGAATCAACTCCCGCACTTCATGGCGGCCGAGCGGATCGAGACCGGACATGGGTTCGTCCAGGAAGATCACTTCCGGGTCGTGGATAATGGCTTGTGCAATGCCAACGCGTTGGAGCATGCCCTTTGAGAACTTGCGCAACTGGCGGTTTCCCACGTCACCCAATCCCACTCGCTTCAGAAGTCCATCGATCTTTTGCTTGCGGGTTTCCAGCGAAACTCCGGAGAGCCGCGCATAGTAATCGAGCAACTCAGGGGCGCTCAGATAATCGTAAAAATAAGGTTGTTCAGGCAAAAAGCCGATACGGCGCTTGACCTCCGGATCCAGGAAGCTTTTACCCAGAATGGTGGCTGTGCCAGACGTTGGCGAGACAATGCTCATCAGGAGCTTCAGCGTTGTGGTCTTGCCGGCTCCGTTAGGCCCCAGGAAGCCAAACGTCTCGCCCGTCCGCACCGCGAGGTTAAGGGGTTTTAGCGCGGGCCTCAATTGCTTTTTCCAGAATCCAACCGCGTAATCTTTGGAGAGGCCCTGGATTTCTATGGCAAACATGTCAGTCAAGGTTATGTGATGCCAATTTTATTCCAAATTTTCTGACCTTCGCAATGCGGTTTCGTCCAATGAGGTTTACTGCACGGCTACGTACTTGGTGGGGTCAGCACAATCGGTCTGAGCAACGATGGCCCCAAGGCTGGCTGTGGGCGCAAGTTCCTTGCGCAGAACGCCATCGCTCATGCTGCAATAATTTTCCAAACCGCTGGCGGCCCAGCCCGTAGGAGTGGATGTCGTACGGTAATCAATGAAGGGAGCTGCCGCAGACGTTGAAGCCATGAAATATTTGTATCCGCTTTTCACGCAGGGTTGGGTCGCGCAGCCAAGAACGTCATCGACCAAACAAGCATGCGTGGAATCGCAGGGGACGCCCGGACCCAGTTTTACAAACGTGTCTGCGTAGCCGACCTGACCAAACTCGGAAAGATAAGTTGCCTGTGCGTTATTGGTGTTGCGCAGGGTGGCTACGGACGCAGCCTGATTGGCCGCCATTCGCGACCGAAGAAGGTTAGGGACCGCAATCGCGGCGATGATCAGAATGATCGCAACAACGATCAGAAGCTCGATGAGCGAAAATCCCTTGTTAGCTTTCTGTTTAATGTGCATAGGTTTTTAGCCTGCTTGCGTTGGGGCTTACCCAGGAATCGTGTCTCACTTAAACAGAAGCACTTTCAGGGCCATGCACGCGGACGATGAAAGGTTTTATCTCTGTGCAACTCATTGCGTACACAGTACTTACAGGATCAATAATTGCGGTCTATCCCAGGTGCAACTACCTGATGACAGAATTTGTCATGGTGTACGGGTTTCCAGCAGCTGACAAAAGAGAAAAGGCGCAGCTTGCGCTGCGCCTTTCACTGGCTCATACCCTCCCCCAGGTACTTTGCCGAAAAACTACTTACTGCAATGCGTTGTATTTTGCAGCCGTGGTGTTGGCGGCATCGCTGTTCGTGGCGCAAGCTGCCAGGGTTTCAGCAGCGGCCAGAACGGTGGTTGACATGTTGAACCTGACAACCGCATCCGGGTTGGAGCAATAGTTGCGGCTGCCCGTCGAGACACCAAGCGGACCGGCGCTGGCAGTGTAATCAGGCACTGGCGCCGTAGTGGCGGTGGCAGTCATGAAATAGTTGTAGCCGCCCTTAGGGCAGACCGCAGCTGTGCAGCCCACAATGTTATCCAATAAGCAAGCACCCGTGGATGTTGGTGCGGTACAGGTGGTGGCGTTCGGTCCAAGGCTCTTCAAATCGGCCGAATAGCCGGCTGTGACATATGTTGTGGAATAGGTCACCTCGGACGTGTTGATAGTGCGGATGGTTGCGGCTGCAGCGGAATCATTCGCCGAAATCCGGGCCCGCAGCAGGTTGGGAATAGCGATGGCAGCAATAATCAGAATGATTGCTACCACGATCAACAGCTCAATTAATGAAAACCCCTTTTGTTGTTCGCGCATTTCTAAATCTCCTCTGTTCGACCAAAAAGTGCAGTAGATCTGCTCTGGGAACCCGATGATGCAGGATTATTGAGGGCATCTTACTTGCCATTTGCCACTAGGTGGTGTCATTCTTAGAAAATTGTTATAAGTTATTGATATGAAGCTGTTTAACGAAGTATCGTATGGCGATAAACGTTAAGAACTGTTAACAGCAATCTTGTAGTGACAAATTTTGTCAAAAAACTGACACTTTACTGTTTTCGACTACGGCCCTGGCAAAATAGAAAAGGACGCGGTTCGCACCGCGTCCCTCTTTTCTGGCTCATACCCTCCCCCAGGTACTTTGCCGAAAACCTACTTACTGCAATGCGTTGTATTTGGCTGCCGTAGTATTGGCAGCATCGCTGTTGGTGGCGCAAGCTGCCAGGGTTTCAGCAGCGGCCAAAATGGTGGTTGACATGTTGAACCTGACGACCGCGTCCGGGTTGGAGCAATAGTTGCGGCTGCCGGTTGACTTACCCAGCGGTCCAGCGCTGGCGGTGTAATCAGGCACCGGCGCGGTTGTGGCGGTAGCTCCCATGAAGTAGTTGTATCCGCCCTTGGGGCAGATTGCAGCTGTGCAGCCCACAATGTTATCCAGCAGGCAAGCACCTGTGGACGTCGGCGCGGTACAAGTAGTGGCGTTTGGTCCCAGGCTCTTCAGATCGGCCGAATAGCCGGCTGTGACATATGTAGTGGAATACGTTACCTGTGATGTGTTGATAGTGCGGATGGTGGCGGCCGCAGCCGAGTCATTGGCTGAAATACGGGCACGCAGCAAGTTCGGAATGGCGATGGCGGCAATGATCAGGATGATCGCAACCACAATCAGCAACTCAATTAATGAAAAACCTTTTTGTTTGCGCATTTTAGAAATCTCTCTTCCTCTGGAATTCGGTTTTCGTTGGCAGATTTGCGAGCGTTTGCTGGCGAATCGAACCCGCGAATTTGCTAGTTCTACATGCAGGTTGTTAGCCAACTCTGGAGCACAAGCGGGACACGTCTTTAACTCGTTGATATATATAGCCATTGCAGGATATCGTGCGGAGTGATAAAGATGTATCTAAGGTTGAATCTTAGCAAAAATGACAAAAATTGTCACGGCAGACTAACAAAGAACGGCGCAGGGCTCGTTGGGCGACAGCTACAAGGATAATCATCTTACAGCTACAAGGATAATCATCTTACAAGGATAATCATCTATTGGCCGCATCAAGACCTGTAAGATCTTAGCTGGCCTTCAGTTACAGGTGTTTGCGCTTCTTCCCCTCGACGAAAAACAGGAAATTGCCCCGGCGCGAGGCCTGTGCGCGACTTGCCGCCGTCATCGACAACCAGGCATTTCTTTGGACAAACGATGATGTCCCTGGGATTCCGGCATCCCGAGGCCAAGAGCCGCTCATACTGACGATTTCCCCTAAAAAGGAATGTCCTCATCCGTTATCTCGGCTGAGGCCGGGGCGTGTTCTTCGGAATGCGAGGTGCGCTGGTCAAAGGAAGCCGCTGCTCCCCGCGACGAACGTCCTTCGTGATCACCGCCTCCACCGCCCTCGCCGCGGCCACCCAGCAGCACCAGATCGCTGGCGACGACTTCAGTGCGGTACTTTTTCTCCCCGCTCTGCTTATCTTCCCAACTCGACGTCTGGAGACGGCCTTCGATATAGATCTTTGATCCTTTTTTCACATACTCGCCCACGATCTCTGCCAACCGCTGCCACGCCACGATGTTGTGCCATTCCGTGCGGTCTTGCCATTCGCCGGCTTTGTCCTTGTAGCGTTCGTTGGTCGCCAGGCTGAACTTCGCCACGGGAACGCCGCTGGGAGTGAACTTAACTTCCGGGTCTTTTCCCAGATTTCCTACCAGAATCACTTTGTTTACGCTTTTTGCCATAGAAGAGATTTTCCTTTACGAATGTTGGTAAATATACCAGCGGCTCGGAATTTCATAAAGCGGTCGCCAGCAAAAAAATCGCCTGCTGACTTTCGCGAAACTCACGCATGTCCGCCATAAATCTGGTAAAGCATTACGTAAACCACCACGCCGGTGACTGAGACGTAGAGCCAGACCGGAAAAGTCCATCGAGAAATTCTGCGGTGCCGGTCAAATCGAGACTTCAGCCCATACGTGAGTGACATCACCACCAGCGGAACCACAGCTGCGGCCAGTATCGTATGCGAAATCAGGATCGTATAGTAGATCGGCCTGACCCATCCCCGACCGGGAAAATGCACCGAGCCCACGTGCGCATGGTAATAGAGATAGCTGACCAGAAAAATGCTCGATGTCGCAAACGCGGCAATCATGCACGCGCGATGCAGCCTGATCTGTTGACGTGCTATCAGCGCCCGCCCTGTAGTAATCAAGACTGCGCTGGCGCCGTTAAGCGTGGCATTCAGGGCGGGGAAGAGGCTGTAATCCGTCATCTGTTTATGATGGTTGCCATAATTTATGAATGCACCACGTTCAGCATCATCAAGGCAAAAAGCAGCGGCAGGTAAATCACGCTGGCTTGCAGCAGCTGGCGGGCAAAGAGTCTGGAATCCGGTGAGGTGGTGGGCAGCTTGGTTCGCGCCAGCCGAAAAACAAACCACAGAAATCCCAGCCCCAGTACGAGCGCGCCGAACAGATAAATCTTGCCGGTCATCCGCAGCAGGGTCGGAACCAGGCTAACGGAAATCAGTGTGGAACAATACGTAAACATCTGGCGGATCACGCTGTGCCCGGCCTTGTCCACCACGGGAAGCATCTTGATGCCTGCCGCTTCGTAATCCTCGCGGTACATCCACGCGATCGCCTGGAAATGCGGGAACTGCCAGAAGAAGACGATCAGGAACAGAAAGATTGCTTCAATTTCCAGTTTTCCGCGCACCGCGGTCCAGCCGAGCAGTGGCGGCATGGCCCCAGGGAAAGCACCCACAAAAGTTGAGATCGGCGAGATGCGCTTCAGCGGCGTATAAAATGCCAGATACGTAACTGCGGTGCCAAACGCCAGCAGACCTGTAAGAATGTTCGTCGTCAGTGAAAGATAAACCGGCCCCATCACCGTCGCCAGAAGGCCGGCGGTAAGGCCAGTGGCCAAGCTCATTCTTCCCGCGGGTAGTGGACGGTTGCGCGTGCGGCGCATCAGCGCGTCAATCTTGTGTTCGAAAACTTCATTCAATGCCGCTGAGCCAGCGCATGTCACGCCGATCCCTACCAGCGCATTCAGCAAAGTCCACGTTAGAGATGAGACGCCGCTCTTGGCTGCTCCCATGTAATAGCCTGCCCACGCCGTCATAACGACCAACGAGGTCACGCGGACTTTGAACAGCTGAAAATAGTCGCCGAGTAGGGAATTCTTCTTGAGCACCACCGGAGTTGCGGGAGCCGAAGCGGCGACGGGCGTTTCTTGCTCCAACCTTTGCGGAATGCTGCTCATGCGGTGGCCACCTCACGCTGCCGGTCAAACCTAATCACCGTTGCAGAATCTCCTGTGTGCCGGTAAGCCTGGATCGTGAGCACCATAGTCAGCGCCAAAATCAACGCACCCACCGCAAGATGCGCCACCGTTACTGCTACCAACGACATTGTCGGTTGCGCTTCATTCACACCCTGGATTACCCGCACCACATAGGCGCTCACGCCCAGCAGCAATTGTCCGATTAGCAGCAACAGCAACCACAAAGCCGGACGGCGTAGATGAGGAATGCTCGAGTGCTTGGTGATCGTCCGCAAACTTACATAAAGCAGCAACCCTGTCACAAGCAATGCATTGACGATGTGAGGATAAAGTAATACATGAACTATTTTGTGCGTAGGCCAGTGGTTCGATCCGGGGGGGCCCCACTTGGTCCAGACATGGCGAAAAGCCGCACCAAGAATGAGTTGCAAGTACAGGAACCCGATCAGCATCCAGCAATGTCGCAGCAAAGGCCGGGCATCTTTGCGGGTGACCTTTTCCGTCGGCTCGTCGAGCCAACTCCGGCTGGTAAAGATCGCAATCGCTGCCAGCATGCAGAACATGGTCTGGCCCACTGTAGCGTGGGCAGTAGAAATGGCGGGAGGCAGAAAATTCAGGACCGTCAATCCGCCTAGAACTCCCTGGAAGATCACGCCGGCTACCGCACCCAGCGTCAGGCCACGCATCCAGCGACGTTTGTCCACGCGCCACGTCCATATGGCGACAATGATCGTCAACAGCCCAACAAACTCGGCGATCATGCGGTGCGTGTGCTCAAACTTTACTCCGCCAATCATCTTAGGGATCTTGAACAAATGCCCAAAGCTGGTCGGCCAGTCGGGGACGGCCAGGCCGGCGTTGTTGCTGGTGACCAGCCCTCCGGCCACAATCAGCAGGAAAGCCAGCGCGGCAACAAAAACGGTAAAGCGATGTTGAGCGGCGTTATACGTGGAAGAGGTCAGAACTGCTCCCTGGTGTACCGATTATTTTAGCATCGGTGTTGATTCGCCGGCCAAATACAGAACCTTTGAAACGCAAAATACAAAACCTTTGAAACACAGAGGAAGGGAGTAACCGGAAGAACTAGAATGGGCTGTCTTTAGCACGCTGTTTCATCAGGGACTTAAATCTCTCGAAATGAATTATTTTTCCCGGATTTACTCTCCCACCTCTACTGCCTCTGTTCCTCTGTGTTTCAAAGGGGGTTTCACTGCACCGCCGCCGAGTAAACAAACGGCGCTTTTACCGTCTCCTGCGGCGCAACTTTCACCTTCATCGTCTGCTCGCCGAATTTCTCATGCACCGCGGCAATCGTGTACTCGCCCGGAGGCAGGTTCTTAATTTCGAAACTTCCATCGGCCGCGCTTACGGCAAAATAGGGGTTGGTCATCACGTTGATGTAAGCCCGCATCCACGGATGCTGGTTGCATTGCACCGGAATCATCATCTCGGCATTGGCAAAAGTCTTGGTGATCGGTTTGTCCGTGGGCATCTGCGACTCGTTAAAAGCCTTGTTGTTGCTCGGCATGTCATGGATGTTGTGGTCAGCCGTGTCAGTGTTGGTTATTTTCAGCGGCTGGGCGGCCATGATGCCCACGATGTGCGGGATGTAGCGGCAGCCTTTCTGGTCGAGCACCACCGGATCCTTGGGCACCGCAAAAGTTCCCTGCGGCAAACCTTCTTTTACATAGACGAAAACGTTTGCCAGCTTGCCCGCGTTCGCGACCACGACTTCCGCCGGCTGTGGTGCCGTCGGACAGCCAGGATCGGCCGTCATGTCCAACGGCTTCATCTTTGGCGGCTGACCCTTCAGGCTTACTACACCGCTAATCGTGCCGGCGGTGGCAGAGTCCACCGATATAGTTGCAGGTTTATTTGCGGAAGAAGCGGCAGAAAGTGGCTCTGAAGCAGGTTGTGACTTGCCGCAGCCTGACAGCGTGGTCAAACCGATGAGCGCGATCGTGAGAAAAAATCCTGTTCGGCTTAGTTGAAAGGACATAGTCCGATCCGTGTAAATCAGTGTCATCCGTTTCATCAGTGGTAAGGGTTTTCCTGATTTCAATTTTGGCAATCTTGGCAATTCCGGCGATTCTGGCAATCGTTTTGTTCAGTCGCCCGTCGCCACGGGGACGCTTTGCATGTTGGCAATCACTGCGTCGGCAAACTCGCTTGTCCCCGCCGTGCCGCCCACGTCGCGCGTAAGTCGCCATTTGTCTTTGTACGTCCGCTCCAGGGCTGCGTAGATTTTGTCTGCAGCTTCCACTTCGCCCATGTGGCGGAGCATCAGTATGGCCGACTGCAACACCGCCGTCGGATTGGCAATGTCTTTTCCTGCAATATCCGGCGCCGAGCCATGCACGGCTTCGAAAATGGCGCAGTGCGTTCCGATGTTTGCTCCCGGTACCAGGCCCAGCCCGCCGACAAACGCCGCGCAGAGATCGGAAATAATATCGCCATAAAGATTTTCCATGACCAGGACGTCATATTGGTATGGGTTCATCACCAGTTGCATGCATGTGTTATCGATGATGTGCTCGCCGTAGGTAATCTCAGGGTATTCCTTAGCTACTTCGCGACAGCAGCGCAGGAACAGGCCATCACTCATTTTCATGATGTTGGCTTTGTGAATGGCATGGATGCGCTTGCGCTTTTCCCGTCGCGCATAGGCAAACGCGAACCGTGCAATCCGCGTGGAAGCCTTCTCCGTGATGATCTTCAGCGACTCCACCACGCCCGGCACCACTTCATGCTCGATCCCGGAATACTGCCCTTCGGTGTTTTCCCGGCAGATGGCCAGGTCCACGCTGGGATAGCGGGTGGGCATGGAAGGCAGATTGCGGATGGGACGGAAGTTGGCGAAAAGCTCGAACTGCTTCCGCAGCGCCACGTTAATGCTGGAAAATCCGCCACCGATGGGCGTGGTGATCGGGCCTTTTAACCCTAATCCCGTGCGCTCGATGGATTGAGTCAGCTCTTTGGGAATGTATTCGCCATATTTGGCAAACGCTTCCGAGCCCGCGGAAAATCTCTCCCACTCAATCTTTACCCCGGACGCATCCACAATGCGCACGGCGGCGTTGGTAACCTCGGGGCCGATGCCGTCTCCCGGAATCAGCGTGACCTTGTGTGTCATAAAACGGTGTGCCCTAACTCCTGCTTATTTCGCGCTGGTCTTTGCCTTGACCGGCTTTGTCTTGTCTTCTTTGGTATTGAGCAGTGACTCCAGCTCAGAGTGGAATTCGCCCACGTCCTTGAAGTCGCGATACACGGAGGCGAAGCGTATGTAGGCGACTTTGTCGATCTGCTTCAGGCTGTTCATGATCTGCTCGCCCAGTTCGCTGGCGGTGCGCTCGCGTTCCGGTGAATCGATCACGTACTGCTCCACTTCATTGACGATCTGTTCCATCTTGCCCATGGAGATGGGGCGCTTTTCACAGGCCCGTAGCAGCCCGGCCAGGATTTTCTGCCGCTCAAACTTCTCCCGGCGGCCGTCTTTCTTCACTACCATGTAGGGGATTTCGTCGATGCGCTCGTAGGTGGTGAAGCGCTTCTCGCACTTCAGGCATTCGCGGCGGCGGCGAATGGATTCGCCTTCTTTACTTTCACGCGAGTCCACAACTTTGTCATTTTCGAACCCGCAAAACGGACATTTCATCGTTTCTTAACCGGCACTTTCAATGGGGTGATGAACTAGATTGTAACAGGCGTGAGTAGATCGGGACATCGGGACATCTGGTCATCGGGTAAGCAAATGTTGCCGCGAACCAGCAATTGCCAAGAATGCCAAAATTGCCAAGATCGCCGAAATTGAAACAAAATCCCGCCTCGATCAGTGTCATCTGTGTTTATCAGTGGTAAGGTTTTGCTTTTCTCGATGTTCGGATGACCGGATGTCCCGATTCCCCAATCTCCGGCACCCTAGTCATCTTCCAGAAACTTTTCCTCTTCCTCCAGGCTCGCTTCTTCCATCTGCGTGATCGAGACATGTTCGGAACGCGCCATCGCCAGCCCCGCCGGCACGACCGACATGAACGTCACCAGCCACAGCATGATGCCGCAGCTGGTAGCCAGCTCAGGAGAAAGGTTGAATACGCCGCGCAACATCCCGATCGTCGCCAGCTGTGAGCCGCCGCCGACCACCGGCAACTGCAAGATGCCGCCCACCACGCTGGCGGCAGTCAGAAGGAAGACGCTGGAAAGCGTCATCTGTGAGAGCTTGTGGATGGAGTAGGCATGCGTTACCGCCAGGTAGGCAAATCCGATAAATAGCCAGATGACAATAGATAAGCCAGATAACTGAAAGAATGACTTCATGTCTTTCACTGTGTTCAGCCCTTCGCCAAAGGCGAGTACTCGCTTGCCCACTGCATGTCCGAATTTTGGCGATATTCGCCCGAACAGCCGTGTAAAGACCTTGGAAGCGGTAGCCGGGTTTTTTCTTACCCGGAATGCTATCAGCGCCACCAGTCCTACGCCGGCCAACAAGGCCATGGCAAACGCCTCAAAAAAAGCAAAAGATGAAATCTCATGGCCCAGAACATGCCGGTGGGCAGAACTGGCAAACCCCGGAAGCCGGCTCAGCGAATCTCTTGACCACAAGATATTCACGGCCATGATCAGGGCGAACGCACCCATGTCAAAGATGCGCTCCACCGTCCACACCGCCAGCTGCGATGCCATGTTCAAATTTACTTTGCGCGCGATCAGATACGGACGGATAAACTCTCCCGGCCTTCCCAGCAGCGCCAACCCGGCAAAGCCAATCATGGTAGGTGCCACCAGGTCAGCGGTCTTGGTTTCACACACAGGACGCAGCATGATCTTCCAACGCATGGCGCGAAGAATGTAGTCGGCATAAACCAGGGCCACGCCGGCGACGAGATAAAACTTGTTCGTATTGTGGGTCGCCACCCAGAAGCGGTGCCAGTCAAATTTCTTCCAGGCCCTTACCTGGAGATAGACCAGCCCGGCCAGCACAACCAGCACCAGGGCGGTGATCAGAAATCGCTTTTTGCTCATGTCATTTAAGCCGGGGCTTATTGATCATACAAAAAAGCGCCTGCGGGCAGGACGCGCCTTGTTGCTCTAACACTCTGATGCTTATGCGGGGCTTGCGGATTTGGGCACGCTCGCCTGCTGCGGCCTTGGCTTCTTCACCGGTTTGGGACCGGTAGCTTTGACCGGCGTCGACGCATTGGTTGCGCCAGCGGCTTTCATTTGCGCGCGTTTTTTGGCGTTGAAGTCACGCACGATTTTGCTGACATACGCGCGTGTTTCGCGGTATGGAGGAACGCCGTTGTACTGTTTTACCCGATGCGCCCCAGCGTTGTAGGCAGCCAGTGCCTTGATGGGATCGTTGTTGTAGCGGTCCAGCAGCGCGCTCAAATGAGCTGTGCCGGCCTCCACATTAGCTCTGGGATCAAAGGGATCCGTCACCCCGAGTTGGGCCGCTGTGGCGGGCATCAGCTGCATCAGCCCCTGCGCGCCCTTCTTCGATACCGCGTGGGTCTTGAAGTTACTTTCTGCCATGATCACACTGCTGACAAAGTCAGGGTCGAGCCGATTCCGGCTGCTGGCTTCGCGTACGACCTGATCCAGATCGAAGGCCGTGGTTGCCGTATTGGGCGACGCGGTCAATTTACTGGTCGCCGCAGGTTGAGCAGGCAGCAGCGGTTTTGCCAAAGTCTTACTTACCACGGGCTTATTCACCAAAGCCGGACTGGCTAACGGTGTTGCCGGGACTGCTGCGGGTGGCGCTTCAGGCGCGACCGAGATTTCATCCTCTTCAAACGAAGCGATCTGATCGCTGGCAATATCCAGGTAACCCGTTGCGGTAAAGAGCCGGGTGGAGTTGGCGCTCTGTTCTTTACGGTCAAAATGGATGGAAAATCCGTTGCGCAGGACGGCGATCTGTCCGGCGAAAGCAGATAGCTGCGCCAGCACTAGAACCGCTCCAACCGTGAATGTCCTTGAAAGTCTCATATCGAGCGCAAGACACCTATTCTGACCCAATTAGCCGCTGAAAGCCAGCCCCAAAATCTCCTCCATTGCCTGGGCCACGCCGTTTTCCTCATTGCTGCCGGTCACCCTCCAGCCGTTCTGCTTCAGTTCATGAGATGCATTTTCCATGACAACCGCAACCCCTGCAAATTCAAGCATTTCCAGGTCATTATGGTTGTCGCCAATGGCCATCACCTGCTCTCGGGGAATTCCTCTTTGCTCGGCCCAGCGGCGCAAGGCGTGACCTTTGGAACATTCCCGGTTGAGGATGTCCAGGATGCACAGATCGCGATGGTCATATTGGGTCTTTAAAACCGTGATTTTCTCCAAAAACTCGGCCTGTCTGAGCCGTTCCCGCAGCCCTTCCATAAAAGCTACCCGTCCGCAATACATGGCTTGCAAAGGATCCTCGGTCAACGAATCTTCCAGCGGCGAAACGAACTTAATGTAAGGCCGGTTCACTTCCAGCCAGCGCGAAACGGTTTTGTTCAGTTCGTCCGCGCTTTCCAGCACAAGTGAATCGTTCCCCGGGACGTTAGCGGCCCGATCAAACGTCAGTACCGCGTGCCCGCGGAATTCGTCCATATATTGAATGAGTTCGGAGGCGGTTCTTGCAGGAAGTCGATCGGTAAAAAAGGTCTCGCCCGCGCTGGAACGGATCAGCGCTCCATTGGAACTGATAAGCCAAAGGGGAAAACCGAGTTCCTGGGCGATGGGCAAAGCATAGTCATGGCGGCGGCCGGTGGCCAGCATGATCTCAATGCCGGCATCGTGGGCTGCCCGCAGAGCCGCGATGTTGCGTGCCGGTACCTGAAAATTCAGGTCGGTCAGCGTGCCGTCAATGTCCAGGGCGAGCAGTCGGATGGGATGGCGATTCACTCTGTTCCATCATACCGTTTGCGGCTAAAAGAATGAGGAATTCCGAAACCTGCGGCAATGCTAAATTATTTGGATTGCACAGCTCGCGGAGTCTCTCCGCTGCCTGCGCACGCATTGCAGCGCATGCCGTCCTTCAAACCTGCGCCGTGACAGATAGGGCAGAGCCGCGCTTTTGTCTTTTCTGGAGTTGTCATAAGAGGTAAATCGATCATACGCTCTATCCAGGGCTTGTGCCGAAAAGGTGGAGAGGCATTGGCCGTACGGAATGGATATTGGCTCAAGACGTTTCAGCGGCACTCGTGATAGTTTGATGGACGAACTTAGTCGTCTGATCCCAAACCCGGGTGTCACTGTCCGCAATTCGCCCAGCTAAAGCAGATCGATGCCACTCAGGCGAGCAGAGCTGTGCTTCAACGCAGCAAGGTCGCCATTTGGCAGAAAAATTTGCACCGTCCGCAATAGCTGTTAAAATCAGAGGTTGACCCACACAGCTTATTGAGATACGGAGAACTTTACTTTTATGGCATATGTGATTGCAGAGCCTTGCATCGGGACTAAGGACGCGGCCTGCGTGGATGCATGTCCGGTGGATTGTATCCATCCCAAAAAGGACGAACCGCAGTTTGAGAGTTCCAACATGCTGTTCATTGATCCGGTCGAGTGCATTGATTGTGGCGCGTGCGTGCCGGTGTGCCCGGTGTCCGCCATTTTCGCCCTCGATGACCTGCCGGAAAAATGGAAAGAATACGCCGACAAGAATGCCAAGTATTTCGGCCGGTAAAAGCTGAAGCAGAGTTTCCCAACGCGCAGCCGCCTAAGCTGCGCGTTTTTCATTGCTGCGATATGAAAAGCACTAACCACAAAGGACACGAAGGAACACGATGGCGAGTGTCAAAGCGGGAAAGACCTTCGTGCGCCTTCGTGACCTTCGTGGTTAAAGGTTTTGATTTCCATGCCCAGGCAATCTGAAGCCCTGATTCTGCGTACCTATCCCTTCCATGAAGCGGACTTGCTGGTGACATTCTTTACCCGAGCGGAAGGCAAGATCCGGGGTGTGGCCAAGGCGGCAAAGAGGTCAAAACGTCGTTTTGGCGGCGCGCTGGAGCCGTTGACCCACGTGACGGCTCACTGGGAGGAAAAAGAAAAACAAGAACTGGTGCGGCTGGATTCCTGCGACATTATTTCTTCGCCGCTGGCGACCGAAGTCACGTACCCGCGCCTGGTGGCTTTGAGCTACGTGTCGGAAGTGATTGACCAGCTTCTTCCCGATCGCGAGCCCAGCGACGATATCTTTCGGCTCACGCTGGCGGTGGTCCATCACCTGAAAGCCGATTCAATCTGGATGCCGCTTACATACTTTGATCTCTGGATTGTCCGCCTGATCGGGCTGCTGCCGGACCTGCATTCCTGCGTGATGTGTGGCGCAGTCCTGAACGGAAACCGTGCCTACTTTCATCCGCTGGCCGACGGGCTGCTTTGCACTGACGACAAGCGGCTGGCCAGCACCGAAATTTCTGCCGATTCGCGTGCCCAGGCGACAGAGATGTTTCGCGCTCCGCTGAACCGGCTGAAAGGCGATCCCTGGACGCGCAGCCGCGGCGCCGACCTTCGCCGCTTTCTGGCCCAGCGCATCGAACGGCATATCGAGAAGAAGCTCGTGACCGCGGCGATGCTGGACAGGGTGGATTAAAGCCTGCGAAGTCTAAAGTAATATGCAGGCGAAGTTTCTGATTGTTTTGGCGCATCGGCCTCGATTAGACTCCCACTAAACCTTCCCCCAAATTCTTCTGTGCCCTGGGAGGGCCATTATGAAACGTGCGGCATTATCCGGGCTCCTGGCTTCTCTTTTTTCGGTGTTGTTCTTTTTGCCGGCCAAAGCGGTCGTCCCGCAATCGCAAACCACATCTGGTACGCCGGCTGCAACTCAGAACCCTGCACCTCGCAACTGGAAACGCTACCGCTACGACAGCGATGGCTTTTCCGTTGAATTTCCCGCTGAACCAAAAGCTACCACCAACGATAACAAGTCAGGAACACGCTATTTCACGGGCATGGAAAACGATAACCTTGCCTATTTCGCCGAGGTGGCCCAGCTGCCTGCCGATCTCACCAAGGGCACGCAACAAATTTTCGAAGACTACGCAAAAGGCTCCGCCAAGGAAACCAAATCTGAAATGAAGAGCCAGAAAACTATCTCTTTGCGGGGCTATCCCGGCTCGGAATTCATTCTGGAAAGTGACACGTTGTTTTTCCACTTCAGACTTTATCTGGTTGGAAAAAAGCTGTATCAAGTACTGGCAGTGGCAACCAAAGACAGGGTGGCCGGCTCCGAATGGAACCGCTTCCTGGACTCATTCGAATTACTTCCATAAATGCAAAGCAAGGAGGGCAGGTGCCCGGATCCTATTCCTGCTCGGAAACTGGCCGTGGTTTTACGACGGCGGAAGCCGCTCGCGCCAGCGAAGTCCGCTTTTGTGAGATTCAAACCGAGTGCGATGCCGGTCGCGTGCCGGAACTGCGTCAGGGCGACGTGATCTATATCGGCACCGAGCTTTATCTTGGTCACGGACGAGATGATTTCCGCGGCGGCCTGGCCGAGGTGACTGAAGTCCGTCCTGATATCAGTAAAGGAAAACCTACGCCGTTTATCCGCGTCGCTCAGGAGCCGGACACACTGCATAACTGGAAGATTCTTGCGGCAGACCAGAAGAAGTTGCGCGCCGAGTTCGGCAAGAGCTGGGCACATCCTGATCCGGACAATCGGGCGGAGTTTAATGAGGATTAGCCGTGCTTCTGAAATCCCGAGCGCAGCGAGGGAACCCTATGGCGACGAGGCTGCCTCTGGAAAGTACCAAACAAACCCTCGCACGACGATCAAAAGGTAATGTGGGCCTACATTTCATCGTGTCGATAGCGATCCCTCGCTTCGACTCGGGATGTTAGAAAAAAGCGCGAATCTGTTAAATTAAAGATTCGCCATTCCCATGCCCGCCGCCCCTACATATCAGGAACTCATCCTTCGCCTGCAGAATTTCTGGGCGGAACGCGGTTGCGTGTTGCAGCAGCCGTATGACATTGAGGTCGGCGCGGGGACGATGGCTCCAGAGACTTTCCTGCGCGTGCTGGGGCCAAAGCCGTACAAAGTGGCGTATGTGCAGCCTTCGCGGCGTCCGGCGGATGGGCGTTACGGCGACAATCCCAACCGTCTTTATAAGCACATGCAGCTGCAGGTGATCCTGAAGCCGCCGCCGGAAAACGTACAGGAGCTTTATCTGGAATCACTGGCGGCTATCGGCATTGATCTGCGCAAGCACGACATTAAATTTGAAGAAGACAACTGGGAAGCTCCGACGCTGGCGGCATGGGGCGTCGGGTGGCAGGTTATGCTCGACGGGCTGGAAATCACGCAGTTCACTTATTTCCAGCAATGCGGCGGGATTGATCTTGATCCAATCTGCGCTGAACTGACTTATGGCCTGGAGCGTATCGCGGCGTTTCTTCAGGATGTGGACAGCATTTATGACATCGTCTGGGAGCGCGATCCCCAGAGCGGCAGCACAGTGAAGTATCGCGACGTGCGGTATCAGGATGAG
>Ga0137403_10004433_pt1 | contig 16558 bp, 15 predicted proteins | sample CZOMad2_1_16fung_FD_122057 | JGI IMG/M metagenome (GOLD analysis project Ga0137403, IMG submission 122057) | Vadose zone soil fungal communities from Angelo Coast Range Reserve, California, USA - CZOMad2_1_16fungal (Hybrid Assembly) | ecosystem: Environmental > Terrestrial > Soil > Vadose zone...
TTCGATCGTCTGAGACTGGTCGACCGCAGGATTCGTTCTCGCGGGACGCTTGAGTTGGATGAGAATGAAAAGGCAGACCAGAGAAATCAAAAGCCACTTGACTATCTTCCACACAGTTTTCATTCTGCTAGCCCTCAAGACTTAAACGCTTTGCTCGCGGGAATGTTGGCGGGAACGGGCCGCGATTAGCTGCTCTGTTGTTTGGTTGCGGTCGATTCGATCAATTCTTTAATGCGCTTATGCATTAGTTCATTTCTCTCATTTTCCAGAAGGCGCTTCAGGATTGGCTCAGAAAATCTTCCATACTTCCGAATAGCCAGCATTGCCTCCCCGCGAACTCCTGGCGAAGGATCAGCGAGCAGGCCTACTTGTTTTTGAACGGACTTTTCCATCTCAGGCGTAATAACTTCGGCGCGACCCACCAGCACCCGAACCAGTTGCATGGGCTTGGGATCGATGTCGATGGGAAGCACGGTGTCCGTAGTCGCTCTCGGCAGAACATAAAAAACCCGCGTGCCTTCTTCGAACCAACTCGTGCGCCAGGTTTTGATCATGGCGTCAGCTTCTTTTTCGTATAAGCCAGCGGCGACCAATGTCTGTTTCAGATCGCTAATCAACAATTCTATGTTCGCATCGAGAGTGGGTCGTTCGCTGGCCGTCTCGCCGGTGAAACCATCAAGCATGCGATAGCCGACCTTCCCGCCACGGTTCTCGAAAACGATCAGGCGCTCGAGCTTGTTCGGCGAAAGGTTTTTCAGTAGTAGTTTGTCACCGTCCAGCTTGACGGATAGCGGCAGGTCGAAAGTTCCCACGCCGCGATAGAAGAGGAACTTCTCCTGCTGCGCGGGCTTGCCGTCTGTGCTGCAAACCTGGACTGGAGCCGAGTCGGTCTCGCGCGCCGCGAAATAGTGGCTGGGCGAAAAATCCGCCGGCAGATTGATGGCAGTGCCGGGCATGACTTTGAATCGCCCCCAGTTGATGCCCGTCTTAACCAGGCGCGCCTGGGGATACCATTCGGTGATCTTGCCTTTCGGAAAATCAACTTTCAGGGAAACATCCATTTCGTTGTTCGAGTAAAAATAAATCACGGGCGTTTCCATTCGCTCCGTCCCCCTCAAATCCGCCTTAGGCGCATTGCGCAAGCCGGCGTCAACCTGTTGAATCGTATGAACGAACTTGGGCAGATCTGGTGGCCCGTTTAGTGGACGCCACTCAAGCGCGACTCCATCTTTGCCCGCAATTGAAGTAAAGGTACCCCACTCGTGAACGACCATATTGTTTTCGGCCGCCGCCTTGCCCGCGGTTCGGTTATGCCGCGCCGAAAGCTTGACGCCAATGAAGACGATGATGGCGAGGGCCGGAACGCAAGCTGCTGTGATTCTCAAAGCGCGCATCTTATTTCCTCCTTAGATCCAATGCTGAAAGCCGCATGACCACCAGTTCAGAGTTCAAGCTTTAGCTTGCCGCAAGTGAAAGAGACAACCTGAAGGTTGAACTCGAAATTATGATTAAACGTGCAACCTGTCGATTCATTTCTTGCCTTCCAAGCCGTTCAGTTTACCCAGGGCGTTGGCCGAAGTCCTTCTCCACGTCTTGAGCAGCCCCGAAGATAACCTATCGCTCCAACGGTATTCGAGTTGTTCCTTCCACGCATCGAGCATTTGCTGGTTGAGTTTTAAAACACCCTCACGCGTCACGCCAGGCGGCGGAGGCACGAGCGCCGCCAGACGATCGTAAACCAACGCTCGATCCGAACCCGAAACCCGCGGCAACAAGTTCCACAGTGTCAGCGTGTCTCGAACACGCGCGTTAGCCAGCACAATCTTGAGCGACGTCATGTAGGTCTGTCCGCTGGAATCATGATCAGAATCCACTTGGGTTAACGCCGCTCGAAATGTTTCTGAAGCGTCTTCAAAGTAAGGCGTGCCCGGTCCAATCCCGGGACGCGTGGCACAGGCGGCACCCGCGGGCACAACCGACTCGCGATCTTTTAGCTGTAGCGAAACCCAACCGGTAGTCACTCGCAAAAGACTGTTGCCGGCCTTGTCTACTTCCAGCGTGTAGGCACAACCTAGATCCTCTGCTACCCCTGAGGGTGTATCAACAAAGAAGAGTTTTGGCGGCGCTGAAATGCGCGCGCTCAAACGCCCTTCAGCCAACTCGAGGCGATGCTCGGTCGGTTTTGTTTCCACCAGACGCACGCGAGTGTTCGGATCAATTTCAACCTGGCCAATGTCGCTGACTCTAATTTGCGCGCGTGAGTTAGTGTCGGTCTCGAGCCACTGGCCGACGCCGAGTGTTCCTTTATCGTTTACCAGAGCAGCGCCGATTCGCGGCGCCCCATCCAGACGCGCGACATTCCAGCCAGCCACCGTGGACCGCGGGCTTTGACGCAACCAGAATGCTGCAAACGCGATCACCAGCGCGACTAAAACCAGAGAAGCCAGAGCGAAGCGAGGCTGCATAAAGAACGAAATGGCCCGCGGCCGTTGGCCCGCAAGCGCTCGCCGGCCGTTGCGATCGAGCGCGATCTCAACTCCGCGCCAGAGGGAATCGGGCGCCTCGATGACCGGCAACTGGGCTGCCAGCCGCGCGCCAAACCTCACCTCTTCAAACTCAACACGACAACGCGGGCAGCCAATCAAATGCTCTGCCACGCGCCGCGACTCTGCGGGCGAAAGCTCGTCATGACAATAGGCCGAGGTCAAACTGGAAACGTGTTTAGCAAACATCTTACTTCTCCCAGTGTCGGAAGCCCGACCGTCAGGGAGGGCCTCTTTAGCCGCCAAGCCCTCCCTCACGGTCGGGCTTCCGACAGAAAAAAATCACAGACTAAAGTCTATGCTACTTCGCCGCGCAGATGACCCAGCTTCTTAGCCAGAGCCTTATGCGCGCGATTCAAACGCGAAGCCACGGTGCCCTTTGAACAGCCCAGCACGCTGGCAATCTCTTCATACGAAAGTCCCTCGATATACTTCAAAAGGATCGGCAGTCGCATCTTCGGCTTCAGTCCGCCAATCGCCTCCCGGACTGAGCCGGCAATCTCCCGGCGCTCGTATCTGGTCTCCGGTGGTTCACGATGAACGGATTTGTTCATTGGAGCGAATTCTTCCACCGGCAGAAAGCGGCTCTGCCTGCGGCGTTCATCGAGACATGAATTGATAACCAGTCGATACAGCCAGGTGGTGAACTCCGAATCACCACGGAACTGGCCGATGCGCGTAAACAGCTTGACGAAGATTTGCTGCGTAACATCGGCCGCCGCAGTTTTATCGCCGAGCGAATAGCAGGCAATCGAAAACACACGATCGCGATACGCCTCAAACAACACGCGAAAGGCTTCCCGGTCGCCTTGCTGGCAGGCGCGGATGACGCCGGCATCAATCGAATCTGGCGAACTTTGCACTCGCTGCTCCGCGTAGATGGCCGTTTGCTCGAGCATCGCCTATTTAGACGAAGGTGGGTTAGCTTTTCTTCCCTGAAAGAAAAAACGGCTTTGCCGCCTGGTGGCAAAGCCGCATTCTATGTCGAGAAGAGTTCGGGGCATTAGCCCGACCGTCAGGGAGGGCGCAGCATATCAGTTCGCCTAAAGCCTTGAGCCCCGCCCAACGGTCGGGCTAGCGCCCCGCCTACAAGTTACCCAACAGTTTTAGTGCGTCACGTGCACCAACATCTCAGTGCCCGACTCGATCTTCAGTTCCTTACTGCCATTGATGGCCAGGGAACCAGCTCCACCGGCGCCACCAAGAATCAATCCGATCGCCGCGCCCTTGCCGCCGCCAGCTATGCCGCCAATGATGGCGCCCGCCGCCGCGCCGATGCCGCTCCGTTTGAGCGTCTGGTTGCCGCGTCCTTCCGATTGCACTCCGCCTTCATTATCGGTTGTGCCCTTAGCGCCATAGACCTTAGTGACGTAGCCATGAAGAGGTCCATGCTTGTCGTCCGGCAAGTCAATCGAATCAAAGGCCAGGTTCATTGTCGTCCGGCCGGTGACTTTGCCCGATTTGACGATCGAGCGGATGTGTCCGTGCACGACACCCTCGTTGAAGCGAACCGGATCCATCACCGTGGCCGAAAATCTGTCACCTGCCCGTGATTCTTTGCTCGACAGCGTGTCGTTCATACGCACTTTCAGATTGGTGGCGATTGGAACGAGCGGCGGTGTGACAACCGCCGGTCGCGGCGCTGCTCGCCGCAGGCGCGGCTTTCTCCGCGTTTGTGCGCCGGCGATGACGGGCATGGCGATTAGAATTGTCAGCACGATCAAAAGCCTGGATGTGTAAATGGTTTTCATAAGACTCCTCCTGCTGCCAGGACGGCTATTCAAAAATAAGATGAGGGGGTTGAAGGGGGTTACTTGGCGGCCAGCGCAATGCGTGCCGCTTCATGTGCCTGCGCGATCTGAAGCTGGTCTTCGCCGTCGAACGATCGCTGCCGGTGCACCGTGCCGTCGGAATCGAAAATATACGACGAAGGCGATTCGCGCATGATGATGTCCTGCAAACGCATCAATCCGTAAAGCAAAGCTTCGGGTCGCGGGGGGCAACCGGGAATGTATACGTCCACAGGAATCGTTCGATCAACGCCCTGCATGGTCGAGTAGGAATCGAAAGGCCCTCCGGTCGACGCGCAAGCGCCCATCGAAATCACCCACTTTGGCTCAGGCATTTGATCGAAAACGCGCCGCACGACCGGGCCCATCTTCAAAGTGACGGTGCCCGCAATGATGATCAGATCGCTCTGTCTCGGACTGGGACGAAACACGCCCGCCCCAAATCGATCGATATCAAAACGCCCGGCGCCGGTGGCCATCATCTCAATCGCGCAGCAAGCCAAACCAAAGGTCATCGGCCACAACGCGGACTTGCGCGCCCAGTTGACGACGGGCGCGCCCAGGTCGATCGCTTTCGCCGCTATGCTTCGACGCACATAATTCGTGATCGAATCAACCGTGGTTAAGACAAAGCCTTCGTTGTGTTCAGCCATTCTGAGATTTTAGATGTCAAATTTTCGATTCTTGATTTGGCCGTTTTCGTTCGAGGTGGTTAACTTCCTGGGTTGTTCTTCAAATCGGCAATCAAAAATCGGCAATGCCTAGGCCCATTCCAGCGCACCCTTGCGCCACGCATAGTAATAACCGACAACCAGAATCCCGATGAAGACAAACATTTCGATCAGGGCAAACACCGTAAACGAAAAATCTCTACCCATAAAGATGATCGCCCACGGCAACAGAAAAATCGTTTCGACGTCAAAGATCAGAAATAGCATCGCGACGATGTAGTAACGCACCGTGAACCGATCGTGCGCGCCGGTCTCCGGATCGATGCCGCACTCATACGGCCGCATCTTGTCTTTGCCATATTTCCAAGGCCGCAAAAACCTTCCGAGAATAAGCGGCATCACCGGGAACGCCACCGCAAAAACAAAAAAGACCATCACCGGCAAATACGCCGTGCTCGGTCCTCCGACAGTATGCGCAGTCGTTTCGGCGGCTTGTAGCAAAAGCATCGTGGTTGCCTAGAAAAGCATCGCGCTCAACTCAAGTTGTCTTCGGAAATTCGTGAACACGAAAATATTAAGTGCCGCGTGAGATCAATGTCAATGAAGAAGTGCTCCTCCATCGTCGAGGAAGTGCGCCTTCATCGTCCGCACAGCGGACGAATGACAATGCCCAGCACTTCAGTGCTGGGGTAAGGAAGTAATAAGAATGACCCAAGCCCGCGAAGCGGGCGACAGAGATTACGGAGCTACTCGCGGAAGCGAGCGGGTTAATATACAGGGGGGCTTTGCCTCAAAAGTCGATTTCGGTGGTAACGAGTTTCGTGTTTAATTCGTGTGACTTCGTGGATCGTTTTTTTGTCCGGAAAACTAAGGACGATCCACGAAGTCACACTAAGCAACGGGAAGCAACACGAAGCAAAACACTCCTGCCTCGAGCTAGTTCCAACTTTTGAGGCAAAGCTTACAGGTGACAGGTTTTCTCTAAACCTCTTACTGCGCGACACGATCCGCTTGCTACAGCGAGCGATTCCATACCCGGGCCCGCCACCGCTCGCATTTCAGCGGCCTCGCCAAGACCACCCGCGCCGCCGCCGAACCAATCTGCATTGATGATAAAACCGCGCCCAGCGGCGTTGCAACGACGTGCCGAAACACCATAGCAACATGCCGCGACGGCGCAACAACCTGTAGAAATGCCAAAACAAGCGGCGGAAATGCCAAAACAACGTGCGGCGACGCCAAAACAGCGTGCAGTGACGCCAGAACAACGTGTGGCGACGCCAGAACAACGTGTGGCGACGCCAGAACAACGTGTGGCGACGCCAGAACAACGCGCGGCGATGCCAGAACAACGTGCGGCGACGCCAGAACAACGTGCGGCGACGCCAAAACAACGTGCAGTGACGACAAGACAACGTGCGGCGACGGCAAGACAAGCCGCAGAAATGCGAAAACATTGAGGAAAACCACAACTAGCTTAAATGGCGTGAACGGCAACCCGAAAGGTTGCAAGAGAGTAGCCGGTGGTCGAAGCGGAGCGGAGACCACCGGAAACCAAGCCACAAAACATCAGCACCCTGAAGGGGTGCCAGCAAACCCCTCTGCGCCAATGAGACCCCAAAATTGCGCCCGCTAAAATATGGAGTGCGCCGACCTGTCGGCGCTTTGTAATCCGGCGATTCGTCGCCGGTTTCATCGCGACAGGTCGCTATACCAAAGCGGTGACAGGTCACCGCACTCCAAATAAGTACCCTACCAATTCTTTGCCGCCGCTTCCGCGTCTTCGAGTTCTTCCTTCCGCCGCCAGTAACCACACTGCTCGATCAGTTTCCGCGCCGCGGCGAGATCCTGCTGCGGACTTGTCCACGGATAGGGCTTCACACCATGGAACAGCCGCGCGCGATAGAGATGAACGTCAGCCATCTGCAAACGCATGGGCCCGCGCTCGGCAATTCCCCAAGCGTCGTCCAGGTCAGAGCGCGCAGCTTCCGCATCACCTTCCAGAAAGCGCAGCCAAGCGTGACCGAGGAGGCAGCGGGCGATGAACTCGGTGTCGCCCGTGCGGCGGAGGCCAGTCAAAGATATCTCCAAAGACACGTTGGCATCCTGCCGATGTCTCTCGTAACGATTCACGGTTTGCCCGACACGGCCGCCCTCCAGGATTGCTGCATAGAGCGCGATGCGGCCCAGGGAGAGGCGGTCAAGGGCGATACTTAAGATATCGAGGCCAGCCGCATCGGCCCACTGGAGGGTCTGACTTGCGCGCGCGAACACGCCGCTAAGTGTTTTGGAGTGCGGCGACAAACCATTAGCGGAAGGCGGTAACGAGACACCACCCCCCAAAAGGGTTTTCCACGAGGCACGTTCGACCTCGGTCAGCAGCAGATCGCAATACCGAAAGCCTCTTAGCGAATACAGAAGCGGGTAGTAAGGCTGCCGTTCGGCCTGAATCTGCTCGGCCTCTCGGTGGCGAGCCTCCGCCTCATCGCGGCGCCCCGACTGGCTCAGCGCTTCGGCATGTTCGCTGCGGCAAACCGAGCGCATGAAAATCGCAAAGTCATCGCTGCCCCAGTCGGCGTACATCACGGATTGTTCGGCGTCACTCACTGCCCGGCCAACATCGCCAAGGGTTACTTCCAGTTCGCTAAGGTTGGCAGCGCATCGCGAGGCGTTGGCCCAACTTTGCTGGCTGACGACCATCTTCAAGGCTGCCCGTAACGGCTCGAGAGCCTCTATCAGTCGGCCCAACAAGCGTAGGTAGTAGCCGGCTTCATTCAGCAGAAGTGCTTGTAACGCGTCCGTGATCGCCGGTGAGACACGACCCCACGGGATTTCGAAGAAGCATGCGACCGCTCCCAAGTTGGACCCCAGAGCGGCCAGTTTCTTTGAGCTGTAGTATTCTGAGCCACGTAGAATCCGGCCGAAGTAAATCTCCTGGCACGCCTTCTGTTGCAACCCAGCCTGGCAGCCGTGGGCGACGGCTTGGTAGAGCGGTTGCAGGTCTTCGAGCGTGGGATTGGGCTTCTTGTCTGACGTCGTCTTGCAAAGGTGTTCGTAGAGATGCCGGTGGGCGGCGCGCCAAGCATCGGAGTGCTGTGTACGGAGCTGCCGAGCGAAGTATTCCCGCAGGAGTGGGTGAGCATCCAGAGACAGCAGCGTGCCGACTTCGTCGCGATTCACAGTGAGCAGCTTCGCATTTTCCAGCCCAGTGAGGCTGAACTCCCAGTCGTCGTCTTCCAGTCCGACAATCGGTTCTGTGAAGTTTGGAATCGATTCACCACGAAGGGCGTTGATGCAGCCAGCGTCGGCGGGGCGGTCAAACAAGCCCAGCAGCCTCAAAATCGCGACTTCGCGACGCCCCTCTTCACCACCTTCCAGCAGCCATTCTTCGTAAGCCGCCATCGCCCTGAACGCGTGGCCGCCTTGAATCTTCTCGTTCGCCTTCTCGAACTTCACACGGTCGCGTTGGCGAATATCTCCCTTAAAGGCACGCTTCAAGAAACCTCCCAGTAGGTTCAGAGTGAGCGCGTGTCCATCAACATCGTCAACCAACGCTTCGAACTGCTTTTGCGTACCTCTCACTCCGAGTTTTTTGAGCAAGTCTACGCCTGCATCTAGAGTAAGACTCTTCAACTCGTGGTCCGGCGCGGTGGTTTGCCAGTAGGCCCGCAAGTCCGTGACGGAATACCGAGTGGTAACCACACACAGACCCTTATTGTTGGCGGCTAGTCCTTTGAGTAAGGTGGAGATACCCTGGTCCTTGAGTTCGCCCGGCTGGGGCGACGTGGGAGCGTATTGCAATGGCTCAAGTCCATCAAGGATGAGCAACGCCCGCCGCTCGCCAACCAATTGCGACAATCGTCTGCCTTTATCGAAAGCGCCCTGGGCACTGTTGGCCATTTCCAGATCGCCGAAGAAGGTAAGGGCTTCTTTCAGAAACAAGTCGGACGATGCGGCCATTTGCTCCCGGGTGCCTTGGCTGTAGAAGGACCACGCAAAGACTCCGTCGCACCCCGGCCAGTTCTCATACGCCAGATCCGCCGCCCACTTCGCCACCAGCGAAGTCTTCCCCTCGCCGCCAAGTGCGACGAAGGTAAAGACGTGCGGGCGCGGTGATTCGGCCGCTCGGACTCTTGCCCATGCGTCGTTGAGGAGATGGGTCTCGTCTTCGCGACCGCTGAGTTCCATGGGCGCGTAGTTGATTATGCGGGAAATGTCGGCGCGGAAGTCGGCCGCCTGCACAGGCGGAATCTGGGCCGCGAGTTTGCAGAGTTCGGCTTTGTCTTTGAAGAAGTAGTAAAGGTGGTTGGCCTTCTGAACAGTGTCGCGGTGTGCGAGTTGGAGCGCCGCGGTTTCCATATCCTGTGCTTGCTCGTTCGACTTTGGTCCATCGCGAACACTCGCCTCGCTCGAGAGAAAGACGTAGACCGGCTTTTGCGTCTCCCTCGCGATGTCGAACTCCATCTGCGTGTATGAGCGTCGCGGTGTGTCTGCGGGTCGCTGGTTTGGCTCCGCACCGAAGCGGAAGCCGACGATGTGGATTACGGCATCAGCATCTTGCAGCTTCCGCCGCAGCATCTCCTCTACGGTGCGATAGTCTGGCGGAAAGCTCGTCTGGTTTTCCGCAAAGCAACCCTTCATCTGAATCTCGGTTTCCACCGCATCGCGGAAGGAACCAAACTCGTGCGAGACGCCGCTGAGGAAGATGGTGGGACGGGATTTCATGATTCTCCTCCCGCTACTTAAACACCGAAAACCCCGCAAAGATCATCTGCACATCCACGCCGGGGTTAAAGGTCGCTCGATAGCCGTTTGAGATGTGTTGGTACTTGTAGCCGATTGTGAATGCTCGCCGGTTGGGGTTGACGATCTGGATGCCGCCGCTGAAGTCGAAGGTGAAGTTGAAGCGGGCGGCGCCGGCTACGGGCGCTTGTTCGTTGAAGTAGAGGAAGCCTCCGGTGGTTTGGGCGAATGGTTGCACGCGGCGGTTGCGGCGGAAGTTGAACTTCAGGCCAATCGGCGCGGCGCCCCAGGCGTAGACGCTCTTGCGAGTTAGGACGATCGCGAAACCTGATCCGGCGGGCACGACCGTGGGTCGTTTGTTTGAAAGTATCGAGAGCGGAATCGCGTCGATCGTCCATTCAAATGCAACCGTCTTGCTGGCGGCGAGCACGCGTCCGTAGCGCAGGCCGATGTTGCCGAATCGCGCGTCCGGGGTTTTGCCGATCAGGGTTGTTGAATTAAACGAGATGCCGCCCCAGACTCCAAACTCGTTCCAATGTTTCTGAATTCCTTCAGCGGTTGACTGAGCGCCCGCGGCTGGAGCCGATGCAGAAGAACTGTCAGGCGCCTGGGCCATGACCACAACCGACAAAGCCAGGAGCAGCAGGCACGAGAAGATGGCCGGCTGAATGACTTTGAGTTGGAACAGATTCGACCAAAGAGATCGTTGGACGCTGTGAGGACCGGTTCGCATGGCGGACTCCTTCGTGAAAAATCAAGGCCTCGGGATCCAAGCCAGGTTGAGGCCAGCTAAGAGAGAAAGCAGTTCCGGGTTCGCGCGTAAACTTCAACGCTGACGCATTCTTAATGATCAGTCTTCGCCTGTCAATCAGAAATCGGATCAGGCGTCTCTCAATTGACTTACAGTACTTCCTTTCGTGCGGCTTCGTGTGATTTCGTGGATCGAGTCCTTTGCCCAGAGGGGACGATCCACGAAGTCACACGAAACCACACGAAATAGAAAACCGTCGTCCCTGGTTGATTACCTCTTAATGAGACGTGTTGCCTTCGAGCAAGGCAACGGCATGTGACAGTACTGGTCGAATAATCTCGAAGCTTTCGCGCACCGCCTTGGGCGAGCCAGGAAGATTGACGATCAATGCGCCTGATCGAATTCCGCAAACGCCGCGAGAGATCATGGCCATTGGAGTCTGTTTGAGAGTTTCCATGCGCATTGCTTCGGCCAACCCGGGAGCTTCGCGGTCGATCACTTGCAAGGTGGCTTCGGGCGTATTGTCGCGCGGGCCAAAGCCGGTGCCGCCGGTCGTCACGATCAAATTGACGTGCTTTAGATCGGCATAGGCACGCAGCTTACGCGCAAGGGGTTCCAGATCGTCGTTGACGATATCTTGCGCGACGATTTCTGCGCCGAGTTCGGTTAAGAGTTGGACCAGAGTCTCGCCGGAGATATCTTCGCGCTCGCCGACTGAACAGGCGTCGCTGGTGGTGATTACGACTGCACGGATCAATGTAGACATAAGAGTAAAGCCAAAAGCGATCCACGAAGTCTCACGAAATGGCACGAAATAAAGTTGAGGAATCTCTGATCAAGTACCGCGAAGCGGTCCCGACCTCCAGCCCAGGGTTGCCGCCGCAGCTACCCTGGGTGACGAATTCCAATCCGCCCCAACCCCGATGGGGTTGCGCCCTCTTCCATGCGTCAATACCCAACGTAGCCGCCGAGCGGCAACGTTGGGCTGGAGGTCACTACCGCTTCGCGGTATGAAACTGACATCGCTTAACGCTAATTCTTCAGGCAACCGCCACTTAATCAGAGCTTCCTCTAGTTTTACTTCATCAGCCCGCTAAGAGGATGCCCAGGCGGACAAGTCCTCCTTGCTAAACTTTACGTCGCGCATGTTCTTTTAACCAGCATCGATCCATCACCACCAACAATCCAGCATCGACTGCTCGTTGCGCCGCGGCTGTATCGATCACGCCTTCCTGTAGCCACACTGCCTTTGCGCCAACGGCGATCGCTTCATCAACGGCAGTTCCGGCCTCTTCGGATCTGCGGAATACATCCACCAGATCGATTTTGACCGGCACGTCGCTGAGCAAGTTGTAAGCACGTTCGCCCAGCACTTCCGTCTCGTTGGGGTTTACCGGAATGATGCGATAGCCGGCGCGCTGCATGCAACCCGCCACTCCGTGCGAGGGACGCATGGAACTGGATGACAGGCCGACGACCGCGATGGTGCGGCATTCGTCAAGGATTCGTGCGATTGTTTCAGGGCTGTTGATTTCCAAAGTTTAATTTGAATCCTACGCGGCTTTGCCGCCTGATGTGCGGAAAGGCTTCGCCTTTCCGTCATGCCTCTCTATATCATGAGGCTGCGCCTCTTCTCCAAGCGATTCGATCAATATCCATCATCAACGGTTCATCTTCCAATGGGCGTCGCTGCCAAATGCGAACACTTGACCAGCGATAATCTTCCGCTCTCTCGACAAGACCGGCCCGCACAGGATTTTGATGAATGTAATTCACCTTTTGCATGAGCATGTCTTCGCTTGTGATGGAGAACACGTTGTTATGGTGGTCCCAAAGTGAATAGCGATATTCGCGTTCCTTTGTTTCATGCATGAGCTTCTGGAGTGATGAATTATGGCCGCGCTCTTTCGGATGGTCAATCACGCGCCGGCTGGTGATTCCGTTTACGAAGCGCAGAATCTTCGACGGCTTGAGTTCGGCGTCAGCTATCAAGTGTAAATGGTCCGGCATTATTACATAGGCGTAGATTGAAAAGCCTGCGGAGTTTCGGGCTTCATCCAGCGCCTTGCAGGTTACGATTTTTAGAGTGTCGGTGCGAAAAACCGGAAGGCGGTCTTTCGCGACCGATGTCAGGTAAAGAGCCGGGGTGTCTCTTGAAATGGTGTGCATGAGGCGTAGCCTCATGATTCTTATTTAGTCTTACCGGAAAGGCAAAGCCTTTCCGCACATTCAGGCGGCACAGCCGAAAGCAAGGATTCTTTTATCGGGCCTAGGCTTCTATGTCGAGGAGCTGTCCCCGCAAAATGCAAAAGGGCGACTAATTCACATCGAATCAGTCGCTCCTTCTTGTTACTCAAGCAAAAGAATATTACGTGGAGGTGGGCTCAGTGTTTTCAGAGAATTGCAGGAGCTATTTCAATACAAATTTCCCTCGCGCTTTCTCCCCGTGTAATCCACGTAAACAACTTTCAACTCGGTATAGAAGTCGAGTGCAGTCGATCCTTGTTCACGATCACCTATGCCCGTACCTTTAATGCCGCCGAAGGGAATGTGCGCTTCGCCGCCGGTGGTCGGCGAATTAATGTGCGTCATGCCTGTTTCAATCTCATCTACAAAACGAAAGATGCGCGCCGCGTCGTTGCTGAAAATGGAAGACGACAGACCGTATTCCGTGTCATTCGCCACCTGCATAGCCTCTTCAAAATTCTTAACACGGAGAACTGATAACACCGGGCCGAAAATCTCTTCGCGGGCAACGCGCATGTCGGGTGTAACGTGATCGAAAACGGTCGGGTTCACAAAAAAGCCTTTGTCCAAACCATTGCCCGTGGCCCGCGAGCCACCGCAAACTAGTGTCGCGCCGTCTTCGCGGCCGATGTCGATGTACTTCAACACAGTATTGAACTGACTCTCGTCTACCGTCGGTCCCATTTCCGTCTTTTCATCCATGCCGTCGCCGATGCGCATAGACTGCGCACGTTTGCTGATGCGGTCGACGAATTCGTCGGCGATGTCGTTCACTACAACCGCGCGACTGGTGGCGGTGCAACGCTGGCCAGATGATCCAAACGCGCCCTGCACCGTTGATTCAACCGCCAAACCCAAATCAGCGTCTTCAAGAATTACGACTGGATTTTTGCCACCCATCTCGCATTGCACCTTCGCGCCGCGCCGTGAAACTTCTTCGTACAAACGAATGCCAACCTGATTTGAGCCGGTGAAGGAAACGGCTTTGACGGCCCTGTGGTTGATGATTTCATCGCCCGCTTCCGCTCCCGACCCCAGAACCAAATTCAAAACGCCGGGCGGTATACCTGCCTCCGCAAAGATTTCCACAATGCGCACGGCCGTTGCCGGCGTCAGTGTCGCAGGCTTGAATACAACTGCGTTTCCGGCGACCAGCGCGGGTGCAATCTTCCAGACTGGAATCGCTACGGGAAAATTCCAGGGGGTGACGCAAGCAACGACACCCAACGGTTGCTTGATCGTATAGGCGAAATTAGCCGGCAACTCCGACTGAATCGTTTCACCATTCATGCGGCGTGACTCGCCCGCGCAGAACTCGGCCACGTTGATCGAACGCTGCAATTCACCGCGCGATTCAGCAACAGTCTTGCCTTCTTCCCGGGTCAGGATTTGCGCCAGTTCTTCCTTGTTCTCTTCAAGCAAACGGGCCGCGCGCGCAACAATGCGGCCGCGCGCAGGCGCAGGCGTCGTACGCCAACCGTGAAACGCCTCAGCTGCGGCCTCAACAGCGGCGCGCGCTTCCTCGCGCGTAGCTTGCTTCACAGTGCCGATGATGTCGTCAGTGTTTGCGGGATTAACATTTGAAACGGACCGTGATGAAGCCGACTCGATCCACTTGCCGTTGATAAAGTTGCGATAGTTATCCATTATTTTTTGCGTTCTATTGCTCGACATGGCAATGATGGATCCCTTCAATTGCGCAGCGGTAGGAACTCTCTGCCGTTACTTCACTTTAGTTTGCGCGGATGACTCTGTTAAGACCGTAATATAACATAGCCCACATAACATGACAGCCATCAGCAAAGACGCCAACCTCAGTGAATCGCAGCGCGCGCCTCGAAATCTTGGGGACCTTTTAAGTCAACGTGCAGCCGCCTCGCCGAAGAAAGATTTCCTCTTTTGCGAAAACGACGGGCGGCGTTTTAGCTATACACAATTCCAACAGGCGGTTAATCGCGTTTCCCGCCTGTTGCAGTTGCACGATGTCGGTAAAGGTGACGTCGTGAGTCTGTTAATGCCAAACGGCGCTGAATACATCATTGCCTACTTTGCGTGTTGGCAACTTGGCGCGCTGGCCGGTCCTGTCAATTCGCTTTTGAAGGAAGAAGAGATCTCATTTGTTCTGAATAACTCTGAAGCGAAAACGATTCTGATTGATTCAGAATTTCAGCCGCGAATAGACAATATCCGCCACGACCTCACACATTTGAAATCTGTGATCGTATTTGATGACGAAGAGCAGGCGACTGAGGGTTTTGCGAATTCGGGCGCGGCAGACTTGAGTCTGCCCGACATCGATGCCGATGACGAAGCCATCATTATTTACACCTCGGGAACCACGGGAAAACCGAAGGGCTGCCTTTTAACGCACGGCAATTTGATCGCCAATGCACGACAGATAAGTGAATGGCTGGAATTCACAAAAGAAGATCGTTTGTTGACGATCATGCCGCTGTTTCACATGAACGCGGTTTCAGTAACAACCATGTCGGCGCTGTATGCGGGTGGCTCAACCGTAATCAGTCCCAGGTTTTCCGCATCGCGTTTTTGGCAAATCATTTCCGATTACAAAGTTACGTCGTTCGGTTCGGTGGCGACAATGCTTACAATGCTGCTCGGTACTTATCCTGACGGCGTGCCGGCTGATCTGAAAACTGATCAGCTTCGTTTTGCCATGTGCGGATCCGCGCCGGTGCCGGCGGAAGTGATGCGGCGTTTCGAAGATACGTTTAATTGTCTGGTCATCGAGGGCTATGGCCTTTCCGAATCCACTTGCCGCTCGACTTTTAACCCACCGGACAAGAGGCGGCGGGCGGGTTCCTGTGGCATCCCGATTGGAAATGAAATGCGAGTGGTTGACGATGAAGATAATGAAGTGCTCGATGGCGAACTCGGTGAGATCGTGATGCGCGGTGAAAATATCCTGAAGGGTTATTATCGAAACGAAGAGGCCACGTCGATTGCGTTTCGGAATGGCTGGTTTCACACCGGCGACATCGGCTATCGCGATCAGGATGGGTTTTTCTACATCGTCGATCGTAAAAGCGACATGATCATTCGTGGCGGCGAGAACATCTATCCGCGCGAGATCGACGAGGTTCTTTATCGACACCCGGCAGTAGCCGCGGCAGCAACGATCGGAGTGCCTGACCCCCTCTACGGGGAAGATGTCGCGGCTTTCGTGGTGCTTAAAGAAGATGGAAAGGCAAGCGAAGACGAGCTAATTCAATACTGTCTCAAACATTTGGCCGATTACAAAAGTCCAAAGTCGATTCGAATCGTGGCGAGCATTCCCAAGGGCCCGACCGGAAAGCTTCTTAAACGCGAACTGGCAAAGCAGTTTCAAATGTCGAAATGATTTAAGCTTGTGTCAGTCGCATCGTAGTGTTCTGTCGCGAGTGTCGTAGCCGATCTATCAGCCAGCCTCCCAGCAGCCAAAACGCACAGAAAGAAATCATCACCAGCGAAAACCACTTGCCGTAGATTCCATCCGGTGAAAGCCTTTCAGTGGCCGTATGCAGCACCTCGCTGTTAGGCAATAGCCCCGCTTCAGAAAACTCATGGAAGGAATAAATGCCAACCTGGACCATGAAGAGTAACAGAAAGATTCCGGTGACCTGGAAAAATCTGCGAACGTTAATTAGATGAGCGAAGCGTGTCCAGCCCCAGGCAAACAGACCGGCGGCACAAAGACCTAACAGAGCACCAGTGAGCAGTTGTTCGCGGACCTGCAGCAACATTAGGGCCGTCTCCATTCCTTCGCGGGTAATCATCAGGAAGGTAAATAGGAACACGCCGCTCACCGCCGCCAGA
>Ga0137403_10004434_pt1 | contig 16557 bp, 12 predicted proteins | sample CZOMad2_1_16fung_FD_122057 | JGI IMG/M metagenome (GOLD analysis project Ga0137403, IMG submission 122057) | Vadose zone soil fungal communities from Angelo Coast Range Reserve, California, USA - CZOMad2_1_16fungal (Hybrid Assembly) | ecosystem: Environmental > Terrestrial > Soil > Vadose zone...
GTCTGATGACGAGAAGCGTATGACTCGTCGAGGGAGACGTTGCAAGTTTCGATTGTGAGCTTGCCACCGTTGGGCATCGCGTCGCGCGCGTTGACGACGAGATTCATCACGACTTGTTCGAGCTGCGAGCGGTCCGCGCGGATATGGCCAAGATCGTCCGCGAGGACGGTTCGCATCTCCACGTCTTCGCCAATCAGGCGGCGGAGCATTTTTTCGAGATTCTGCACCAGCGTGTTGAGGTTGAAGACTTTCGGCTGGAGAACCTGGCGGCGGCTGAAAGCAAGAAGTTGGCTGGTGAGCGAAGCGGCGCGATCGGCGGCGTCATCAATGCGGGCGAGACCGCCGCGGAATTCATGGCCGGTGGCGCGATCGAGCAGGAGCTTGCTGTAGCCGCGAATGACGGTGAGGAGGTTATTGAAGTCGTGCGCGATACCGCCGGCGAGACGGCCGATGGCTTCCATTTTTTGCGCCTGGCGAAGCTGCTGGCGGGATTCCTCGAGCTTGACGGTGCGCTCGGCGACCATCTCTTCAAGATGTTCCTCGTTGCGCCGAAGCTGCTGTTCGACGCTCTCGCGATGCAAGATTTCGGTTTGCAGATCCAATTGGATACGGTCTTGCCTTTGTTGGGCGATCACGAGGCGCAGGCTGGAACAAAAAAACGAAATGGCGACGATTACGAGGGCGAAGAGAGTCCGCTCCTGCGCGATATATAAGGAAAGCACGAGCACAAGAAAACCAAAGAGAATCGGGAATAGACGATTTCCAATGAGTTCATTAAAGAAGGGGCGGACATTTGTATTTTCAATTTTTTCCGGGTCCCAAGTTCCGACGATGACAATCGGAATAATGTTCAGGACGGTCCAAATCGCCTCGTACCACGAGCCGGTTTGCAGCGTGCCGCCCAGGTAGTTGTAGTAGAAGTCGCCGAGGCAGGCAAAAACGAGAAAGACGCCGAATCTGCCGAAGAGAGTGCGGACCACACGGGAATTGGTAAAAGCGGCGCGCAGCAGAAAAACGGACGCCATGGCGACGTCGTACATCAAGGAGCCAACCCAGGTGGCATGGACCCAGGTGCGTTCGAAAGGCGAACCGGAAGATTCGTGGTTCGGCATGTATAGGAAAAAGAAATAGATGACGACCCAAAGAAGGACGACCTGGATGAAATCGAGAATGTGAATCGGATCGAAGCGGCGAATTTCGAAGTCGGGCTCGAGAAAGAGCGTCAAGCTCACCGGGCAGAACCAGAAGACGGAAATAATGTCGGCAACATCGGCGACGGACTGCAGAGGTTGAACCACTTGCACATAGAGGTTGCAGATCACCGCGACACAAAAAAGTGAAAAGGAGAAAGCTGCAACATACCAAAAATAGCGCGCGAGATGGACAGACTTGCGGGCTGCCCTTACGACCAGCGCCAGACACAAGAGGTTGAAAAGGAGGTCGCCAAAACCAACAAGGGCGGGGCCAGGCCTTCGCGTTCCCAGCGAAAAGACTACGGCCATTTGCCCGGCGGTCAAAAACACGACCAAGGGAATCCAGAAGTTCCTGCGCAGAGACGAGAAAAGCCGGCCCCGGCTACTCAGGAACGTTGTGTGTTCAGACGACATGGGCCTCCGAAGCACATTGGGCACAGATTGGGCAAATCAGCAGGCTTGGTGACCTTCGCCGACCCTATTTCTCTGAGTATATCGGTGAATTGGCGACGGCGAGGCGCAGCGTGTGCGGCCCTATTCGTAGAAGATACGGTGCGAAGGGACAGGTGCGAGTGAAGAACGGGAAATCTGAGAGACGGGCGGTCAACGCCGGCTTAAGTTGCGTGATCGATCAAGCGGTGATGAATCGCGTAAAGGGCGAGTTCGAGGCGATCGGAAACGCCGAGCTTGTCAAAGATGTTGTGCAAATGGTTTTTGACCGTCTGCTCGGAGATGAAAAGTTTTTCGCCAATTTCCTTGTTGCGAAAACCCTGCGCGACGAGCTGCACGATTTCTTTTTCGCGGTCGCTGAGCAAGGGCTTCTCGCGGCGCGGGCCGGATTCCGACGATTTTGCGAAGGCCTTCATGACTTCGGCGGTCATGCGGTTGTCGAGCCAGATTTCGCCGGCGTGAACGCGGTGAATACTTTTTACGAGGAGGTCGGTGGCGGATTGTTTGAGGACGACGCCACGGGCGCCAAGACGCATGGCGCGGACAACATCGCGATCGTCTTCCGCAGCCGTCAGGACGATAACGCGTGTGGGAATCGTATCGAAATTGACTTCTTCGAGGACGGCGAGGCCGTCTTTTTCCGGCATGCGGAGGTCGAGCAAAAGAATATCGGGCTTCAGCTTGGCGAGCAGCTTGATGCACTCGGAGCCATTTTGAGCTTCGCCGATGATGGTGATGTCCTCATCGCCATCAATGAGTTTGCGGAGGCCGTCGCGAAAAATCGCGTGATCGTCGGCCATGAGAATTCGAATTTGTTGTTTGGTCTTCGCCATAATTTGAGTAATGTCTGCCTAAGCAAACGTCAGCCGAGCGGAACCTCGATCGTCAGACGCGCTCCATGGCCCGGGTTCGACTCTACAGTCAGAACCCCATTCACGGTTCGCGCGCGCTCCTTAATGGAAATGGGACCCAGCCGCAAACGGTCTAATTCATCACCGGTAAAGCGGCCTGCAAAGCTGAAACCTTCACCGTTGTCGTCCACGACTAAAAGTAGACGGCTGTCGTCCTGCGAAAGTTTTACCACGACATGGGTAGCCTTAGCATGCTTTTTTATGTTGTTGAGTGCTTCACGGTAAATCTGGAAAAGCTCGCGGCAGACGCGGTCCGGGGCGCGTAAATCGGCGGAATCGATGAGCAGGTCGAGGGCAAGCGCGGATTCATTGCGAAAACGCTCGGCGAAACCGCGCATTAAATCGACAAGATCGGCGGATTGCACGCGGACCGGGCGCAGGTCTGTGACAAAGCTGCGGAGATCGGCGGACTCATTTTTGACGGTCTGCTGGAGCGAAGTGAGGCCGTTCGAAACGGGATCATTGGTGGCGGCGACGCGGCGGCGAAGCACATCGAGCTGAATTTCAATGCTGAGCAAAGTCTGAAGAATGCCGTCGTGCAGGTCACGCGAGATGCGCGAACGCTCTGCTTCGATGGCGCGGGCGCGCAGATGGCGCAGTAGGAAGAGGTTCTCGAGAGAGGGGCCGATGTGCCGGGCGACGCGTTCAAGCCAGGCAAGATCGTCCTTCGTATAGGGCTTTCCCTCCGCTCTTCCATTGATGAGAAATAACCGACCGACGGGGCGGTCAGCCTGGTCAAACGCAACCGAGATGAACGATTTTACGGCGAACTGCTGCTGAGTCGGTCCAGGAAGGCGCGGGACGATTTTGAGCATGTGGCCGTCGCGGCGGTCCCAGCCAAATCCGGCGCCGGTACCCTCCACGGAATTCCAGCAGAGCGTCGCGTCGAAATCGTCCAGCAAAAAGCCGTCGGAGCGGGCGAGCGGCAAGGTCTCCGGCGTAATTCGCTCATTTTCACCCGATTTGAGCCGCCAAACGAAGATACGTTCCAGGTCCGCATCGCGAAAGACCAGAAAGGCTTCCGGCGATTGAAACGAGACGGCAAGTTCGTTCAGAAGAAGGCGAATTGATTCGGCAAGGCCCTGATCCACCTGCATCGTGGCGGTGATATGCGAAAGGAATTCGTTTTGTGATGCGAAGGCGCGGCTACGTTCGCCAAGAAATGCCAGGCCCGCGCCCGCGGAAAAGGTGGCAGCGGTGGCGGCAAGCCAGGAAACGACGCGCGACCATTGAACGTCCGTCCTGGCGGCGGCGACGAGCACGATGGTGAGCGCCGAGAGGCCGGCCACGGGTACGGCAAACTGGAAGCCCCAGCGCGACCCTGCCGCATAGCAGATATAAAGATATGGAAACCAGACGGGCACGGTCGCGGGACAAACGTAAATGAAGAAAACGAGAGCAAGCAGGTCCACAGCGAGGGGCAGGTGCCAGTCGCGATCCTGCAGGAAATCCTCCACGAGAATGACGACGATGGAAAGGATCAAGTAGGCAGTGAGGAATGAAACCGCACGGGAGGAGCCACGGGAGGGCGCGAGTTCAAAAACGGCCAGGAGCGCCAGAATAATGATAATCGGGCGCGAAAAAACGAGTTGCCGCTCAAAATGGCGGCGGTCGGTTTCGTGGGGGCTCATGCGCGGGGACGCGATATCCAGAAATTAGTGTAGCAAGCGAGCCGGGGGCGCCGGCGGAGAGTTGGCGCGAAGGTTTCCACTTTGCTATGGGCGTTTTGGCGCGATCTGTGTATTTTCAGGCAGACAGGGTGCGTGTTAAACTGAATGCCTGCGGTGGGAGTAGCTCAGCTGGTAGAGCGTCGGTCTGTGGCACCGAATGTCGCGGGTTCAAATCCCGTCTCCCACCCCAATTCCCACTTTATCTTCTATACGCCAATTCCCGCCTTTCTCGTAGCCCGTCCGTTTTGTGCTTGCTTTAAACCGTGTTGACACACTTTTGGCCCTTCCTCGGCTAATATGGCAGGCTCCGCAAGGGGCAGTCTCCTATACTGGCGGATTGGAGTAAGCCATGAGCGCAACCGCGAACGGCAAGCCTCGGCTAACGCCTGCTCAGCAATACCTTAACGATCTGTGGGATGAGCACATTCGCGACGAGTTTTCTGACAAAGATGCCATCTCCACAATCGACACGATGGTTCCGGATGCATATGTGAATCACATTCCGGTACTGACTGGCGGCGTCGGAAGAGAACAACTGAAGGAATTTTATTCGAAGCACTTCATTCCAAAGATGCCTCCGGACACGGAAATCGTGCCAATCTCGCGCACGATTGGTGAAGAGCGGCTGGTTGACGAAATGATTTTCCGGTTCACGCACACGATGGAGATGGATTGGATGTTGCCGGGCGTGGCACCGACCGGAAAACGAGTTGAATGCCCGCTGGTCGTGATTGTGCACTTCCGTGACGGGAAGCTGGCCAACGAGCACATTTATTGGGACCAGGCGTCGGTTCTTGTTCAACTGGGATTACTGGAAGCGGAAGGACTGCCCGTGGCGGGAGTGGAAACCGCGGAGAAATTGGCGGACCCGACACGACCGTCGAACCAACTGATTCGGCGCGCTCGCGCGGCTGGGGCCTGAGCGGGTCGAACCTGCAGCAAGCGGATTTGCTCGTAACGCCCGCGGTTCGCGTGCATCCAAGAGTTACGCGGGAAAAATCAGGCTTCAAGAAATTCAAGGGGAAAGTCGCTGTATGGCTAAGCCAGTTTTGATTGCCGTGGATGACGACGCGGAGGTTTTGCGCGCCGTGGAGCGCGATTTGCGCACGCGCTATGCGGAACATTACCGGATCGTGCGCGCAAATTCCGGCGCGAGCGCGCTGCAAGCGCTGCAGTCCCTGAAAAAGCGGAACGAACCGGTAGCGCTATTCCTGGTGGATCAGCGCATGCCGGAAATGAGCGGCGTGGAATTCATCGCGAAGGGTATTGACGTTTTTCCGGAAGCGCGGCGAGTGCTGTTGACCGCTTATGCGGACACCGATGCCGCGATTCAGGCGATCAACCACGCCAGGATCCACCACTATTTGCTGAAGCCATGGGATCCGCCCGAACAGAATTTTTACCCTGTGCTGGACGATTTGCTGAGCGATTGGCAGGCGAGCCACAAGCCGGTGTTCGAAGGCGTGAAGGTGCTCGGCCATCGGTGGTCGCCGCGCTCTTACGGTGTGCGTGATTTTCTGGCGCGCAATCAGGTGCCCTATCGCTTCTTTGACGTGGAGACAGCGGACCGGAACCCGGAAATTCAGAAAATGGTCGATGATAACGGCGGCGCGACGGCGAAGCTTCCGATCGCTATTTTTGCCGACGGCACTGCCCTTTCCGAACCGACGATTCCGGATATTGCCACGCGCCTTGGTTTGCGGACGCGCGCCGACATGTCCTTCTACGATTTGTTGATCGTTGGAGGCGGACCGGCGGGACTTGGCGCTGCGGTGTACGGCGCGTCGGAAGGCTTGCGTACCGTGATGATTGAAAGCGAAGCACCCGGGGGCCAGGCTGGGATGAGTTCTCGTATTGAGAACTACCTCGGATTTCCGTCGGGCTTGAGCGGCGCGGACTTGGCTCGCCGGGCCGTGACGCAGGCTCGCAAATTCGGCGTGGAAATTCTGGCGCCGCAAGAAGTGACGAAATTGCGTGTCGATGGCGCGTCCAAATTCGTCACGCTGCTGGACGGCACGGAAATCGGCGCGAAGGCGCTGGTGATCGCAACAGGCGTTTCGTATCGCAAGCTTGCAGTGCCTGGTATGGAGCGGGTACAGGGCGCCGGCGTCTATTACGGCGCGGCGATGACGGAAGCCGCCACGTGCAAGGGCGAGGACGTCTACATCGTCGGCGGCGCAAATTCGGCGGGCCAGGCCGCAATGTTCTTCTCGCAACACGCGCGGCGCGTGATTATGCTCGTGCGCGGGAAATCGCTCGAAGCCGGGATGTCGCAATATCTGGTAGACCAGATTCGCGAGACGGAAAATATCCACGTCGAGCTGAACAGCCAGGTCAGTGAAGTTTTTGGCGACGAACGGCTGGAAGCGATTTCCATCCAGTGCGCGACGAGCGGAGAGACGCAAAAGGTTCCCACGAATCATCTCTTCGTCTTCATCGGCGCGGCACCGCGAACAGAATGGCTTGCGAGCGTTTTGTTGCGGGAGGAAAAGGGATTTATTCTGACCGGACCAGACTTGATGCCGGACGGCAAACGCCCGGCGGGCTGGCCGCTCGATCGCGACCCATGGCTGCTGGAAGCCTGCGTTCCAGGCGTGTTCATCGCGGGAGATGTTCGGTATCGTTCAGTGAAGCGAGTGGCGTCCGGAGTCGGCGAAGGCGCAAACGCGGTTCAGTTCGTGCATCAATATTTGAGCACGGTGTGAGATGACAGAAACCGACAAGAGCGCGCAGGCTCCGCACATCATCGAAGAGGTACGCAAATTTTCCGTCTTCGCGGATTTGCCAGAAGAGGATTTGCGCTGGCTCGCTGAACGCATGGATGAGTTCACTCTCGAGGCCGGACAAATTTACGCGAGGCCGGGTGACTCGGTCGATTATCTGACGTTGATGATCGAGGGTGAGCTGCAGGTTTCAATGTTAACTTCAGCGGGATCGCCGATCTTTGTCGCGGTCGCGGGCGAGATTACCGGAAGACTGCCGTTTTCCCGCCTGAAACAGTTCAAAGGCTTGGGCCGCGCCGTGATGCATACGCGGATGATTCGTCTGCATCGGCAATATTTCCCGGAGTTGGTCCAGCGCATGCCGTTGCTCACCGAGCGACTGGTCGGACTGATGTCCGACCGCATCCGAGAAGTGACGCGCACGGAAACGCAACAGGAAAAATTGATGGCGCTCGGCAAACTGTCTGCCGGCCTCGCACACGAATTGAACAATCCCGCTGCAGCCGCCGTCCGCGCGGCACAAAGCTTGCTGGGTTCGTTTCAAGATATTCGCGAAGTGAGCTTGCGGCTGCTGAAACACGCTTCGACGGAAGAGCAGCGAAACACCTTGTTTGAATTTGAGCTGAACGCTGGGAAAAAACTCGTTGCACAATCGGAACCGGCAGGGGACGCCCTGGAATTGAGCGATCGCGAGGAGCGCGTAACGAACTGGCTCGAGAAGCACGGTATCGGGGAAGGCTGGAAGATTGCCGCCACGCTCGCGGAAGGCGGAATTGACGAACCACAACTTGAGAAATTCACAGGAAAGATTGGTTCTGAACTTCTTCCCGATGCGCTACATCGCGTTGCGGCCATCATGAATATGTTCGGGCTTATTCGCGAAATCAACAACAGCGCACAACGAATCAGCGAGCTGGTCGCCGCCGTAAAGCGCTATTCGTATATGGACCAAACCTCGTTGCAGGAAGTGGATCTACGCGAGGACCTGGACAATACGCTCAAGATTTTTGCGCACCGCATTAAAAATGGCGTAGTCGTCACGCGGAAGTACGAAGGAGCGCTTCCCCGCATCTGCGCATACGGCGGAGAGCTGAATCAGGTTTGGACCAACCTGATCGACAACGCCATCGATTCGATGAAGGGTAAGGGCGAGTTGAAGATAAAAACGTGCAAGGAACTGGACTATGCCGTGGTTGAAATTGAAGACAACGGGCCAGGAATTCCGAAGGACATCCAATCGCGCATCTTCGACCCCTTTTTCACGACGAAGAAGGTCGGTGAAGGCACGGGCCTGGGACTCGATACCGTTGGCCGTATCGTAAGACGGCACCACGGCTTCATCGAAGTGGAATCCCAGCCAGGGCAGACCAGCTTCACCATCAGGCTTCCCTTCAAACAGCCCGCGATGCCACCAGCGGAAAACGAAAAGGCCGAAGTATGAGCGAAACTTGCGAACACATTAAGCACGCGAAGAAAACAAAGCCACACTCCAAAGGCTGCGAGGAATGTTTGAAGATGGGCGATACGTGGGTCCATCTGCGGCTTTGCCTGGAGTGCGGGCACGTTGGCTGCTGCGATTCGTCGAAAAACAAACACGCGACGAAACATTTTCACGCATCGAAGCATCCCGTAGTGCAGTCGCTCGAGCGCGGCGAGCAATGGATGTGGTGTTACGTTGACGAAGTTTTTGTAGACGGCTAGCTCGCTGTCGAATGGCCCAGAGCGAATTCGCGGTGCAGAACTCGCAGCGCCGGTTGCATCGATTTATCATCCACGACAAACGAGATGTTGGTTTCCGAAGAACCCTGCGCGATCGCGATTAAATTCACTTTCTCCTGACCGAGCGCGTTGAACGTCCGGCCTGCAACTCCGGGCGTTCCGCGCATATTCTCCCCGACAACCGCGACAATGGCGACGTTCGGATCGACCGTAATGTGATCGACGACTTCGTGCGCCAAATCTTGAGCAAATTCCTTGCGCAGGGCGTCCACCGTGGCGTGCGCGTGCGGTTTCGAGACGAGGAAGCAAATATCGTTCTGCGACGAAGATTGAGAAATCAGCAGCACATCGGCGCGCAATTCCGCCGTCGTTGTGAAGGTGCGGCCGATGACGTCCGGCACTCCGACAATGCCCGGTCCGCCGAGACTAATCAGCGCCACATCGCGAATCGCGGTGAGCGCTTTAACGCCGCCGCCAATGCTCTTCCCTTTTTGCGTGATTTTGGTTCCGAGCTTCTCCGGCGCGAAGCTGTTGCGAATCCAAACGGGAATTCCCGCCGGTAAAACCGGGCGCAGCGTTTTCGGATGTAGAACTTTTGCGCCGAAGTATGCTAATTCGGCCGCTTCTCGATACGAAATTTCGGGAATTGTTCGCGCTTCGGGAACAAGGCGCGGGTCGGCGGTCAATACGCCTTCGACGTCGGTCCAAATGATAATTTCGTCGGCGTCGAGCGCAGCGGCAAGAATGGTCGCGGAATAGTCCGAACCTCCGCGACCGAGTGTCGTGAGCTTTCCATCGTGCGTCGCGCCGATAAATCCGGTAACAACGGGAGTCTCGCCGGCCCCGAGCAACGGGCCAATGAGTTCGGCTGACTTCCGCCGCGTTTCGTCGGCGCGAGGTTCCGCGCCACCGTGATAAGAATCCGTGACAATCAGCTCAGTCGCTTCGATGGAGCGGCTTTTTGCGCCAAGCTGCCTCAGCGCACCGGCGAAGATCGGCGCACAGAGCCGTTCGCCCAGGCTGGAGATGACGTCGAGCGTGCGTGGCGTCAGCTCGCGCAACATTGCCGTTCCGTCGTAGAGACGCTTCCCTTCGGCAAAAATCGCTTCGAGTTGATGCTCAACGGCTGTACGGTCGGTTTCATCGGACACGAGCGCGGCCAGCGCGGTGCGATGTTGTTGACGCAGTGCTTCAACCAGCGCCGCTCCCGACTCCGTATCGCCTTCGCCCGCCCGCTTGGCCGAATCGATCAGCCGGTTTGTTACGCCGCTCATCGCAGACACGACAACCACGACCCGCATGCCTTTCGCACTCGAAGCCACGATTTGCGCCGCGCGCGCGATGCAGGTGGCGTCACCCACAGACGTGCCGCCAAATTTCATCACTTGAAGCGGTTTTGTCATCACAGTTTGGCTCGAAATAATTCTCAATGATAGCGTCACGGCGCTTCGCAAAATCCTTAAACTTCGCGTGGTGTGCGTGGCAGTAAGCAGTTCGTGGATTTCATCGGGTTCGTGATTCCGACTATCATAGTCAAATGACAAAAGTGCAATGCGAAGGCGTTTTATTCGACCTGGACGGAGTGCTTGTGGATTCCACGCCCGCTGTGGCGCGCGTTTGGGCCTGGTGGGCGGGCCAACACGGGTTTGATCCCGACGAAACGGTTCGCGTCGCGCACGGGCGTCCCAGCATCGCGACCATTCGCGAGCTGCTGCCAAACGCCGATCACGACGCCGAGAATCTTGAAGTCGAGCGGCGGGAGATCGCGGATGTCGAAGGCGTCGTCCCTCTCCCTGGCGCGCTTGAACTTCTGCAAGCATTGCCGCTAGACCGTTGGGCAATCGTTACGTCCTGCACCAAGCGGCTCGCTTACGTGCGCATTCGCGCCGCGGGACTTCCCGAGCCGAAATTCATTGTCACGTCCGACGACATCACCCGCGGTAAACCCGATCCGGAGCCGTACCTAAAAGGCGCGCGAGCGCTTTCGTTTGCGCCAAGCGATTGCATCGTCGTCGAAGATGCGCCGGCCGGAATCCGCGCGGGCAAAGCGGCTGGCGCCCGAGTTGTGGCGCTTCAAACCACGGAGCGCGACGAATTGCTTCTGGAGGCTGGCGCAAGCTATATCGTGCGCGATTGTTCGGCAATGTTGCTCGAAACGTCCGCGGGGCGTCTGTCTTTCGAACTGCAAAACGCACAAGCGGCCTTTCGTTAACCGGCGTTCGCGGCTAGAATCAGTGGCCGCGAGGGTTTGATTCAAACGTCTTCCAGGAGAAAAGAATGAAGAAGCTATCCCAGCTAGGGATGTTTGCCGCTGCATTGGCATGTTTGTTTCTTTCGCCTTCGTATGCGGTGGCGCAGGATAAGGACGAAAAGGCCGGCGATAAAAAGGCCGAGCAGAGCGGAGAGGCCGGCGAAAAACCGAAAGAAGAAATCTCCGTGACCGACCACACGATAAAAATCGGCGGCCAGACGATCCCCTACAAAGCTACCGCGCAGACGATTTTGCTGAAGGACGAAAAAGGCGCGCCGGTGGCGCTCGTTTATTCCACCGCGTACACGCGCAGTGATGTGAAGGACCCGAGTACTCGTCCGGTTTCGTTCTTATATAACGGTGGCCCCGGGGCTTCCTCGCTTTGGCTGCACATGGGTTCGTTCGCACCACGCCGGGTCGCGACGGTCAACGCGGGTATCACTCCGCCCGCCCCGTACAAATTGCTCGACAATCCGGAATGTTTGCTCGACCGTTCCGATCTGGTTTTTATCGATCCCGTTGGCACCGGCTTCAGTACGGCGGTTGGTAAGGCGCAGAACAAAGATTTCTGGGGCGTCGATTCCGACGTCAAGTCGCTCGCGCAATTCATCAAGATCTACATCACGCGCAACAACCGTTGGAACTCGCCGAAATTTCTAATCGGCGAAAGCTACGGCACGTTCCGCAACGCCGCGCTCACGAACTATCTCCAAAACAACGAAAATATCTATCTGAATGGCATCGTGATGGTTTCTTCTGTGATTGACCTCGGAACCATCTCCTTTTATCCCGGACAGGACCTTGCTTACGTCTTGTATTTGCCGAGTTACGCGGCGACGGCGTGGTATCACAAAGTCCTCAAAGACCGCCCGGACAATCTGGTGGCGTTCCTGGACGAGGCGCGCGCGTTTGCCAAAGGTGAATACGCCACCGCGTTGATGAAAGGCGATACGATTAGCGCCGACGAAAAAGCTGCTGTGGCGAAGAAAGTCGCGCGCTTTACCGGCCTCAGCGAGGACTACCTCGCAAAAGCCAATCTTCGCGTGAAGCTCTTTCAGTTCATGCAGGAACTGCAGCGCAACCGCGGCTTGACAACGGGGCGCCTCGACGCGCGCTTTGCCGGGCCGACCTACAACCTGATCGGTGAAGCCGCCGACTACGACCCGCAAGAAACTGCTATCAGCGGCGCATTCGTTGGCACCTTCAATACATATCTGCACGAAGAGCTGAAATTTGGCCAGGACAAGAATTATCAGGTTGCCGCGAACTTTCAGGGCAATCGCTGGGATTGGAAGCACGACAGCGACTTCGGATACTTCCCCGGTTCCCCGAGCGTGGTGCTCGACCTCGTCGCCGCGATGGTTTCGAATCCAAAGCTGAAGGTCGAAGTCGAAAATGGCTATTACGATCTCGCAACGCCTTTCATGGAAACGGAATACAGCATGGAGCATCTCGGGGTTTCTGACGCGCTCCACAAGAATTTAAAGCTGCAATACTACGAAGCCGGCCACATGATGTACGTTCGAGACGAAGATCTCGCTAAACTGAAAGCCAACGTGGCGGCGTTTATTGATAGTGCGTCGAAACCTTGATCGGCCGACAAAACGTCATAATATGGCGGCTGCATAATGCTTGCCGCCACCATCGCAATTGCGGTTGCGTTTCTTCTCGGCGCCGCTTTCGTACCGCGGGCGTCCGACGCCGCATTTAGTTTCATCGAAACTGTATTTTCAAAACTGAGCCGCCGCCGCGCCCTCGCGATGGCGGCTCTTTTCATTGGCGTGATTGCCATTCGCGTTTCGCTTCTGCCGGTGCTTCCAGTTCCCTCGCCCGGCATCCACGATGAATTCAGCTATCTCTTGATGGCCGACACGTTCGCGCACGGCCGCCTGGCGAATCCCACTCACCCAATGTGGCTCAGCTTCGAAACGTTTCACGTCAATTGGTTCCCGACCTATTCTTCGATGTACCCGCCGGCTCAAGGAGCTGCGCTCGCGCTCGGCCAAGTGCTCGGTTCGCCGTGGATTGGCGTGCTGCTGAGCGCGGCAGCGATGTGCGCCACGGTTTATTGGATGCTCTGCGCATGGATGCCCGCGCGTTGGGCGTTCCTCGGCGGCGCGCTGGTCGCGCTAAAACTGGGATTCACCAGCTATTGGATGAACAGCTATTGGGGCGGCGCCGTCGCGGCGATTGGCGGCGCGCTTGTGCTCGGCGCGGTTGCGCGAATCTTGAAGCGTTCACGCTGGCAAGATGCGGTACTCCTCGGCAGCGGCATCGCGATACTCGCCAACAGCAGGCCGTATGAAGGCGGCGTGTTTTGTATCCCCGCCGCATTTCTATTTTTGCGATGGCTGTGGCGCCGAGCCAGGGAAAATTCAACTGGCGCAATTCCGTGGAAAAGCGTTGTCGCGCCGCTCGTCGGCGTATTATTTCTAACCATCGCTTTCATGGGCTACTACAACTGGCGCCTCACCGGCAGCGCGCTGCTCTTTCCACACACGCTCAACGAGCGCACGTATGAGCACGTTCCGCCATTTGCTTGGCAGAAACCGCTGCCGGAAAAGCACTACAACAACGCGCGCCTTGAAGAATTCTTCAATGAATGGGAGCCCGAAGAATATACGCGCGGCTGGAACAGCTACGTCGAAGTATCGAAAACAAAGACAGCTCGCTTCGCTTCGGCCTTCTTATGGGTCGGTTTATTCTTCGCGGTGCCCGGACTTCCATTTGTCCTTCGGGTCCGGAAACTTCGTGTGCTTTGGCTGACTCTAGGACTGGTTTTCGTCGCGATGTATATCGTCGTCTGGTCCAACTCGCACTACGCCGCTCCGGCAACCTGCCTGATCTTCGCGCTGTTCGTGCAATCCCTTCGCCACCTGCGGGCCATGTACACGGCAAAATTCGAATGGGGCAAAGCGCTCTCGCGCGCTTGCGTCGTAGCTCTTCTTGCGAACACGGCCGTCGCGGCGGCCAATCACGAATGCGATCCTCTCTACTGGACCTGCACCGGCGATCAAAGCCGGACGCTCGTCATTCAAAAACTTCAGGCCGAACCCGGCAAGCATCTCGTGATTGTTCGCTACAACGAGGACGACTTGAGTATTCACGACGAGTGGGTTTTCAACGGCGCGGATATCGACGGCGCAAAAATCGTGTGGGCACGCGAACTCGACAAAGCGCAAAATGAAAAGTTATTCGCCTACTTCAACGACCGCAAGGTCTGGCTCGCCACGACGGAAGATGGCCACCTCGTTTTCGGTCCGTATCAACAACTTGCGGACACGCCGTAGCCGTTCGGGTGTGCCCTGTGCCACTCCCATGCGGTTTCCAGAATCGATTCCAATGTGGCGTATTTCGGCTTCCACCCAAGTTCCTTGCCGATCTTCACGGAACTTGCCACCAGGACCGGTGGATCGCCCGCGCGCCTCGGCGATTCGATCACGGGAATCGCGTGACCGGTAATTTTTCGGGCTGTCTCAATCACCTGACGCACGCTGAATCCATTTCCATTCCCCAAGTTGTACGCAAGTGCTTCGCGGTCCTTTAGCGCTTCCATCACCAAAAGGTGCGCCATCGCCAAATCGTAGATGTGCACGTAGTCTCGCACGCAAGTTCCATCCGGCGTCGGATAGTCGGAACCGAAGACGGAAACATTTTGCCGTTTGCCCATCGCCACTTGCAGCACGATTGGAATAATGTGCGTCTCTGGATCGTGATGCTCGCCGTGCCCATCCCAGGCACCGGCCACATTGAAATAACGCAACGCCGCGTACCGCACGCCATGAATTTCCTGAAACCACCGCAGCATCGACTCGACTTGCAGCTTCGATTCGCCGTAAGGATTCAGCGGAGCCTTCGGCGCACTCTCTTCGATGAGCGGTGTCTGTGGGTCGCCAAAAATCGCCGCCGTCGACGAAAGCACGAACCGCGAAACTTTATTCGCCGCGCAGCACTCCAGCAAATTCAGCGAGTTCGTCACATTGTTCCGGAAATATTTTCCCGGATTCTTCATCGATTCACCGACCACCGCCGACGCTGCAAAGTGCATCACCGCGTCAAACTTGCTCTCTTTAAATAGAGTCGAGAGTGTTTCCCGGTCCGCGAGATCCGCGATCACAAGCCGCGCCTGCGGCGGCACCGCTTCCCGATGACCCTGCGAAAGATTGTCGAATGCCGTGACTTCGTGTCCCTGCTTCGTCAGCAGCCGCACGGCGGTGGCCCCAATATAGCCCGCACCGCCGGTAATCAACACCTTCAGCCCCATAGTTGCGCCGTCCTCTCAAAAGATTCGGTGCGTCTACCGCGGCAAATCATAATCGCCGATGTACGTTCCTCGGCTGATTCCAAGCATGCTCAGGAAAAACGACGCAAAGATTATCTGCATCCCCAAAAAAAGCCACATCGACCAGAACAGCACGCCGCGCACGGCATGTAATTCTCCAAAACCATTCGACGCCCAGTCCCACGTAATCCACGCACAACCCGCAAAACCCGTCAGCGCCAATGCGCCGCCCAGCAGCAAACCCGTCTCCAGCGTCACGCGTTTCAGCACTCGCTTCAGCGACACCGTTCCGCGATCGAATCGTTCCGAATAGCTGAAGACTTTGGCAAACGCGCCAATCGAAAGTATTTGCGCGCCGAGCAGCGTGAAAATCACACCGAAAATCATCGTGTGAACGTCGAGCACGACTCGAGCGGAAATCCGTCGCGGCCCTGGCAGCAGCCAACACACTAAAAAGAGCCCCGCCGCAACCAGCAAAGCTCCCGGCAAAAGAAACAACCAGTTCGGCGCGTACAACAACATGAACCGCAAATGCCGCCAGCCATCCCGAAAACTTCGCAAATGTGGCGGTCGTCCGCGTTTGTCTTTCCAAAGCGTAATCGGAATTTCCGTAATCTTCGCGCCGAGCTGCGTAGCTTTAATCACAAACTCCGACGCAAATTCCATCCCCGTGCTGCGCAAATCCATCTTGTCGAACACTGCGCGGGTAAATCCCCGCATGCCGCAATGCGAATCGCCGATATTTGCATGAAACAACAGGTTCAGCACGCCGCTCAAAATCGGATTCCCAATATATTTGTGGTGCCAGGGCATCGCGCCCGGCTTGATTTCTCCCTTAAAGCGATTGCCCATCACCACGTCGAAACCTTTGCGCCACGCCTCCACGAATCGTGGCACCTCGGTGAAGTCGTAGCTGTCGTCCGCGTCCCCCATGACGATAAATTGGCCGCGCGACGCCCGAATTCCCGCCTGCAATGCTGCGCCGTATCCTTTTTGTTCCGCGTGTACCACTCGCGCGCCCAATTTTTCCGCCAGCTCAATCGAGCCGTCCGTTGACCCGTTGTCCGACACGACCACTTCGCCGCACAACCCGGCTGCCTGCAACGCCGCAATCGCTTTTTCCACGCAGTAGCCGATCGAGTTCGCCTCGTTCAGGCACGGAATCACGACCGACACGTCCAGCGGCGACTGCTCGCTCTGCACACTCGCTCCTCGCAAGCCGGAACACGCAGCACATGCTTGCCACGGTGTTCACGCCTCAATCCGGCTTGCAAATTCTGACGCCGCCAGTATGATGGCGGCTCTTGGAACTCACCAGGAACTCTATTGTCCACTACTGCCGACGCATCTTCCAACCA
>Ga0137403_10004435_pt1 | contig 16555 bp, 16 predicted proteins | sample CZOMad2_1_16fung_FD_122057 | JGI IMG/M metagenome (GOLD analysis project Ga0137403, IMG submission 122057) | Vadose zone soil fungal communities from Angelo Coast Range Reserve, California, USA - CZOMad2_1_16fungal (Hybrid Assembly) | ecosystem: Environmental > Terrestrial > Soil > Vadose zone...
TGAAGAAATTTGAGTTTGTGGAGACCGAGTCGACAGGCAGTCCCGATGTTGAGACTGGATTGCGAGACTTCTTTAAAGATCGCTCTCTAAGCGGCGACATGACGGAGCCGGAGATCGAGTTTCTCAAGAGCTTGCACTTCAGGAATGGGGGACGTCCTACGGCTCTCTATTACTATCGCGAATTGCAGAATCTCAGAGATCCACTCCATTTTCGGCAAAACGAGTGACGCCTTCAAAACGGACGATTCTTGCGGTCTTTGTTGTCCAGGCGGTCGTCGATTAACCAACTAAACAATGGGCGCGACCGGGATCGAACCGATGACCTCTACCGTGTCAAGGTAGCGCTCATTCCAACTGAGCTACGCGCCCAAGGGAAGCGACGAAAGACAACGTTGATTGTAAGTGCCGGTGGAAAAGGTTGTCAACCGAGCTAATGATTAGGGGACGGCTGCAGCGGTGGTCAGAGACTGAGCGTCCATAAATGCGCCCGGCATAAATAGCCGCGCCGGTCGGCGGCAGGATCTTAATCGTGTCCGAAACGGACGCAACCACTTCCGTGGCGAACATGATTATCTTCGTGATGGACACAAATATCTCCGCCTCGGACACGATCATCTTTACCTCGGACACGGTCAAGTTCGTCACGGATACAATCATCTCCGACTCAGACTTGATTGACGGCGGCACAGATTTGATTGAGTTCGTTATGGCCACGATTGACTCCATCACGGACCCAATTGAGTTTGTCACGGACTCAACCAAGTCCATCACCGGATAAAGCTCGACAAATCAATAACAAAGGGGACAGCTCGCTGGACTCAATTAACTTTGCGACGAAGTCAATTAACTTCAAGGCGGACTCAATTGAGTCCAGGTCGGAATTAGTTGTGGCCGGCCTGGACGGAATCTTTTCCGGGACGGACGCACTTATCTCCGTCACCGAGCCAATCATTTCCTTCGGGGAAACAATCAAATCCAGGACGGATGCATGTTTTTCAGCGGCGGAGGCGATTCTCTATATTACGGATAAGACTGCCTCCGCGACGGACACAAGTTCCTCCGTTGTGGCGTCGGTAGCGTTTCTCATCAAGACAATGAAAGCCAGGGGGACGGCGGTCATAGACCGCCGCTACAGTATTACTGCAGGACGCCGGTGGCGGCAGGGCCAACCTTGATTCGCGAGGCCGGCAGGCGTTCGATGACCGGGGCGACGTCCACGCGTTCGAGAAGGAATTCGACTTCTTTTAGCTGCTGGCCGGCCTGGGCGACATCGACGGCAGCGCCCGGACCGCTTACGACGCGGAACTGGTGATCGACCGTTTCCGGAACAACGGTGAGCTTGTACGTGCCGCGGGGGACGTTCGAGATCGAAAACTCGCCGGAGGAATCGCTGTAGCCATACAGGCCGCTGGGCTCCAGGCGAATCGCGGCGTCGGCCACCGGAATGATCTCGTCGCCTTTCTTTTCGGTAACGCGTCCCGAGATGGATGATCCTGCGCGAAGGGGAAAATCCGTTTGAACGCGAGCCTTGAAGGCGACGGCTACCGGCTGGCGAAGCACGGTCGGAGTGAAGATCGCACTCAGCGTGTCGCTCTCGAGAGCGATCTCGTTTGGCCCGACGGCAACGCCGGTAAACTCGAAGCGTCCCGACTCGTCGGTCGTTGTCTTGCGTAACTGATTCAGGCTGACGATCGCGTTCGCTGCGCCGGGCTCGCCTTCGTCCCACACTCCGTTTTCATTTTCGTCCACGAACACTCGTCCGCCCACCGTTCCCACTGGACGCACAATCGCGACTCCCGTCGTGGTCTTGTCGTATTCGGCGGAGGCCGACTTCCCCCATCGCAGCGTCTTTTGATATTGAACGAAGAACACATTGCGATTAGCGCCACCAAGGACAGGCTCCACCGAATTGCCGAGCAACGCGCTTGCGAGGATCGAATCGCGATTGAGCTCGTAATTGACTCTCGTTCCGTAATACTCGAAGCGAAGGTTGGCGGATCGCGAGAGCTTTACAGTCAGTGGTGCAGAGCTTGTTCTCAAATTCGAAAGGGCGAAAAGCGTCTCGTTGCGGATATCGCGCCCCAGATCCGTCTGCACATTCAGCGTCACCCGGCTGCCCCAGTTGTAGCTGCCGTGAATAGCCGTCGAAATCCGGTTCCCATGGTGGTCCGGTTCGTCGCTCTTCTGAAATCGAATTTCACCCCCGAGAGAAAGGCCGTTCTGGAACATGCGTGTTTCGCCGATTTCCAGGCCGCGCGTACGGCTTTTCGTTGTCGTTCTCAGCTGGATGTCATCGACGCGAGCACGTGTGAGCCAGCCTCGAAATGAATTCGTCAGGGTTAGGGAATCCAGCAGCATCGATTGGCCCGACAACGCAGCGTTGTTCTCCAGTTTCAGGCGGGATTCGCTGCGAGCAAGACTCAACTGAAAGTTGCCCGGCAGGCTGAAACTTGTATTTCCGTTGTACTGGTTGCTCTCGGCAGCCGAAGTACGAAGTTTTACCGAGCTTCCACCGACTTCGATCCAGCGAGTCAGCCGGTATCGCAACTCCGCATGGGGACCTTTCCGGTCTATCTGTCTGATCACAAAGGAGAGAAGCGTGAGGTGTCAGTAAATCGACGCGAAATTTTACAGGTAAGACAAATATGTCAGGATAATGGCAGTTCTGCAGACACAAAAAACGCCTCGCAGCGATGCCGCGAGGCGGTTGCGTTGGAAGGCTTAAGGACGGCGATTACGGATGATTCTGCTTCACGAAACTCCAATGAGCGTCATGAAAGCGAAAGCCAATCCACGGCTTCTGATCCGAAGGGGCGCCGACATCCAGAATCAAATCGGCGTTTTCGGACGCCTTGTGGTACCGGAGAACGTAACAACTGCCGGAACCTGAAGTCGCGCCGACCAGTTCCACCTCCGTAATCACACCGCGCAGGCTCGAAAGCATCACATGCCGCGGGGTCCGATCGGTAGCAGATGCCTGGATTTCACTACGATTCGTCCCTGATTCCAATCATTCCTCCTTGCGCCCAACAGCGGTTTACCGCCCTTTGAGCTACGTTCTTGCTGGCACGTCGCTGCCCATTCCCGGATGGACAGTAAACCGTTGCAGAAACACCCGGGCCATCGCAGGTTGTAGGAAAAGTTTGCCTAATCGGTAACAAAACGAAACCATTACTTTGTGCGGGATTTCTTTTGCATCAGGCGGGCCATATAGCGATTAGTACCGCTGCCAACGGGCTTGACGCTGTTCCAGATGCCGCGCCATATCTTCCAGGACCCGTCCGATTGACGTTTCCAGACGGTCAGCATTTTGCCGTCGTCGCGAATTCGGGTTGCGCCCTTCACCGGCGCGATCGAGATCATGTAGGAGGTCCGTTCGACCGCTAATTCGCCGGATACCTTCACGTCGCGTTCCGGTTCGGTATACGAGTCAGGCCGGAAATGTTCGAAATATTCCTCGAGCCATTCTTTCAACTCCGCACGCCCGAAGACTGTTGTGTCGTTGGGCGGCATCCACTGAATGTCTTCAGCGGCAAGCGAAAGAAACAAGTCGATGTCTGCAGTCCTGATGGCTTTCAGGTAAGTCTGGCGAGCCTCAAATATCGGATCATCAATTTTGGAGGGTTGGCTGCTCAAGATGCCTGTGTTGTACACCGGGGCATTTTCGAAGTCAACTGTGGCGGGCAGTCAGAGACCCCCGCCACAGCATCCAGGACAGGACGGACGAAACTTAATTCACGATCTGGAGCGAATTCATGATGTCGATTCGCCCACTACCGAGCTTTCCGTCGTACTTGGGATTCTTCGCGTCGATATCAACTGCACCTTTTGCGATTGCGCGGCTCGTCCCTTTCCAACGGGCCGATCGAAGCACAGCTGCCTCTCCGGCGACCAGGGGAGCACTAAACGAGGTACCTGACGCCATCGCGTAGTATCCGCCGGGATAAGCCGAAATGATGTTCACTCCAGGCGCGGTGACGAAGACGTCGTCTCCATAGTTCGAGAAGCTCGCTTTCTTGTCTTGCAGATCCGTCGATGCGATTCCGAGCACATCATCGTACGCGGCCGGATACTGATGCACCTTCGAATCGTTGTTGCCTGCAGAGGCTACAACCGTGACGCCATGACTGGTCGCAAAGTCAACGGCCTTCTTCACGGCCGGAGACTGCGACGTCAGTCCAAAGCTCATGTTGATAACGTCGGCGCCATTGTTCACGGCGTAATGTATTGCTTTAACGATCGAGAACACATCCGCATTCCCCTGATCGTCAAACACACGCAACGGCATGATCATGCTATCCGGGGCCACCGCAGCAAGCAGGCCTGCGACTATCGTGCCGTGTCCGTGCGCGGGATTCCCCGCGTCCAGGAAGCTCGCTGAAGACTGGTCCAGAAAGCTTGCCGACGACTGGTCCAGGAACGCAGCCGACGACTGATCGAGAAACGCGGCTGAAGACTGATCCAGAAACGCAGCTGAAGACTGGTCCAGAAACGCGGCGCTCGATTGATCCAGGAAACCGGCGGAAGACTGATTCAGGCTGGCATCGGAAATCTCTCTCTCGGCAACGAAGTCGTAACCACCCGTGAGGTGGCCGACCAGGGCCGGGTGTCTGAAATCGACTCGAGCATTGAGATCCGCAACGACAACACCTCTTCCCTTCGCAATAGCCAGCGCTTTATCCGCTCGAATAAGCTTCATTGCCGGCTGCTGTGCATACCACTCCGCGGGCTTGGACGCGTCCAGCTTCAGAATTCCCAACCCCCCTGTGGACGGCCGCAGAGCAACCGCACTATCCGGCTCTACCGAACTGATTCCCAGCGACGGATAGGACTGCGTACCAGGTACTGCCACCGGCACGTTTATTAAATAAAGTGTGGTGCCGGGAATATTGCGGAGAACTTTCCCTCCCAGAGCGGAGGTCGCTGCCTGCAGTTTCGAACCCGACTGCAGATCCACCACAACCGCCTTATCACCAGCCCAGGCTGTGAGTTGGGTCGAGATCAGCAGGAGCAGCAGAAGTAAAACTTTTCGCATAACTCTTTCTCCAAAAAGCGGTTTTTCCGCTCTCTGCTCCTATCGGCTCAGGATGGAAAAACTTTAATGAATTGAGGGGAGTTAAAGTCTTTTACGTTTCAGGCCGATGAATGGATCGATGAGCCGAAATGATCCCTATCTCAAGACCTATGCGGATTCGAAGGATGCCAGCCACTTGCGCGATGAAATCGCGGAAACGTGGCAAAGCCTCCGCAGCCGGAATTTCTACTCCGGCGGGCCTCGAAGTGCGCAAACGGATCAGGCTATTAACCGGGCGATCACGGCGCTCAAGATCGCTTCGGAGACCAATGACAGGCTCATGCTGGCTGAAGCCTGCCGGCTGATGGCTCATACGCTGAACGCCGACGAGCAGCACGAGCAGTCTTTGGACTACTACGAGAAAGCCATCTTGCTTTTCGAAAATGTCGGTGCCGGCGAGCAGGCTGCCCGTACTCGCCTGGGGCAGATGGCTGCTCTGTACATGACCGGCAAGTACGAGGAGTCTCTTGCCACTGGCGTCACTGCCGAGCGGTGGTTCCAGGCCAACAATCATCCAACCGGTCTGGCGAAGGTCTACGGGAACATGGGCAACCTCTGGATGCGCCGCGAGCAGCACGTTCTTGCGCTGCAGCACCACCAGAAGGCGCGAGCGCTCTTCGAGCAGCTTCAGGATTGGCCTGCTCTCGCAATGACGTACTTGAACCTGGCCAACTGCCTTTCATTCGCGGATCAGCTTCATGAAGCGGAAAAGATGTACGAGCTCTCCGAAGAACTCAGCGCTCGCCTCTCAATGCGTGAACTGTTCATGCAGGCTCGATACAACAAGTCGTACCTGATGTTCCTGCAAGGCCGCTGCAGCAAGGCGCTGGATTCTTTCGCAGAAGTGCGCGATTACTTCGACAGAACAGGCAGCAAGCATCACCTGAATCTCTGCGACCTGGACGTGGCTGAAATTTACCTGCATCTCATGAAGCCGGCTGAAGCTGTGGATCACGCGCAGCGGGCGGTCGCTGGATTCGCGAAAACCTCGAGGCGATACGAGCACGCCAAGGCGCTGGCCTTCTGCGCCATGGGACTTTCGCAGACAGGGCAGCTCCTGGAGGCCGAAGCTGCAGGCGAGGCTTCGAGGAAACTGTTCGAACAAGAAGGCAACAAGTATTGGGTTTCGATGATGGGTTTCTGTCTCGCTTACGTTGGAATGGCGAAAGGCGATTCCGCCAAAGCGAAACTTCTTGCGGCGCAGGCGAAAGTTCACTTCCAGCGTATGGAGCTAAAGGACTGGGTTGCCGACAGTCTGAATCGACTCGGATCGCTGGCCCTGGAGGCCTGTCAGGTCAAAACAGCCGCCGCGTGTATGGCGGAGATGCTGAAACTGACCATCAACAAACGGCTGTAGCGGCCGTCTATGACCGCCGGCGATGTCGCAATTGCAGGATCGCCGGCGGTCATAGACCGCCGCTACAGCTACGCCTCCAATTTCGCCCAGGTCTTTCCTTGTTTGACGTCGACCGTTAGAGGCACGTTGAGCTGGACAACGTTTTGCATGAGGTCGCGGATCGTCTCGCGGATCCAGAGCTCGTCTTCGGGAACCTCGAAGATCAGCTCGTCGTGAACCTGAAGCACCATGCGAGTGCGAAGCTTCCGGCGGCGGAATTCGTCCCGGATTCGGATCATCGCGATCTTGATGATGTCCGCAGCAGTTCCCTGGATCGGCGAATTGATCGCGGTGCGTTCCGCCATTCCGCGGCGCATGCCGTTGCGTGAGTTGATTTCCGGATGCTGCCGGAGCCGGCCGAACAAGGTGCGTGTGATCCCCGTATCACGCGCCTCGCTGAGACAATTCTCGATGTATTGCTGCACACCTTGATATTGCTGGAAGTATCGCGCAATGAATTCGGCTGCTTCGTCGGGGCTGATTCCAAGCTGCTGCGCAAGGCCGTATGGCGTCTGCCCATATACAATCCCGAAGTTGACCGCCTTTGCACGGTTTCGTTGTTCCGAAGTGACCGCCTCTATGGGCAGACCGAGCACTGCAGCGGCCGTGCGCCGGTGGATATCTTCTCCCGCGGCAAAAGCCTCCGCCAATCGTGCATCACGGGAAAGATGAGCGAGGATGCGCAGTTCGACCTGTGAATAGTCGGCCGAAACAAACCACCAGCCTTCTTCAGGGATGAAGGCTCCGCGAATCTTTCTTCCAAGGTCCACGCGGACCGGAATGTTCTGCAGGTTCGGATTGCTGCTCGAGAGCCGGCCTGTAGACGCAGCCGCCTGATGAAACGATGTGTGCAGACGTCCGGTTTTCTGGTCCAGAAGCTTCGGGATCACGTCGATGTATGTGGACTTGAATTTTGAAAGCTGGCGATACTCGAGAACGAGCCGCGGCAGCTCATGCTTCTCCGCCAGTTCCTCGAGGATCTCGACCGCGGTCGAATACTGTCCGGACTTGCGCAGCTTGCGGGGACGCGGAAGGTTGAGTCTGTCGAACAGAATCTCGCCCAGTTGCCGGGGCGAGTTGATGTTGAATTCGCAATCCGCGATCTGGCAGATGTGCCGGGTCAGCTCATCCAGCTGAGCGCCCATCTCCTGCGACATCCGTTCGAGCACACTCACGTCGATCCGGAGTCCGGCCAGTTCCATTTCCACCAGCACCTCCGAAAGAGGCAACTCGATTTCGCGATACGGGCGCTCGACCTGCTGCTGCATCTTTGGCTCGAGTTCGTTCAACAGGCGGCTGATCCACGGTGTACGTTCTTCATCCGGCGCCACGGTCTGGCCCATCAGCTCAAAAACGACATCCGGCAGTTCGTACTTCCCCCGATTCGGAAAGAGCAGGTATGCCATCAGAAGCGGGTCATCGTAAGGGGGCACCAATTCAACGCCGCGACGCCGAAGTCTCAGCGTGGCTTCTTTCACGTCATACGTGACTTTGTGAACGGAAGGATTCGAGAGAACTCGGGCGACGCGGTCATCCAACGGCACGCTCATGACGGTTCCGTTGCCGTTCCAGAACGAAACCCGATCGGACTGCACGTCAAAGATCACCCGCCCGGCGGCCTCCGGAAGCGTTTCGCTCCGAACCACCTCCACCACGGGCCCGGCTTCAGGCGGCAGGTACTCTTTGATAAGACCCGTAAATTCCAGTTCCTTGAGCAGCGGCATCAACGAAGCGCGATCCGGTGGCTGCACTCTGAAGTTCGTCCAGTCGAGGTCCATTGGCAGCCTGGTATCGATGATGACCAGTTGCTTGCTCATCAGGATCTGTTGTCTGTTCTCGAGCAGTGACGCCCGGTGCTTCGCATTCGAAACCTCCGGGACACGGTCCAGAAGAGTTTCGATTGAACCGAACTTTTGAATCAGATCGCGGGCGCCCTTTTCGCCGATGCCGGGCGCGCCCGGAATGTTATCGGAGCTGTCGCCCATGAGACCCAGCAGGTCCGGTATCTGCTCGGGAGTGACGCCAAAGAGTTCGAGGACCTTGTCGCGGTCCACGATCAGGTCGTCCTTGGATGTGTTCAGGATCAGGATGGTGTCTACAAGCTGATACAGATCCTTGTCGAGTGTCACCACGACCGGATAGAGACCGGCCGCAACGGCCTCTGTCGAAACGGTTGCAATGATGTCGTCGGCCTCATGGCCAGGCATTTCCAACACGGGAATGCGCATCGCCTGGCAGAACTTTCGGACGTAAGGCATCTGCTGGGCAAGATCCGAAGGCATCTTCTTTCGTGTGGCTTTATAGAGGTCGTATTGCGCGTGACGCGCCGTCCGCTCGGGGCTGTCGAAAGCCACCGCAATGTATTCGGGCGGATATTTCTCGAGGACCCGCTTGAGCATGATTGCGAATCCGTAGATCGCGTTCGTCGGCAAACCCTGGGTGCTGGACAAGCCGCGAATGGCGTAATACGCGCGATAGGCTTGCGACATTCCATCGATGATCAGGAAGAGTGGATGCTTGATCATTTACAGCCTCATTTAGACAACACCTGTGCACAAATGTACACGGTTTCTGGCCGTGTTTGGTTTGTAAGTTGTTTGCCGCTCACGCAAACAGATTCGGCGAGTCAATTGCAAGGATAGATGAAGATGCGAGAGCAGACTATTGCGAGCTCGATCGAATTCAAGGGAATCGGTCTGCACACAGGGGAGCTCGCCACTGTTCGAATCCTTCCCGCTCCTGCCGGCAAAGGCATCATTTTCCGCCGCGTCGATCTGGACAATTTCGAACTCCGCGCGGACGTTGCTTCGGTCGCTCGCGTCGCGTATGCGACGACGCTGATGAGCCGTGGCGTGTGGATTTCGACGGTGGAACACCTGCTCTCCGCCCTGTACGGAGTCGGTGTGGACAACGCGTACATCGAGCTGGATAACTTCGAAGTGCCGATCCTCGATGGAAGCGCCCTGCCATTCACGGAAGGCCTGGCCCGCGCCGGTGTCGTCCAGCAAAGCCGGCGCCGGAAATACATACGGATTACGAAGGAATTTGTCCTCAGCGATGGTGGAAAGACGCTTGGGATCTACCCCTCGGACAGCTTCAGCGTCAAATGCGACATCGATTTTCCGCATCCGCTGATTGGAAAGCAAAGCCTCGACGTCGAGCTCTCCGGTACCAGCTACGCGGATTTCATTGCGCCCGCGCGAACCTTCGGCTTCTATCATGAGGTGGAGAAGCTGCAAGCGAACGGCCTGATCCGCGGCGGCTCGCTGGAGAACGCAATCGTTTTGACGCAGACAGGAATCCTCAACGATACGTCGCTGCGTTTTCAGGATGAGTTCGTGCGGCATAAGACGCTCGACCTGCTTGGGGACTTCGCGCTCATCGGCCAGCCGGTGCTGGGAAGGCTGGTGGCGAATCGAGCCGGCCATGCGCTGCACACACGATTCGTTGCGGAACTCCTGGAAAGCAAATCGCACTGGATCCTTCATACCGCCTCCGAAATGTCCGTTTCCGCCGCTCGATAGAAGTCGTTCGAAACTCTTGCCACGGTTAGAACCTCCACACGTTGCGCGCCGGCGCGTTTCAGAGTTCGAGCGATCTCGTGGACGGTCGATCCTGTGGTGTAGACGTCGTCGACCAGGATTACTGTTCCGGCAACGGGTCCGCGGACTTCAAATGCGCCGGCGAGGTTTCGTTTTCGCTCGCTGCGGCTCAGACCCGTCTGGCTCGGAGTGTTCTTGCGGCGCCGGAGCAGTCGCGTTTCCAGGGAACGGCCCAGCCGGGCAGCGATCAGCTCGGCCTGATTGAAGCCGCGCTCGCGTTCACGCTTGCGATGAAGAGGTACCGGGACAACGATGCGCCCGGAGAATGGTTCATGCTCGAGACAGACTTTCAGGATATCGCCGAGGGATCTGGCGAGGGAAACGCGCTCAGCGTACTTGAGGTGATGGATCATTTCTCGAAGGGTGTCCGTAAAGAAGAGGGCGGATCGCGCCAGGTCGAAAGCGTATTCGCCCTTCCGGCATCGGCCGCAGAGGCCCTCAATGGCCGGCGCAGGCTCCCCGCATTGCGGACAAAATGGCGGCGCCAGGGGTTCCAGGCGTGACCAGCAATCGGGACACGCCGCTCCCCACCGGCGTTCCAGTACCTGGGCGCGGCAGACCACGCATGCGACGGGAAAAAGAAGATTGAGAATCGAATCGATCAAAGTGCGTTGGGGAAACGCAAAGGGCGAAGTCAGTATAAAACAGAAAACCAAAAGGCAGCAAACTGTAGCGGCGCTCTATGAGCGCCGGTCTTTCGGCGGTCATAGACCGCCGCTACAGTCTTGTTTATCTCGAATATGGAATATTCCGAATAATGGTCAGGGCGCGATAGATCTGTTCGAGAAGCAACACGCGAGTCAGGTCATGCGTGAACGTCAGGGGCGAGAGCGACCACTGCACATCGGCGCGGTTCTTCACTTCATCCGGAACTCCTTCGTAGTCGCCGATCACGAATGTGAGCCGGCGTGGATCCGACCTCATATGTTGCTCGACGAAGCTGGCGAGTTGCTCGGATGTCCAGGATTTCCCTTTGGGATCGAGGACCACAACACGGTCGGAACCGAGCACCGAAAGAACTCTGGACTCCTTCAGCTCAGCGATTTCCAGGGGCAGGAAATGTTCGATCCGTTCGATGTAGTCTGCGCAGAGCTTCGCGATCTGTGGATTCTTCGTCTTCCCGACCCACACGACCCGCAGTTTCATTTCAATCCGTATTTCTTCCGTTTTTCCAGGAGGGTCTTCCGGCTGATGCCCAGGATCTTGGAGGCCTTCACTTTCTTTCCGCGCGTTTGGCGGAGCACTTCGGAGATGTAGTCCCGTTCGACATCCTCGAGCGAAGGCATCTTCTCGCTCGATGGCCGCGATGTGTACCACGATGCCGGCAGCGAATCCGGAGTAATGTCCTGTCCAGGCGCCATCAGAACGGCACGCTCGAGGGCATTTCGGAGCTCACGTATATTTCCCGGAAACTCGTAGTGTTCAAGAACTGCGCGGCATTCCGTATTCAACTCCGATGAAGCCTTGTACTTCCGGCCCAGTTGTTCGAGCAGAAATTCCGCCAGCGGAAAAATCTCGGAGCGGCGTTCGCGCAGAGGGGGCACGCGAATGGTGATCAAGTTCAGCCGGAAGAAAAGATCCTGCCGGAAGATTTGCCGTTCCGCCGCCTTGGCAAGCGGAACGCTGGACAGCGCCACAATCCTGGCATCGAGTTCGATGGATTTCGTTCCGCCCAGCCGATAGAACTGTTTCGCCTCCACGACGTTCAGCAGCTTGGCCTGAACAGTCAGGTCCACGCTGGCGATTTCGTCGAGCACAGCGGTTCCTCCCTGCGAGATATCCAGCTTTCCCAGCTTCGAATTCACGGCGCCGGTGAAAGCTCCGCGTTCGTAACCGAACAATTCGGATTCAACAAGATCTTCAGGCAGAGACGAGAAATCGATTTTGATGAAGGGGCCCTCTTTGCGAGGGCTGTTGTAGTGTAGCCACTGGGCCAGCGCGTCTTTGCCGGTTCCGCTCTCGCCTTCGATCAAGACCGTAGTCGGATTGTCCCGGACTTTTTCGAGCGTCCGATACACGCCGAGCATGGGTGAATCAGTTGCAAAGACAAACGGGTAGAGCTGATCGTTCCCGTGGTGCATGACAGGTCGCAAGTTTTCCCTAGTTTCCCAGGACTACAGCGTGCGCTGTCCTAACATTTCATGGGCATCGCGCCGCTTGCCTGCTCGCCACAAGCGCTCCAGATCGTAGAACTCGCGCGCTCGTGCCGAAAAGATATGAATCACGAAGTCAACGTAATCCAGAAGGATCCACTCGCCTTCCGTGTGTCCTTCGATGTGCAGGGGACGTACACCCTGCCGCTTCAGTATTTCCTCAATGTGGTCCGCAATACTCTGATTGTGCCGTGTTGAAGTGCCGGTGCAGATGAGAAAGTAATCGGTGAAGGAGCAAATTTCGCCAAGATCGAGCACCACTGCATCCTGCGCTTTCTTGTCAAGTGCCGCTTCGATCGCTTCCGATAGTTGATTTTCTTTGTCCATCAATTGCTGTTCGTTTTCTCCCCTAAGAATAAAGTTTGTTTCTTTCAATGTAACTCCAGACTAATGGCGGCAGCCACTGACGTACTTCCGCGCCCCGGCGCCGGTCGTCCCGTATTTCAGTGGACGAGATCGGTAACTCGACAAAGGGCAGGTAGAAGACGGCGGTCTTCTCCGGCAGTGTTACCACCTGTGGTTCTTTGATGACCTGGAATGGTGCAACATCCTCGCGGAACGGAAATCCCGGGCGATTCACGATTACGAGGTGTGCCAAATCGAAGAGGCGCCGGAAGTTCTTCCAGGCTTCGATTTCCTGATACATATCGGTTCCGATAATGAACAGGAGCTCGGCGCCCGGATTCTCGCGATTCATGGCCTCGAGAGTCTCGACCGTGTAGCGTTTTTCAAGAGTGTCCACTTCTATAGTAGACGTCCTAAATCGATCAAAGGGCAACGTCGCGAGCGCAACCATGGCAAACCGGTGAAATGGCGACGTGATTCCCCTGGACTGCTTGTGCGGAGGAGAAAAGGCCGGAACGAAGTGAACTTCATCGACTTGGAAAGTGCGGGCGACCGTATCAGCTGCTTCGAGATGTCCGTTGTGGATGGGATCGAAAGTCCCGCCCAGTATGGCAATCCTCTTCGAGACCCTCATGTTTCGGAGGTGATTCTAACCAAGTCGCATTCCCATGTCCACTAACGTTTCCGGGTGAACCATAATGGGTCTCGTCCTGCCGGATCACCGTTGTAATTGATGGTGATTTCCTCGCCCGGCTCAATGTCTTTCAGCGCCACGACTTCCATCATTAGTTCCACGGGCAATTGTACAAGCTGCGCGTTCGGCCGGTAGGAGTGGTTGTAAATAGAGACATGCCCCAGCGCAATGACGGCATGTTCGTCATTCTCTCCCCAGTCGAAAGCATAGTTCGAAAGAATGCTCGGCTGGACGCCGGGCCACTGCTTCGCCGGGATGACGATAACGGGGGCTCGCTCGATAGTGTCGCCTTTCGCTATCTTCCGGACCGCAAACATGCCGCGTCCACGGCTTCGGGTGGCGCCGACAGCAACGTTGCGGCTGTTTGGATCGGGAGGATACGCAGTCGTTTTGATCGCCTTCATAAGAGCCAACTTCAGCATACCACCGCATTATCCGATTGGTTATACTCCGGTCATTGGGTGGGTTTTTGTTTTTTTGTGGAGGAGGATACATGAAATCAGTAGCTAAAGCTGTGTTTAGCTGCTTTCTTTTTCGGGTTCGAGAAAGCCAGAGGCTGGAGGTTCGAGCCGAGGCCTTCAATGTGACCAACAGCCTGAGGCCGGGAATTCCAGCCTCAGTCTTACGAGCCCTACGTTTGGTGTGATCAATCAGTCGGCAACGGGCGCTGAACCGAGGATCATGCAGTTCGCGTTGAAATACGTTTTCTAAGGGAATAGAGAAGGGATCAAGCCGCAGATTACGCGAATTACGCGGATGGGCGCTTTAAAAACCTTTTAGATGCGCCCATCCGCGTAATTCGCGTAATCTGCGGCTTGATCCCTTCTCTATTCCTCGCAAAGGAGAAACCGAAATGAAAGCCATACGCATTCATGCCTACGGTGGCCCTGAAGCTTTGAAGTATGAAGATGTGCCTGTTCCTGTGGCCGGCAAAGGCGAAGCGCTTGTGAAGATTGCGGCCATTGGCGTGAATTTCATCGACATCTACGACCGGGCGGGGGTTTACAAGGCGGCGCCATTGCCGTTGACGCTGGGGCGGGAAGCGGCGGGCACGGTAAGCTCTGTCGGCGAGGGTGTGTCAGAAGTCAAAGTGGGGGATCGCGTGGCGTATCCGCTGTCGCTTGGCTCATATGCCGAATACGCCGTCGTGCCCGCATGGAAGCTCGTCAAGCTTCCCGACAACATCGATTTCAAGCTGGGCGCGGCGATCCCGCTGCAAGGCATGACTGCGCATTACCTCACGCACAGCACGTTTCCGCTCGGGGCCGGACACAAAGCCCTCGTGCACGCCGGAGCCGGTGGGGTCGGGCTGTTGCTCACACAGGTTGCGAAGAAATTGGGCGCGACGGTTTATGCGACTGTAGGCAATGAAGCGAAGGCCGAACTCGCGCGTGGCGCCGGAGCGGATGAAGTCATTATCTATTCCAGACAGGATTTTGAAGCGGAAGTGAAGCGCCTCACGAGCGGCCGCGGCGTGGATGTTGTTTATGACTCCGTTGGAAAGGACACGTTTGACAAGAGCCTGAATTCCCTGCGGCCTCGCGGGTACCTGGTCCTGTACGGGCAATCCAGCGGTGTCGTGCCACCGATCGATGCGAACATACTCGCCAAAGCTTCTGTATTCTTTACGCGGCCCAGCTTCACTGGCTACTCGGCCACACGGGACGAAGTCCTCTCCCGCGCCGGCGATCTCTTCCGGTGGATTGGCTCAGGCGAACTGAAATTCAAGGTCGATCACGTGTTCCCTCTGGCGGAGGCCGCAAAGGCACAGGAGGAACTTGCGGCCCGCCGCACGACGGGGAAGGTCGTGTTGATTCCGTAGGGAGGCGTGGGGGAATTTTGAAATTGGACGAATCCTGCATCTCAAATCCGAAATCCGAAATCACTAGTGTCCGGTTCATCCGATTGGGAAAACCGATAAGTGTTTTGACTGCAATAAGCAACAGACAAAAATGATTGTCCGCGATTTGAAACTGTCGAGTCCGTGTTCCTGGCTTATGCTCCGGCGCATTCTTTTAACGGAGTTGATGCATGAGCCAGGAACAGACAGTCTTCAGCCAGATTTTGCAGTTCGTGTCTTACGACGATTTCCGTATCTGTGTCCGGCGCTACGACGGCAACAAGGGCGTTCGACGATTCTCGTGTTGGGAGCAGTTTCTGGCAATGGCTTTTGCTCAACTGACCCATCGCGAGAGTCTGCGCGATATCGAAGTGTGTTTGGCCGCACATCAGAAAGATCTCTACCGCTCCGGTTTCCGTTCTCTGGTCAAACGCTCCACTCTGGCCGACGCCAACGAGAATCGCGATTGGAGAATCTATTCCGATTTCGCTCACAGTCTGATCAAAAGGGCGCGTCCGCTGTACGCCGATACGGATCTGGGTTTGGATCTCGACGCCACCGTCTATGCGCTGGACGCAACCACTATCGATCTGTGCCTGTCTTTGTTTCCCTGGGCCAGCTTCCGCCGCGCCAAGGGCGCTGTGAAACTTCACACGATGATCGACCTCCAGAGTGCGATTCCCGTCTTCATCGATATTACTCATGGCAAAATCCACGATGTCAACGCGCTCGACCACATTATTCCTCAGCCCGGCTCCTATATCGTTATGGATCGCGGTTACATCGATTTCCATCGTCTTTATGCGCTCCATCAAGCGATGACCTACTTTGTCATTCGGGCCAAAGCCGATCTTCAATTCCGGCGGCGCCAATCCCGTCAGATCGACAAAACCACAGGTCTGCGAAGCGATCAAACCATCCGTTTAACCGGCCCCAAAACATCCGGCCTCTATCCAGTTCCTCTGCGCCGGGTCAGCTATTACTCGGAAGAAATCGACAAACGCTTCGTCTTCCTGACGAACGACTTTCTTCTCCCGCCGCTCACGGTGGCGGCCATTTATCGCAACCGGTGGCAGGTCGAACTGTTCTTCAAATGGATCAAACAGCATTTGCGGATCAAGCGTTTCTTCGGCACCTCCCCAAACTGCGTCAGAACCCAGGTTTGGATTGCGGTTGCCGTCTACGTCCTGATCGCCATTATCAAAAAACAATTGGGATTGCGGCATTCTCTCAACACCATTCTGCAAATTCTTTCCACAACGCTTTTCGAGAAAACGCCCGTCCCGCTTGTGTTTCAGCGTTATGACGAAGAAACTGAAACCATCGATGGTTCTAAACAACTGATGTTATTCGACATTTAACCGGACACTAGTGATCCGAAATCTCCGATTGGACTGGCACGGTCCAATCGGAGATTTCGGATTTCGGATTTGAGATGCAGGATTCGTCCA
>Ga0137403_10004436_pt1 | contig 16552 bp, 22 predicted proteins | sample CZOMad2_1_16fung_FD_122057 | JGI IMG/M metagenome (GOLD analysis project Ga0137403, IMG submission 122057) | Vadose zone soil fungal communities from Angelo Coast Range Reserve, California, USA - CZOMad2_1_16fungal (Hybrid Assembly) | ecosystem: Environmental > Terrestrial > Soil > Vadose zone...
CAGCGTGTCGCCGGGCTCTTCGTTCCGGCCGCGAGCTAGAGGGATGGGAGCCCGCGCTCGACGACCCAGACTGTGACCGGCTGATCCCGGCCTGCCACGCGCACTTCCCCGCGGGGCGTGAAGCGCTGGAGTAGCCCGTCGGTCGCCCCGCCCTCGGCGCGGGCCCGGGTCAGGAGCTCGTCGCTCACGACGATCTGGGCGTCCATCTCGCGCGTGAGGCGCTCGAGTCGGCTCGTTACGTTGACCGTGTCGCCGATCACCAGGTAGTCGAGTCGCTGCCCGTCGCCGATGCTGCCCACGACGGCTTCGCCATAGTGGGCACCGATCCCGATCTCCACCGGGAGCTCCCCCTGCGCCAGACGCTCGGCGCTCCAGCGGCTCGTCTCGGCGGCCAGCGTTACCGCACAGCGGAGAGCCCGGCTGGCATCGTCCGGCCCGGAGGATGGCGTTCCGAATGTCGCCATGACAGCATCGCCGATGTACTTCTCAAGTGTGCCGTCATGCTCGAAAATGACGCGCGTCACCCGCTCGTGAAACCCCTGCAGAAGCGCCATCGTGCGCACGGCTCCAACGGACTCGCTGATCCTCGTGAACCCCCTGATGTCGGCGAAAAGCACAGCAACCCGCTGGTCCCGTGCCGCGGTAGGGTTGGGCCCTGCGCTCGCCAGCACGTCGACGACGTTCGGAGAGAAGTATCGGGCAAGGTTCGCGCGGGCAAGGTGATCTGCCACTTGGCGGCGCAACAGGCTCCGTGAGCGCGCCACGGCGGCAGCCAGGACCAGGGTGAGAAGCAGCAGCAGCACCGTCTGGGTACGCCAGGCTGCGTCGCTCACGAAGCGCGGGTCGAGATACAGGGCGAGCGAGCCTGTCGGACTCAGCCCCGGCGTGTCAATGAGGGGCCCGTGGGCCGTGACCGTGCCGGGTAATCGCAGCAGGACGTGGTGCCCCACGCCCCAGGCCAGCGCCGTGAGCGCGCCCGTCCAGACGACCAGGCTCGGCGAGTACGACAGCACCGTGCCCGCGACGTAGATGTAAAGATAGAACACGGTGACGAGGCGGAGCTGCATCTGGGGCGGCCAGTCCTCGGGAAACGTGAACGGCGCAAGCACGACGATGACCAGGAGCGCCACCTCGAGGACGGTGAAGACGCCGGCCCAAAAGACTGGACGCCCCCATCGCCGGCCGAGCTGGTACTGGGCGATGCCGGATAGGGCGAAGGCGGCGACGGTGAGCAGTCCCAGGGTCAATCGCAGCGGCGCATAGTTCGTGATGAGCCAGAGAGCCACGGCGGCGAGGACCACGAGGCGGACGCGCAGCAGGAAACGGAGTCCGTCCTGTTCCGCCGCAGCCACAGCCCCCTCGATACTCGACTCCGGCATCGCGCTCCCCCCGTGCCTTCAATCTAGCCGAGATCGGAGACGAGAAGCGCCCACTGGACGCGGACGACTTGCCCGCCGAGGGCAGAGCTAGAAAGCGCCTGTGGGTCGATTGGGAATCAGTCCTGCGCGCGTGGCAGCCAGGGCCGCCAATGCCGCCGACCGGCATCCGATGGTTCACGCCCTCAGGGGCCGCGCCGCCGACTTTACTCTCGCCGCAGTACATCATCCTGGCCCGCGGCGGGCACTATGTGCTGCCAGGCTCGGGAGCGAGTCTATGTGCTGCTAGCGATCCATCGCGCTGATCGATGAACCAGTTCCTTTGACGACAGCTCAATAATCTGTTACCAAATCCTCTTGATCGCGGCAACCTCGGGGCGGTTCAGCACATGGATCAACACGAGGATCTGCCGTGATCATCCAGACGTGGGGCGAGTTGATAGCCGCGCTCGATGACGTACTCGGCCCGCGGGCTCACGCGGAGCGGAAGATCCAGATTGTTCTACAGGGACCGGAGTTGCCCGTCGATGAGGACCAGAATTCAAACGAGGCTCGGAATACGATGTTCGAGCTCAATCTCGCTGCACGCCTTCAACGCGCTGGCATCGCTGTCGTACCCGGCCAGGATACAGATCTAGAGTTCGCCTATAACGGCATTCGTTGGTTCGGCGAATGCAAGCGTCCCTATAGAGTTGAGACCGTCGAGAACAATCTAGGTGAGGCCTGCCGGCAACTCGGCGAACGCCTTTCTGCAAGTCGCCTCGCTGCCCGCGGATTGATCGCCGTCTCTCTATCTCGACCAGTCGCCACGCGAGTCCCGTACATTGAGTACTCGAGTGCGACCGTGCTTAGGCAAGGGCTCAGGGATCATGTCAGATCCCTAGTGCAGCTGCTGGAGGATCGGATGCAAACGCTTGCTCGTTGCCAGGCCGTCTCCGGGATGGGTCTTCTCGTGGGCCATCTGATCATGCCCGCGTGGGACGTCACAGCTCTAATGCCGACCACTGTCCAGCACACCGTCGGCACGGATGTATGCCGGGATCGGAGCGGGGATGGTGAATGTCTCTGGATGGTGGTCGACCGAACCTTCACGGATCATGATCGAGCCTGAGCTCCGCGCCAAGAAGGAGCGGGCGACACGGTAGACTGACCCCCGTTCCGATCCATCGCGCGGATCGCGAACTGTCGAGATTCCCAACGGTTCTGCGGGGACCGCTGGTTGATTCCGTCCAACCGTGCATCAAGATTGCCGTGCGGTCAGTGGCCTGTTTCTTGCTGTTCAGCTCATATGGACCGCGTTGAGCTGCTCGTCAGGATCCGCCTTCTCATGGCCTCGGGCGAGCTCCCACCAGGCCCGCCGCTGGCAGACAAGATCCTTCCTGGCCAGCTCGCCCGCCTAACGAGGATCGTCATCAGACGAGCAACCTGGGGCCCATGTCTGATTTGCGACGAGCCCAACCCGAATGTGTCCTACACCTATGCCGATCGGAAGGTCATCCGTCTACACGCCGCCTGCGACGCCCTCTGGCAGCGGGCGGCGACATGAAGATGCGTGACCTCACTCGGCGGGCAGGAACTAGGACAGTCCCTGCCTGGCCGCCTCGCTGGGTAGGGTCGTTTCATTCAGGGGCCGCCCTGCCGATGCCCGGAGACGGCGTTCTCGCGTCCGTCACCCCCGTGAACAACACCGAGCTCAGGCTGACTATCGAGTTCGACACGATCGAATACGCTGGCACCCTCAAGTGGGATCGACCGCCGGCGCTGCATGCCGTCGAGAGCCTGCTCAAAGCGAACCTGGGACGGGAGATCGGAGAGATCGGAGACCTCGACGTCTAAAACGTGAGGCTACTGCGTCTCACGAATCCATTTCTTGAGTTCTTCGAGGCTGCTGAATTGAGCTGCCGCACTGAGCGCTATCGAGATCGGGCCCTTGTGGAATTGGAAGGTCTCGCCCACGTGTAGACTCTCCGCCATGTGGAGAATGCGACCAATCGGGCGGCGGTTCTTGCGAACCTCAATCTTGGACGGCTCGCCTAGCGTTCCCGCATCCACGGAGGTAGATCTGATGAAGATGCCAACGTAGTAGGCGCAGCAGGCCCCGACGAAATCGCGTGCCTGGAGCTTCAGCACTCGCGGCGGCCGGCTCTCGGCGATCTCCAGCCGCACCTTGCCACCCACCGGTCCCGCTGCGATCGCGAGCGCCGCACGTTGCGAGGCCGCCCAGACATCGGCAGGCGTGCGATCGAGGACCGTCATTGACAGGCCCTCCGTTGTTTTGTCAAAGCCGTCCTCCTTCACACCGCGCGGGACGCCGGGTTTCACATCGGCGAGGCCGCCCGCGCAGCCGGCGAGGAGCAATACGCCGAAGAGCGTCTGCGCGAGTGATCTATGCATTGGGCTCTCCTTTGTCGTGAGGCGTCATCGCGCTTCCGGCGCCCTCGGCCCCGGCTCTCCGCCTCATCAGCAGTGCCACACCGGACTCTCATTGGAATACTGAGACATCGATGCATTGAGAGCCAGCTCGAGCAGCAGCGGGCCCCACAACTCGGCCGAATGCCCGAACATACCCGCGACGCCTCGCCCTACCGGCAGCTGGAACAGTAAGGAGATCCTGCGACGAGCCTTTCTCCAAGCAACTCGACTCACGCCCTGCGGAGGGTCTACGTTGAACGACGTATAGACCTCGGTCCAGTCTTCCCGTAAAGGACGGGCTACTGGGCCGACCCTGTCAGAGCGTTCCTTAGCAGGGCACACGATAGCCTTGGAGACGATAGTAGTCACGCGCCGAACCTTCTATGATCGCCAACATCCGCCTACAGGGCGGGAAGGAGAGTGACATGCCTCGGCTCCGCCATCGCCTCAGGCTTTCGATCAGAGCGCTCATCGGGGGAGGCGGTCTTCCCGTACTCCTCCTTCTCTCATGTGTTCACGCTGGCGCAGACACCACGCTGGAGCTCAAAAACGAGTTCATCGAGGCGAACAAGAACCGCGCAACAATCGAGGCCAGCTACTCGGTCAAGTTCGCTCACCCGAAGCCTAAGACCCCCTCGCCCAGCAAGCCGTCAAACGATGGGGATATCCACATCTCTGGTACCGCACCCGAGATCGGCCTCTTGACCGTTGCCGAGATCATGAACGCGAAAGAGTTTCCGGCGACGCTCAAGTTCGTGCAGGATCAGAAAGGTGGCGGCCCCGTCCGGATGGTCGGAGTCTGGAGGATTTGGCCTGAACACGGAGGCGAATCGCTTCATGTGCAAGGGGAAGCGGATCCGAGCGAGATCACAGACACGAATCCCGACCATATCTTTGAGATTCACCCACTGATCCAAGTGGGCACATTCGATGTCAAGAGCGCGTTTCATCCGATTGCCAACTTCACGACTAAGAACGCACAGGATGCGTTCCAGAACTATGAAGGCGCCCGGAGTAAGATCACGCCGAAGACCGATACCACGCAGGTCCGGCTGTCCCAGGCCACCTACAACTACGTCGAGTTCAGGCTCGAGCTCTTGGAGACCCCGTCCCACGAGCTGGACGACGGCCTGACCGCCTTCGCGCGCGTCCGGACGCTCGACGGCGAAACCATCGTGCAGAAGCGACGGATGGTGTTTGTGAAGGGGACCAAGCCGGAGACCAACATCCGCAAACTCAAGGCGGGCCAGTGCATGCACGCGCTCGGGATGCCGCGGCTCAATCTGACGCTCGTCTCGTGGCGGGTGAAGTGCTCGAAGAATCAAATAGACGATTTTGCGCCGCTGAAGTGTTCAGAGAAGTTCCCCGATGTGCTGGACTGGGGCATCCCGTATGAAATCGTTGTTCTGGCCGACTATGGCGGCAGTCGTAAGTGCGACTAGCAGGGAACCACGGATCTTTCACACGCGCTCCATTCCCATCAACACGCGAACGAGGCCTTCGTGGTGGGGGAAGAGAAAGTCGTCGTGGTCAACGCCGCGTACCTTGAGCAGCATGTGCCCTTCGTTCGTGACCGGCTGAAGCCGGCAGGGATTCGGTTGGCCCACCTGCTGAATGCCAGCCTGGGCCAGTAGATGCGACGACCGATGGTGAGCGTGCCAGCATCTCGTTGGCTGGTGCGCCGCCTTGGCAGACTCATCATTGCTGGACTGGCTATGGTGGTCACGCTGAGTTCACCAGCGGACGCCCACCGCTCTGGGTGCCACCGCTGGCACAGCTGTCCCTCAGACCGCGGCACCAACGTCTGCGGGGACTTGGGGTACTGTTCAGGTTGCCCGGACAACAAGTATTGCCTGTTGAGCAAACCGCGCGGTCAGACGGATAGGCCGGTCTCGACTCCTCCAGCAGACAAGGGCACTCAGCCGAGTCCCGAGCGAACCAAGCCGGGCGGGCCGAAGTGATCTGGCGCGGCAGGCGAGGGTCAGACTACGCTACACGTCGACGTCGCCGATCGCCTTGATCCCTCGCCCGAGGTTCGCGTTGAGGACCTTTTCCACGTCAGCCAATGCCGGCGGTGGATCCCACTCGAGGTTCCCCATGTGTTCGCGGTCGTCGTACATCATGGTCAACGAGAGGCGATTGTCCCATCGCTGGACGCCCTTGAGCACCCCTTCGTCGCCCGTCGCGAATCTGCTGTCCGCTCCGTAAGACGACGACCACAGGGGTGGCCAGACGTGGCAGCTAGTCTTCCCCACCTGCCTCTTGAGCTCGCATATCTTCATGGGGTCCTCCTTCCCATCCCCGTTCGAGTTTCCACAGCGCGGCGCAGGTCGCGTGGACTCGGATCACCAAGCCCCCGGGCCAGAAGTAGGTGATCGTCGTCTCCGGTTCCGCGCAGATCGCGCAGGGTTCGGGGCTGGGATTACCCAGCAGCATGCGCGCCCGGTCGCCCTCGGTGCCTCGCCCGGCTCGCTCGATGACGGGTGGCGCACTCGGCAGGACGCCCGAGGCGATGAGCGCGCGGATCCGGACGCGGAACTCGGCCTCGGTCATAGCTGTTGCGTCCTCCGCGCAGATTCAATCCAGAATATCGTCGGGCTTTTATCGCGGATGCTTACCGCGCTTGCATTCCGAATTAGGGATCTTGTCGAGGGCGCCGGGAATCTCTTCAGTGGGATTGCGACCATCTGTCCACCACACGACCGCGTAGGTGACGCCGCCTCTTTCCCTGAGGTCCGAGACCCGCCCAGCGAGTTTTTGACGTCCGCTGCGGCGTTCGACGCAATCGCCGACCTTCAGCTCCATGAGTCGTCTCCTCTCTTCTTCCAAGATCGGGAGCTACCTTAGGCCCGCGAGCGGGGAAGGTGAATCCTTCAGCGACGCGGAGCATGGGCGTCATCTCGCACTCCTCCTTCGGCGGAAGCGGCAGAACAACCCGCTAAGAAAGGGTGATGGAGCGCCCGTTCTGGATGGCGCCTGCGGACCCAAAGCGGGAGACGGAAAGACTCAGAGTCGTGAATCTGCTTGGGGCTGATCGAGCGAGCTGATTCCTGGGTAATACCTGGGCCAGGTGTCGATATCCGAGGCCCCCTTGACTCTATGGAACGCTTCAGGCGCTCAGGCGTTGCGAACGGCATGAACGGGGTCCGGGACCTTACACCTGCCGTTGATTGCGTCTCACTGTGCTGATTCCACTGGGACGCAAGGAGAGACCGAAGACCGCGATGCCATTCAGGACCCGCGTTGTCGTACTGCTGGCTTTCGTGATTGCGCCGCTGTTGCTCTCCTCCTGCACCCAGTTCAACCAGATACTCCCCAGATGGGCAGATGGTCAGAACGTACTCCAAAACGGAAGCTTTGAGGATGGGACCGGGCCCGATGGGCCTTTCAAGCCGGGCTCGTATGGCTTCATGTCACTTCTACCGGGCAGTACGACGATACCCAGCTGGACCGTTACGGGGACCGCTGGTGGGGTGGATGGGGTGGACGTCGCATGGTTTCAGAATGGCCCCCCAAACCAATGGGTTCCCAACGCTGCGACGGACGGCAGCCATTTTCTGGATCTTACGGGATCCAATGACAAAAGGGGCCCGGATAGGTACTTTGGAGGCGTGACGCAAACCTTCCCGACGGTGGTCGGCTTCGACTACCACGTGTTTCTCGACATAGGGGTATTCAACAATACGAGCGTTCCCATGAAAAACTTTCCTGGGCCAATCAGCGTTATCGTCGGCTGGAGTGGCCCCAACCGGGAAAATTACAGTGAGCAGACCTGCGGGCCCTGGAATCCGACGGCGGAGGGCGCTCAGTGGCAGACATGCGACTTGCGATTCCGCGCACGCAGTGCGAATACGACGGTCTGGATCTACGGCGGCGGCCCTCTACCTCAAGATCCACGTACAGATGCAAAATACATCGGCCTGGACAACGTCAAGGTGCAGTGCGACGCGCCCCTGGCCAATCACGCTTACTGTACCCCTGCTTTTAGTCTTCGGTAGTGAACCGGCCTACCAGGAGCACCTCGGCGCGGAGGCCCCAACAGACGCCGACGGGATCGGCAATGATGACCTGCGCACCCGCGGTCAGCAGCTCCTCAGCCAGGACGAGCGCGGTATACGTCTTGCCGCTGCCGCGCTTGGCGAGGATCGCGAAGGTCTGGGTGACCGTGTCGGCAGGCAGGTCGAGCCCGCTCCCGAGCCGAATGTGATGACTCATGCGTTCGACTCGGGAGCCACCCGCCGGGCCAGCGGCGGCACCATCCCGTTCTTCCGGGCCGCCTCGTCGAGCTTGGTGAAGTCCACGTTCGTGTGGAGGTTGAAGATGACGACGCGGCCTTGCGTGTCGTCCGGCCTATCGAGGACCTTGGCGGCGAGGTCGAGGTATCCGAGGGCCGTCTTGGGGTCGGCCTGGATGCCGGCGTCGATAGCCTTCAGCATCTTCTCGTGGCCGTCGCGTTCGGCGATGAGCTGCTGGAGCACGGCCTTGACGGAGCCGCGGGGGAGTTTGTCCTGGGCACCCTTCGTCCGGCCGACCTTGGTGGCCTGATGGCCCGGGAGAATCCGGCCGCGTGCGTCTCGGGCAGGACCCGTGGGCGTCGGCTTCGCGGCCTTCGCCGCCTGTCGGCGGACGCGGCGGGCGATCTGATTCGGCTCCTGCGACTCGTCGGCTGGGGGGCGGCCCGTTCGGACGAATTTGCCGTCTGGACCGTGGGGGCGGTGGGGCTTCATGTGCGGAGTCTCATGAAGCCTGTTCGCTCCTGCGTAGGCCCTGGCTCACACGAAAGGCTGCATAGTGAAGGAGCCCGATGCACTCCAACTTCGGCCCGTCCATGTAGATTGAGCAATCCGTGCCCTTCCCTTTCGGTCTGCAACCCACGATCACGACGCTATCGAAGCGGCGAGCGAGGACGTCGCCGATCGTTTCCAGCGGCACCAAATCCCACTCCTCGTCTGTCACAGGCGGTCCTCCGGCTGTCGGCTGTAGGTCATGGCAGGTAGGGGCGAGGGTAACGAAAGGTAGGTTGCTGTCGTCAGGCGGTCGTCGAGCGGCTTCACCGCGCCCGACAAAAGGATCAACTCCCGCTTCAACCACCAGGGCCTCCAGCTGGGACAGGCTCAGCCGGCCGACGTGACTTAGGCGGCCCAGAAGGACGTCTGAGACGAGATTGGGCACCCGTCCCCTACCTCGCCTTCCCGCGGGAAGTTGGCTTCGGGACAACCATCACGTAGCCCTGCGGCGTGAAATTGGTTCGAATCTGCTCATGCTGGGCCCGCCAGGCTCGGGCAAGACCATGCTCGCGCGCCGCCTTGGGACCATCCTGCCCCTCCTCGCCCTCGAGGAGGCGATCGAGATCACCGCGGTGTGGAGTGTGGCCGGCCTCCTCTCGGCGGGCCATGGGCTCGTGCGCGAGCGGCCCTTCCGCGCTCCGCACCATACGACCTCGGGCGCGGGATTGATCGGCGGGGGCAGCGTGCCGCATCCGGGCGAGGCAAGCCTCGCGCACCTGGGGGTGCTCTTCCTCGACGAGCTGCCCGAATTCTCGCAACGTGTGCTCGAATCCCTGCGCCAGCCGCTCGAGGACGGTAGCGTGGTCGTGTCCCGCGCCGCGGGAAGCGCGGCCTTCCCCGCGCGCTTTCAGCTGGTGGGTGCCGCCAACTACTGCCGGCGCGGCTGCGCCTCGCCCGAGGCGTGCGTCTGCACGCCGGGCGAGAGGCAAAGGTATCTGTCGCGGCTCTCGCGGCCCCTCCTCGACAGGATCGATCTGCACCTCGAAGTGCGGGCCGTCCCCTACGCCGAGCTCTCGGCGGGAGGCGGCGAGTCGTCGGCGGTGATCCGGTCCCGGGTCGAAGTGGCGCGCCACCGTCAGTCCGATCGCCTGGCCGGCTCCGGGGCGCGCGTCAATGCCCGGATGAGCGGCCGCCAAGTGCGGCGCTTCTGCGCTCCGCCGCTCGAGGCGACGCTTCTCCTCCAGCGGGCGGTGAGCCACCTCGGCCTCTCCGCCCGAGGTCACGATCGCATCCTCAAAGTTGCCCGCACTATCGCCGACCTGGGCGGATGTGAGAGGATAACCGCGGAGCACGTGTCCGAGGCCGTCCAGTACCGCGGCCTCGACCGCTGCCTCTGATCCGTCTTCCAAGGAGACCTTCATGCCAGCGACGCATCCGATGACACTTGCCCGCGAGGGCACCACGCTCGTGATCGTGGACGTGCAGGAGCGCCTCTTTCCGGCCATGGATGCCGATCACCGCGAAGAGGTGATGCGGAACATCAAGATCCTGGCCACGGCGGCCCGCCGCCTCCGCCTGCCCGTGGTGGCAACCGAGCAGTATCCCAAGGGCCTCGGCCACACCCTGCCGGAACTCGTCGAGACGCTCGGCCCGGAAATCCAGCCCGTGCCGAAGGTGAATTTCTCCTGCTGGGGGGTGGAAGAGGTGCGCGGGCGCCTCCAGGCCGCGGGCACCCGGCGGGTGATTCTGGCGGGGATCGAGGCCCACGTGTGCGTCCTGATGTCGGCTCTCGACCTCCTGGGCAGCGGCATGACCGTCCATGTGGCCGCCGATGCCGTCACCTCGCGCACTCAGGCCAACTGGCGCCTGGGAACGGAGCAGCTGAGGCAGGCGGGGGTGGTGGTCAGCGCGACGGAGACGCTGGTCTTCCAGCTCCTCGGGCAGGCCGACACGGACGACTTTCGGGAGATCGCGCGGCTCATTCGCTGATGCCCCGATACTTCGACATCCGTTCCACTGTCCTCATCGTGGTCGGCTACGGCATCCTTCCGGAGGAGGAGGACCGTCCTCTCGCCTATGACCTCAAGCGTGCCATCGCGGCGCGTACCCAGGGAGCGGAAGGGCGCGGGGCCGTGGTCGTCACCGACATGTGGATGATCAACCAGGAGATGGCCGAGCTCTTCCCCGCCATCGCGGTGGGCGGCCCGGGCGTCAACGCCTTTACTGCGCAGATCTACGAGGAGCTGCCGGTGGCCTTCACCCGCGACGAGCACGTTTTCATCCAGATGAGCGGAGACGCGGGCAAGCGCGCGGCGCTGTGGGGTATGGACCAGGAGGCCACCGGGGAGGCTGTGGAGCGCTTCGCGAAGGACGGCCTCTTGGAGCGCTTTCTCGATCTGATCTGGAAGCGCCGATAGCCGTAGAAACCCAGCGGAGACTAGCGGAAGCTGACGGCGGACTTGCCCCGGGGCACATTGGTGATGGTGATGGTCCCGTCGCGCTCGACGTAGCGATAAACAGCCGGGCTCGTGCTGCTCCCCACCGCCGGGCTCTCCCCCAGGATTTTCTGAACGTACTGGGTGGTCTCTGCGTACGGTGGGACACCGCGGTAATAGTCCACCGCCTTCTCGCCGGCATTGTAAGCGGCCAAGGCCAGCGAGACATTGCCTGGATACCTGTCGAGAAGATACCTGAGGTGGCGCACGCCGCCGTCGATGTTCTGGTACGGGTCGAATGCGTTGCGTACCCCGAGGGCCGATGCGGTGCGCGGCATCAGCTGCATCAAACCCTGTGCGCCCTTGTTGGACACCGCCCGCGGGTTGAAAGCGGACTCGACGCGAATCACCGCTTCGACGAGATCGGCGTTCACGCCGTGTCGGGCGGCAATCTCGCGGATCTCGCCACTGTAGCGCGTGCGCACGGCATCGGGGAGCCTGAGCCAGCCCTGCGCCGTGCCGGACAGCGCCCCCACCCGCTTGAAGCGCGAATCCGTGGGGGCATTGGTGAAGTGCGTGACCCCATCTTCGTCCACACGCCGATACAGCGTGGAGGCTTGCGCGGGAGGCGCGAGGGCCGTGAGGAGGGTCAGGGTGCCGAGGGCGGCGAGCCAGAGCAACATGAAACGAACATAGCGAAAGAGGGGTCATTCCTCAAAGCGAAAACGGCTGCCGGATCCGGCAGCCGTTTCGACCTTCTGGCACAGACAGTTGACTAGTTTCTCGATGCCAGCAGCGCGTCCTTGATTCGGCCGCCGCGGGGCAGCGCGTCCTCGAGCGCAAGATCCAGCACTTCCTCCACCGAATCGACCAGGTGGAAAGTCATGCTCTCACGCAAGGGCTTGGGCACGTCCTCGAGCAGATTCCGCTCGTTCCGGCGCGGCAGAATCACCGTGGTCACACCGGCGCGGCGGGCCGCCAGTACCTTTTCCTTGATACCCCCGACCGCCAGCACACGACCGGAGAGCGTGATCTCGCCGGTCATGGCCAGTCGCGCCTTCACCGGCCGCTGTCCCATGAGCGAGGCTAGAGCAGTCACCATGGTCACGCCCGCGGACGGGCCATCCTTGGGAATGGCGCCGGCGGGAATGTGGACGTGGATGTCCGAGGTGTCCCAGAAGTCGGCGCGTATGCCGAGGTCGGGCGCGTGCGATCGCACCCAGGACAGCGCGGCCTGCGCCGATTCCTTCATCACGTCTCCGAGCTGGCCCGTGAGGGTGAGCGTCTTGCCCCCCTTCATGCGCGTCGCCTCGATGAACAGGATGTCACCACCCGCCGCCGTCCAGGCCAGGCCGACGGCGACCCCCGGCACGCGGGTGCGCTCCTCCAGCTCTTCGAGGAGGAACCGGGGTGCACCGAGGAGCTCACCCACGAGCTCGGGCGTCACCTCCACCGGCTCCGTCTGCCCCTCCACCCGCCGCTTGGCGACCTTGCGGCAGATGGCCGCGATCTGCCGCTCGAGGCTGCGCAGGCCCGCCTCTCGTGTGTAGTAGCGCACGAGTCGCGCGAGCGCCGCGTCGGTCCAGCGGATGTGCTCTCCTTCGAGAAGGCCATGATCCTTGGCCTGCTTGGGCACGAGGTGCGTGCCCGCGATCCGGACCTTTTCCTCTTCGGTGTACCCGGGTAGCTCGATGATCTCCATCCGATCGCGAAGCGCGGGCGGCACCGTGTCGAGGAGATTGGCCGTGGTGATGAAAAGCACGCGCGAGAGGTCGAAGGGCACGTCGACGTAGTGATCGCGGAAAGCCACGTTCTGCTCCGGGTCGAGAACTTCGAGGAGCGCCGAGGCCGGATCACCCCTGAAGTCCATGCCCAGCTTGTCGATCTCGTCGAGCATCAGCACAGGATTTCTGGACTCCGCGCGGCGCAGGCCCTGGATGATCTGGCCAGGCAGAGCTCCGATATAGGTCCGCCGATGGCCGCGGATCTCGGCCTCGTCCCGCATGCCACCCAGGGAGAGGCGGTGGAACTTCCGCCCGAGCGCCCGCGCGATGGATCGCCCGAGCGACGTCTTGCCCACGCCTGGAGGGCCGACGAAGCACAGGATGGGATCCTTGCCCTTGGGGCGCATGCTCTTCACCGCGAGATATTCCAGGATGCGCTCCTTGATCTTCTCGAGTCCCCAGTGGTCCTCGTCGAGGACCCGGCGGGCTTCCGACAGCTCGAGGATGTCCTCCGTCTCCTTGCTCCACGGCAAGGCGATGAGCCACTCCAAATAGGTGCGAGCCACGGTGTACTCCGCGGCGGCGGGCGGCATCTTGGAGAGCCGGTCAAGCTCGCGTAGGGCCTCCTTCTTGGCCTCCTCCGTCATGCCCGCGGCTTCGATTGCCTGCCGCAGATCGTCGATCTCCTGCGTCCGCTCGTCGGTCTGCCCGAGCTCCTTCTGGATCGCCTTGAGCTGCTCGCGGAGATAGTAGTCGCGCTGGCCCTTCCCCACTTCGGACTCGACCTGCGACTGTATCTTCGAGCCGAGCTCCAGCACCTCGACTTCCTTGGTGAGGGCGGCCACCAGGCGCCCCAGCCGAGCCTTGACGTCCGCGGTGGCGAGAAGCTCCTGCTTCGACTGGCTCGTCAGCGACGGCAGGGAAGCCGCGATGGCATCCGCGATACGGCCCGGATGGGTCAGGTTGCCCACGGCCTCGGCGAGCTCGTCGGGGAGGAGTGGGGAGAGCTCCACGATCTGCCGAAACAGCGTCGTGGCATTGCGGCTGAGCGCCTCGGCTTCGAGGTCACCGGCCACGGGGAGGATCTCCGGCACCTCTTCGACGCGCGCGCGAAGGAAAGGCCGGGTCTGGATGATCTCGATGAGCCGGATGCGCGTGAGACCTTGGACGGCGAGGCGCACGGAGCCGTCAGGTTGCTTGAAGACCTTGTGAATGGTCGTATAGGTGCCGATCCGGTGAAGGTCGCCCTCCTGGGGAGCGTCCACCGACGCCACCAGCTGGCCGAAGGCACCGATGGTTCGGCTTCCGCTCATGGCGTCCTCGATCAGACGCACCGAGGAGTCGCGTCCCGCGCCGAGCGGCATCACCGCATATGGAAACAACACCGCATCCCGGAGCGGGAGCACCGAGACGATTTCGGGCACTCCCGTGCTCATGCTTGTCCTTCCCGCATCCGCTTTCATCTCTTCAGCCATGGTCTTGTCCTTTCAGAGCCCGCTCAAAACATGTCCACGGGCTTCAGGTGGCTCGAGGCGGCCCGCACCAGCGCTTCGCTTCGGCCGCGACTGGCCGGATCGGACGCCTCGCCCATCTCCGTCCGCACGTAGCTCGTGAGATCCTCGATCTGAGTCTGCATGTCGAGCATCCGGCGCCTCATCTTTAGGATGATCTCGATGCCCGCGAGATTCACCCCGAGGTCACGGGCCAGGCGCGTGACGCGCGCGATCTCCTCCACGTCCTCCGCCGAATACCTGCGGGTCTGGCCCTCGGTGCGCGAAGGCCGGATGAGCCCTTTTTTCTCGTACATGCGCAGGGTCTGCGGATGGAGCTTGAGCATGTCGGCCACCACGCCGATCATGTAAAGGGGCTTACCCTTGTCGGTCACGGGCGGACCTCCTGGCGCGGCAGCAGTCGCCCGAGCTCGCGGAAAAGCTCCTGGGTGCGCGCATCGATGCCGCGGGGGATCTCGACCCGCACCGTCACGTAGAGATCGCCCCGTCCCTCACCCGCCAGACGTGGCAGGCCACGTCCGCGCATGCGGAGCACCTGGCCACTCTGAGTGCCTGCCGGCACCACCAGCTCGGCCACGCCTTCCAGCGTGCGCAGCGACACTCGCCCACCCAGCACCGCCTCGGCGATGGTCACCACGGACTCCGTATAGAGGTTGTCGCCCTTGCGCGTAAAGGCCGCGTCTTCGTGCACCCGCACGATCACCACGAGATCTCCGCGGGGACCCCCGAAGGGGCCCGCATGCCCCTCGCCGGGCACACGCATCTGGGCGCCGGTGTCCACGCCGCCGGGAATCACCACGGGTACGTTCGCGCGCTTTGCACAGACCCCGCGCCCGCGGCATTCTGGACAGGCCTCGCTCACGCGCTGTCCTTCCCCGCGACAGGCGGGACAGGCCTCGGCTGTGACGGCCCCCGTGTCGCGCCACACCGAGCCGGTGCCTCCGCAGTGCTGGCACGGCGTCGGCGGCGCTCCGGCGCGGCCGCCCGTCGCCGCGCAGGCCTCGCAGGGAGACAGGCGCTCGACGGGAACATTCGCCGCCAAACCCGTGGCCGATTGAGCGAAGGACAGCTCGATCGCCACGGTGGCGTCGTCGCCCCGCCGCCCCGCGGCGGAAACGCCGGCGGGCGACGACTCCTGTCGCGCCGATGCCTGTCCACCCTGGCGGTCATAGACGGAGCGCGTGGTCGGATCGCTCAGCACCCGGTAGGCCTGGACGATCTCCTCGAAGAGCGACTGGGTATCGCGCTCCCAGAGATTGACGTCCGGAGAATAGCGCCGGGCCAGCCGCTGGTACGCCCGCCTGATCTGAACCGAGCTGGCGCCAACGCCGACCTCGAGTACCGCGTAGTAGTCACGAGCCATAGTTGGCTCGCTCGGGGCGGCGCCGGTGGGCACCGCCCCTCGCTCCTCTACTTCTTGTCGCCGAGATCTTTGAACTCGGCGTCGATCACATCACCCTTTGGGCTCTCTGCGCCCGCCGCCCCGTCTGATCCCGGCTGGGCTCCACCGGGCTGGGCCTGGGCTTCCCGGTACATGACTTCGGCCAGCTTGTGGGAGGCTTTCGTCAGCTCCTCTTGAGCGCGCTTGATACGCTCGAGATCCTCACTCTTGAGGGCTTCCCTCGCCTCGGTCATGGCAGCCTCGATGGCCTGCTTGTCCTCGGCCGGGATCTTGTCCCCGTGCTCTCTCAGCGTCCGCTCGGTCGAGTAGATGAGCGAGTCGCACTGGTTCTTGGCCTCGATCGCCTCGCGGTTCTTGGCGTCCTCCGCCGCGTGCGCCTCGGCCTCCTTCTTCATCCGCTCGACCTCGTCCTTGGTCAGGCCGGACGAAGCGGTGATCGTGATGTTCTGTTGCTTGCTTGTCGCCTTGTCTCGCGCCGAGACGTTCAGGATGCCGTTGGCGTCGATGTCGAACGTCACCTCGACCTGCGGCACTCCGCGCGGCGCCGGGGGAATTCCGTCGAGATGGAATCTGCCCAAGGTGCGATTGTCGCGCGCCATGGGCCGCTCGCCCTGGAGCACATGCACCTCCACGGAGGGCTGGCTGTCCGAGGCGGTGGTGAAGGTCTCGGTCTTCTTCGTGGGAATCGTGGTATTGGCCTCGATCAGCCTGGTCATGACTCCCCCCAGAGTCTCGATGCCGAGGGAGAGCGGCGTCACGTCGAGCAGGAGCAGGTCCTTGACCTCTCCCGTGAGGACGGCCGCCTGTACCGCGGCCCCGACCGCCACGACCTCGTCGGGGTTGACCGTCTTGTTCGGGTCCTTGCCGAACAGCTTCTTGACCTCTTCCTGCACCTTGGGCATGCGGGTCTGCCCCCCCACCAGGATGACCTCATCCAGATCTCCCGCCGACACGCCTGCCTGCCG
>Ga0137403_10004437_pt1 | contig 16551 bp, 11 predicted proteins | sample CZOMad2_1_16fung_FD_122057 | JGI IMG/M metagenome (GOLD analysis project Ga0137403, IMG submission 122057) | Vadose zone soil fungal communities from Angelo Coast Range Reserve, California, USA - CZOMad2_1_16fungal (Hybrid Assembly) | ecosystem: Environmental > Terrestrial > Soil > Vadose zone...
GTGTTCTTGGGACGATTGGAGAAGTCGCTCCAGGCGCCCTTGTATCGGAACTTACCATAGAGGCTCTCCCAACGCTCGCTCTCTTCCTTGGAATTGAGGAGCGGAAATTCGGCGCCTTGCGCAACTGGAACATCGGTGCGTCCGGCAATTTCGAGGAGTCGAAGAGTGCGCTGCGTTTCTTCTCTTACCCACTGATCGCCGCTCACAGTGGTAATTCCTAGAACGTCGAACTTGTCGGACTGAAGAAAAATGAGAATAGATTGCATGTCGGTCGTCGCAGGACCGCGTGCGTCCTGATCGACAATGACTTTGATTTTTTGCGCTTGCAGTTCGCTAACGATGGTCAACATCAAAACGGCCGTCAACAGAACGATGACGCCTCGTTTCTTCATTAGACCTTCCTCATATGGGATTTGCTCGACTGCACGAAGACGCTGCATTGTAATGCCTGGGTCGTGAACTCCGCCAAGAACTTTTGGTCGAACGCTCGCCGCCACGAGTTGTAAAATTATTCGTCAACACTAACGGCTGAGGAGCGTCCCTTCGCGATTCGCATTTCATGAGCCCTCTCCACGCCAGCGCGCAACAATCCGGCTCTCTGGAGCGCCGACTCGCAATCCTGATGGTGATGTTCTTCGCGCTCGCTGGACCCGTTCAAACTCGGGGACAATGTCAGCCCGCCAGTTTGGTCAAATCAGACAACTCCAGGGATCAAAATTCTTCCACCCAAACACCTCAGTTCTACGACGAGCCTCAGTTCACGGTGGCTGGCGTCGCCGATACTACGAATCTCGGCGGACACGGCTCCGATACGGTCATGCGTACCAAAGAAGCACTTGCTAAGGACACTGCGTCGCTGAGCACAAAAGCAGGTCCGAACCAATCGGCAACCCCGGCTGCAGCAGCCGAAAAGTCGCTGAGCGATCACACCTACGAACTCGCAGTCGCAGATGCGAGCGCCGGCAGATATCAGGACTCGCGAACGAAAATTCTTGCAACGCTCACGCGCCAAGATATCCCTCTTCAAAATCAAGCCGAGCTACACCACCTACTCGGTGACGTCGAAGAAAAACTCAACAACCCGCTTGCTGCCGTTCGCGAGTACCAGCGCGCGGCGGAACTCAACGCGAGCGAGCCTCATTTCTTCGATTGGGGAGCGGAACTTCTCGTGCACCGTGCGGCCGAGCCCGCCATCGAAGTGTTTTCTAAGGGCAATCGCCTTTTCCCGCGCTCCACCCGCATCCTCATCGGTCTCGGAGCGGCTTTGTTTGCACGCGGCTCCTACGAGCAGGCTGTGCAGTGCCTCTGCCTAGCTTCCGATCTGAATCCCAGCGACCCAACTGCATACGTATTCATGGGCAAGATGCAGAGTGCCGAGGCCATTCCCTCCGACACCCTTCTGGAAAGAATCGCACGTTTCGCTCGGCTCCAGCCCGACAACGCTCTCGCGAATTACTATTACGCGGTTGCTCTGTTGAAGCGCTCAAAGAGCACCCATGACGCGAAAACCTCCACGCAAGCCGCGTCCCTGCTAAAAAGGGCGGTTCATCTCGATCCCAGGCTGGGTCTTGCTCAACTACAATTGGGGATTCTCTATGCCGACCGCAGAGATTTTCCCAGCGCCATCTTGGCGTACCAACAAGCAATAGCGGCCAGCCCTGAGCTTGAGGAAGCGCACTTTCGGCTCGCCCAGGAGTATCGCCGTGCAGGCGACAAAGCCAACACTCAACGCGAGCTACAGCTTTACGAGCAATTGTCAAAGAACTCCGCGAAACAGGTGGAGCGCGAGCGGCACGAAATTCGGCAGTTCGTGGTGACGCTGCGGGACCAAAAGCCCGTAACGCAAGTACCGCCGAAGCCGTGAATCGTTCTTAGCAATGGCCAACCTCATCGGGCGGACGGCGTTGGCGCGGTCATCAACGTGACAAACATCCGATAGAATTTTTCCTTGTCCAGGTCCATCAGGATCTCGACCGGTTGCACCGGTAGGACTGGCTTGTCTTTTTGAGACCAGGTTAAGGTGTTGCCGTATCCTGCTCCGCGGTCGAGGTCTACGCTCATGTAGCGGGTTTCTCGTTTGGTGATCAGGGTGGGATCTATCCAAGCGGCTGCGGCGAGTTCGTCCCACATGTATTCGCCGCCTTGGCCTGACTGGAAAAACCGGGCCACGTAATGAGCTAGCGGAGTCCCGCTTGAGTCGATCTGCTTGATCATGGCGGGCGTCAGGCGAGTTTTGATCGATATGTCGACGGGCGTGCAAGTGATCTTTTTCCAGGGTGCACGCAACACGATCCGCGCTGCTTCCGGATCGAACCAGAAATTGAACTCGTGGCGGGGATTATTGATGAACTCTGGATCGTCGGTCTGAGGCGCCAGGCTTCCGCCCATGAAGACTAATTCCTGCGCGAGTTCGGCGAAATGCGGATCGATGGAGAGCGCGAGGGCCAGGTTGGTCATCGGTCCACCTTCATAGTTCGTGACCTGGTGCGGGTATTTGTTCACCATCCGGATCAAAAAATGAGCGGCGTCTTCCGCTGCGGGCTTGATAGCGGGTTGGCCTTCGGCGAGGGGAGGGACGACGAAGGGTTCGTGCCACCAGCGGTCGTCCCAGGCGCCGGCGAAGGCCACTTTGCCGTAGCGCTCTTGCCAAAGCTGCGCTTGGTCTCGGGTTCGTATTAAGGGGAAGACAGCTCCCGGGACAACTGGAATATCGGTGCGTCCGATGATTTCGAGTAAGCGCAGTGTGCGCGCCACTTCTTCGTCGCGCCACTGGTTTCCGCTGACGACTGTGATCCCCAGGACTTCAATTTGAGGAGATTGAATCAGCAGAAGTAGAGTCTGCATGTTGCTGCCGCCGGGGCCGGAGCAGTCTTCGTTGATGATTACCTTGCGGCGCTGCTGGGCGGACGCAAGACAGCTGACCAGCAGAAGAACGCAGCAGAGTTTTGGGTTCAAGAGGGCGGTTTGTATGTCTCTGAGCATCTTTATTCAGCGGATGTTTAGTACCCCAGTACCCCCTCCCCCTCCGGTCTTTTGGAATCAGCATTTTAGGTATTCGCCCGACTGCAAAATATTGAGAAGCAAAGACTTATACGTAAAATATAGATAAGGCGACACTTAGCCGGCCATTTTTGGCTCGGCTGTTTATCAAATAGCAAACACGTTTTGTATGCGTATAGCTTCATTGTAACAGGCAGGTCAAGGCTATCAAGACTGAGATCGCGTACCTGCAAGCAATTGGGCCAACGTTGTTCCGGGCTTACCTTTTTTGAAGGGGCCGGGTCATCAAGTCAATGTAGATCTTGTAGAACTTCTCGGCATCGATATCGAACTGGACATTGGCTAGGCGCAAGTAGGGTGGGACTTTTGTCTTCTCGCCCCAGAAGATCGTCTTGCCGTAGCTGGCGCCGTGGTCCACATCAATGTCCATGTAGAGCTGCTTCTGGCCGGTGATGATGGACGGATCAATCAGCGCCGCGCCCGCGATTTCGTCCCACATGTAGCCGGGTAGCGAGTACTTGTCCAGATATTGCGTGACCGGAGTGCCCGCCTTCGCTATGGTGGCTTTCATCTCCGTGGTGAAGCGCGTCTTGACTGAAATATCGATGGGGGTGATCGTCATCTTTTTCCATGGAGCGCGCAGTACGATTTGGGCCGCTTCCGGATCAAACCACCAGTTGAATTCGCGGCGGGCATCGAGGGCGCCGGGATCAATTGCGCCCTTGTCGGCATACAATCCGCCGCCCATCAGGACGAATTCTTTGGCGAGCGTCGCTACTTCGGGATCGAGCTTCAAGGCCAGGGCGTAGTTTGTGAGAGGACCGCCGGCCCATAGCACCACCTCGCCGGGGTACTTGTGGACCATCTTGACGATGAACTCGGCGGCGGTCCCGGGAGCGGCTTGAATGTGAGGCGCGCCCTCCTTCATGGGAGGAATGACTTCGGGCGCGTGATAGGGCTCGTCGTAGATGGTTGAGCGATTCGCGTTAAACCTCTCGGTCCAGCAGCCCTTGTATTCCAGTTTTCCGTAAAGCGCTTCCCAGCGTTCGGTTTCTTCTTTGGAATTCAGCAGAGGGAATTCGGCTCCCTGGATGACCGGAACGTCCGTCCGGTTGGCAATTTCGAGCATGCGCAGGACATGCTGCGTCTCTTCTCGTGCCCACTGGTCCCCGCTGACAGTGGTAATGCCGAGGACGTCAAATTTCTCAGACTGGAGGAAGACGAGGATGGCCTGCTGGTCGCTGGTGCCGGGGCCGCGGGCGTCCTGGTCGATGATGACTTTGATTCTTTGGGCTGAGGCTGTTAGCGCGAGCGCGGGCAAGAGAATGAGCAGAGCCAGCTTGTGTGTTCGATTGTGCATGATTTCCCGGGCGGAGGCTTGAGGTTCGCTGCTTGTTGAAGAAGTGTTTTGTGGCATCGGAAGGGAAAAGATCAGGGCCGATTGAGCGGAGGCTCGAATCCAGCTTGCTCAGTCTGCCCCAAGACGTTGGGTTCCGCACGCAGTTGACCTAGAAAGTCAGTTTCAGGGCTAACTGAATCAGTCGCGGGTTGTTGACCGTGTAATTGATTATCCCAAAACTAGGGTTACCACCGCCCGACAGATCTGCAGACGGCAACCCGAACTGGGTGTGGTTAAAGAGGTTGAAAAACTCCACGCGAAAGTCCAGTCCCACCTGCTCTTTGAACTGGAAACGCTTGATAAGCGAGAAATCAGTATTCACGAAATTGGGTCCCGAGAGTGGCGTCCGCGAGGCCGTTCCCAACTGTCCAGCAGGTGCTGCAGCAAAGCAATCTATATTGAACCAATGTTCCCGGGTTTGGTCGATTTTGGTTGGATCACAAACCTGGTTGGGCCGGTTAAAGGTAGAGAAGTTATCTTGAAAGTTCACGCCGGACTGGTTGACGCTGTTGACGATGAAAACCGGGAATCCAGAAGTGACCCTTTCAATTACCGTGGTCTGCCACCCACCGAAGACAGCGTTCATAGGTCCACTCCAGCCGCCACCGATGGCCTTGCCCTTTCCGAATGGCAAGTCATAAATCAGGCTAGCGGTGAACTGCTGACCGACGTTAAGTTGTGAAAGAGCCCAATCGGCACGGGACGTGCCCGGCAGGGGGTAATAAGTAGCGCCGCTGGTGGAGCCGAGACCGTCGGGGAAGCCTGAGTCGAAAGTGTGGGACCAAGTGTACCCAACCAAGGCGTAGAGACCATGCCTTTTGCTCTTGGTCTCAGCTTTGACTTGAAGGGAGTCGTAGCGAGCCGAACCTGTGTCGCTAATGTTCGCAACGTAGAAGAATGGGTATGGCGCGTTGAAAGCTGCCCCACCGGGGCCGCACCCAAAAGTGTATCCACCCACACCGCATCCCGAGGGCGAGCCAACGTTCAGGTTCAAACCGTCCACCAGGATATGGGTGCTTTTTGAGCCTGCGTAGCCGACCGTAAGCACAACATTAGCGGGCAGTTGGTGCTCAATATTGAGGTTGAACTGCTCCACCATGCCCTGCTTAAAATCCAGGTTCTGTGATTGGACAGTGCCGGAAAAAGTATCGATGGTCGGAGGCGTGGTAAAGACCGGGAATCCCGCCGAAATGGCACAAGTCGTGGTGGTAGGAGCGGGGGGGAATGCCGGGTGACCACAGAAATCATCAAATGGGAATTGTCCGGACTCTGCAAAAAAGGGCGGGTTTTCCCACAGGCCCTGGCCACCCTGATTCCAAGACGAATCGTGGAAGATCGCGTAACCCGCCCGCAGCGCCGTGTCCTGTCTGCCAAACACCTTCCAGGCCAACCCGATGCGCGGCTCGAACGCGGTCTTATCCAACTGAACGCCAACGCGCTCGTCTGAGTTCACGCCCGGAACAAGCAGCCTACAGTCCGGAGAGGGCGAGCAGGTGCCGAAAAAGTTAAAATTCGCCTGACGATTGTGAGCTTCCGTGATAGGAGTCACCAAGGCCCAAGCGAGTCCAATATTGAGAGTCAGATTGGGAGTGATGCGCCAGTCGTCTTGGACGTACGGACGGAACAACTTCCAGCGACGGCCCGTAGTGGCACCCTTGAACGTCTGATCGTGAGCCGCAAATGTATAGAGGCCCATGACTAGATCCGCCATCGCGTCTCCGGTCTGGCCGGTAACACTGAAGAAGCCGTCCTGCCATGCGTTGGTCATGACGTTCATCTGGTTGGCGCGGAACCCCATGCCAATACGAATGTTGTGTTTGCCGCGAATCATGTCGAAGGAGTCGGCGACATTGAAAACATTGGTTCCGCCCTGGAAAGGAGCGAAGCCCCGATCTCCCAATGACCAGTAACCACCATTCAACTGAACGTTCGACAGCCCACAGCTGACACAAAACGTCGTCGATTGTGTAAGCCCAGCGGGAGCGTTGGGGCACTTGCTGTTGATGTTGGCGCCCGGGATACCTGGGCCAATACTTGCAGACGCACAGCTGCCATCACCCTGCGATTTGATGACGTTGAAAATCCGGTTGAAGCCCGCGGTGAACTGGTTGATGTTGCGATCGGAAAAGATGTGCGTTTCAGAAATCGCAACATTCCGCCCGTGGTTGGAGATGTTCTGGTTACTCGCAAACGGGCTGGACTCCGCAAATCCCGGAGAACCGCCAGGGACGAAGTTGTTCGCCTGATCATAGCTGAAGCGCGCAAACACGGAATCCTTAGTGGAAAAGTTGTGGTCCAGTCGGACATCGAATTCACCCTCGTCCAGTTTTCGCACCGGAGTGCTGGAAAAATTGAAACCAGCGTTCGCGGCGTCTGAGCCCGAAAACAAAGCGCCAGGGTAGAGCGTCACCAGTTCCTTACCGACAGGGTCCATGAGCTCTGACGGAATCACGCTGCAGTCCGTGCCTTGAGCCTGAGTTCCATCGGGACCGACTGCCAGAGGAGTAACACCATCGCCTGCGCATTGGAAAGGCCCACCGGAGTAAGGGTTCGTCAATTCCTGTCCGCGCGGAATTCCGAATGGGTCGTTGTTGAAATTACCGTTCAGATTCTCTGCAGTAGGAACTAAACCCGTGAATGGAACACCCTTCCTTTGTCTCCTGCCCTGATAATCAACAAAGAAGAAGGTCTTGTCCTTGAAGATGGGACCACCGAGGGCACCGCCGAACTGGTTGAGATTGAACTTCTCCTTCGTCGAGGCGAAGAAGCTGCGAGCGTCGAGAGAGGTATTGCGGAGATACTCGAACAAGGATCCGTGAAACTTATTTGACCCTGACTTCGTCGTCACGAGAACGGTCGGGCCGGAACGAGTGCCATACTCAGCAGAATAGTTGTAGGTCAGAACCTTGAATTCCTGAATGGCGTCGAGAGAGGGCAGAATGGCAATGCCGCCAGCGGTCAACTCATTGTTGTCGTTGTTATCGAGCAGCCAATCCGTGCTCTGGGCGCGCGATCCGCCAACCGAAAGCGAAAACGACCCGCGGGTTGAGACCTCGCTACTGGGGCCGCCATTAAAGAAACTGTTGGGGTTGGTTTCTTGCGTGACGCCCGGCATCAGGGTGGCCAGTTGGACGAAGTCGCGGCCATTCAACGGGAGGTCCGAGACCTGCTCGGCTGTGATCACCTGACCTAGGGTCGCGTCTGTGGTCTGCACGGCGACTTCGGTCGCGCTCACTTCGACAGTCTGGCTGACAGAAGCTGGATTGAGGGCGAAATTCACCTCGCGCTGCTCGTTAACCTGCAGTCGCAAGTCCTTCTGCTCGGCGGTCTGGAAACCCTGCGACTCGATCCGAATCGTGTAGGTCGAGACGGACAGCAAAGGCACCGTATAGTAGCCAGACGCGTCGGTCTTCGCGTCACGGGAGACGCCGGTAGCCTGCGACGTAATCTTTACCGTCGCGCCTGCGATGACGGATCCCGATTTGTCGGTTACCGTGCCGGTAAAACCTCCGTTGGCTTGGCTATAAAGGAATTGGCAGATAGAAAGCAGGACGATGGCAAGCAGCGCGCTTCTTTTCAGCATTTGATCCCCCACACGTTGTCGCTCTCAATTGGCGAGCGAATAGCCTCTCCGCTACGCAAGTGAACCTGGAGCGTCCTTTTTTTTCAGTGCGGCCATCTAACTGGATTACCTTGCCAAAGTCAAGAGTTTTTGTGCCGGTTCCGGCCGGTCAGGCCTGCAAGATCTGCCACTTGTGAGCACGAGCGGTCGTGCCGTCGCGATTCTCCAATTTCTCGTATTGCGTGCTCTGAAGGTTTACAATTGCGCGCGTTCCAGATCGGGAACGGTAGCGTCATCGTTTCGTTTCTCCCGAAGGGGTTCCGCCTTACGTGAGTCAGTCTGTTTCGACGTCTCCGCCATTTCGGGTTGCAGATCTCATCCGCAGGAAACGGGATGGCGGCGCTTTATCGCGGGCGGAAATCGAATTTTTGGTGGACGGGGCTACGCGAGGCGATCTCCCGGACTATCAGATCGCGGCTTGGCTGATGGCGGTCGTGCTGCGCGGGATGACCGGCGAGGAGACCGCTGCCCTGACCAACTCCATGCTGCACTCGGGCGAGGTGCTTGACCTCGCGTTTCTTCCAGCGAAGAAAGTGGACAAGCACTCGACCGGCGGCGTGGGGGACAAGACTTCTCTGGTGCTGGCGCCTTTGGTTGCCGCCGCCGGCCTGTACGTTCCTATGATCAGCGGTCGCGGGTTGGGCCACACTGGCGGGACGCTCGACAAACTGGAGTCCATTCCTGGCTTTCGCGTCGGCCTGACGGTGCCGGAGTTCCATCGCGTGCTCGAGACTTGCGGGTGTTCGATGATCGGGCAGACGGAACGCATCGCTCCCGCCGACCGAAAGCTGTACGCGCTGCGCGATGTGACTGGGACGGTCGAGAGTCCGTATCTGATCTGCGCTTCCATCATGAGCAAGAAGCTGGCCGAGGGGACCGATGCGCTGGTGCTCGACGTAAAGACCGGCTCCGGCGCGTTCATGAAGAAGGAAGAAGACGCGGTGTTCCTCGCGGAGCTGATGGTCGAAACCGGCGAGCGCATGGGCAAACAGATGGTGGCCCTGATCACCAACATGGATCAGCCCCTCGGACGCATGGTGGGCAACGCACTCGAGGTCGTCGAGTCAATTGAGGTGCTGAGGGGCGGCGGGCCTCGGGATCTGCGCGAACTTTGCCTCGAGTTGGCGGCCTGGATGTTTTTTCTGGGAGATGCGTCGAAATCGGTCGCGGAGGGCCGGCAGCTGGCTGAGCGGACGATTGCTTCTGGCAAAGCGCTCGAGAAGTTTCGGCAGATGGTGGAGTTGCAGGGAGGCGATCCGGCGGTGATCGACGATCCTACGCGGCTTCCGGCTACGAAACACCGGATTGATGTGCTGAGTTCGCGGGCTGGATTTGTTTCGGCGATCCTGTGCGAACAGGTGGGGACGGCTTGCGTCATTTTGGGCGGTGGCCGGGAGCGTAAAGAGGACTTGGTCGATCCGGCAGTCGGGATTGTGGTCCACAAGAAGATCGGCGACGCGGTGGCGGCCGGCGAGGCGCTTTGCACTGTCCACTGCCATTCTGATGCGCAGGCCGCGGGGGCTATCAAGATGCTCGATGGCAGCTATACGATCGCGGATGCACTTCCCGGACACAAACCTGCTTTGATCCATCGCGCGATTCACAAAGGGGGACACTAAATGGGACGCTTCACCGGCATTCTCGGCCTCCTTACGATGCTGGGTCTGGCTTATGCCTTTTCCACCAACCGGCGCGCCATTCGTCTGAAGACGGTGGGGTGGGGTCTGGGGCTGCAGGTGGCGTTCGCCATCTTCGTTCTGAAGATGGAGACGGGGCGGATCCTGTTCCAGAAGGCCGGGGATACGGTCAACCGCTTGCTGAGTTATGCGTTCGTGGGATCTGAGTTCGTTTTTGGCGCGCTCGGGAAGCAGGGCTCGCCGATGGGATTCTATTTCGCATTCCAGGTGCTGCCCACCGTTATCTTCATCGCGGCATTTTTCGCTGTGCTCTACCACTACGGAATCATGCAGTTGATCATCAAGGCGGCGGCGCGGGTGATGACAAAATTTATGGGCGCGAGCGGCGCCGAATCGCTGAACGTCGCGGCCAGCATCTTCATGGGGCAGACGGAAGCGCCATTGACCATTCGTCCGTTCCTGCCGGATCTCACGCGGTCGGAGCTGATGACCGTGATGACCAGCGGGATGGCTCACGTTTCGGGCGGCATTATGGCGGCGTACATTGCGTTCGGGATTGAGCCGAAGCATCTGTTGAGCGCGGTGATCATGACGGCGCCGGGGACGATCCTGATGGCGAAAATGCTGGTGCCGGAAACCGAGGAGCCGAAAACGGCGGGACGCGTGGTCATGAGCGAGGAAGAAGAGGAGACGGAGAAGAACGAAAACGTGCTGGGAGCGGTCGCGCGTGGAACGACCGATGGCTTGCATCTTGCGCTCAACATCGCTGCCATGCTGATTTCATTCCTGGCGCTCATTGCGCTGCTGAACGGAATTTTTGGCGGGATTCATAATCATATCAGCTGGTTTCCGTCGAGCTTGCAGCAAATTTTAGGAACGCTGTTCGCGCCGGTTGCATGGGTTATCGGCATCCCGCGGCAGGACTGCGCTGCCATCGGGAGCCTGCTGGGCACTCGCATGGTGCTGAATGAACTGGTAGCGTTTTCGATGCTTGGTCCGCAGAGAGCGATGCTCGATCCGAGGTCATTCACGATTGCTACTTTCGCCCTCTGCGGTTTTGCCAACTTGAGTTCGATCGGGATTCAACTGGGAGGCATTGGCGCGCTTGCTCCCAATAAGCGCGGAGAACTGGCTCGGCTTGGCATTCGCGCTATGCTGGCGGGGACGATGGCGAATTTGATGTCCGCTTCGATCGCGGGTATGTTGTTGTGAAGATTCTTGGCTCGAACAGATTCGTAGAGATCCGGCTTGAAGCTTCTCTGTTCGACGAGGGAGACGCGGCACGCCGCGTCTCTACCGGTGGAGATTGGCTAGCGCTTCGTCGGTTGCTACCAGGCGTGCTCCGAGATTCTGTAAGTCTGTAATTGTTTTAGCGCCTACTTGGGGATCGAGAGTTTGGATTGCGTCTTTCACTACTGCTACCCGGCGTTTTCTGGCCAGCAGGCCTTTCGCGGCGTAGCTCACGCAGTATTCGGTGACTACGCCGAACACGACGAATTCTGGAGCGCTGCCCAGGCGTTCCACCAGGGCGTCAGCGTGGTGGGTCTTAAAGATGTCCAGCGTCTGCTTTTCGAGAACGATCTGTTGATACTTTGACAGGTCTTCCGGCAATTTTTCGGTTGCGCGATTTTCGATGCGCGCGAACTTGTCCGCTAACGCTTCCGGGACAAATTCCGCTCCTGGCGTCCCTTTCAGGCAGTGGGGCGGGAACTGCTGGAACTCGGGATCATTGGCGGGATGTAAGCATCCGTGCGAGACCAGAAACACTTCGTCCCGGCGCGCGGCGTCGGTCAGCTTGCGAATGTTCGGCAAGAGCTTCTCGGCGCCGGGTACGTAGAGTTTGCCGCCGGGCAGCATGAAATCGGCCTGTACATCCACTTCCCAAAAAACGAAGTCACGGGATAACATTTCGGCCTCCACCGCCCTGCATGCTTTTAGCATTCTTGACGTGCGGATGACAAATCGCGCCAGTGGTGAAGAAGGGAACTATGGCTCACGAAGAACCTGCGAAGTCTGCATCGCCCACCAAGTTGGTCATCCGCAATATTGGACTGCTGCTGAGCGGGGATCTCGATCAACCGATTCTCGATGCCGACACCGTCGTTGCTGTCGGTGATCGCATCTCCGCTGTCGGCAAAGAGAAAGACGTCGATCTCTCTGGCGCGACCGTCACCGTTGACGCGAAGGGTGTCGTCCTCGCACCCGGCCTGATCGACAGCCACGTGCATCCGGTATGCGGCGATTGGACGCCGCGACAGAATCAGCTTGGGTGGATCGACAGTTATCTCCATGGCGGTGTCACTACCATGGTGTCGGCGGGCGAGGTGCACACGCCTGGGCGGCCCAAGGATGTTGTTGGCCTGAAGGCGATGGCCATCTTTGCGCAGCGCGCCTTTCACGGGTTTCGTCCCGGCGGCGTGAAGATCTACGCCGGGGCTCCGGTGATCGAGCATGGAATGGTGGAGGAAGACTTCAAGGAACTCGCGGCGGCGGGCGTGAAGATCCTGGGAGAAGTCGGGCTGGGCAGCGTGAAGGATGGCAAGACGGCGCGGCAGATGGTCGGCTGGGCGCGGAAGTATGGCATTCAGAGCACCATCCACACTGGCGGGCCGTCGATTCCTGGCTCGAGTCTGATTGATAAGGATATGGTGCTCGAAACCGACGCCGATGTGATCGGACACGTCAATGGCGGCCACACCGCTCTGCCGGACGATCAGATTGTTGCGCTTTGTGAGCGGTCTATGCGGGCCTTGGAAATCGTGCATAACGGCAATGAGCGGTCTGCGTTGTTGGCGCTGCGAACGGCCAAGGAACTGGGTCAGTTGAAGCGCGTAATTTTGGGTACGGATTCACCGGCTGGGTCGGGCGTTCAGCCGTTGGGAATTGTGCGCATGATGGCGATGCTGTCGGCACTGGGCGAGATTCCGGCGGAGGTGACGATCTGTCTCGCTACCGGGAACACCGCTAAAATGCGCAGCCTCACTTGCGGCTTGATTGCTTCCGGCCGCGAGGCGTCTTTTGTGTTGATGGACAAGGCGCAACATTCGGCAGGCAAAGATCTGCTTGACAGCATCCAGAAGGGAGACTTGCCGGGTATCGGGATGGTGATTACGGATGGGCTGGTTAGCACGCAGCGAAGCCGCAATACGCCACCGGCGACGCGAGTACCGGAGATCGATAAGTAACCGCTGCCGTCCCGGCATATGTCCGGTGGGCGTTCTTGCCCGCAGCGCCGAGGGCGAGACGGCCCTTCGACAAGCTCAGGGCAGGCTCTCGGGACAGCCGGCAGGATGCCGGCGCTACAAAGGCTTCACTGCATTCCCAACGACGCTGCGATCTTCTTCTTGTATTCGCGCGCTTTCGCAATCGCTACCTGTTCGTTGACTGTCAGCAGCTTTCGATCCTGCATCACGACGCGACCGCCGATTACGACTGTCTCGACGTCCGAGGCCTTCAGGGCATAAGCGAGCGCCGCGTAAACGTCGTACATCGGGACGGCGTTGGGTTCGTCTAGGCTGATGAGAATCAGGTCTGCTTTCTTGCCTTTTTCCAGCGAGCCAATTTCTTTATCCATGTGCAAAGCCTTGGCGCCCTCGATCGTCGCCATTCCCACTACGGCTTTGGCGTTGATGGCCAAGGGGTCCATCCTGGTGATCTTGGCGAGCTTGGCAGCGAGATCGATCTCTTCCATCAGGTCCAAGTCATTGTTGCTGCCGGCTGGGCCATCGGTGCCGAGTCCGACTGCAATTCCCGCTGCGCGCATCTCGGGCACGGGTGACACTCCGCTGGCGATCATCATGTTGCTGGACGGATTGTGGACGCAGCCGACCTGACGTTGCGTCAGAGTCTTGCGGTCGGCTTCGTCCACAAAGATGCAGTGCGCGGCCACCACATCCGGACCCAACACTCCGATTTTCTCCAGATACTGTACCGGCGACATGCCGTTTTGCTTCAGGCTGTCGTCGAGTTCTTTCTTCATCTCGGCTACGTGGATCAGGATCGGCGCATGATATTTTCGTGCCAGCGCGGCGGCATCCTGGAGCGTCTTTTGTGAGCAGGTGTAGATCGAATGGGGTGCCGGGGCCGCGTGAATCAGAGGGTCGCCTTGCCACTTCTTCAAGAAATTCTCGGTGTACGCAAGCATCGCCGCGTTTGTTTTGTTATCCGGCGCGGGGAAATCGATGAAGGTCTCGCCCAGTACGCCGCGCATGCCGGCTGCCTTGGTCTCTTCCGCCACCGCGTCTTCGAAGTAATACATGTCGGCGAAGGTGGTGACGCCCGAGCGAATCTGTTCCGCCGCAGCCAGTCGCGTGCCCCAGCGGACAAATTCCTCCGTCACATTTTTCGCTTCCGCGGGGAAGATGTACTTATAGAGCCAGTCGTTGAGTGTGACGTCATCATGGATGCCGCGGAAGAGGGTCATCGGGACGTGGGTGTGTCCGTTGATGAAACCGGGAAGGATGAGATGGTTGGTGGCGTTGATCGTTTGGCGGGCTTGGTATTTCGCTTCGATTTCGCTGCGTGGGCCGACGGCGATAATCGTGTCGCCGGTTAGCGCGACTGCTCCGTCTTCATAAACCGAACGCGGGCCGTCCATGGTTACGACCATGCCGCCGCTGATGAGGAGGTCAGCGGGCTGTTTGGCGGCTTCGGCGGGAAGGGAAAGTGGGTTGAGACACAGAAGGGGCAGTAACTTGAGTAAGGATATTGTCACGATTTTCATTCAGTCCCCATGATTGAGTTCGACAAAACAGACGTCATTAAATAGGGCGCGGAGTGTTGACCTCGGTGGCTAAAGCCATCACGGATCAACCTTATAATGCAGCGCTGAAGCGCTGCTCCACCCAAAATCACTAAGCGGCACGAGTAAAACTCGTGCCCTTCCCATCGCAATTTATCGCAACCCATCTTCGCCTTTGATCTGGTCTTTGGTCAGGCCGCCCACTCGCGGCAGCGGACGCCCGCTATCCGTAACGGCGATTGCGACCATGATCTCGTTGGCGCGCGGTGCGTCGTTGAGGCGCACTTCCATTCCGTCGAAGTGACTTCGAACATACGCGGCATCTTTATGGCCGAGCGGGATATCGAGCACTACGCCCAGTCCTCCGCGCTTCTTCGACGAAGGAATCAGAGCTGCGCCCTTGCCCAATACGCGACGCACGGGCGTGCCCAACTTCGGATGCAGAATGGCTGCGGCGTGCTCGATTTCGCCGTTCTCTCCTACCGCTGCGGCTTTGCCATAACTCTCTGCCGAAGTTCCCGGGATGCCGAGCGCGGTCACGGCGCGCTGGGTCAGCAATTCGCCCAACTCTTCGCCGATTGTCATCAATTCGGAGAGATCATCAACGTATTTTCCCGCGTATGGGTTTTCGATCACTGCTACCGCGGCGGCGCGTCGCGTGGGCGGATCTACTGGCCGGCCCATCTCAGTGCAGGTTTCTTCGACGAAGGTCGCGATCTTGCGAATATTTGCTTTCATCGCAGGCCGTCCTCTCCTTTGACCTCGGAGGCCTTCAGTCCGCCGACGCGGGCATGAACGCGGGGGCCGGTCGTCATCACAAGGGCAAGCAGAATCTCGTCGGCGCGCGGGGCATCGCTGAGGCCGACCTCCATGGCGTCAAAATGGCTGCGCACGTAGGAAGCGTTGATGTGAGTGATTGGAACGTCGAGCCTGGTCCCGGGGCCGCCGATTTTCTTGGTGGATGCAACAATTGCCTTCGCGCCGCCGAGCACTTCGCGCATCGCGTAGCCTCCGGGGACGTGCCAGAGAGCGCCGTGTTCGATCTCGCCCGACGAGCCGACGATTGCGCCTTTGCCGTAGCCTTCCACCAGTTTCGCATCACCGCCTAGCGCTTTGACCAGCGACTGCGCCATCTCAAGGCCGAGGGGCTTCAGGTCATCCATAAAGCCTTCGATCTTTTCTACGTAGACACCGGCAAATGGATTTCGAATTACGACCAGAGCCGCGGCTCGCTGAAGCGGTTTTTGCGCGACCGGACCACCTTCGTGAAAGATTTCCTCGATCGAGAGGAGTCGCTTGCGAATCTGGATTTCAGGCATGAACCAGATTCCTTTCGGTGCTGGACTCGTTCGACGATAAAGAGGAGTATTCTCCGCCGACAATGCGCGTTTGGCCGCGCAGACTGATCGCCGCTGTACGGATCAGCTTCGCGATTCGCAACGACTCCGCGACACGAACTCCTCCCGAGAGGGCGCTGCGAATTTCATCGGGGCTGAGTTCGGCGACCGATTGCGTGACCAGTCGGTGGCCGAGATCGCTGTCCGGGGCGAGTTCACACGCGGGGACCCGTCTGATATTCGGGTGCCCCGGTAAGTCCACGGCGTTGGCGATGATGGTGGCCGCGGCATCGGCCATCGCAGCGGTGTCTGCCAGTACTGTGACTGCATCCGCAATGCCTAGCGAAAAACTGCGGCCGCGCCAGCCGCTGGTGGCGATGCCGCGAACCGGCTGACTGGCATCGATGGTCGTCGTGCCGAATAAAGACCGGCGGTCTGGTCGCTCGACCATGCCCACCACGAATTTCTCGCCGGGGCTAAGGTGCAGCGCAATGTCACCACCGTCGTTCACGTAGGCTCGCGAGAGTTCTGCAGCGGTCGTCATGGTTTCAAGAATCTCTTCCGCGACCGCTCCGGCCACCGCGGCCATCGGAGTAATAAAGGTCGCGGAAGCATAGGGTCTCACTGCGGCTACCATCCTGCGCGCGATTGGTCCCGCGGGCGACGGGCCGTCTGCGTGGGTAGGCTGGCGCAAGAATGCGAGTTCGCTGCAAAGTTCGTCCAAGACGGTGACGAATCGCGTTGCGGCCGCGCGATAGGCGGCTTCGACTTCGCTGGCGATTCCGAAGGCTTCGAGCACCAGGTCAATCGGACCG
>Ga0137403_10004439_pt1 | contig 16550 bp, 10 predicted proteins | sample CZOMad2_1_16fung_FD_122057 | JGI IMG/M metagenome (GOLD analysis project Ga0137403, IMG submission 122057) | Vadose zone soil fungal communities from Angelo Coast Range Reserve, California, USA - CZOMad2_1_16fungal (Hybrid Assembly) | ecosystem: Environmental > Terrestrial > Soil > Vadose zone...
CTTGGTGTTGGAAGAGGAGTAGATGCCGCGGCCAAGAAGCTCGTAGCTGGCGTCGATGTTTTCGACTTTGCCGAGCGTGGCGGGCCCGAAAACGTTTTCGAGGACCACGGTGTTGCCGGGCTGGGTGACACCGAAATAGGGCTCGGCGGTGACCACCATGCCGAAGGTTTGCAGCTCGGTGATGGCTTTGACTTTGCCGGTGCCGCTTTTCAGCTCGAGTTCGCCCAGATTGACGGCGCGACCCTGCGGAGAAATGGCCCAGAGAACATAGGTGAGATATTCCAGGCCGAATTTGGTGGCTTCGTCAAAACCCGCGAATTTAGCTTCGATTTCGATGCGGCCGTTCTTGTTTTTGACTTCCGCCTCGCCGGAGGATTGCTGCATCAGCTCGGTTCCATGGAGGGCGATTTTGGTGGAGCCGCTGGTCTTGCGGTAGTTGACGGCTTTGGTGGTGCGCGAGACCGGCGGCGCGGCGGAACCCCAGCTGGCGGCACCGGTGACTGGCGTCATGCCGGAGGAGCTTTGCGCGTTGGTGATCGCAGGAATCGCACTAGCGGCCAGAGCTGCGCCGACCATCAGCCACATCGATAAAGTCTTCACAGAGGATTCTCCCTACGCTGCTTCGTTTTTCGCGATGGCATGCCAGACTGCGCGGCACACGCATCTGCTACAAAACCCTGTACTTGGTATGTCTCCACACTAGCACTGTGGGTGGGAAATGGCGGATTGGGCGGGGCTGACGGTGCTTGTCGGTAAACTGTTCGGAAGGGCTGGTGGCGATGTCGGGCTGGCACCTGGAGCGTGGCTCATCTTGCGCCAGGCGGATCACGCTGCACAGGCGAGAGTGCCTGTGCTACTGGCTTTCGACTTCGGCGGCGGCATACGTTACATTGGAATGTTGGCTTCGCGCCGCTTTTGTTGCTTGTGCGGGCGCGGGGCGGAAAGCTTCATGGCGCAGCAACTTCCATCATTGGTGATTGTGGGGCGGCCGAATGTGGGCAAGTCCACGTTGTTTAACCGGCTGACCGGGACGCGGCGCGCGATCGTGACCGACGAGCCGGGGATTACGCGCGACCGGATTTACGGCAAAGCGGAATGGCGCGGGCGGGAACTGGAGATTGTGGACACTGGCGGGATTGTTCCGCGGGACAAGGAGTTGATTCCGCGGGAGACTTTGAAGCAGGCGCGCGTGGCGATTGAAAAAGCGGCGGTGCTGGTGATGGTGGTGGATTCCCATGCGGGCGTTACGCCACTGGATGAGGAATTGGCGCAGCTTTTGCGCGGAACTGGGAAACCGTTTTTTGTGGCGGCGAATAAGGTGGACGCTACTTCGCAGGAATCGAATGCGGCGGCGTTCCATAAATTTGGAGCGCCGGTGTTTCCGATTGCGGCGGAGCATGGGACTGGCGTGGACGATTTGCTGGATGCGGCGCTGGCGGAGATTGGCGCTGGCGAAGGCGGAGCCGATGCTGCGGGCGGCGAGGCTGAGCCGGATATTGTCGAGGTGGCGATTATTGGGCGGCCGAATGTGGGCAAGTCCACTTTGTTGAACCGGATGGCTGGGGAAGACCGGTCGATTGTTTCGCCGATTCCGGGGACCACGATGGATAACGTGGACACGGAAGTGGTGCGCGACGGGCATCGCTATCGCTTTGTGGATACGGCGGGGATTCGGCGCAAAGGCAAGACCGTGCTGGTGGCGGAGAAGTTGAGCGTGGTGATGGCGCGGCGCGGGTTGGAGCGCGCGGATGTGGCGCTGCTGATCGTTGACGGCGAGATGGGCGTGACGCAGGGCGACGCTACGATTGCGATGTATGCGGAGCAGTCGGGGCGGTCGGTGATTATCGTTATCAATAAATGGGATTTGGCGGTGGAGGCGGCGCGCAAGGCTTCGCAGCGCGACGCAGCTACGGCAAAGGGAAAAGCGAGACGCGTGGCGGCAGGCGGCGCAGGTGGGCGGAATCCTGGGGACCTCGACAAAGGCACGCTGCTGATCGAATACGAGAAACTGATTCGCGGGAAGCTGAAATTTCTGAGTTATGCGCCGATCATTTTTCTTTCGGCGAAGACTGGCGAACGGACGGACAAATTATTTTCGTTGATCGATCAAGTGGCACTGGCGCGGCGGCGGCGAATCGCTACGCCGGAGTTGAATCGCTGGCTGAAGGAAGATGTGGATTTGCAGCGCGGGACTACGCCTAAGGCGCGGCCGGTGCGGATTTATTACATCACGCAGGCGAAGATCGGACCGCCGACATTTTTGCTTTTTACCAATCAGAAGAAGCCACTGCATTTCAGTTTCGAGCGGTTTCTGGAGAATCAGCTGCGGGAGAAATTTGCGTTTATTGGGACGCCGATGCGGTTTGTGCAGCGGATGAAGAAGCGCAGCGACCGCGAAGGTGGCGGGCTGGAAGAGTAAGTGGAATTCTCGATGCTGCTTACGATGGCGCAGCACGCCGCGCCACTACAAGGAAACTGGGCGAACTGGTAGGATAACGTGGTCCCCTGCGAACCTCTTCGACAGGACGAGTTATGCCGAGCAATGGCGCTGCCGCGCAAACCGCTACCGAGAAGGATTTGTACCGCATTGGCGAAGTCAGCCGCGTGACGGACTTGAAGCCGTTCGTGCTGCGCTACTGGGAGACCGAGTTTCCCATGCTGGAGCCGGTGAAAAGCGTGAACGGCCACCGGCTGTACCGGCAGGAAGATGTCGACTTGGTGCTGAAGATCAAGCGGCTGCTGTACGACGAAGGATTCACGATTGCCGGCGCGCGGCGGCATTTGCGCGAGCACGCGGGAATGAGTGAGCCAGAAATTGTCGGCGCTGGCAGGAACGCACACTCTTATTCGGGCGCTCATGCGAACAACGCCGCTCACGCGGAGAGCACGCCGCAACTGCTGAATCGCAAAATGCTTTTGGATTTGCGCGATTCTCTGCGGGGTTTCTTGACGCTGCTCGAAAAGCGGTGATAGCCTTGTGTTTGCTGCGTGCGGCGCTGTTTGGCGCGCGCGGCGGCCCGTCGGGGCGTAGCGCAGTCTGGTAGCGCGCACGCTTGGGGTGCGTGAGGTCCCCGGTTCAAATCCGGGCGCCCCGACCAGTTTCCTTCCGTTCGCAAGTTGACTCATGCCGAAAATACTTTTGACGAATGATGATGGGTATGGGGCGCCGGGGTTGCGTGCGCTGGCGGAGACGCTGGCGGACTTTGCCGAGGTGAGTGTTGTGGCGCCCAGTTCGGAGAAGAGCGGGGCGGCGCAGTCGTTGACGCTGCGGCAGCCGATTGTTTGCCAGCAGGTGGCGGAGCGGCACTGGTCGGTGGATGGGACGCCGGCGGATTGCGTGATTGTGGCGTTGCACAAGTTGCTGCCGGAGAAGCCGGACCTGGTGATTTCCGGAATCAATTTTGGCGCGAACCTGGGCGAGAACGTGTATTACTCCGGTACGGTGGGCGCGGCGCGCGAAGCGGCGCTGCATCATTTGCCGGCGGTGGCAATTTCCTTGTGCTCGAAAGGGCGCGGCGCTAACTTTGCAGACTCGGCGCGGATTGCGCGGTCGACCGCGGAGATGATTCTGAAAGAAGGACTGCCGGACCAGGTGCTGCTGAGCATCAACGTGCCACAGCCTTGGACGGGCGAAGTGAGATTCACGCGGCAATCGAAAAAAAATACCCGCAATCAGTTGAGCGAAGGCAAAGATCCGCGCGGGCGGAGTTATTTCTGGCTGTCCGAGCAGAAGATTGACCGCGACGTGGAGCCGGACACGGACTACGCGGCGATTTTCGCCGGGGCGGTTTCGGTTACGCCGTTGCACCTCGATCCGACGCATACGGAATCGTTGAATCACCTTTCGCATTGGGGAAAGGCGCTGGCGTCGGCGTTTCGGCGCTGAAGACGCCGCGGTTTCGTCTCGCCGGCCAGCAACAGTTCGCCTACCTAAGGGGTACGGCGTTCCCGGTAAAGAATTGAGCCGCACCATGATCGCCTGATGAACGGCGGCAGTGACGTCTCATGGCGACAGACGGAAAAGCGGCGTCGAGCCGCCGCACTCCAAAGCGGTTAGTGTTTGGGTTCCGGGGTTACGGCGATTAGCGGGACGTTGTTTTTTTGCATGGCTTCGTTTAGAGCCGGGACGTCCCTGGCCAGGACTTCGCGCCACTGGACTAGCTGCTTTTCTAGTTGCTGGGTGAGGTCGGCGAAGACGGCTTCCTCGGCCGGCGTTGGCGCGGTGTCGGCGCTGTCGGTTACGCCATTGACATAGCTGAGTTTGCTGTTGAGTCTCGTCGGGTAGTTGGCTTCGTCTTCGGAAGCTGTGGCGTTAACTTGAATTAATTCCTCTTCGATCGCGGTGAGTTTTTTGCGCAGATCAGCTGCTGATGTGACCACCGATTTCGCGCTGTCGCTGGAAGCGAAGCGCCTTTCGATGGATTGCAACTGATTGCGCAAATCGCGAATGCCGAGCACCGCTCTGTTCAGTGCCTCCTGGCGGTCGCGCAGCTTGAGCAGCAGATCGAATTGCTTCTGTAAATCCGCCGCAGACGTCTTAACGCGCGGGTCCATGACGATCTCGAGCGGCTGCGTGGCGCTCTTTCCCGCTACGGTCAAGCGCACGGAATATTTTCCGGGCATCGCCGGCGGACCGGACGGATTGTTGCCGCCGTCATAGATCGCAGCGGGAATTTTCACCGGGGGCTCGTAGTGCAAATCCCAGGCAAAGCGATTCAATCCGACAGCGGCGGGAATGGATTCCGGCGGATTGTCGCGTTCGCCTTCGTCAGGCGCTTCGGCCGTTTTTTTCTGTTCGCTGGTGAGTGCGCGAATGACTTTCCCCTGGGCATCGAGCACCTCGAGTTTCGCAGGCTCCTTCGGCGCTTCCTTCAACGAGTAGTAGAGCACCGCGCCATTCGGCGGATTCTCGCCGAACGGATAACGCCGGGGCTCGACATGTCCGATGCGCGTACGCGTCGCGGTGGAAGGCGCGAACAGATGCGCATCCTCGCCGGCTATCGCCGCGGTCAGCTGGCGCAGCGGCGCGAGATCGTCCAGCACCCAGAACGCGCGGCCATGCGTGGCCGCCGTCAAGTCATTTCGGTGAACCACGAGATCGTGAATCGGCGTATTCGGCAGATTGGTCTGTAGCGACTGCCAATGCGCACCGTCATCGAACGACACCCACACGCCGGTTTCCGTGCCTGCATAGAGCAAGCCTTTGCGTCCGGGATCCTCGCGCACTGCGTGCACGTAGACATCTTCCGGAAGCCCGCCGACAATTTTCGTCCAGGATTTGCCGAAATCGCTGGTCTTGAAAATATATGGCTTGAAATTATCGAGCTTGTGCGCATCGACAGCCATGTACGCCGTCCCCGCATCGAACGGCGACGCATCGATCAAACTGACCATGCCCCATTCCGGTAAGTCCTTGGGCGTAACATTCGACCAGCTCTTTCCAGCGTCACGCGTGACATGCACCAGACCATCATCCGTGCCGGCCCACAACACGCCGTCCTGCTTCGGCGATTCCGCCAGCGCAAAAACCACGTCGTAATATTCGACGGTGTACTGATCTTTGGTAATCGGCCCGCCGGAGTCGCCTTGCTTCGATTTATCGTTGCGCGTCAGGTCCGGACTGATTTCCGTCCACGTGCGTCCCGCATCGGCTGAGCGCAGCACATACTGCGAAGTGTGATAGATGACGTCCGGATTGTGCGACGAAACGATCAGCGGCATGGTCCAGGTGTAGCGGTATTTCTGGCTGGACGCGGGATGGCCGCTCAAATCGTCCGGATATTGCTGAATACTCTGCGCCTGGCCGGTGGTGCGGTCGAAACGCGTGAGGAACGGCCCTTCGTCATCGGCGTAGACAATGTTGGAGTCGCGCGGATCGGGCGCGATATGCCCGCTTTCGCCGCCGCCGACGGCATCCCAGTCGCCACGATCGATGAAGCCGTGGTCGCTGCGCGTGCGGATGGCCACATTGCTGTTGTCCTGCTGCGAGCCGTAGACGCGATAGAGAAAATCATTGTCAGCAACCACGTGATAGAACTGCGCGGTCGGCTGATTGTTCTGGGTAGTCCAGTTTTTGCCGCCATCGACCGAAACGGTGGCGCCGCCGTCGTTTCCGTTGATCAGGCGATTGGTGTCGCGCGGATCGATCCACAAGCCGTGATGGTCGCCATGTGGAGCGTTGACGCGCTCGAAGGCTTTGCCGCCGTCGATGGAGCGGAACAATCCGGTGTTGGCGATGTACACGGTGTTGGCATTCTTCGGATCCGCCCACACGTGTGTGAAATACCAGGCGCGCTGGCGGAAACGGTGATCGGGATTGATCAGCGCCCATTTCAGACCGCCATCGTCGCTGCGGTACAGGCCGCCTTTCTTGGCTTCGATCAGCGCATAGACCACATTGGAATCGCCGCCGGAAACGCCCACACCGATGCGTCCGAGCGGCCCTTCCGGCATGCCGTTGCCTTCGATGCGCTTCCAGGTTGCGCCGTCGTCCGCCGACCGGTACAGACCGCTTTTGTCTCCGCCGCTGTTGAGCGACCACGGCGTGCGATAGCCTTCCCACATCGCGGCGAAGAGCACATGCGGATTGTTGGGATCGAAAACGATGTCGATGCCACCGGTGCGATCGTTGATGTACAGAACTTTGTCCCAGGTTTTGCCGCCATCACGGGTACGGAAGATGCCGCGTTCGGTGTTAGCGCCGTAAGCGTGACCCAGTGCTGCTACGAACACTACATCGGGATTCGTGGGATGAACGATGACTTTGCCGATATGCCGGGAATCCTTGATGCCGACGTTGCTCCAGGTTTTTCCGGCATCGGTCGATTTGTAAACGCCGTCGCCATAGGAAATGTTGCCACGGATGCAGGCTTCGCCGCTGCCCGCGTAAATCACGTTGGGATCGGAATCGGAGACGGCGATGGCGCCGATGGAAGAAATCGTCTGCTTGTCCGAAATGGGATCCCAGGTGTTGCCGCCATCGGTGGTTTTCCAGACGCCGCCGGAGACCGCGCCGAAATAGTAAGTACTGGGCTGGCTGGGCACGCCGGCTACGGCCAAAGCGCGTCCGCCACGGAATGGCCCAATGAGGCGCCACTTCATTCCGCCGTACGATTTGGGATCGATTTGCTGCGCGCTGGAAATGCTGGCGAAGCTGAGGACGAGTATTGCGAGAAACGAAAGCTTGCGGGCGGCTGGGCGAAGCATCGGGACAAACCTCCAAAAAAGTGGGCGGCGAAATGGTACAGCGGGCAGCGAACCGAGGGAAGTGTGTTTAGCTTTGGGTACGTATGCGATAGGATTTGAAGGTCATCATGGCGGCGCAAAACACGTTCGATGTGGCGGTGATCGGTGCCGGAGTTTTCGGCGGGTGGACGGCGTGGCATCTCGCGAAGCGTGGGCAGCGCGTTGTGCTGCTGGATGCCTATGGCGCGGCAAACGCTCGCGCGAGTTCCGGCGGCGAGTCGCGGATTATCCGGATGGGTTACGGCGCGGATCAGATTTATACGCGCTGGTCGATGCGCTCGCTGGAGCAATGGCGAGCTTTGTTCGATGCCGCTAGGCAGCAGCTATTTCACGAAACGGGAGTGCTGTGGCTGGCCAGCAACGACGATACGCGGCTGCGCGAGACACACACCACACTCACGAATTTGCACGTGCCGTTCCAGGAGATGGATCACGACACGCTGGTGAACACTTATCCGCAGATCCGCTTCGAGGGCGTTACGCGCGGGATTCTGGAAACGCATAGCGGGGCGCTGATGGCGCGGCGCGCCGTTGCCGCGACAGTCGCGGATGGCGTAGCGCGCGGAGTGGATTACCGTATCGCCAAAATCGAAACGCCGCGGAGCATGGGCCGCGTCGCCAGCATCAAAAGCAGCTCCGGCGAAACGATTTCCGCCGGACAATTTGTTTTTGCTTGCGGGTCATGGCTGGCCAAAGTATTTCCCGACCTCCTCGGCCAAAGGATTTTCCCGACCCGGCAAGAAGTCTTCTTCTTCGGCGTGCCTCCGGGTGATTTGCGCTTCGCGCCGCATACCATGCCGACATCGCTTTTTCAGGAAGATGAATTTTACGGAATGCCGGATATCGAGGCGCGCGGATTCAAAATTGCCTGGGATCATCACGGCGAAGCCGTCGATCCGGACACGCAATCGCGCATCGTCAGCCCGGCGATGACGGAGAAGACGCGCAAATACGTGGCGCGGCGCTTCCCTGCCCTGGCGGACGCGCCGATTGTGGAAACGCGGGTGTGCCAGTACGAAAATACCTCGAACGGCGACTTTCTGATCGACCGGCATCCGCAAATGGAAAACGTGTGGCTGGTGGGAGGCGGCTCTGGCCACGGATTCAAGCATGGCCCGGCGATGGGCGAATACGTCACGGGACAATTGCTGGACGCCGCGCCTGCCGAACCGCGCTTTTCGCTCGCCACCAAGGCGACGGCACAGCAGCGCGCGGTCTATTAGAGTGTCGCTGCGCAAGTGTTTTCCTGGCCGAGGCAGCGGAAGACCAGCAAGCTCTGCTATTGCAACGCGTTGGGAGTTGAGAACTTCTTTGGAGCTGTTTGCACTGCGCCAAGGCGTCTCACAACTGGTTTTCGATAAGGCCGGCGCTGAAACTAACATGCACTTGCGTGCGTCATTCCTGTAAGGTCAGCAGGGGTGGAACTGACTTCGCCGTTAATCCTGCCGCGGCTCTCGAACCTGAAATCTACGGAGGAACCAATGAAGTTGCAACGGAGTGGTGCGCGAGCGGTTGCGGTCCTCGCGGTGCTGTGCCTGGTGGGTGGAACCGCGGCCATTGCCGGGCCTCCCGGTAGCCAGCCGGTTGGAGCGAACGATTTCAAGGTGGCGGTCGAATATTACAAGCTGCCGAACGGGCTGCGCGTGGTGCTTTCGCCGGATCATTCGGCGCCGACGATTTGCGTGGGCGTGTACTACCAGATCGGATTCCGCATCGAGCCGCGCGACCGCACGGGATTCGCGCATTTGTTCGAGCACATGATGTTTCAAGGCTCGCAGAATCTCGGCAAGATGGAATTCGTCAAGCTGGTGCAGCAGAACGGCGGGCTGCTGAATGGCTCGACGCGCTTCGACTTCACCAACTACTTCGAGATTCTTCCGGCGAACAAGCTGGAAACCGCGCTGTGGGCCGAGGCGGACCGCATGAACGGGCTGGCCGTTAACGAAGAGAATCTGAAGAATCAGCAAGGCGTGGTCGGCAACGAAGTGAAAGTGAACGTGTTGAACCAGCCGTACGGCGGATTTCCGTGGGTGGATATGCCGCAATACGCCAACTCGAACTGGTACAACGCGCACAATTTCTACGGCGATTTGAAGGATATCGAAGCGGCCACGCTCGGCGATGTGAAGAATTTCTTCAAGACCTACTACGCACCGAACAACGCAGCGCTGGCCATCACCGGCGATTTCGAGCCAGCGCAGGCCAAGCAATGGATCGAGAAATATTTCGGCGGAATCAAAGCGGCCGACGTGCCGCCTTTGCCAGATCTGACCGAGCCGCGCCAGGAAAAAGAAAAACGCGCGACCAAGCCGGACCTCAAAGCGCAGCGCCCGGCCATTGCCGTCGCTTATCACATGCCCGATCGCAACACGCCCGAATACTACGCGATGGGTTTGCTGATGCAGATGCTGCTGCGCGGCGACGACGGATTGCTGCGCCAGGAACTGGTGCAGAAACGCGGATTCACCGGGACGGTGAACGGCGGAATCAATTTGCTAGGCAACACTTGGAATTACAAAGGACCGATGCTGCTGATCGCCAACCTGATTTACGATCCGGCGACGAGTCCTGACACGATTGTGCAGGCCATCGACGGGGTGATCGAGCCGTTGCGCAGCAAGCCAGTGGATCAGGCCACGCTGGACCGCGCGCTGGTGAAGCTGCGCTCGAACTTTTACGACACTATGGGCGGGCCGGGCGGCTTCGGCTTGGTGGATTTGCTGGCCAGCTTTGCGCTCTTTGACGACAACCCGGCACGCATCAATTCCTTAATGGCGGAATACCAGAAGGTGACGCCGGAACTGATTCAGAAGACGGCGCAAGAATATCTGCGGCCGGAAAATCGCACCATTCTGATCGATCAACCGCAAGCACCGGCGCCTGCCCCAGTGGCCGCGCCCGCAAAAAACTAAAGGAGCCGACAGCGATGAATCGCAAACTACTGAAAGAGATTCTTCTTGTTCTCGAAGCGATGGTATTGGCAGTAAGCCCCGCGATGGCGCAGAAGCAAACTCCGCCGGCGGGCGGCCCCCCCAAGGCATTCACCTTGCCCGCGCACGAAAGCTACACGCTGCCGAACGGAATGAAAGTTACGCTGATTCCCTACGGCAACGCGCCGAAAGTGACGCTCGATCTGTCGCTGCGCGTGGGCGATGTGAATTCCCCGGACGATTTGGCCGGGCTGTCCGAACTGACCGCGCAATTGATGAAAGAAGGCACGACCACCTTGAGCTCGAGCGCGCTGGCGGAAGCCACTTCGCGGATGGGCAGTTCGCTGGGAGCGAATGCGGGTTCGGACCAGAGCACGTTTTCGCTTGACGTGCTGAGTGAATTCGGACCGGATGCCGTGAAACTGTTGGGCGACGTCGTGCAGCACCCACTGCTTCCGGAATCGGAATTTCCGCGGCTGAAAACAAACTTGCTGCGTGGAATCGCGGTGGCGACCACCCGTCCTGGCCAGATTGCCGCAGCCAGGTTTCACAAACTGGTTTACGGCGATCATCCGTATGGCACGATTCTGCCAACGGCGGAAAACGCCAATAAGATGAGCGTCGAGGATGCCAAGAAATTCTACGCTGCGAATTATGGCGCGCAGCGGGCGCATCTTTACATTGCCGGCAAATTCGACTCCGCGGCAATTAAGAAGACGATTGCCGCCACTTTCAGCGGATGGCAGAAAGGTCCGGCGATCGTGCAGAATTTGCCCAAGCCGAGAACGCGGCGTGCGCTGGACGTGACCGATCGGCCGAACGCGCCGCAATCCACGATCTACGTGGGCTTGCCAGTGCCAAATGTAACGAGTCCGGACAGCATCCCGCTGTTCGTGACGAACATGCTGCTCGGCGGATCCTTTGCTTCGCGGATTACCTCGAACATTCGCGAAGCGAAGGGTTACACGTATTCGCCGCGCAGCGAACTTTCCGAGCGCTATCACGATGCGTATTGGGCGGAGATCGCCGACGTGACCACGGCGGCGACCGGGCCATCGCTAAAAGAAATCTTCGGAGAAATCGAGCGCTTGCAAAAAGAGCCGCCCAGCGCGGCCGAGTTGCAAGGAATCCAGAGCTATATCTCAGGCATCTTCCTGATCCAAAATTCCGGACGCGGCCCGCTGATCGGCCAACTGCGTTACGTCGACTTACAAGGGCTCGGCGAAGACTACTTGAAGACGTTCGTGCAGAAAATCAACGCCGTGACGCCGGCGGATGTGCAGAAGATGACCGCGCAATACATCAAGCCGGAACTCATGACCATCGTGGTGGTTGGCGACAAATCTAAGATCAACGAGCAGCTCGCGCCGTACGCGGCAGCGGCCGCAGAGAACAAGTAAGACAAACTGACAGCTCAGGCTTTGTTGGCGCGGCGGCGGGGCTGCGCGTCGGGCGCATTGCGGCGGGCTCGACGGGCTTTTTCCTCGTAGAGCTTGGCGTCGGCTTCGGAAATGAGCTTTTCGGTACGCTCGCCGCTGCCGCGGTAGATGGAGATGCCGATGCTGGCGGAGAGCGCCGGTTTTTCGGCATCGCTGGCCAGGACTTCGCGGATACGTTCGGCTACCCGGGTGGCTTCTTCCTCCTCGGTTTCGGGCAAGACCAGAGCGAATTCGTCGCCACCGTAGCGTGCGGCGGTGTCAATGGTGCGGCAGTGAATGCGCAGGATATTCGCGGTGCGGCAAATGGCGCGGCTGCCGACGAGATGGCCGTGGGTATCGTTGATCTTCTTTAGGCCATCCAGGTCCAGAAGCAAGAGTGCGAAGGGACGCGCGTTGCGATTGGTGCGCTCGGTTTCGTTTTCGAGAACGTCGAGCAGGCGGCGATAGTTGGCAAGGCCGGTGAGCGGATCGCTGACCGAAAGATGGCGAACCTGCTCGAAAAGACGAGCGTTATCGAGCAGCGCGCCGCCTAGCGCGATGGTGTAGCTGAGTACGGTCAACGCTTGCGCGAGAACGAATGGAGCGTCCAACATGCGCTCGGACTGCGAAGCGGAAAGCTGCGCGGCGACGTTGAGCCAGGCAGCGCTGTAGATGGCGGTGTCGAAGCCGGAATGCTCCAGGTGCAGGCGACGGCGAAACCAAACCAAACTCACTCCGAAAATGGCCGCGGGAATGAGCTGGTGCATGCTGGGAATGAACGAAGCCGGGTGCAGGGATTCTTCGGGCGGCGCGTGACGCAGTGCCGCGGTAATAAGATAGGTCAAACCAATGACGGTGAGCAGCCCTCCGGCAATCTCCATGCGCGGATGGCGCGAGCGCGGCAGCAAGCGCTCGACGACCAGTGCCACAACCAAGAGCAACGCCAAAACCATCCGGCTGGCCCACCATGCAACGGGAGCCCAGAGAAGAGAGACCGGTTTGTCCTGCGAAAACTGGAAGAAGAGGACGCTGGACGCGCTGAGCACCGTGCCGGAGAGCAAAAAACCGGAGCCGAGAATTAAGGAAATGCGATCCTGAGTTCCCTGAAAGCGGACCAGGGTAACGGCCGCAAAGACGAACGAAATCAAGCCGGTGATGGCCTGCAGATAGCCCTGCAGGACGGCGTCTGGCTCAAGCGGAGTGCGGCGCAACCAGAAGGCAGCGACAAAGATGAGCAGGAAGATCGTTGCGTTCCAGAGGACGATGGTAGTTGCGCTGCGATTGCGGAAACTGGATGGTCCGTCCAAGAGATGGCCCTTAGGGAAATTTGGCTGGGGTAGTCATTCAATTAGACTACACAAGCAGTGGCGGCGTTACCGCAAATCGGCGAAACGTGAGCGAAGTGATACCCGCCGAAAGTGCTAGAGGATTCGGGCGAACCTGAACGAATGGACAGGTGCGCAACTGCGGGCGCGAGCCTGGCGAGGGGAGATGTTGGCGCTTGCGGGAGGGCCTGGAATCGCGCAGAATACGGCGATTGAAACGATTTAAGTTGACTTGCCAGAACGGAGAATCGTGTGACCGATGAAGCCAGCGCGGGCCCAGCAGGCGCAGCACCGCGGCTGAAGCGGACGCTGACGCTGTGGAATTTGATCATCATCGGAATCGTGATCATCCAGCCGATCGCGCCGATGGGCATCTACGGGGTGATCAACAACGCGGCCGGCGGACACGTAATCACTACGATTCTGATCGCCATGGTGGCGATGCTGTTCACGGCGATCAGCTACGGCAAGATGGCGCGAGCCTACCCGGTTGCCGGCTCGGCATATACATATGTTGGCAGCGAGCTGCATCCGGGACTCGGCTACCTGACGGGCTGGGCGATGGTGATGGACTACATTCTGAACCCGCTGATCTGCACCATTATTTGCAGCAAGCTGACGCAAAACATTTTGCCGGGAGCGCCGTACTGGCTGCTGGCGGTGGCGTTTGCGGGCGTTTTCACAGCGCTGAATTTGCGCGGCGTGAAGACTTCGGCGCGGATCAATGATGTTCTGGCCGGCGGCATGATGATTGTTGTGGTGGTGTTTTTTGCGTTTGTGATTCGGTTTATTTGGGGATTGCATGAATATGGCGCGGGCTTTTTTTCGCTGCCGTTTTATGACCCGAAGACATTTTCGTTCGATGGAGTGTTTCGCGGGACTTCTTTGGCCGTTTTGACATACATCGGATTCGACGGTATCTCGACGTTTTCGGAGGAAGTGGAGAATCCGCGGCGCAATATCTTGCTGGCGACGGTGCTGGTTTGCGTGATCACCGGAGTGCTTTCTTCTTTGCAAGTGTACGGCGCGCAGTTGGTGTGGGGATCCAAGCCGTTTCCCGCTGACAAAGTGGAATCGGCGTTTCCGATTGTGGCGCAGCAAATCGGCGGATTCTTTTTGTTTCATTTGCTGAACTTCACGATTTTGATTGCGAATATCGGGTCAGGCATGGGCGCGCAACTGGCTGCGGCGCGGTTGCTGTACGGCATGGGACGAAATGATGCGCTGCCGAAGGGCTTTTTCGGGAAAATCAACGCGAAACGGCATATTCCCGCGAACAACGTGATTCTGATCGGCGCGATTGCGCTGGCCGGGGCCTTCGTGATGACCTACGAGCGCGGCGCGGAGCTGCTGAATTTCGGCGCGTTCGTGGCGTTCATGGGCGTGAATGCCGCGGCGTTCGTGCGGTACTACCTGCGGGCGCCGGAGAAAAAGATCGGGAACCTGATTTCTCCGATACTGGGCTTTCTGATTTGCGCGTTCATCTGGTGGAACCTGAGCCCCCCGGCGAAGATCGCTGGCGCGATCTGGCTAGCACTGGGGATCCTGTACGGAGCCTGGAAGACGTCGTGGTTCCGGAAGCAGATGACGTTTGAGGCGCCGGAGGAGTAGAGCGGCGGGCTTTGGGGAATGAATTTGAGTGACACCCGGTGTTTTCGCAAAGGAGTGCGCAAGCTATTGTAAACAGGGTGGTTACACTTCACTCTGCTGTGCAAGAGTGAAGCAAGAGTGCGTTAAGAGCTTGATTCCGCGGGGCTTATGTTTCGCTCTGTTTGCAAGAGCGCGAAGAGCGAGTCCTTAAATTTGGATGCGGAGGCCCAATTGTCAGAGGCGTGGGCCCGAACTGGCCCACCTAAAGGCCGGCCGCTCCATAGTTTGTGCTGAGGCGGATCGATGGCGGTGTAAAGCTGCCCCTACAAAGGGAAAGAGCCGAGAAGATTGCGTGCCAAGAAAAGAAAAAGCGGCAGGGTGACTGCCGCGTGCGACTTCCCAATATCCATGGAACTGCACAAGGGGAATATTACCACACAGTAACTGTTTTGTCAAGAAGATATTAAGTTGTGGTGCAGCAATGAGATACGGGCTGGGGCGGGCCGGGGTGGCATAGCTGCTGAAGAGGACTAGATAGAGTAGGATGAGCGGGCTTGGGGGCGACAATACGGGGATGCGGAAGAGCAGCCAGAAGGGCGAAGCGGTAACGATGCGGGATGTGGCGACGGCGAGCGGGTTCTCGTCGGCGACGGTGTCAATCGTATTGAATAATGCGCCGCTGGCCCGGTACATTGCGCCAGCTACGAAGAAGCGGATCGAGGAAGCGGCGAAGAAGCTGGGGTACCGGCCGAATGCCATGGCGCGGTTTCTGCGGAGCAAGCGGAGCCACAGCGTGGGAGTGATGTTCATCGACATCACGGATCCGTTCTGCATGCCAGTGCTACGCGGGATCGAGAACGCACTGTATTCGGTTTCGTATGTGCCGATTTTCGCGGATGCGCACAATCAGAAGAACCGATTCGAGCGTTATCTGGAGATGCTTCTGGAGCATCACGTAGAAGCTTTGATTTTGGTGGCCAACTGGACGTTCGTGGATATTCACCTGCTGGCGGACTTGACCAAGCGGAATATTCCGGCGGCGACAATCGGGTGGGAACTGGCGGGGGATACGGTGAACTCGGTGATGGTGGACAACGAAACCGGGGGGCGGCTGGCACTGGAGCACTTGCATCAACTGGGGCATCGCAAGATTGCGTTCATTCGCGGGCCCAAGCTACTGATTGACACAGCTCCGCGGTGGCGGGGGATCGAAAAGTTCGCGCGGTCGGTGAGGCTGGACATCGACCCAACGCTGGTGGCGCAGTTGCCGGAATCGTTCGATCCGAACTCGGGGTTTGAGGGCGGGTACCGGTTCACGGAGGAGTGGCTGCAGAAGAAGAAAAAATTCACGGCAGTGCTGGCGTTTGACGACTTAACGGCGCTGGGAGCGGTGCGAGCACTGGCGAAGGGCGGAGTGAAGGTGCCAGACCATTGTTCGGTGATTGGATTTGACGATGTGCCGCTATCGGCGCTGGCTGCACCCTCGTTGACGACGGTGCGGCAGCCGCTGGAGGCGATGGGAAACCTGGCGGTGAATATGGTGATGGAAGGAATTAATGCGGGGATTGAGAAGCGTGATTGGAATACGGCGAACCAGAAGATGAATCCGGAGTTGGTGATACGGGATTCGACGCGGGCGGTGGGGTTGACGGGGGCGGATGATTGAAGGAATGAGGTAGAAGAGGTAGGGAACAGAGCGCGATGCCAGGCTCTCGGAGAATCGAAGTGTCCGGCGGCATGGCGCTGTGAACAGCATGCCCAAGGGTGATGGGCAACTCGGAACGATCCTTGGCGGGAATCTGGGTGTTGTTCCCGAGTGACGGGCAACCCTTCCATAAATCCAGTCCGGTAAGGTTGAGGGTTACTGACAAACCGATCGTTGCCCGTGTGCCTAAGGACGGCAGAGTTCAACTCAGGGTAGCTTGTCGAAAAAGAGATAGAGGACCGCAATCCGGCCATCGCGGACAATAATGAAGTCAGTCCCGGCGTAAGCTGGTGCCTCACCAGGGCGGCCCGCTACCCATCGGACCCGCCCGCCGTTG
>Ga0137403_10004440_pt1 | contig 16545 bp, 13 predicted proteins | sample CZOMad2_1_16fung_FD_122057 | JGI IMG/M metagenome (GOLD analysis project Ga0137403, IMG submission 122057) | Vadose zone soil fungal communities from Angelo Coast Range Reserve, California, USA - CZOMad2_1_16fungal (Hybrid Assembly) | ecosystem: Environmental > Terrestrial > Soil > Vadose zone...
TTACCAGTCCTGTGACGCCATGGGACACAAGGGCTTACAACATTTAGATCATCATGACGGATTTACGAGGTTCTGTAGGCACTTGCAGCTTAATCGGGATAACCTTTATTAGACTAGCCCATTATCCCTTTGTCTCACCCATAACTTGTTGTGCAGACTCCAACCTTATTGTGCAACCTAGGCTTATTGTGCAAAGTCCCCTCCGGGAGAGGGAATCGCCTCGAAGATGGCGTCGCCAAAGAGTCACGGGCACCCTCCTTGCGCTCTCGGCTTTTTCTCAGAGTGGCCTATGATATAATAGCTCGCTTTTAGGAATCTAATGCTTCCGCATCACTCATGGGAAGCGCCTTTTTCCGCTGCACCTTGTCCTCCATCAGGAGGAAGACCGCATAGGGTGGTGCGCACATTCGGAGGTAGGACATGATCACCAAATTCGATGGCTCATACGCCGGCCATATCGATATAGATAATGTTGGCTATGGCGGTACTGCGGTGAACGACCGCCGTTTCTCGAACGAACAACTCGCGACGGTCTTCGACAAGGGGCGCGACATTGCGAAACTGTTGGAGCGTGTAGGGTACGATACATTTTGGGCCGCTGAGCACCATTTTCAACCTGAGGGCTATGAGTGTATCCCTAATCTTCTGATGTGGGCCGTGGACCTGGCACATGTCACGCGACGCCTGAAGTTCGGGTGTGGCTTCAATATCACCCCGATGTGGCATCCGCTGAGGCTGGCCGAGGATTTTGCCACTGCCGACATCCTGACCAGCGGGCGGGTCATCTTTGGCGTGGGGCGTGGCTATCACACGCGCGAGGTCGAGACCTTTGGGGCCCCCCTGCGTGACCAACCAGCCAATCGCGACCTGTTCGAGGAACAGGTTGAGGTGATTTATAAAGCGTTCAACAGTCCATCCTTCTCCCATCAGGGCACATATTACACCATTCCACCGCGCGTCCCCTATCGTGGCTATGAATTGCAGGAGCTCACCCTGGTGCCCCAGCCCATCCATCGCCCGATCGAATGTTGGCAGCCGATCCAGAGCGCCACGCCGCGCGGCCTAGATTTCATGGCAAAGCACGGCATCAAGGGCATGATCGGCGGTGGCGTGGCCGAAGGTGGCGCCATGCATAACGTTATCGAAGGCTATCGGGATGCGCTGCGCCGCGTCGGTCGCGACGTGCAATTGGGCGAGGATCTGGCTATAGGCTTCCATTTCCGCCTGGCCAAGACCCAGGAGGAGGGCATCAAAGCGGCGGCCAAGCACTACGAAGAAAATTTGAAAATGTTCGGGCCGTTGCGACTGGTCCGTGGCCTTTCTGAGGCGCAGATCGAGGCCATGGCTGACCCCCGCCGAGCGCCTTCCGCCGGCCTGCCAACCCTTGAGGAGACGGTCAAGAAGGGGGCCTTCCTCTGTGGTCCACCCGAGCTCATGATCGAGCAACTGATGGGCCTGGAGGAGCGTTACCCCGGACTCGATCGCATCACCGTGAGTCACCCGGTCAGCACCCCGCATGCCGTGATGCTGGAGCAGTGGGAGTGGTTTGCCGCAGAGGTCATGCCGGCCTTTAAAAAGCGTGTGCAGGAGCCCGTTTCAGCCAATTAGTCGGCGATGATCCGCCAGGTCTGGCGTATTGATCGTCGCACGTGTCTTCAGCCCCTGCCCCTGCTCGGTATAGATTCCATTCTAAGCCGTAAGCCCTTGCAGGAGAAGGGGCTATGCCCCGAAGAGGAGAGCCTCATGAGCGCTGAGCATCATCAGACGTTTGTGTATGCCGGACTGGCTGGCGAGGGAGAATATATCGGCGCTGGCGGGTTATATCGTTATGCCACAGACAACGGTGAGTGGCAGAGCCTCACCAAAGGACTGCCGCCAAACCCACAGGTGCGGGCGCTGCTCATGCATCCCCAGAACCCAGCCATTTTGTATGCCGGCACAAATAAAGGGCCATATCGCAGCGACGATCGGGGGGAGCACTGGACGGCGCTGGAAGCCCCCCCACAGGGGACGGACGGCTGGTCGCTGGCGTTCCATCCGCACGATGCCAACATCATCTATGCCGGCTATGAGCCCTGTGCCATCTATCGTTCCGAGGATGGTGGTGAACATTGGAAGAGGATGAACACCGAGAAAGTCGTGTTCCCTCATATCACCTCTTACATGCCACCGCTAGGGAAGCGTGTCATCGGCATGGCGGCGGACCCCTCGGATCCGCAGGACATGTATGCCGCCATCGAGGTCGGTGGTCTGCTGGCCAGCCGCGACGGGGGCGAGAGCTGGGAATCGATCACGGACGGCCTGTACATCCGCAATAACACCGTAGATTTACACGGGGTGCAGGTCAGCCCCGCGGCCCCTGGCACGGTGTTCATCATCACCCAGGTGGCCATGTTCCGGAGTCGCCATCGCGGGCGGCACTGGGAGCATGTGCAGATCGACGAGATGTTCCCGGGCGGGTCGTACTGTCGTGGAGTGTTAGTGGCGCCAAACGATCCCAGCACCATCTATCTGGCAGCCGGAGCGGGCGGTGGCGGGGCGCCGAAGGGCACCCAGGAGGCCGGAGCCCTGTTTCGCAGCCGCGACATCGGCGAGACATGGGAACGCGTCGATATCGGCGATACCCCGCCCAGCCGGATGGCGCAGATCGCCATTGACCGTGCCAACCCGTCCCACATCTACTGCTGCGCCATGCACGGACAGGTCTACGGCAGCCAAGACGGCGGCCAGACCTGGCAGAAGAGCCAACTTCCGGCGGAGACGATGCGCAGTCGTCGGATCTATGCCATGGTGTGTGGCTAGGGGGAAAAGCGTATGACGGCAGCTCTGACGCTTCGGAAGGTCGCAGTCGTCCTGTTCGATGGCTTTACTGTGCTCGATGTCTACGGTCCCGTGCAGGCCTTTGCCAGTTGCCGCATGCAGAACCCTGAGGGCACACGGCAGCCGCTGTTCGAGCTGTTCAGCATGGCAGAACGCGCCGGCATCGTCAAACCAGGCGAGGGGCCGCCATCATACGCTGAATATGGCTTTGCCGATGCCCCTGATTACGACATATTGTTGGTCCCCGGCGGGTTCGGAACGCGCGCCGCCGTCAACAATGAGCCCTTCCTCAAGCACCTGGCCGAGGCGAGTCAGCGAGCGACCACCACGACGACGGTTTGCACTGGCTCGGCCCTGCTGGCTCGCACTGGACTTCTAGACGGCCGGCCGGCAACCTCGAACAAACTTGCCTGGGACTGGGTGGTACTACAGGGGCCACGAGTCCAGTGGAGGCGCCGGGCACGCTGGGTTGATGACGGCAACATCGTCACGTCGTCAGGAGTGTCAGCCGGCATCGATATGGCTCTGAGCCTGATCGCCCGTCTACATGGGCGTGACATGGCCCTCGCGTCGGCCCGCAACATGGAATACCGCTGGCATGAGGATGCGGCAGACGATCCGTTTGCGTGAGGGTTGCATCTGAGAGACTAGCCCCTACTTCCCCTTAAGGCCTCTTGCTATAATAGGGCCTGCCGTACAACGGGTGATCATCACAAAAAATTGCGTGAGCACTCGGAATGCTCCCGGATCGATAGGTGGCCATGTCGATGCTGTCACAGCGCTGGATCGCCGTGACTGAGCCGCAATTCCCCTGGGAACGGTCGGCATTGACCTACCTGCGCCAGCGCTTACCGGATCAAGACCCCTTTCGCTCCTGGTCCAATTTCGAATTCATCGCCGAAGACGGCAGCATCAACGAAGTCGATCTATTGGTGGTGTCGCTGTACAAGATCTATCTGGTGGAGATCAAGAGCCGCCCGGGCCGCGTTGCGGGTGACGCGGGCACCTGGACGTGGACGCTGGAGGGGCGGCACTTCACCGAAGACAATCCGCTGCTGTTGGCCAATCGCAAAGCCAAAAAGCTGAAATCGCTGCTCCTGCATCAGAGCGCCCTGCGCCACATCCGTACCCCCTTCATCGAAGCTATCGTCTTCCTCTCGGCTCCGGGTTTCCAATGTGACCTCTTCGGCGCGGCGCGCACCGGCGTGCACCTGCGCCACCACACGGAACAGACTGGCCATCCCGACATTCTCGCGGTCTTGCAGGGCACGGCTGAAACCATGGGGCGAGGTCATGTTCCGCCACCGCAAGGCATCGATCGGCGGCTATCGCAAGCCATCGCACGGGCGCTGGACCAGGCTGGTATCCGCCCATCGCAGCGTAGCCGTCGAGTCGGCGACTATCAGCTCGAACAGTTGCTCGGTGAAACCGATGCCTACCAGGATTGGCAAGCAAGCCACATCCGGTTCCCCGAGGTGAAACGTCGCGTACGACTCTACCCCCATGCCTTACACGCCAGCGATGCCATACGAACGGTGCATCGGCAAGCCGCAGAACGCGAGTTTCTGCTGTTGGAGGGGCTGAGTCATGCTGGCATTCTCAAGGCAGAGGCCTTCACTGAGCACGAGCGTGGCCCAGCGTTGATCTTCGAGCATGACCCTGCGGCCGAGCGCCTCGACCTGTTCCTGCGCCAGCGCGGCGATCAGCTCGACATCGGCATGCGCCTGGCATTGGTGCGGCAGATCGCTGAAATCCTGCAATATGCCCACGAACGCCGTCTCTATCACCAGATGCTCAGCCCCCAGACCGTTCTGGTGACCTCCCCCGTGAGCGCCGCACCGCAGCTCAAGATCTTCGATTGGCAAAGTGCGCGGCGCGACAGCGCGTCCACTGACAGCCGCCGCCTAACCGCTGGAGGGAGTTTGCACCTCGACCTCTTCGGTGATCAGCAAAGTCTGCTCTACATGGCTCCGGAGGCGATCGCGGGGATGGCGCACGATGCCCCCAAACTCGATGTCTTCGCGTTGGGTGCAGTTGCTTACCATATCTTCTCAGGCCAGGCTCCGGCCACCAGCATTGAGGCGTTGCACCAGAAGTGCTACCAGGGCCGGGGTCTGCGCATCTCGGAGGTCATGGATGGGGCGGGACAAGCCTTGCAGGCTCTCATTCAGTTCAGCACCGCGGCCAGCGTCGAAGATCGTCTGGACAGCGTGCGCGACTTCCTCGACCTGCTTGAAGGCGTCGAAAATGAGCTCACGGCACCCATTCCTGATGCTCTCGTCAATCCGATCGACGCCCGTGTCAATGACCGCCTCGCCGGCGGATTCGTCGTCAAGAAGCGCCTGGGCAAAGGATCGACCAGCGTGGCCCTGTTAGTCGAACGCGACGGCCAAGAAGGGGTGCTCAAAATTGCCCTGGAGCCCAGTCTGAACGCACGCCTGATCGAAGAAGGTCAGATCCTGCGCAAGCTCCGCCATGCCAACATCGTCGAGCTCTATGACCAGACTGAGGTCAGCGGGCATGTCGCCTTGTTGATGGCGGTGGCCGGCGTCGATATCAAATCTGGGGCCTATACGCTGGCCCAACGCCTCCGCCTGGAGGGTCGGCTCTCCCTCGATCTCTTGCAACGCTTCGGCGAAGAGCTGCTCGTCGTCGCCGACTGGCTCGAGCAGAACGGCATCTCGCATCGTGACATCAAACCGGACAACATCGGCGTGGGGAAAGCGCCATCGGGCAGATTGACGCTGATGCTGTTCGACTTCTCTCTGGCCAATATCCCGGCGGATAACCTCCGTGCTGGCACGCCGCCCTATCTGGATCCCTTCATCCGACGGCGCCAACCCCCACGCTGGGACCTCTATGCCGAGCGCTTCGCCATCGCCATGACACTGTACGAGATGACCACCGGCCAGCTTCCCACCTGGGGGGATGGCCTATCGGACCCGGCCATGCTCGACTGCGAGGTCACGCTGGACAGCGCCCTGTTCGATCCATCCGTGCGCGATGAGCTGGCTGCCTTCTTTGCGAAAGCTCTGCATAGCGAATATCGCCAGCGCTTCGATAATGCCGAGGAGATGCTGCGGGCCTGGCGGCATATTTTCGCATCCGTCGACCGCCCGACCACCGATACCGATCATGGCTCGCCTGTCGACTATGCAGAAACACTTGCCGGGGCGACAGCGGAGACCCAGTTATCGACGTTAGGTCTCAGTCCCCGGCTGCTGGACGCGCTGGAGCGCATCGGCGCACAGACGGTCGGCCAGTTGCTCAATGTGCCCCGCATCCGCCTGTACCGCAACCAGGGCCTGGGACAGAATACCGTCAGGGAGATCCGTCAATGGGCGGAGCGTCTGGCACAGCACATGGCCGCACGGGGGGAGCAACCGCCAGCCATGCCCCTGGAGGAGCCAGAGCAGGACGAGACACCTTCTGCCCCTGAGCAGCTCAGTGTCGATCGCATGGCCCGTTTGCTGGTGCCCAGCCGTCTTGCAACCGGGGAGCGCCGCATCCTGCTCGCCTCCCTCGGTCTGGACAACGGTGATACCGCCGGCGCATGGCTGGCCCAGCAAGAGCTGGCCGAGCGTCTTGCCGTCGGCCGCGAGATCGTACAGCAGGCTCTGCACCGGGCTCGCGAACGGTGGAGCCGGCAGCCGTGGATGACCGGCTTGCGCCAGGAGGTTGCGGCACTCATCGAGATGGGTGGCGGGGTGATGACAACCGCTGAGCTCACCACGGCCGTGCTGGGCGCGCGTGGCTCAGTCGCCGATGAACCGCAACGTTCGCAATCGGCCGCCGCCGTCGCCTGTGCGGCGGTGGACACGGAGATGAGCCGTGAAGGTGGACGCTATACACTGCACCGCGGCACTCACCGTATCTTCATCGTGGCCATGCCGGGTCTGGCCGATGCCTACACCGCCTTACCAGCGGCACGAGCCCAGTATACTGAGGAGCTTGGTCGTCGAGCTGATGCCATCGCTGCGGCTGACCCCCTGCTGGCACCATCGCGGGCCATAGAGGAGTTGCAGTCGGTAACCCCACCGGCGGGCGATCCCCCCATACCGAGCGAGCGCATCCTGCGGCTGGCCGCGGCGGCATCACAGATGGCCGCGCTCTCCAGCCGGTTGGAGCTTTATCCTCGCGGCATGGATGCGGGGCGCGCGCTGAAACTGGGAATCGGCTCGTTGCTCGGACCCAAAGAGCTCACGGTGGCGGAGATGCGGCAACGGATCGCCAGTCGTTATCCAGCTGCCGAACTCATCCCAGAGCCGCTGCTTCTGGACGACTTGCTGCGGGAGGCGGGGCTCGATCTGGTCTGGGATAGCGCCGGGGCCGATGGGCGCGGCTGCTACCATCCCCGGCATCTGCTGCACGACCCCTCGTCGACGGCCACAACCCTGCCGCGCTTGAGCACCACCATGCAGCCTGGGTTGTCTACGTCCCCCGGTGTGGAGGCTGCCCGAGGACTTGAGGAGCGCCTGATCTCGGCTGTGACTGAACACCGTTTTCTCGTGCTGACCGTGGCTCAGCGCTATCTCTTGCGGGCGGAAGATGAGATCGTGCGCCGCTTTCCCGTCATCCGCATGAGCCTCGAAACTATGCTCTTGCAGGAGGTGAAAGCCACTGCGACAGCCCTCGGAGCGCGCTGGGATGTTGTGCTGCAGGCCGATGCGGCCACGCCCGAGAGCCCTGACTGGCGCCGTCTGCAGACCCTGGTGCGCCGCGCTATGCCGGCCGTCGAACAGGCCTTGTTGAGTGCGAGCGGACCGGTGTTGCTGGTGTACCCCGGCTTGCTGGCGCGCTACGATCAGATCCAACTCCTGGAGCGACTGCGTGAGGCCTGCGGCCGGCAGCACGACGCTCCCGGATTCATCGTGCTCATCGCCGCCGATGAGCAACGCCACATGCCCGTGCTCGACGGCAGGCCCATCCCGGTGATCATGGCCTCCGAGTGGGCGCGTATCCCTGAGGCCTGGCTGCAGAATGCGCATCGCGGGGCGAAGCAGTTGCCAACATCAAAGGAACAGTAAATACTGTCTACTGGTGAGTAACCTGAACGACCGAATAACCAGATCTTACAGGGCGAGACAAACAATGGTACAGACCTACAAAGCTTTGTTGCGTGGAAACTCTCTCGAATGGATTGGAGAAGCTCCTGAACGGTCGGAGGACTACCCGATTACCGTAGAGGTCACTGTCCTCGAAGAGAGCCATCCCGCAGAGGCACGTTCACGTGGCGATGAAATGGCTGCGATTCTGGAGAAGCTAGCGGAGAGTGGTGCGGCCTCAGATATTACAGACCCTGTTGCGTGGCAACGTGATCTGCGTCAAGATCGTCCACTGCCTGGTCGAGCGGAGTGATGCTCATCTACAGCAATATCATCATATACAGTGCTCAGCCATTGTATGCCGACCTAAGACGCTTCATTGCTGATCAAGATCCCGCCGTGTCAGCTTACCTTGGCTCATGGAGGTGAGATAGCTATGGATCAGCAAGCAATGACACTGGAACAGATTCGCGAGAAGGGGCTTGCCATACTTCGCCAGCATCTCGGCATCGTCGGCATGGTACGCTTTCTCCAGCAATCGGAAATGGGATGGGGCAATTATACAGAAGAGCGGTACCAGTGGCTTGGTGATCCAGATCTCAAGGAGTTGGCGAAGAAGATTCAAGAGTGCCACCAAGACCGTGGAAACCTAACATAGGTATTATGGCTATTTCACTCTTTGAATGAGGAATTCTCGATATGAGGTCCAGTTATATTGCCGCCATTCAGCGGGATGGGCCATGGTGGATTGGATGGTGCCTGAAAATGAATCGTGCCGATAGCACCCGATTACGCAGTACAAAGCTGGACCTCGAATCCGGATCACTATGCCGAAGGACGCCCGACGCGGAAGGCAAGACTGCTGTATATCTGCGGGAAGATTAACCATAGGGACTTCTCCTCTTTTCTTGAAAAGGTTTTATTTCTGATTATTACTATCACGTGGTATATTCATAATACTCGGATAATATTAGGGCATCAGCATGGAAGGATTGGCCATGGGAACCACGACAGAGACGACCAATGGACAGATTCGCGAGTTGACCCGTGAGGAAGGCTTGGCCCTCCTGGATCGTGAGGCCCAACGCTACTTGCACATGAGCGCGGAGCAATTTATCAAAGCCTGGGAGGCTGGCGACTTTGACGAGGACCCTGATCGCCCCGATGTGATGTACGTTGCGATGCTCCTGCCCTTTGCCAAGTAGGCTCCTTTGAATGGCCGGCAAGACGCCTCCCGAAGCTGTTCATAATTTCCTTGAACCCCTTCAGCTAGCGCTCTCCTGTGTCAGCCAGGAAGTTCTGACCGTTCGAGGTGGGTATTATCCCTCGGCTACCCCGCATGTCCTCACGTTTGGCAACAGTCCAGCCATCCTCGGGCATGATCGACATCTTGCCCTCAAGGTCGTGCAGCATTACCGCATCATTGAGCATGAAGGCGCGCGTGGTCCCTGGAAGGTTCTCACGGTAGCCTACAACTATACGGTGGAAGAGGCCGGAGGGGCAGGGAGGGAAATGTTCGCCTATCATTGGCATCCGAATGAACGGACCGCCATCACTTTCCCGCATTTCCATCTCTATCAAGGAGCTGGGGCCATGCGAGATGAGGTGCGAAAGGCACATTTCCCTACGGGACATCTGGCCTTCGAAGACTTGCTCCGACTGGTGATCACGCAATTCGGTGTGATCCCCCTCCGTGACGATTGGGAAGCCATGCTCGAAAGAACCCAGGCGGCGTTCGAGGACTGGCGAACTTGGCCGTAGAGGGATACACCATGGTGGTCTCTGGTAAGCCCTAAGATCACCGATTGGCGATTTTCTCATTCCTGAGGAATCGCGGCCATTGCCAGGCATCCCCGGTTGACAGCTGCCCTAGCCGCTATCAATGGCGACTATGAAGAGGTGGATCTTCGGGGGTGAGGCGGCGAGATCGGCGATGCCTCATCATGAGTACTATGAGCCTGCAAGATATCCTGAAATGTCCTCGGCAGTGCAGGAGCGATAGCGATGATCAACGCCAGGCGTCTGCTGGATGACCTGAAGCGTCTGTTGAAACGCCTCGAAGACGACCTGCGGCAGCGGGCGGGGAGCGTGGAGGCCATGCAGACCGCTCTGCAGCGCGAATACGCCGCGGCCAAAGAGGCCGGTCGTGCTGGAGAAGCCTTCGAGGTCTGGCGTGAGGGCATGCTGACCCAGGCGGCGGCCGCCTGGCTGTTGAGCGGCGTGTTCGTGCGTTTCCTGGAGGACAATGGCCTGGTCGATGAGGCGCTCATCTCTGGCCCGGGGGAGCGGCGCGAGCAGGCCTCTGAGCGCCAGATGCAGTATTTTCAGAGGCATCCCACCGACACTGATCGAGACTATCTCTACGATGTCTTCCGCACCGTGCAGACGCTGCCAGCGGTTGCCGGATTGTTCGACGAAGCGCACAACCCCATTTGGGTGTATGGCATCACCGGAGATGCGGCCAAGGAGTTGATCGACTTCTGGCGGCGGCGGGTGCCGGAAACCGGAGAGCTGGTGCACGACTTCACCGACGAAACCTGGAATACGCGCTTCCTGGGCGACCTCTATCAGGATCTGTCGGAGGAGGCACGCAAACGTTACGCCCTGTTGCAGACCCCTGAATTCGTCGAGGAGTTCATCCTCGGCCGCACGCTGGAGCCCGCCATTGCAGAGTTTGGGCTCAATGCAGTCCGGCTCATCGACCCGACCTGTGGCTCGGGACATTTTTTACTGGGAGCCTTCCAGCGCATCCTGGACAGGTGGGTACGAACTGAACCCGCCACGCCGGAGCGCGCCCTGGTGCAACGTACCTTGGACGCGGTCTATGGCGTGGATGTCAATCCCTTCGCCGTGACAATCGCGCGCTTTCGCCTGCTGGTAGCAGCGTTGCAGGCCAGTGGCATCAAGCGGTTGAAAGACGCGCCAGGGTTTCGCATCAATGTGGCGGTGGGAGATAGTTTGCTCCATGGACGGCGATTTGACCAGCTCGACTTGGGCGACCGACCGAGTCTTGGCAGGCAGCGCGAGGGCATTGGCCATGCCTATCGCGTCGAGGATCTGACTGAGCTGAATCGCATTCTCAGCCAGCAGTACCATGCCGTCGTGGGCAATCCGCCGTACATCACGGTCAAGGATCGCGCCCTCAATCAAGCCTACCGCAACCGTTTCTCGACCTGCCATCGCCAATATTCGCTTGTGGTGCCGTTCGTCGAACGATTTTTCGAGCTGGCGATCTATGGCCATGATGCACAGCCAGCAGGCTATGTCGGTATGATCACCGCCAACTCGTTCATGAAGCGTGAGTTCGGCAAGAAGCTGATCGGGGAGTTCTTTCCACGCGTTGACCTGACGCATGTCATCGATACGTCAGGGGCCTATATCCCCGGCCATGGGACGCCAACAGTCATCCTGTTTGGTCGTGATCGTCCGCCTGTGGGCCAGACGGTGCGGGCGGTGCTTGGCATTTGTGGTGAACCAAGCACGCCGGTGGACCCAGCACAAGGGCAAGTATGGCGGTCGATCGTCGACCTTCTGGAGCATAGCGGTGCGCAAAACGACTTCGTCAGCGTCACTGATGTGCCAAGGCAGACGTTTGCGAAACATCCGTGGAGTATTGGTGGGGGTGGCCAGCTAGAGTTAACTTCGATCATCGAGCAAAATGCGGTCTGTCGCCTATTAGATAAAATCGATGTAATCTCTTCACTTTGTATTACACGTGAAGATGAGGCCTACTTGCTACCGCAGAAAGCCCTTGACCGAATGGGCATTCAAAAAGAACACCAAATTACTAGCGTCCAAGGGGATCAAATAAGAGATTGGCAACTCATTTCACCAGGTTCGGCTCTCTTCCCTTATGACTCTGATCTAGACCCCGTAAGCTTTGATAAAGGACCGGAGGTCCATCGGTCCCTCTGGCCCACACGAGAATTGTTATGGCGCCGACGCGAGCTAAGTGGAGATCACAGAGAGCTTGGCCGCACGTGGTGGGAATGGAATCGGTTCCTTACGCATAGGTTCCGCACACCTCTCTCCATTGCCTTTGCCTTCGTCGCCACGCACAACCACTTCGTCCTCGATCGTGGTGGGAAGGTTTTTAACCGTTCGGCACCGATCATCAAGTTACCCGCCGATGCCACCGAGGATGACCACCTGGCCCTGCTCGGCCTGCTCAACAGCTCTGCGGCATGCTTCTGGATGAAGCAGGTCTTCCACAACAAAGGCAGTACCGTCGATGACAGAGGGGCACGTCAGACGACCGTCGCATTCGAGAACTTCTATGAGTTCACTGGCACCGGCATGCAGAAGTTTCCGATCAGCGAGGACAAACCTCTCGACCTCTCCGCCCTCCTTGATCACCTGGCTCAGGATCGACAGACTCACCTGCCGGCCCAATTGGCCGTAGGCTTCCCGGTGTCCCGCGCTGCTCTCGACGAACATAAACGTCAGTCTGAGGCCCTGCTCAGCAACATGATTGCTTTGCAGGAAGAACTCGACTGGCGCTGCTATAAGCTCTACGGACTCACTGCCCAGGATCTCTGTTACCAAGACCCCGCTGACAACCAGTGCGAGCCACCGAATCTGTCTCTCGGCCAGCGCGCCTTCGAGATCGTCATGGCTCGCCAGATAGCCACTGACGAGCTGGAAACCACCTGGTTCGAACGTCATGGTTCGAAGCCCATCACCGAACTTCCCGACCACTGGCCAGAGGACTACAAACGGTTGGTCGAGCATCGCATCGAGCTGATCGAACACGACCCCTACATCAAGCTCATCGAACGCCCCGAGTACAAACGCCGCTGGAACATCGCGCCATGGGAGGAGCAGGAGCGTCGCGCCCTCCGGAACTGGCTGCTTGATCGCCTCGAGGACAGCCGGTACTGGCAGGAACCCTCTCTACAGACTACTCGCACCCTGATGAACAAAGCGCAGATGGACGCCGATTTCCTGCAGGTGGCCGAAATTTACCGCGGCCATGCCGGCTTCGACATGCACGTTCTGGTCGTTGAGCTGGTCGAGGCCGAGTCCGTCCCATTTCTACCCGGGCTCCGCTACAAATCCTCGGGGCTGCGCAAGCGCGAGATCTGGGAGCACACCTGGGACCTCCAGCGGCGGGAGGATGCCATCGATGCCGAGATGGAGAGCACCCTGGCACGACGCGCTGATGAAACTGCCGAGTCATTCAAGGAGCGTTTGGCAGCCGAGCAACGTCGCCGTAAGCGAGAGGAAGTCGGCGATATTTCCCCACCGCCCAAGTACACTTCGGCCGATTTTCAGACCTCGCCCTGCTGGCGCCTGCGCGGTGCCCTCGACGTACCGAAGGAGCGCTTCGTCAGCTATCCGTTCTGCTCGCGAGACGCCGATCCATCGCTGCTGATCGGCTGGGCTGGTTGGGACCACCTGCAACAGGTCAAAGCCCTGGCGGCCTGGTATACGGAGGTAACGGAACAAGAGGGTTGGCCGGTCGGGCGGCTTAAACCACTTCTGGCCGGCGTGGCAGAGATCATCCCATGGCTCAAGCAGTGGCATAACGACCTCGACCCCGAGTTTCAGGAGCGCATGGGGGACTTTTTCGAAACTTTCCTGCAAGGGCAGCTTCAGCGATACGGCTTGACACGGGACGACCTCAGGGGCTGGACACCCCCTGCTTCAGGGCGACCAAGACGGGGCCGTCGACGCTCATCCATGTGATGGAGCACACCTCAACGTGGCATGTCGGCTGTGGTGCGTACAGGCGGCATGACCCGGCCGTAGCCTTTGCAGTCCAAGGGGCCCTGCCCGCCCCGCACGGTTTAGGCTATTGTGATATGATAGTATGTTACTGGCAGCGTTCACTAAAAGCAGGAAACTCATAGCACACATGATAACTGGCGGTTTCTGCATTGCAGACTTGCCCTCTACTCGATAGAGACTGGAGCGTCCGACGTGACGACCACCTCGGCAAATCTCCCTAACTATAAAAATCCGCCTAAATGGTTGAAAGAAACTGAAGAGACTCTCCGAGGTTTGGCAACCCTCCCTGAAGGCTGGGATTCGTATGGGGCGAAGTCCATCGAACCTCATGTCGTAGATACTGCCATTGAACTTTTGCATCGAATAGTACAACACAACGCACTGAAACCAGCCGTCGTCCCAACGAACCGGGGTGGCATCCAAATCGAATGGCATACACAAGGGGTCGACTTAGAAATTGAGATTGCACCGCACGGAGGGATTTGTCTTTTATACGACAACCCCGAAGAGGATGCCGAGGAGGAATTTGAACTAGGCCTTGACCTCCCGCCACTGGCTGACCTCACCGCGAAGGTATCACCTTCTCGGTAACACGATCTGACGCCGCTGAAGAATACATACATGGCCTTTGATGACTACAGCGATGATCCGACGATCCCTGATGATGCTGAATTATGGCGGCGCATCCCTCCTTGGCATGTCGTCGACGATGGGAACTTGGGGTAAATCCGTCCGTCGTCTGCTGCATTTGAAGATGATCCCGATGGGAGTCCGATGTCGGTGATTTTAGGCAGAGAAGCTGGCGATCCCCGACGTGCCCTAGCTGGCCACCAAGGGTTCGCGCTGGCATCGATCACGGCGGCCCGAACGCCCTCTCCTACTCTGTGAAGTCCTGCCTGCTGATTCACAAGGGAGCTTTGATCGTGGAACGCAAGATGATCGGTCGTTACATCGTCACGGACCCCCGCATCTGCCACGGCAAGCCAACGTTTCGGGGGACGCGGATCATGGTGTCGCAAGTGTTGGATCAGGTGGCAAGCGGTATGGCATGGGAAGTGATCGTGGAGGAATGGCGACGAAGCGTGCCCAAAGAAGCCATTGCGGAAGCTGTACGCCTGGCAACACAGGCATTTGTTGAACATGCAGATGAATATACCGTTGAGACGGTCTCCACGTGAATATCCTGGGTGAGAACTTTCACGAGGGTCAGCGTCTTGGAGGAAGGCTAGTGAAGTTTATCGTGACTCTTGATCGAGATGAAGATGGGGTATGGGTTGCTGAATGTCCTTCCATCCCTGGGTGTATCAGCCAGGGTGCAACTAGGGAAGAGACCCTGGAAAACATTAAGGAAGCCATCAAGTTATGTATCGAGGTTCGTGCTGAACGAGGGCTCCCCTTGACGGTCGAAATGCATCAAGTTGAGGTGGTCGTCTAATGCCGAGCCTTCCAACCCTGAATGGCCGTGAGGTTGTCAGGGTGTTTGAGAGATTCGGGTGGCAGGTCGTACGTCAGAGGAGTAGCCATATCATCATGGTACGAGAGGGCTCGTTCGCGACCCTCTCTATTCCCAACCATAGAGAAGTCGCAAAAGGGACTCTGAGAAGTCTGATTCGAGCGGCCGACCTTTCCATAGCAGAATTCATTGCGGCTTCCCAGGAAATATAGCTTCAGAGATGGAGCGCAATAGTGGTAGAATTTATCAGGTACTTTGGTCGTTGACAGGAATCCTACAATTGGTGGCCCCGTGCCCACACGGGAGAGCATCGCTATGCCCCTCATTAGCGACATCTTCGACATCCCCGCTCAGGTGCATCAGGGTGACTTCGTTCTGCGCTTGACCGAAGGCGTCGAGCGTCCAGCTGACACGCTGAGCACCTACGTGGTGACACCACAACTGGTCATCTGCTTCGATCAGGCCTTGAGTCTCATCAAGAGCGCCCTCGAAACCCGCTCCAGCAAAGGCGCCTATCTGCACGGCAGCTTCGGCAGCGGTAAGAGCCATTTCATGGCGGTGCTGACGCTGCTGCTGCAGCGCCATCCGGAGGCGCGCGCCATCCCCGAGCTAGCGTCGGTCGTCGCCAAGCACAATGCCTGGACCCAGGGGCGGGAGTTCCTGGTCGTACCCTATCACATGATCGGCGCCGTCAGTCTCGAGTCGGCAGTGCTCGGGCACTACGCCGATTACGTCCGCCGGCGCCATCCCGAGGCCCCGACACCCGGTTTTTACCAGGGAGAACGTCTGTTCGCCGATGCCCGCCGTCTCCGTACTGCGATGGGCGACCAGGCGTTTTTCGTCCAGCTCAGCCGTGATCAGGAGGCAGACAGCGGTTGGGGCAGTCTTGGCAGCGGTTGGGATGCCGAGAGCTTTGATGCCGCGATGGAGGCGCCGCCCACGTCGGACGAACGCATCCGTCTCGTCGGCGATCTGGTGGACTCCTTCTTTCAGTCGGCGCGGGCCCTGGCCGTCACCGGAAGCGAAGGCTTAGTGGCACTGGACGAGGGCCTGTCGATCATGTCGAAGCATGCGCAGGCGCTCGGCTATGACGCCGTGGTCCTGTTCCTCGACGAATTGATCCTGTGGCTCGCCAGCCATGCCGGGGACCTCTCCTTCATCAACCGCGAAGGCCAGAAAGTAGCCAAGCTGGTCGAAGCCATGACCGCCGACCGCCCCATCCCCATCATCAGCTTCATCGCGCGCCAGCGCGACCTGCGCGAGCTGGTGGGCGAGCACCTTCCTGGTGCCGAGCACCTGGGGTTTGCTGACGTGCTCAATTGGTGGGAAGCGCGCTTCGATCAGATCATCCTGGAAGATCGCAATCTGCCGGCCATCGTGGAGAAGCGCCTGCTGCGGCCGAAGTCGGCTGAGGCAGCCAGGCAGCTTCAGGAGGCTTATCAGAAGACCTCGCGAGTCCGTGAAGAGGTGATGAACACCCTCCTGACCCGTGCCGGG
>Ga0137403_10004442_pt1 | contig 16543 bp, 18 predicted proteins | sample CZOMad2_1_16fung_FD_122057 | JGI IMG/M metagenome (GOLD analysis project Ga0137403, IMG submission 122057) | Vadose zone soil fungal communities from Angelo Coast Range Reserve, California, USA - CZOMad2_1_16fungal (Hybrid Assembly) | ecosystem: Environmental > Terrestrial > Soil > Vadose zone...
GACGCCGCCTATCAGAAGGCGCTGAAGGCCGGCGCGACCTCGGTCATGGAGGTCGCGGATCAATTCTACGGCGACCGCAGCGGCGGCGTGAAGGATCCGGCGGGCAATCAATGGTTCCTCGGCACCCACAAGGAGGACGTCGCTCCGGCGGAGATGAAGAAGCGGGCGGAAAACTTCTTCAAGCAGCAGGGCAAGGCGGCATAGAGCAACCCCTTATGGCTTTGTAGGGTGGGTTAGGCGACCTGTCCGCCGTAGCTCAAAGAGCGAAGGTGGAAGCTGTAACCCACCACCAAGTCCTAGCCGGAAACAACGGCGGATTACGCTACGCTAATCCGCTCTACGAGCTGTGAAAATAATAGGCCGCGCCCTTCTCGAAGAAGAACACGCGCAACAACCCGACCACGGGCAGCGCGCCCGCCGCGATGCCGTAGACCATGTCCGTGGCGAGCAGCCGGCGCGCCGAGGCCAGCGTCAACTCGCCGCGGATCAGCGCGAATTCGATGGCGATCGCCGCAACCAGCGAGAACGCGCAAGGATGATGAAGGAAGGCGAACAGGGTGGTCATGGCGCGAGACTCCCGCGACTATCCTGGTAGCTTGCCACCGAGAGATTTGTAAAATTGGGCAAGCTGGCTTGCTAGTAAAGAGCCCAGGAGCTCTTCCATTTTTGAAACGTCGACATTGCCGTCTTGAAAAGCTAAGTCTGCGGCATCAAGGGCGTCAAAATAAGGTTTACGATTGTCAACGATTTGGTCTGGAATTGTGGGGGTACCCGGCAAGATCGAACCTGCGCGAATCGAAAGCACCACGTAAGAAACAATACGTGACGTCCGACCGTTGCCGTCGGCGAACGGATGAATCCAGTTCAACCGCCACATTGCATAAGCCGCTAGGTGAATTGGCGTGCTGTCTTCCCAATGATCGTTGATATAATCACACATGTCCTCGACTAGTTCGGGTACCAAGTGTGCTCCGACGGGTTCGTGCTTGCTACCCTCGATAGCAACTCCGCCCGGCCGGTAGTTGCCCGCGTAGGAGCTTATTCCAGCCAGCGCTTCCCGTTGTAAACCGAGGATAAGTGAGGGTCGAAGTTTGAATGACCCCCGCTCCAGTGCACTTTGGATTGCGCCGATCGCGGCGTCGTATTGCCGGAAGCCGTTCCTTGCTTCAGCAGCCGCCTTCGCGTAAGGGTCGGTAATCAATTCGGGTTCGAGCGCACGGCTATCCCGCCGGTCGCGCCCTTCACCCGTCATTTCTCATCCTTGGCCAGTTTGTCGGCCTCGCGGTCGATCATCTCCCGGGTAATTAGCTCGTTCTCGAAATGGGTATTGCCGTAGACAAAGCTTCGCCGTTGCTGTTCCCGGTGCTCCGGGGTCGGCTTGGCGGTCTTGGCTGCTTCAAGGAGCTTTTTTAAGGCGTCGGTCATCGGAACAATATAATCGAATCGGGCTAAGAATGCCATTATGCATTCTGATAAGACTGCCTCACAACGGCAAATTGTCGTGCTTCTTCATCGGCATTTCGACATGCTTGTCCCGCAGCATCGCCAGCGCCCGAGCGATGCGGCGGCGCGTCGAGTGCGGCATGATGACGTCGTCGATGTAGCCGCGCTCGGCGGCGACGAAGGGCGACAGGAAGCGGTCCTCATATTCCTTGGTGCGCGCGGCGATTTTCTGGGCGTCGCCGATATCGGCGCGGAAGATGATTTCCACCGCGCCCTTGGCGCCCATCACCGCGATCTGAGCGGTCGGCCAGGCGTAATTCATGTCGGCGCCGATTTCCTTTGACGCCATCACGTCGAACGCGCCGCCATAGGCCTTGCGCGTGATCACGGTCACCAGCGGCACCGTGCATTGCGAATAGGAAAACAGCAGTTTCGCGCCGTGTTTTATCAGGCCGCCATACTCCTGCGCGGTGCCCGGCAAAAATCCGGGCACGTCGACGAAGGTGACGATCGGAATGTTGAAGGCATCGCAAAAGCGGACAAAGCGCGCGGCTTTGCGCGAGGCATCGGAGTCGAGCACGCCCGCCAGCACCATCGGCTGGTTGGCGACAAAGCCCACCGTGCGTCCGGCGATGCGGCCAAAGCCAGTGACGATGTTTTTCGCAAAGGCTTCCGAGATTTCAAAGAAATCCCCCTCGTCCACGACTTTGAGGATCAATTCCTTCATGTCGTAGGGCTTGTTCGGATTGTCGGGGATCAGCGTGTCGAGCGACATGTCGACGCGGCCGATGTCGTCAAAGCTCGGCCATTCCGGCACGCCGTCGGTATTGTTGGCGGGCAGGAAATCGATCAGCCGGCGCATCTGCAACAGCGTCTCGACGTCGTTCTCGAAGGCGCCGTCGGCGATCGAGGAGCGCGTGGCGTGCACGGACGCGCCGCCGAGTTCTTCGGCCGTGACGACCTCATTGGTGACGGTCTTGACCACGTCAGGACCGGTCACGAACATGTAACTCGTGTTCTTCACCATGAAGATAAAATCGGTCATCGCCGGCGAATAGACGTCGCCGCCGGCGCACGGTCCCATGATGACGGAGATCTGCGGGATCACGCCGGAAGCAATCACGTTGCGGCGGAACACGTAGGAATAGCCGGCGAGTGCGGCGACGCCTTCCTGGATGCGCGCGCCACCGGCGTCATAGAGCCCGATGATCGGCGCCCGCGCCTTCATCGCCATGTCCTGGATCTTGACGATCTTCTGCGCGTGGGTTTCCGACAGCGAACCGCCGAACACCGTGAAGTCTTTGGCAAAGACAAAAGTCTTGCGGCCGTTGACGGTGCCCCAGCCGGTGACGACGCCGTCCCCCGGCACCTTTGTCTTGTCCATGCCGAATTCGGTCGAGCGGTGTTCGACGAACATGTCGAACTCTTCAAAGCTGCCCTTGTCGAGCAGAAGCTCGATGCGCTCGCGCGCGGTCAGCTTGCCGCGGGAATGCTGCGCCTCGATCCGCTTCTCGCCGCCGCCGAGCCGTGCGCCGGCGCGCCGTTCCTCAAGGGTATCCAGGATATCTTTCATATCAGCATTTCCCGCCCGATTTGGTTGCGGTTCTAACACGGCATTTTGCCGGCGGGAAACGCCCTTGCCGGCCTCTCGCACGCCTGCCCGGCGCGCGGTATATCTGGACGACCACGGGGGATGAAGGCGATGACCGATACCACTGCCGAAGAGACCACCGGCGCCGTAACAGGGGGCGTGCGAACGCTGCTCCGGCTGGAAGGCCTGACGCTGTTTGCCGGGATGACGTTGTTGTACGGGTTCTGGGGCGGACCTTGGTGGGTCTATGCCGTCTTGTTCCTGGCTCCGGATATCAGCTTCCTGGGCTATCTGGCGGGCCCGAAGGCCGGCGCGATCGCCTACAACGCCGTGCATAGCTACATCGTGCCGATGGCGTTGATGACGGCCGGCTTCGGATTCGCCCCGCCACTGCTACTTACCGTCGCGATGATCTGGCTCGCGCATATCGGGTTCGACCGCGCGCTCGGCTACGGCCTGAAATATTCGGCGGGATTTGGCTTCACTCATCTCGGCCGCATCGGACGCGAGGCGAAAAGGCGTGCGTTTTGATGCTGGCACGTTCGAGCCGTGGTGGGGCGATCCCCCTCCTCGTCATGGCCGGGCTTGACCCGGCCATCCACGCCTTACTTTCGGCTACCACAAAGACGTGGATGCCCGGGTCAAGCCCGGGCATGACGAATGTTGGAGTCGGCGCGAACCTTCTCTCTCACTTCTCCCCAACCTTGAACGGCGGCTCCTTGCCGGGCGGCACGGTCTCTTCCGCCATCGCGAGCATCATCGCCACCATGACGTAGTTGCCGGCCACGCCGGTGAGGTCCACGATCTGCTGGTCGTTGAACACTTTCTTGGCCCGCGCATAGGTCTCGTCGGAGACCTTTTGTGTCGTCGTGAGTTCGGTGACGAAATCGTACACCACGGCCTCATCCTCGGCCATGTTCGACGGCCGCTTGTTGGCCTTCAACTCGGCAATGATATCGGCATTGAGGCCTGCTTTCGCCGCCAGCGGCGCGTGTGCGTACCATTCGACCTGCGAGCGCCATTGCCGGCCGATAATGAGAATCGCAAACTCGTTGAGCTTTGTTGGGACCGAAGTCTCCCAGCGCAGATAATGGAACAGATCAAACAGCCGCTGACCCAGCACGGGACTGCGCATCAGCGGATTGTAGGGTCCGCCAATCCCGACGCTTGAAATCTTCGTGATCTGCTCGCCGAGCGGCCTTTGCGCGTCGCTGAGCTGGTCCATTGTGAGTTGCGGAAAGCGCGGCTCCTTGCCGGTCGCGGGGCTCGCGAACATCGTGGCCGCGAACCAGCCGCTGGCCGCGGCGATCGCGAGCGACGACATAAAAATGGCAGTTTTCATGGTTTCCTCCGGGGCGTTTCTACAGCATGATCCGGAAAAGTGGACAGCGGTTTTCCGAAAAGATCATGCTCAAACAAAAATGAAGAGATCATGATCCGACTGGTCGGATCGTGATCTGATGATCCCGACAATGCTAATCCAGCCGCGTTGCCCGCGCCAGCGGGACCAAACGACATAAGCCGATCAGATCGCGCCGATATCGGCGAGGCAGGCTTGCGCCAAATTCATGCGGTCGGCGATATGGCGCGGCTCGCGAACATCCAGGTTGAGCGCGAACACCGTTCTTGCATTGCCTTTCTCGGCCCAGCCCACCAGCCAGCCGAGCGTCGGCTTGCCGACCTCGGCGCCGAGCAGCCCGGACTTGGCGCGGATGATGGAATCGCCGGATTTGGTGACGGGCAGGATATTGCGAACCAGGTCCTGGCTGCGCTTCGATACTGTGAGCGCGCCGCGCCGCAGCCGGTCGACGAAATCGACCTGCTGGATCGGATCGATCCGCAAATTGCCGGTGAGCCAGAACTGGTCGATGCCGCCGCCGATGTCGCGGTTGCCGTATTCGAGCAAGTCGAGATATTTCTGCATCCGCTCGGCACCGATGCGCCGCGCGATCTCCTGATAGACCGGTACTGCAGATGCAGCGATGGCCGAGCGCAGCGTGTGGTCCCGATTCCAGACTTCGATGCTTCTAGTGACGCCATCCCACTTGAAGATATCCTTATCCGGATCGCCGACGATTCCAGTCTCGAGCGCAATCATCGAATTCGGAATCTTGAAGGTCGAGGCCGGCAATTTTGCTTCGCCCGAACGATCGGTGTCGCTCGCGATCACGAGATAATCGTCGACCTTGTAGCCGACGAATGTCCCGGCGGTTCCCGCATCGGTGAACCGCTTGGCGAGACTCCCGCGAATCTCGCTGCGCGGCGGCGCGACATTGGCCGCGGCCCGCGATGGCAAAACGGCCGCGCCGGCAAGGGCCGAGAGAACATGGCGGCGGGTGATCATGACGGCATCCGAGACGACTGTGGCGGCGGCGACGATGCGGATGACATCGTGGTGAAAGGATGACGAGCGGGAAGTCGCGATCGGACGTCGGGCACCCCTTTTCGTCATGGCCGGGCTCGTCCCGGCCATCCACGTCTTTTTTGTTTAAACGTAGTAAGACGTGGATGCCCGGCACAAGGCCGGGCATGACGAGTCCCCCGGGTGGCGCATGCGCCGCGTCTCGAAGGATGAAGCCACCATCAGAGAAAAGCCGAGCTAGCGAATTCGGCCCGACAGCCGCAGCACGAAGATCAGCACTTCCGCGACCGCCTTGTAGAGTTCCGCCGGAATCTCGTCGCCGAGTTCGACATTGGAGAGCGCGCCCGCCAGCACTTCGTTCTCTTCGATCGGAATGTTGTTGGCCTTGGCGACCTCGATGATCTTGTCGCCGATGCTTCCCCTGCCCTTGGCGACGACACGAGGCGCGCCGATTCGGTCATAGTGCAGCGCGACCGCGAGCTGGCTCTTTTGCTTCACGCTCATAGCGCGCGATCCAGGAAATGTCCGGCGGGTGCGGAAGCCGGCTGCACCGGCGCGCCGTCGCGGACCACGATATCGCCTGGCAATAATTCGGCGCGGCTCAAGGCCTGGCTGAGCTGGGAGACGCCCGCGCGCAATTGCGATGCAGTCGCCGGCCGCTCCGCCCATATCCGCACCGATGTGCGCTCGCCGCTCAGCGACACCAGCGCATGGATCGGACCGGCGGGTTCGACATCGAGCGAGAACCGCGCCCGCCAGACCCGCTTGGCGGCATCCGCGTCGCGGCCGCCGCGATCCCGCGAAATCTCGAATTGCGCCATCGCAGTGCCTTGGGGCGTGATGAACGGGATTTCGAAATTCCATCGCGGCACCGAGGGATCGAGCCTTGCCGCTGACGTATCGGTTTGGCCGGGCAGTGAAGCGACCTGCAACAACGTCTGCCGCGCGATCGCGCCGTCGGTGTCGGCGAGCAGATGTTGCAGCGTCGCCTCCACCGGCGCGTGCGGCGCCAGCGTCGCGGGCGCCACCGGCTGCGCGGCGGGCAAAGCGCCATTGATCGGCGGCGGCGGCAGGTTGGTGCGGGTGAATTCGGCATCGTCGACCGCGGGCGTGCGCGCGCCCGTTGCCGCCGGAATCAGCGACAGGAACTGGCCGTTTTCGAACACAAGCTTTGACGGATTTCCCCCCGCAAGGGGGCTCGCCTGGATCGTTTCCTGCAACAGGTTGAGCGCAACACTGCTTGCGGCGGCCCGTGCCGCCGCCGGCGTCGAGGCTGACGGGAAAATCTGGTTCGCCGCGGCGAGGTCGATAATTTCCTGCGCAAGCACCGGTATCGCGCCTTGCGGAGAAGCCGTGGGCGCAGCCGTTTGCGGCGCGAGCGGTGGCACGACCGTGGGCGATACGCTCACCGGTGTTTCCGGTCCGGCAACAATGGTGACAGGCTGTAGGGATAGTTGCGGGGATAGTTGACCGGCCTGCGCCAGCACCACGGCTGCCGGTATCGTCGCTGCCGGTATCGTTCCTGCCTGGGCCAGCGTTGCCGCGGTTGTGCCTGGGAGCACTGCACTCTGCTGCGCCACCGCTTCTACCAGCGTCGCGCCCTGCAGAACCGCCGCTTGCGTCACGCCCGGCGCCGCAGCCGGCGTACCCGGCGCCACTGTCGTCGCGGCCGCCGTCGCGCCGGCGAGCGAAGTCGTCAGCACCTGGCGCAGCACGATCAGGGCCGCCTTGAGATCCGGCGGGGCGTTCGATGGCAAAGCCGATCCGGCCGCCAGCGATGCTTCCAGAAACAGCCCCGAGGTCTGGAAAGCCTGTTTGATATCGCTGCCGGTGAGGTTCTGATCGAGACTGGTCCGCTGCGCCAGCACCTGCGCCACCGCTTGCTGGACCTGCGGCGGCAAGCCGGCCAATCCAGTGGCGACGTCGAGATTGGCAAACAATGGCGCTAGCGACGTCTGCTGCGTCGCCGCACCCTGGGCCGCGAGCGACACGGCGAGTGTCTCCAGCACGGTGAGTTGACTGTTTGTGGGCAAGGTTCCCGGCGCGGCAAGTGCGGCGATGCCGGCCGCGTCGGGCGCCAAGGCGACGGCATCGAGTGTCGCGGCCGCGCTGGGGAGACCCTGGCTTTGACCGGCGCTGCCCTGCTGGCCGACGACTGCGAGCCCTATGCCATTGGCGGTCTGCGAAACCTGAAGCTGCAGCGTCTGACCGGCTTGCAGCGGAACCTGCGAAAGCACGTCGATCGCCTGTCCGCCGATCGCAATTCGCACCTGATCGCTGCCAAGGATTTGCAGCACGCGGGCGGTGATTACGCTGCCCGGCTGCAGGACGATATCGGCCGCCGTCGCGTCACGCGTGGCGACAGGCGGAATATTCGGTGTAATGAGGATCGACATCAGCTTCACCGGGTCAGGCCCGGCCGAAGCTATCGAGGTGTCGTAAACCCGTCGTTAACCGCAGAGCGCAATCAGCAAAAGCGGGAACCGGTTTTGCGTCCGATTGCGCTCAAATATTGAATTAGCGCATGATCTCTTCGCCAAACCGCTCACACTTTGGCGGATCATGCGCCCGCATTTAACGCCTTCAGGATGCTGGCGGCCGCCCTGAAGTCGACCAAACGCGCGGCGCGCCGCGCCGCCACCTCCTCGTCCACCCCCCATTTTTCGATATTCCAGTCCTCATCGACATGGGCGGCGGCCCAGACCTCGTCGGAATCGAGGACGCCGTGGAATAACGCCAAGGCCAGCAGGGCCGAACCGGTCAATGACGTCACCACATGCAGGGCCGCGACCTGCCACGCATCGGACGGCAGCGCCGCGCGCGCTGCGGCGATGGCAGAATCGGGCTGACGGACATGCACGATCCCCTCGGCAAGGATAAAATGCGCGCCGAGCGTATCGGCGGCCCAGAACACAATCGGGTCCCAATGCAGTGCCTCGCGCGCGACCAGCGCCTCGGGATGGCCGGCGCGGTAGAACAACAGATCCGACCCCAGATACTTCGCAATGTCGTCCGTGACGGCATCGATCTTGTCGGCCACGCCTTCGACGACGGTGTTGCCAAAGCGCGTCAGCGGCATGGTCAGGGGATCGATGATTTCGCCTTGCACATTCCATTCCGCCGCGATCGCCTCTGCGATCGAACGCGCGGGCGCGATCATCTGGCGGCCGGAGGGCGTTTTGATCGGCTTGCCGTCGAGCGTGATGGAAAAATCGCCATCGGCCTCGCTAACGCCGGCGCTGGAATAAAATCGCTTGCGCTGCGGCCCGCGCGTCGTGCGCCGGACCGCCTCCTGCGGATCAAGCGGGGATTTTCCCGCCACTTCATCGAATAGCTCACGCATTTATCGTTTTCGGCCTTCATACGTCCTGATATCTGTCCGCAGGGTACGACAAGGATGGACGCAAATAAAGCGAGCCGGCCAGCGATGACCAAGGCCCTAGCCACAATCCCGGCTCCGCTTGCCGGCATAATTCTGCTTGCCGGTTTGGGTATCGCGACGGTAGCAGCCGGATTCCGTTCGCCGGAATCGCTGGTACGCAACGTCTACGCTTACTATGGCGACCGGTCGTCGGAACTCTCGCGCGGACTGCCGCGGGATGATGCCACGGTGCGGCAGTTCTTCGATCCAAGCCTGCGCGAGGCCTGGCGCTCATCGAGCAAGCCGCCTTACGATTTTCTGGTGCAGAGCCCGACATGGAAACTCGGCGCGATCTCGATGTCGATCCTGCGCAAGCAATTCGATAAGACCTATGTCACGGTCGCCTTCGACAACCAGGGGCGCGCCGTCACCATGAACTTTATTCTGGTGAACGGCCCCGAAGGCTGGGCGATTTACGACGTCGAAAGCCCGCACGATTCACTGCGCGCGTTTCTCGCACAGTACAGGGATTGATTGCCCGTCGCACACACAACCGTCATCGCCCGGCATAGCCGTCCGAAGGACGGCGTCGCTTCCGCTTGCCTATGACCGGGCGAGCCAGTATTCCAGAGCCGGTGGTGATTGACCGAGAAGCCGCGGCGTAATGGTTTCCCGCCGGAGCCTGTCATCGGGCGCGCATTCGCGCGACCCGTTGGCGGGGGATGACGACTATTGATGCGGTGCGCGCGTGCCGCACAACCGTCAAAAACGTCCCGCTATCGATTGGCGCAGGTGCGCGAATAGGCCTCGCGTTCGCCGGGGCCAAGCCCGCCCGCGGCACCCTCGCTCAGGCACGTCGTGATCCGGTCGCTGAACGAGGGACCCGGCGCCGGCACATAGCTCTGGTGCGGCGGCGCATCCATCTGCGGCACCACCGGCACCTCGATTTTGGGCGACGGCGGAGGGGCCGGCAGTGGCGGATTGAATCGTGATCCGCCCGGCGGAATGATTTGCGTGGATGCGGGGTTCGCGGCGAATAGCGCTGCGGCGACCGCAAGGGTCATGATCGATAAACGCTTCATGAAGGCTATCTCGTGATGCCGCCGCGAAACCGCAAGTAAATTATTCTTCAGGCGCGTTCTCGATCGGATCGAACCGGTCGGCTTCGAGGCCGAGCAGGTTCCACGATTGCAACATGTGCGGCGGCAGCGGCGCGGTCACGTCGATCACGCCGCCGCGAGGATGCGGAATAACGATCCGCCGAGCCAGGAGATGAAGCCGTTTCTGCAAACCGCCCGGCAACTCCCAGTTTTCCTTATTGAAATATTTGGGATCGCCGACGATGGCGTGATCGATATGCGCCATATGCGCGCGCAGCTGATGGGTCCGGCCGGTGACCGGCTTCAACGACACCCATGCGAGCTTCTGCGCCGACGTCTCCACCACCGCATAATAGGTCACGGCGTGGCTCGCGCCCTCGTCGCCATGGGCGGCGATCCGCATGATGGTGTCCTCCTCGCCTTCTTCCTTGGCGAGAAAGGTCGAGATGCGGCCCTGCTTCGGCTTCGGCACGCCGGCCACCAGCGCCCAGTAGATCTTGCGCGCCGAGCGATGACGGAACGATCCAGTGAGCGCGGTTGCGGCAAAACGCGTCTTCGCGACCAACAGACAACCGGCCGTGTCCTTGTCGAGCCGATGCACCAGGCGAGGTTTTTGCCCCTTCACATCGCGCATCACTTCCAGCATCAAATCGACGTGCCGCGTGGTGCCGGAACCGCCCTGTACCGCGAGGCCTGCCGGCTTGTTCAGCACCATGACGTCGGCATCCTCAAACAGGATCATGTCCTTGAGCGCCGACAACGTCTTCGCCGCGGCTTCCGAGAGTTGACCAACGCCTTTGGGCACATCGAGCTTGAGCGGCGGAATACGGACGCTCTGCCCCTCCTCCAGCCGGTCCTTGCTGTCGGCACGCTTGCCGTTGACGCGCAGCTCGCCTTTGCGAACGATCCGCTGAATGTGGGAGAACGATAGTCCCGGAAAGCGCGCTTCCAGAAAGCGGTCGACGCGCATGTTGTTCTCGTCCGCCGTCACGAGCACGGTCTGAACTTTTGTGGGCAGCGGCGCCGGCTCAGTGACATCCTTGGCGGGCTCGGGCGGGAACGGTTTTGAGACGCGGGACGTGGAGGCCGAGAACCGCGTCGGCGGCTTGCCGCCGGGACGATGCCCGTGCGGCCGCTCGGCCTGCGAACCCCGATACGGCCGCGCACCCTTCGGACGATCGCCCGATGCGCGTTTCGCCAGAGGTCTTTTGGTGCGACGGCTCATGATTTCTTTCCACTTCTCAGCTTCGCCCAATAGTCCAGCCGCTTGCGGATCTCGCGCTCGAAGCCGCGGTCGGGCGGATCGTAAAAGGTTTGGCGTCCCAGCGCGTCCGGAAAATAGTCTTGGCCGGAGAAAGCTTCCGGCGCATCATGATCGTATTCGTAGCCTGAGCCGTAGCCTTCCGACTTCATCAAGTTGGTCGGCGAATTGAGAATGTGCTTGGGCGGCAGCAGCGAGCCGCCTTCCTTTGCGGCGCGCATCGCCGCGCCGAACGCCTTGTAGGCCGCGTTCGATTTCGGCGCCGTGGCGAGGTAGATGACGGCTTGCGCGATCGCGAGTTCGCCCTCGGGAGACCCAAGGAAATCGTAGGCATCCTTGGCGGCGTTACAGATCACCAGCGCCTGCGGATCGGCCAGGCCAATGTCCTCGACTGCCATGCGGACCACCCGCCGCGCCAGGAACAGCGGGTCTTCGCCGGCGTCCATCATGCGCGCGAGATAATACAACGCCGCATCCGGATCGGAGCCGCGCACCGATTTATGCAGCGCCGAGATCAGGTTGTAATGGCCGTCGGCCGATTTGTCGTAGATCGGCGCGCGGCGCTGCAGGATGTCCTGCAATTGCGCGGCATTGAATGTCTCGCCCGCGCGCACGGCACGCCAGACCTCTTCGGCAAGCGTCAGGGCGGCGCGGCCATCGCCATCGGCCATCCGCACCAGCACCGCGCGGGCCTCTTCGTCGAGCGGAAGCTTTTTGCCCTCGATCCTCTCGGCATGGACGAACAGCTTTTCGATCGCCGCGGCATCGAGCGAATGAAACACCAGAACGCGCGCCCGGGACAATAGCGCCGCGTTGAGTTCGAACGAGGGATTCTCGGTGGTCGCGCCGACCAGCACTACCGTGCCGTCTTCCATCACGGGCAGAAACGAATCCTGCTGCGCGCGATTGAACCGGTGCACCTCGTCGACGAACAGCAGTGTTCCCTTGCCCATCTCGCGCCGCGCACGGGCCGCGTCGAACGCCTTCTTCAAATCGGCGACGCCGGAAAACACCGCCGAGAGCTGCTCGAAATGCAACTCCGTCGCATCCGCCAGAAGCCGCGCCACCGTGGTCTTGCCGGTACCTGGCGGCCCCCAGAAGATCAGTGAGCCCAGCGTGCGCGTCGCCAGCATGCGCGTCAGCGCGCCATCCGCCCCCAGGATGTGATCCTGTCCGACGACCTCCGTCAGCGTTTTCGGACGTAATCGATCCGGCAGCGGATGCGGCGCGTCCTGCTCCATCCCCGCGGCAGCGAACAGGCTGGCACCCTCGCGTGGTTGTTTTGGACTCATCCGCCCAGCGTGACGTTGATCTGCTGGCCACCGCGCATCAGCGTGATCCGCCAGAGCCTGGAAGCGTCGCGCGTCGCTTTTTCGAGATCGCCGGTCTTGAGGATTTTCTGGTTGTTGACCGCCAGGATGATGTCGCCCTTCTGGAAGCCAACGTTGGCGGCCGTTCCGCCGTCGGCCAGGTCGGTGATGACGACGCCTTCAGTGTCCGCATCCAGATGCAGCTCGTCGGCGACCGCGGGCGAGATGTTCGCCACCTTCGCGCCCTGGAGCGGCGAGCGACCGCCCAGCACGATTTCGCTGCGGCCGCTATCGGGCGCGACTTCCAGCGGCACCGTCAGCTTCACCGGCTTGCCGCCGCGCTGGACGTCGACCTGCGCCGCTCCGCCGAGCGGACGTGTCGCGAAACGGTAATCGAAGGCATTGGGATCTTCGATCACCTGCCCGTCGATCGCGACGATCAGATCGGACAGTTTCAGCCCGGCCCGCGCCGCGGGACTCCCCGGAACGACATTGGCGACCAGCGCACCGCTCGGCAAACGTAGCCCCAAGGTCTCCGCGATCTCCGGCGTCACCGCCTGCAGGCGCGCGCCCAGCCACGGCCGTTTGACGGCCTTGCCACCGCTCTTCGCCGAAGCCACGACCACACGCACCATATTGGCCGGGATCGCAAAGCCGATTCCTTGCGAACCGCCGGAGCGGGAGAAAATCGCGGTATTGATGCCGGCGAGCTTGCCGGTCATGTCGACCAACGCGCCGCCAGAATTGCCCGGGTTGATCGCGGCATCGGTCTGGATAAAGAACTGGTAGTCGGTAATGCCGACCTGGGTTCGCGCTAGCGCCGAGATGATGCCATGGGTGACGGTCTGTCCGACACCGAAGGGATTGCCGATCGCCAACACCACGTCGCCAACCAGCAATTCATCGGAGTTGGCAAAGTCGAGCGTCGGGAATTTTTCGCGCCCGTCTTTCAGCTTCAGCACCGCAAGATCGGTGCGGCTGTCCTTGAGCACGATCTCGGCCTCGAATTCGCGCTTGTCGGAGAGCGAAACCTTGACCTGATCGGCGCCTTCGATGACGTGGTTATTGGTCACGACCAGACCGGAAGCATCAACCATCACCCCCGATCCAAGCGATCGCTGCATCTGTTCAGGCTGCTGGCCGGGTACGCCGAAGAAGCGGCGAAAGATCGGGTCATCGAGGAGCGGATTGCGGTTTTGCACCACCTTGGCGGCATAGACATTGACGACGGCGGGCTGCACGCGCTGCACGATCGGCGCGTAGGAGAGCCTGATTTCCGCCGCAGAGGCCGGCACGCGCCGGTCCTGGGACATTGCCGCGCCTGTCGCGAGCAGGGAAACGAGCAATGCCGTGAAAATTCGAATCGCGATCATGAAGGGATTCCCCGGGGATTGTGGGACGAATATAGGCTTCCCGGGTAGTGAATAGAAGTGATGGAGGGCCGTGCCCGGCCGGTTCTGGCCCGAATCCGCTTCGCCATCGGTCGCGTTCTCCCTCGCACCCAATTCCAACCATGCAGCAAGAGGTGGTAGAAGAAGGCCGTCTTGTGTTGCCGCTTCACTCAAGGAGAACCGCCAGATGAAGGCTATCGGGTACAAGAAATCCCTTCCCATCGACGCGGCGGACGCCCTGATCGATTTCGAGGCCGCCAAACCGGAACCGAAGGGCCGCGACATCCGCGTCGCCGTCAAGGCGATCTCGGCCAACCCGGTCGATTACAAGGTCCGCAAGCGTGCCGCTCCGCCCGAGGGCGAGACCAAGATTCTCGGCTTCGATGCCGCCGGGATCGTGGATGCGGTCGGGGCCGACGTGACGCTGTTCAAGCCCGGCGATGAGGTGTTCTACGCCGGCTCGATCCTGCGGCAGGGTACCAACTCGGAATTTCACCTGGTCGATGAGCGCATCGTCGGCCGCAAGCCGAAGACACTGTCGTTCGCGCAAGCCGCGGCGCTGCCGCTGACCTCGATCACAGCATGGGAACTGCTGTTCGATCGTCTCGGCGCGGTGCCCGGAAAAAGCGTCGATCCGCGCACGCTTCTCATCATCGGCGGAGCCGGCGGCGTCGGCTCGATCCTGATCCAACTGGCGCGCCGCCTCACGGGCCTGACCGTCGTTGCCACCGCGGCCCGGCCGGAATCGCACAAATGGTGCCTCGATCTTGGCGCCCATGCCGTGATCGACCATTCAAACCCGATGAAGGAACAGATCGAGAAGCTGAAAGTCCCCCCGGTAGCCCTGGTCGCAAGTCTCACCAACACCGACCAGCATTACAAGGCGCTGGCCGAGCTGATGGCGCCCCAGGGCAAATATGGCTTGATCGACGATCCCCCGGAATTCAACGTCGCGGCCTTCAAGGGCAAGGCGATCTCGATTCACTGGGAATCGATGTTCACCCGCTCATCGTTCCAAACGCCTGACATGATCGGCCAGCACCATCTGCTCAACGACGTCGCCGACCTCATCGACAAGGGCGTATTGCGCACCACGCTCGACCAGACGTTTGGCACTATCAACGCCGCCAACCTCAAGCGGGCCCACGCGCTGCTGGAGTCGGGAAAATCGCGCGGCAAGATCGTGCTTGAGGGGTGGTAGGCGCCGCGTCGGTACTGCGCTTCTCCCAAAAGGGGGCTGTCATCGTCCGGCTTGACCGGACGATCCAGTACGCTGCGGCCTTTCGATTTGTTCGCTATCGCCTCTGGAATACTGGATCACCCGCTGGAGCCTGTCATCGGGCTCGCCGAAGGCGAGACCCGGTGGCGGGTGATGACGACAGTGGCACACCATCACGCCACGGTCTGGATGATGCCGCCCTCGGCGCGAAGCGCCGCGCCATTGGTCGCCGAGGCCTCTTTTGAAGCGACGTAGACCACCATGTTGGCGATTTCCTCGACGCTCGCAAAGCGCTGCAACAGCGACGTCGGGCGAAACTGCTTTAGGAATTGCGACGCCGCCGCCTCGATCGACTGGCCGTTTTGCTTCGCGATATCCTTCACGAAGGCTTCGACGCCCTCCGACATCGTGGGCCCCGGCAGCACCGAATTGACGGTCACCGCGGTGCCGCGGGTCATCTCGGCAAGGCCGCGCGAGACCGCGAGCTGCGCGGTCTTGCTCATTCCATAGTGGATCATTTCGCGTGGGATATTCAGCGCGGATTCGGAGGAGATGAAAACGATGCGGCCCCAATTGCGTTTCAGCATGCCCGGCATGTAGGCGCGCGCCAGCCGCACGCCGGACATCACGTTGACTTCGAAGAGGCGACTCCAGTCCTCGTCAGAGATATCGAAGAAGCCTTTGGGTTCGAATATGCCGGCATTGTTGATGAGGATGTCCGCATCAGCCAGCGCCGCAACCAGCGTCTTGCATCCGGCGTTCGTCGAGACATCGGCGGCAACACCGCAAACCTTGCCTCCCTGCGCCGCCTTGGCAATCGCGATCACGGCGGCATCGACCTTGGCCTGGGTCCGGCCATTGACCACCACGTCAGCCCCTGCGGCCGCGAGGCCCGTGGCGATGGCGTGTCCGATGCCGGACGTCGACCCCGTCACCAGTGCCGTCTTTCCCTTGAGATCGATTTTCATGAGACATCTCCATCATTGATGGACCGAGATATCGGGAGCGACGCGCGCCAGCACAATCGCCGAAACTGCGGTGGGCACCAATAAAAAAGCGGCGCTGAAGCGCCGCTTTCTACTTTGCTGTCGTCCCTGCGAACGCCGGGACGACGGCGATTACGCCGCTTCGGCCGCGGCTTTTTCCTGCACCGGACCGGAATCCAGCCCCTTGGCGTCGACGTCGCGGTCGACGAATTCGATCACCGCCATCGGCGCATTGTCGCCATAGCGGAAGCCAGCCTTGATGATGCGGGTATAGCCGCCCTGGCGGTCCTTGTAGCGGGTGGCCAGAACATCGAACAGTTTCCGGGTCTGATCGATATCGCGCATCTCGGAGATCGCCTGGCGGCGCATGGCGAGACCACCCTTCTTGCCGAGCGTGACCAGCTTCTCCACGATCGGGCGCAATTCCTTGGCCTTCGGCAGCGTGGTGACGATCTGCTCGTGCTTGATCAGCGCCGCGCACATATTGGCAAACATCGCGCGCCGATGCTCGGCGGTGCG
>Ga0137403_10004443_pt1 | contig 16543 bp, 15 predicted proteins | sample CZOMad2_1_16fung_FD_122057 | JGI IMG/M metagenome (GOLD analysis project Ga0137403, IMG submission 122057) | Vadose zone soil fungal communities from Angelo Coast Range Reserve, California, USA - CZOMad2_1_16fungal (Hybrid Assembly) | ecosystem: Environmental > Terrestrial > Soil > Vadose zone...
TGTCGTAAATCATTTCTTTCCGCGTCAGGCCCGAGAGCGAGTAATCCTTTTGCAGAAAAATCGCTTCCTCGGGACAAACTTCCTGGCAAAAGCCGCAAAAGATGCAGCGCAGCATGTTGATCTCGAATTCCTTGGGCATTTTCTCCGCGTTCGGACGATCGGCGTTGCTCGGCACCGGACCGGGTGGCGTGATGCGTATGGCTTTCGGTGGACAAACGAATTCGCAGAGCTGGCACGACACGCACTTGGTGTCACCGTCTTGATCGCGCACGAGATACGGCGCGCCGCGATAGCCTTCGCCGACGACCCATTTCGTCTCGGGATAAAAACCGCCCGCCGTTTCCTTCGCCGCCGTGTTGCCGCGGAAGAGCGTGTTAACGAAATGCTTCGCCGTCACCTTGAAGCCGCCTGCAATCGCCGGCAGATAAAGGCGCTCCCAGAAATTCAATGCTCTGCGTTTAACAATCATGCCTTTTCCAAAACAACTCCGAACCAACCGCGGACCGCCACGACTTCGGCGCTGCCGCCGAAACGTCGCAACCAAAACCCATGCGAGATCACCGCGGCGGGTTCGGCTTCGAATCGATCGTCGTTGGTGTCGAGCATCCGGCCGAGCGCGGGCAACACTCCAAGCCCGCTGAAGTAACCGCCGGTGACCACCTGCCCCGGGACAATTTCGGCCTGGTGATCGCCTGGATTTCATTCACCAACCGTGCCGCCGATGATTTGCATGGCCAGATTAACTGGGTCAAAGGGCCGGATGCGGCCGCAAAATATTATCCCGAAGGCCTGGCCATCGCGGGAGATGCAGTCGGTTCGATCTTCGCTCCGCCGTCCATCCTGGCCCTTAATTTGCAAGTGGCGAAGCTCCAATCTGCCGGTACCGGTAATGGGCGTATCACATCCCTGACGGTGTCGTCCACCACCGGTACGTTCAAGGGCAGTTTGCTGCAACCCACCGGGGCCTCGGTAACCTTCCAGGGCGCATTATTGCAAAGGCCGAATGCCGGGTATGGATTTATTCTGGGAACCAACGACAGCATGCCGGTATTGTTATCGCCGTAAACGGCAGGTTTCAGCCCAAACCCGGGTTCTCTCCCGCCGCATGGGAGATCATGGGCCAAGTTCTCCGCGGACGTCCTCGGATTTCCAAGGAACCGAAGCGCCTCTCGAACATCCGAACCACGATGAGTTATTCGTTCGAACTTCGTCCCAACCTCTTCCCGGGGTTTCGTAGGCCAAACACCTACATAATAATTAGTAGGATTCCGGGTTTTGTACGGGATATTGTGAGGGCAATATCTCACTTCTATCATGAATAAGATTCGGTTCGTAAAATACGGTTTCGGTGTCGTTTTGGCTGGTGTATCCGCTTACGGCATAGCGAAAGGTGCTTCTAGTGCGTCACTTCAATGGAATTCAAATCCCGATCCTTTAGTAACGGGTTACAATGTTTATTATGGTGGGGCAACTCACGCCTACACGAACATGTTATCCGTAGGAAATACGACCAATGCCGAAGTCGGAGGCTTAATGGAGGGCAGAACTTACTTTTTCGCGGTAACGGCCTACGACAGTTTCGGCAACGAGAGCGATTATTCGGCTGAAACTGCCTATCTCGTTCCCGGTTTTCTGGTCTTAACGCCGGGAACGCATCCCGGGGACCCGATTCGCGTCCAGTTTCCGGTGGCACCCGCCCATTGGTACGAGCTCCAGGTATCGGGAGATTTACGGTCGTGGACTACGGTCTGGCAGACGCTGGGTGTATCGAATAACTGGGTTGAATTTGATGCTCCAGTAGCGACCACTGGTGCGCAATTTTACCGTTTGGTGCTCCACTAACCGCCGGTCTAGGGCCAGAATTCCCGTATAGAAAGCCGACGGATTCCATCTTTCGGCTCAGTATCTCTACGGATTCTGGCCGCATACTTGCTTGCTATTCAGCCGAAAGCACGATTTGATGAATTGGCTGTGAAACTCTCGACTCACCATTCTAAAAGACTGCGCATTTTGCTGGTGGATGACCATCCACTGGTGCGCCGGGCGCTGAGACAAGCGCTTGAGCGCGAAGATGATTTGGCAGTCTGTGGTGAGGCGGAAGATCGTGAGGAAGCGCTGGCGGTTTTAGCGGCTTCATCGCCGAACATGGCGATCGTGGATTTGTCGCTGAAAAACTCGGACGGTTTGGAGCTCATTAAGGACATTCGCCGAAAACATCCGGACGTACTGACCCTCGTATTGTCCATGCATAACGAATCCTTTCACGCCGTGCGCGCAATTCGTGCCGGGGCAAATGGATACATCTCCAAGCAAGAGGCGCCAACCGAGGTTATGCACGCTGTTCGCAAGGTTTTAGGTGGGGAAATCTATTGGCCCGAAAAGGCGGCCGCGGAGACCGTCAACCACATTGCGGGGAGAGGTTTTATCCAAAACGGCGAAATCGCAGGGCGCCTTTCGGAACGCGAACTGCAAGTTTTTGAATTGATCGGTGTCGGGTCAACTCCCGCCCAGATTGCCGCAATTATGGACGTCGAAGTCAGTACTGTGGACACTTACCGAAGCCGCATTAAGGAAAAGCTCAACTTGAAGGGCGCGACTGAGCTGCGGCATGAAGCCATCCGGTGGAACGTGGCGAAGAACACCCGCTAAGTTGGTTCAATTTCAATGGTACAGAAATGCGCGATAGGTGTGCCCGTGTTTGTCCCGGGTCTTGTAATGGTTTTCCAGTACACGGCTTGTAGTGTCAAATGGCTACACCAAAATAGGTAATAGCCACAAGTTTCCCAAAGGGTGAATTCATGGTTGAATCATCCACGCCCAAAAGTTCGGTTGGCGTCAGGATTTGGTTGGACTGGTATTATGTCAGTTTTTGAACGCACAATCAGTGATTTGGCAAAGGACGGAAGCCGTGTCTCCACGGAATCGTCCGCCCTTGAAAGCGCCTCGATTGAGGGGAGCGCTTTCGCCTGGTATTGCGCGCGAACCAAGCCCAAGCACGAACATATTGTGGCAGCGGGCCTGAAGAGAAACCTCGGTTTGGAAGTGTTTCATCCCCGCTTAAGGATTGAACGGCCCACCCGGCGCGGTGTGGTGCGGGTAATTTGTGTCAACCCGAAACACAAGCAGCGCCAGGGATAAGGTTTTCTTGAGGAGAATGGGATGGCACGTATCGCAGGTGTAGATCTTCCGCCGCAGAAGCGTCTCTGGGTCGGGCTGACCTCAATCTATGGCATTGGCCAGGAGCGCGCAAAAAAGCTTGCCGCCAAGGCGAATGTCGATCACACGAAGAAGATTCGTGACCTGACGGAAGATGAAATCAATCACCTTCGCCAGGAAATCGAAAAAGAAGGCCGCGTGGAAGGCGATCTCCGCAAGGAGATTCAGATGAATATCCGCCGGCTGATCGAAATCCAGGCCTATCGCGGGATCCGGCACCGCCGGAACCTGCCGGTGCGCGGCCAGCGGACGCATACCAATGCGCGTACCCGCAAGGGTCCGCGGCGCGGCGCGGTCGCAGCGAAGAAGAAAGTCCTGGGCAAGAAGGGCTAATAGCTTTACTTGCGGGGCGTTCGCCGAGGCGGGCACCTCAGCTTGGCAAGGTTTCAGAATCGGCATCAGAAGAAATGGAGTGAATCGTGCCAAAAGAGCAGCAAAAGAATGCAGCGCCGGACGCGGCCGTAACACCGGGAAAACCGGCAGCGGCAGCGAAGCGCAAAAAAGAATTCAAGAAGAAGCGCGAGCGCCGCGTCATTCCGCACGGCGTGGTGTACGTCGCCGCGTCGTTCAACAACACGCAGATTTCCATCACGGACACGGATGGCCGGGTCGTGTGCTGGTCCTCCGCGGGCGCGATTGGTTTCAAGGGCTCGCGCAAGGGCACGCCGTACGCCGCGCAGCAAGCCTCGCTGGCTGCCGCAGGCGTGGCGCGCGACCAGTATGGGATGAAGAGCGTGGAAGTCCGCGTGAAAGGTCCCGGCTCCGGGCGCGAATCCGCCGTGCGCGCGCTGGCCGCTGCTGGGCTGCATATCGTGGTGATCCGCGACGTCACGCCGATTCCGCACAACGGCTGCCGTCCGCCGAAGCGCCGCCGCGTGTAGGACAGACATTCTTGTCTGTCCTCTTCGGAGCGACGGACAAATTCGGACAGGCAGGAATGCCTGTCCCACAGAGTTCCGAGAGTTTTGGGAAGGGAGAATAGAAGTTGGCAAGACACCGAGATGCAGTCTGCCGCCTGTGCCGCCGGGAAGGGCAGAAGCTGTTTTTGAAAGGCTTGCGTTGCTTTACGGAGAAGTGCGCGATTGAGAAGCGCAACTTCGTGCCGGGGCAGCACGGGCAGTCGCGGCGCCCGAAGGTCGCCGGATACGGTCTGCAATTGCGCGAGAAGCAGAAGGTCAAGCGCACGTACGGCCTGCTGGAGCGGCAATTCCGCAATTATTTTGAGAAGGCCGCGCGCGCCAAGGGCCCGACCGGCGAAAACTTGATCATCATGCTCGAGCGCCGGCTGGATAACGTGGTGTGGCGCGCGGGTCTGGCGTCTTCGCGCTCGCAGGCGAGGCAGCTCGTGTTGCACGGCCATGTTCGGGTGAACGGGAAGAAAGTCAACATTCCGTCTTATCTCGTCAGCGTGGGCGAGGAAGTGGCCATCAAGGAAAAAATGCACCAGAACGCCATGGTGCTCGAGGCCCGCAACGTCGCGCAGAGCCAGAACGCTGTACCCTGGCTCGAACAGGAACGCGAACAGTTCAAGGCCAAGGTCGTGGCGATGCCGAAGCGCGATGACGTGCAGACGCCGCCGATCAACGAGCAGCTCATCGTCGAACTGTACTCGAAGTAAGTTTCACAAAGGCGCGGCCAGCGCCAGCGAGCCCGGCGAACCGGGATGAGATTTTGGTCTTGGCCCGTATTTTCGGGCCAGAAGGAAGGAACACGATGTGGAAGGGTTTTCAGAAGCCGAAGCGTCTTGCATCCGAGCTGGAATCGCTCACCGAGAAGTACGGGCGGTTTTCCGCGCAGCCTTTTGAGCGTGGCTGGGGCACGACGGTAGGAAACGCGCTGCGTCGCGCGCTGCTCAGTTCGATTGAAGGCGCGGCCATCACCGCCGTGAAGATCGAGGGAGTACTCCACGAATTCTCCTCGATCCCTGGCGTGGTCGAGGATGCCACGGACATTATCCTCAACTTGAAGCAGGTGCCTATCAAGCTCAACACCGACCTGCCGAAGACGATTTACGTCAACATCGAGCAGGCTGGTCCGGTCACCTCGGCGCAAATCGAGGAAGACGCGGACTTCGCGGTGCTCGACAAGAGCGTGTATATCGCCACGGTCAGCGAAGGCGGCAAGCTGCAAATCGAGATGCGCGCCAAAAACGGCCGCGGCTACGTGGCCGCCGACCGCAACTACGACGAGGACCTGCCGATCGGCTACATCCCGGTCGACAGCGTGCACTCGCCGGTGCGCAAGGTTAACTACGCCGTCGAAGCTGCACGCCTCGGCCAGATGACCGACTACGAAAAACTGATGATCGAGGTGTGGACCAACGGCGCGATCACGCCGCAGGATTCCATCGGCCTCGCTGCCAAGCTGGTGAAGGACCACATGAGCATCTTCATCAACTTCGAAGAGCCGGTGGAGACCATCGAAGCGCCGCAGGATACTTCCCACGATCCGCGCCTCGAGCATTTGGACCGTTCCGTCGAAGAGCTCGAGCTTTCCGTGCGCTCCTACAACTGCCTGAAGAACGCCAACATCCAGACCATCCGCGAACTCGTCCAAAAGAGCGAAAACGAAATGCTGAAGACCAAGAACTTCGGCCGTAAATCACTCAACGAAATCAAAGATATACTGGTGAAGATGGGCCTCGCGCTGGGAATGAAGTTCGACGAGCACGGCCGCATCATCTGGCCGCCGCTGCCAAGCCAGACGGCCGCGCCGGCGTCCGAAGAAAACATCGGATTGTAAGGCCACAAGGGACAATATAAGCGATGCGACATCTCAACTCAGGTTCAAAGCTCGGTAAGCAGCCGGATCATCGCCGCGCGGTGCTGCGCAGCCTGGTCACCAATCTGCTCGAACACGGCCGAATCACCACGACGCTGACGCGCGCCAAAGCCGCACGCCCGGTGGCGGAGAAGATGATCACCCTCGGAAAGCGCGACACGCTGCAATCGCGCCGCCAGGCGGCTTCCTATATCATGCTGCCTGCGGTGACACAGAAGCTGTTCCGCGAAATCGCGCCGAAGTTCGCCGATCGCGCCGGCGGCTACACCCGCATCATCCATGCCGGCAACCGCATCGGTGACAACGCCAAAGTTGCCATCCTCGAGCTCATCGGTTACGAGTTTAAACTCAAGGAAAAGAAAGAAAAGCCAAAGAAGGAAGAAGTGGCCGAAGTAAAGAGCTAAGCACCGTTTCCGCACAAACTTTAGCAGCCCGTTCCGGCAAACCGGGACGGGCTGTTTTGTTTTTCACGGTTCTTTGGCGAATTGATCGCCCCTGATTGGTGCGTCAAGCCGGTGGAGCTTCGCCTGTCGCCATTTGCGCACGGCCCGCGGAACGCCGCCTGCGGAACCACACCCACAGCGCAACAAGAGCGGCGAATGCGCCGGTCGAATCGAGCAGGGAATCGTAAGGCGAGGCCGTTCGGCTGGCGACGAACGCCTGGTGAATTTCATCCAGGGCCGAGTATCCAGCGGCACAGAAGAGTGCCGCGAGGCCCCACGTCCAGCGCCACCCTTTGCGGTTCCCACGCACGCCGCGATAAAGCAACAGGCAAAAAATAAAATATTCCGTGAAGTGTGCGCACCTGCGGATGAGATGGTGAATGAGTTCGAATTGGTTAGCGGTCAGGGAAGGAACCAGCCAGAGCAGGATGGGTCTCAGGACCGAGCCGGTGTGTTCCGAGGAAAACGTGTCTGTGGACATCGAGAAGATGAAGCACGCCCATGCCACGCCCGGCCACCAGGCGCGCACCCAGGCGGGCACTCGCGGCGGCCGCAAGCGCGCTTGAATCTCTGGCAATTGGGGGGCGGGGCGCGGATTGCGCCAAGGCTGGAGTCCTGCCACTAAGAATCGGCTCCTTCTCTCTCTTTCTTCACACTAACGAAAGCGGTTCTATTCGATGCGCGCTTATTCGATGTGCGTCTATTTCATCAGCCATCATTCCATCCGATAGTTTGGCGCTTCCTTCGTGATAATGACGTCGTGCACGTGGCTCTCGCGCAATCCCGCCGCGGTGATTCGAACGAATCTGCTCTTCTCCGTGAATTCCTTCAACGTGGCTGCTCCCACGTAACCCATGCCGCTCTTCAGTCCGCCGACGAGTTGGTCGGTCAGCGCGCCCAACTGGCCCTTGTAGGGCACGCGTCCTTCGACGCCCTCAGGCACGGACTTGCCTCGTTCGTCGCTGTCCTGGACCAGCGCGTAGCGGTCTGAGCCCGATTCCATCGCGCCTGTCGAACCCATCCCGCGATAGGACTTGAACGTCCGACCCTGATAGAGAATGGTTTCTCCTGGAGATTCTTCCGTGCCGGCAAAAAGGCTGCCGATCATCACGCACGATGCCCCAGCCGCGAGCGCTTTCGAAATGTCGCCCGAATACTTGATGCCGCCGTCGGCAATGATGGCCACGTCCGTGCCCTTCGCGGCTCTCGACGCCTCCATGATCGCGGTCAGTTGCGGCACGCCCGCGCCGGTAACCACGCGCGTTGTGCAGATCGATCCTGGTCCGATGCCGACCTTCAGCCCGTCGATGCCCAGCGAAATCAATTCCTTCGCGCCTTCGTAAGTAGCCACGTTGCCGGCCACAAGCTGCATCTCGGGCAACCGTTGCCGAATCGCCTTGATCGCTTCCATCACACGTTCGGAGTGGCCGTGCGCCGTATCGATGGCCAGCACGTCGGCTTTCGCTTTCGACATCTCCACGGCTCGCTCCAGAAAATCGCCCGTGGCTCCCACCGCGGCGCCCACGCGCAATCGGCCGTGCTCGTCCTTCGCCGCACGCGGGTACTCCAACTTCTTCTGAATGTCCTTAACGGTAATGAGCCCCTTCAGGTTGAAGTCTTGATCCACGACCAGCAGCTTCTCGATGCGGTGCTTTTGCAGGATGCGTTCCGCTTCTTCCAGCGTCGTGCCCACCGGAACGGTCACAAGATTGTCTTTCGTCATCACTGAGCCGACCAGTTGCGCGTGATTCTTTTCGAACCGCAGGTCGCGGTTGGTCAAAATTCCCGTCAGTCGCGAGCCTCGCGTCACCGGCAGCCCGGAAATCTTGTACTTATTCATGATTTCCAGCGCCTGCCGCAGCGTGATGTCCGGCGAAATCGTCACCGGATCCACGATCATTCCACTTTCCGAGCGCTTCACCCGGTCAACTTCCTCGCCTTGGCGGTCGATAGGCATGTTGCGGTGCACCATTCCGATGCCGCCCTGTCGCGCGATAGCGATGGCCAGCCGCGACTCCGTCACCGTATCCATGGCCGCCGAGGCCAGCGGGATGTTTATCGGCAGTTTGCGCGCGAACTTCGTCGTCGTGTCCACCTCGGTTGGCAGCACGGCCGACCGCCCCGGCAAGAGCAGAACGTCGTCAAAAGTAAGACCTTCGAGAATTCCGCTGTCCATCATTCCAGCCTCACGCAAAATTGGGCGCGCAAAATCCGGCGCCATAAAGCAGCGCAGCCCAGCGGGTGCCCGCTGGGCTGTCAGATAGTTTCATCAGATTGAAAAAATGCATCACCGTGAATCTTCAATTCTAAGCGGCAACCCGATTCCGGTCAAGTTGAGCTCCCAATAGTCTGCTATCCTCATTCGTTACCCACTCTTGAGATGCTGACCTCAGTTCCGCCATTCGAGCCGCACCCGTTCCTGAAAAACGGCCACGTCATGACCATCGTCTCGGCTTTTGTGCCACGGCGGTTCGACATCCCGCCCGCCGAAGCCCGGCTCTTCCAGGTGGACGTCGAATCGCGACTGCTCGGGCATTGTCACTGGCAACCCGGCAAGCCCAAAGATGCGCCGGTCATCGTCATCGTTCACGGCCTAGAAGGTTCGAGCGATTCGAACTATGTCCACGGGATCGCGGAAAAGGCTTTTCATCGTGGCTTCCACGTCGTGCGCATGAACCAGCGGAATTGCGGCGGCACCGAAGCCTTGACGTCCACCTTGTATAACTCCGGGATGAGCGGAGACTACCGCAGCGTCTTCGAAGAACTGTCAAATGTTGACGGTTTCGAGCAGATCTTCTTTGCCGGCTACTCGATGGGTGGAAACCTGGTGAGCAAGATGGCCGGAGAGTTTGGCGCCGCTGTGCCGAAGGCATTGCGCGGTGTCTGCATAGTCTGCCCCGCCCTGGACCTTGGTGCTTGCGCCGACGCGCTCGAGCGCGTGGCCAACTATCCCTACCAGCGCCGTTTCGTAAAGGGCCTCATGTCCCGCTACGCGAGAAAGCATAAGCTGTTTCCGGAGCGCTACCCCATTGCCGGACTGGGACCCATCCGAACCGTCCGTCAATTCGACGACGTCATCACCGCCCCGCAATTCGGCTATCGTGACGCGCAAGACTATTACGACAACGTCGGCGCGAAACGTGTCGCCGCCCAAATCCGCGTGCCCATGCTCATGATCACTGCGCAGGATGACCCCTTTGTCCCCTACGCTTCGTTCCCGGCAGCCAAAATCAGCGAGAATCCCGTCATCCAGTTTGTCGCGCCCCAGCACGGCGGCCATTGCGCTTTCATATCGAAACACTCCGGAAGGGAGCGTTTCTGGGCCGAGCAGCGCATCGTGGATTTCTGCGCCGCCCATACCGGCTAGCCTTCACTCTCTGCAACTCGAATAGGGGAATTCGTAGGGGCCTCCTTTCAGGCGGACCACTTTTCGGTGCGCTATCCCAGCGGTTTTTCCAGCGAAACCGCGAACCTCGAAGTCAAAAGCCGCGCCGGCCCCTCCGCCGCAATAACCATATCGTCTTCGCATCGCAGCCCGAACTCACCCGGAATGTAGATCCCCGGCTCATTCGAAAATGTCATCCCCGGCTCAAGCACCGTCTTGCTTCCGCGCACAAGATAAGGATGCTCGTGGCCGTCCAGCCCAATCCCGTGTCCCAGCCTATGAGTGAAAAACTTGTAGTCCGGTCCATACCCCGCGTCGCTGATCACCTTGCGCGCGGCGTCATCCACTGTTCCCGATAGTCGTCCGGCGCGCGCCGCATCGAGTGCTGCATCTTGCGCTTTGCGGACAATTTCGTAAACGCGCGCCGCTTTTTCCGGCGCTTTGCCGAAAACTCCGGTCCGCGTCACATCTGATTGATAGTTTTCCACTGCGCAGCCGCCGTCGATCAGCACCACATCGCCTTCCTTCAACTTTTGCGGCTTGATCGTGCCGTGCGGCAGCGCCGCGGACGCGCCCAGCAGAGCCAGCGCTCCGCCATGCAGACCCATTTTCGAAAAGCCCGCCTCCACCAGCTTGCCGATGTCTTCCTGAGACATTCCCTCCTTCAACGACGCAAACACGGCGCGAAAAACATCAAACGTCGCCTCGCAAGCTAGCCGCATCAACTCAAGTTCATGATCCGATTTCCGCCCGCGGCACGCGATAGTCACTGGATCGGCGGACGCGCATTCGAGCCCCGGCGCTGCCGCATGCAAATGATCAAAGAATGTAAACGCCGCCGTTTCCTCCACTCCGACGCGTCCCGTTCGAATCCCCCGGTCCGCCAATGCTGCCGCCGCGATTTTCGTTGGACTTTCATCCTCCTGCCACGCCCGCACTTCCGCCGCAAAATTCAGTTTCTCCCGCATGCGTCCCTCTTCGAATGCAGGTACAACCACGATGGGCTCGCCCGTTCGCGGCAACACCAGGGCAAGCAGCCGCTCGCTGACTCCCCAGCGGATGCCAGTGAAGTAGTAGAGCGCCGTTCCTGGAGCAACGAAGAGTGCATCGTATTTTGGCTCCAGCTCTGTCATTAGCTTTTGCGCATGCAGAAGCCGCCTGTGAAACTCATCGGCCGTGATGGGATGAACTCGCCCTCCCAGCGGCTTCAGCCCCGAAAACGCCTGCGGCAGACCTCCAGACCCATCTGAGTCCGCTGCGCCTACCGCTGGCGTCAGCGCTAGTGCAGAGGCAGCCGCGGCGCCCATCAAGAGTTGGCGTCGCGAAGTGCGGTAAATCTGTTCCTGACTTTGTTTGTGCATGGGGAAGAGGTTTATCTGTCGCGAGGCGGACTGTCAAGACAGATCGAATCTGTAGGGGCGGGGCTTGCCCCGCCCGGATAGGCCATGAGAATTGCCGCGATTATCTCAACGGTGGCGTTTGAGAATTTGAATCAGCGAGCGGCTGGTCCGCATTCGAATGCTAGCGCGATCTCTTTCCTGGCACGTAGGTGATTTCCAGCGGCTGCTGTAGCGTAAAGTCCAGTCGCGTTTCCGGCGGGATCTTCACCTGCTGCCCTTTCGTGAAGACCTGCACTCCCGTGCCAGCTCCGCCGCCCACTGCTGCGCCGATTGCCGCTCCCTTTCCGCCTCCGGCTACTGCGCCAATCAGCGCCCCGAGAGCTGCTCCGCCGCCAATTCTCTCAGCAGACTGCTTGCCCCGGGACGCTCCAGACTGCTTCACGTCGCTGCTCACTACGGTGTAGGTGTTGCCCTGGAAAACGACGCTTGCCAGTTCCAGGCTAAGTTCACTGCGGCCCGTCACGTGGCCTGCGGACTTCGCATTCACAAGCTTGATGTAAGCATCCGCCCCACTTGGCACGACCACTCGATTGTCCACCACGATCGGGGCGTCCAGCGATGCCTTGAACAACTGTCCAGCCTGGTTCGTTTTCGAATCGATGCTGTCGATCGTTCGCACCGTCACAATCGTATTCGCAGGCACCGTCACGGTCACCGGCTGAGGCGGTGGAGGCGGCGCTGGTGCTGCCGCCGGAGCTGCACCAGCCGTCATTGGCTCGGCCACTGGACTTGCTGGCGAAGTACCCGCCGCTCGTCTGGATTTGTCCGCGTTATGAGAGTTTTTCGCCCTTGCTGGGCGCTTCGGTGCCGCGGCCTCAGGTGTCGGCATAGCTGGTTGCGGCACGGTTATCTGCGCCGTGGCGACGCTCATCTGATCATTCACCCGGCTCACACCCTTGGTTTCCGACGCAATCTTGTAAGCCGCGAGCCTGGCCGCGTCGTCCGGCACTTGTCCGGTCAGCGTCACCTCTCCGCGGTTGCTGACCACGTCCACGGTCGCCGCTTTCAGCGCCGGTTCGGAAAACATTTTTGCTTTGATGTCCGTGGTGATCGCTTCATCGCTCGGCTTGCCGAGCCGCGAGCACGAGACGCTCATTGTAAGCGCCAGCACCAAAGCCAGAACCCCTATCTTATTTTTGCGCATTTCTTCCTCCGCGTTTGCAGCTTCTGAATGCTCGGGAGGACTGGGGGCAACCCGAAATGGTTTCCCTGCCGCACCGGTGTGCAAAAAACAACCTTCATTATGTACAGATGCGGCAGTTGGGCAAACCGCTGCCTCTACGCTGAATTCTGCTGGAACCGGCTCCAGAATGCAATTCAGCCGTTCCCATCGCTTCCAAGAAGCGGCTTCGCAAAAAAAAACGGGAGGTGCTCATCGAGCACCTCCCGGAATTGACGACTTGAACTGAAGTCTAGAATACGAACTTCAATCCCAGCGTCATAGATCGGAAGCCGCCGCTGAAGAGGGTTCTCGCACTCAGGAAGTTGCTGTCTCCCGGAATCACATAGCCGGGTGTTGTGGTGGCCGTAGTAATACCCGCAGTGTTGAAAACGTTTCCATTGCTGAGCGCATAGTTGGGGTGGTTTAGGATGTTGAAAATGTCTGCCTTGGCCAGCAAGTACTTGCTTTCGCTGAAGTGGAATTTCTTGCCAACCGAAACGTTGAGGATGCCAAATCCCGGGCCCGTAAAACTATTGCGGCCCAAGTTGGCTCTCGCGCCGGGTCCGGTGATGACGTACCTGGCCTTGGGGTCTACCGGGGTGTAGCCGATCGCCGGGAAGAACGTATTGCCCTTCGGGTCACTCGGATCGAAGCACCCGCCGCCTGCGGCAACTCCGGTTGGCGTGTTGAACGCTCCCGGTCCCCCGTTGGAGAACCCTGTCGCACCTCCAGGAAGCTCACAAACCGCAAAGACATCCGAGCCGGTCATGCCTGTCCCAAAGGGATTGAGGGACGCACGGTCGCCGGCGGAATCGCCGTTGCCGTTCGAGTCGACACCTCCAGACTGTATGGTCACGGGCTGCCCGGTCTGCGCTAGGTAGATGGAGCCAATCTGGAACCCGTTGATAAGCGTCTTGACGAAGCGATTGTCAGACTTGACGTCCGGTACCTGATAGGTGAGAGAAAGGGCGAACTTGTGGCGCACGTCCAGGTCCGAGTTCCCGCGGTCTTCGTTAATGCGGTTGGTGTCTTGAGCCCGCCGTGGGTTCAGCAGGCTGGTGAAGAACTCATTGGTCGAATTGTCGATTGTATGGGCATAGGTATAATTCGCATTGAAGGTTAGCCCGTGACGCGCACGTTGCGTAAAGTTGACCGAGCCCGCATGGTAGATGCTGCTGCCGAACGGTGGATCAGAGGTTACGTTGCCGCTGAATCCAAACGGAGCATAAATATTGGAGTCAAAGTTGTTGAATGGCGTGTCGGTTGGTGTGCTCGCGGTCCACGTCGTCGGGGCCGTCTTCGGATCAAAGAAAGTCGGCAGCGGGGCGATTCCAGCGTCGAACGCGCTGATGTGATTTCGGCGAAACTGCACCGGTAACTCCAGTCCGCGCGTCCCCAGGTACCGCACTTCGACCGTAGTGTTTCTGGCAACTTCGTGTTGCACGCCCAAAGACCAAGTCAGGATCTTCGGCATGACCGTGTCGTCGATGAAGCTGCTAGTCAGTGCTCGCGCTCCGGCTTGGGTCGTCGGAGGCAGGAAGGCTTGGGGCAAACCACCCCCAGCAAGAAAACCGGCGTTATTCGGAGTGGTGCACCAGGATGGCTTAGGGGTAAGTGTGCACGCGGAAGTCGGGTTCAGCTCGGTTTGAAGCTGGGGGGGCAGCGTGATGGAAGCAAAGTTCTGGAATTTAACGTCATAGGCGACGCCAAAGCCACCACGAATCGATGTCTTGCCTCTTCCGGTCGGATCATAGGCGAAACCGACGCGCGGAGCGATATTGTTCTTATCGGTTTTGGGATTGCCAAAAGTGATTACACCCGGAACGTTGGAAATTGCGTTCAGGGTCTGCGTGCTCGATCCCACTGGATTTGTCCAGTATTCATATCGGACGCCCAAGTTTAGCGTCAAACGTGGCGTGAATTTGAAATCGTCCTGGACAAACACATAAAAGGCGCTCTGCGTACCCAGAAAGCTCCCAGTTCCAGCGCCGCGCAGTGTTCTTCCTGGATTGTCCGGCTTCACGTCGTTGATGAAGGCGTTTGCCGTCTTGTACTGATTGTCACTATTGCTCCGCGGCAGGAAGAACTGCGGATAGATGAAGTGCGTGTAGCCGCCACCGTACTTAAAGGTATGCTTGCCGTGAGACCAGGAGAACGTATCTCCGATCTGGTAGGTGTTCTGTTTTTGAAAGGTATTGTCGCCCGGCCCGATGGTGACGCCCCCGAGCAGATCGTTGATGGTGATGTCCTGCGGGCACGTTGCGCAAGGATTGACGGTCGCCAGCGAGAAGAACGAATACTGCAGGCGCAGGTCGTTCACCAGCGTGCTGTTAATCGTCCAAACGTCGTTCAAGGCAATCTTGCGGTTGTGGATGGGCTCAGCCTGGTTGAAGAGGGCCTGAGTGGAATTCACCGGCAGGATGAAGTTCTCCTGGTTGAACAGGAACCGCGCTCCAAATTGGTGGCGGCCCATCGTATAGTCGGCGTTCGCTTGTACATCATGCTCACGCTGGAAAACCGGGCTGAAAATCGTGATGTTGCCGATCGGAACCGCTATTCCATTTACAAGAGGGTACTTGGTTGTATCCGCTAGGGCGACTGGCGCTATGGGGAAGTTTTTCAACAGATTGGTGACCGCGGAGTCGGCTGCTTGCGCCTGGAGGATCGTCATACCGGCAGTTGTGGGCGTTGTGAAAGCAGTCGCCGCGCCTTGACCATGGAGGGTCGTATACTCGTAAGCGCCAAATACGAACAATTTGTTTTTGATGATCGGTCCGCCGATTGTGCCGCCAAAACGGTTGTTGTCGAATGCCGGCTGGCCCTGAAGCGTTCCGTTTAGGATGGCACCTTTTGTCAGGTTATCCAGCGAGTTGTAGTTGCGGTTCTGGTTGTACCATTCGCCGGACCCATGCCAATTGTTGGTGCCGGTCTTGGTTACAAAGCTGTATTGTCCGCCCGCGGAGTGTCCGTACTCCGCGCTGAACTGATTCGTCGTGAGATTGAATTCCGCGACCGCGTCGGGAATGACCGTCGAGTTGTTCCCCGTCACTCCCAGGTTGTTGTCATCGACGCCGTCCACTGTGAAGTTGTTGTCGCGTGGACGCGTTCCTCCAACAGAACCGCCAATTCCCGTTACACCGCCCGGCTGTGCCACAACATTGGGCGCCAGCACAGCCAGGTTGAGCGGACTGCCGTTCAGCGTTCCTGCCCCGTTCGGCAGGTCCATGGCACGCGAGTCATACGTGTTGTTCAGATCGGCAGACGTCGTCTGAATTGCAACGCTGCCGCCAGAAACTGCTACGACTTCCGTTGCCACGCCCAAGTCCATGCGTGCGTCCGCAACGTTATCCTGGTTGGCAATGACGCTGACTTCCGTCTTCAGGAAATTCTTAAATCCCTTGGCTTCCACTTCTACTTTGTAAGTACCGGGAATCAGGCTCGGAAACGAATACGTTCCCGCTGAAGTTGTCGTAACCTTCACCGACACACCGGTTTCCTGATTCGTCGCCGTTACTTGCGCACCGGCGGTGGTGAGGATGGCCGCGCCTTCCAACATGTCCTCGATGAGATTGCGATAGGGCTGTTCGGCGCTGCGCAGCGCATACACCTGCTCGCCTCGAGGCCCTTGAACGCTTCAAGGTCGAAAACCTCCAAGCTCCCCGTCCTTCGCCCCACGGCCTCGCAAGACTGACCTCGCCATCGACACCGTTCCAGCTCGAGGTGATCTCCATTGCGGCTCGTTCGTCTGCCGTCCGGCTCCGCCGCGGCGCGCAGGCGGCGTTCTCCTCTGGGAGGCATTCCGTGAGCCTGGCCGCATCCACGCGGGTCGTTGATGAGCCGCCCTGGCGCGGGCGCGGAGAGCGACCGGCACGAAGCGATGCTGTGACGAAACGGACCGACGGCGATGGCGCCGACGACTTTGTCGTGCGCGTCGTCCGCACTTCAGGGCTGAGCTACCGGCGCAAATGGCCCACGCAGGTGCCGCCGTTGACGTTGCTATTCGTCCCGTCCGGGCAGAGGGTGTTGGACCACACCACATTCTTGACCCTGGCCTCGGCGAGCCTGGCGCCGGTGAGGTTCGCGCTCGTGAGATTGGCGTCCCTCAGGTTGGCCCCGGCGAGGTTGGCATTGGTGAGGTTGGCATTGGTGAGGTTGG
>Ga0137403_10004444_pt1 | contig 16541 bp, 10 predicted proteins | sample CZOMad2_1_16fung_FD_122057 | JGI IMG/M metagenome (GOLD analysis project Ga0137403, IMG submission 122057) | Vadose zone soil fungal communities from Angelo Coast Range Reserve, California, USA - CZOMad2_1_16fungal (Hybrid Assembly) | ecosystem: Environmental > Terrestrial > Soil > Vadose zone...
GTAAATCTCGTTCAGTTGCGCGCTTGATTAAAGCGCCGCGACGGGATTCAGGTGGCCTATGAGGGGATGGCAGCGCATGCTTATTCGGTCGAATCGTCCCCGGTGAGATGGAACGCAATCTTTGCGTCGTCCGGGGAAAGGATTGGGTGATAGGTTTTGCCGTAATTGGCAACAATCTTTTTCACGTAATTCTCGGTCTCGTGATATGGCGGAACTCCCTTGTACTTATCAACTGCACCTTCGCCGGCATTGTAACCAGCCAGGGCGAGCGATACATCGCCGTTGAATCTTTTCAACAGCCACGCGAGATATTTTGTTCCTGCCTCAACGTTGCAAGCCTGGTCTTGAAGATCGTTACAGTCGAATCGCTTCGCCGTCGCCGGCATCAACTGCATGAGGCCTTTGGCGCCCACCGGCGAAGTCGCTTTTGGATCATATTTCGATTCCTGCTGAATGACGGCGTGAATGAATCGCGGATCGACTCCTTCGCGCTCGCCGGCCCGAAAGATGATCAGATCGAGATCGCAATCGCCTGACTGTGGAATGTCCAGGGGGATAAAGTCGTCCTGCCGTTTGGCTTCAACTGCAGGCGCGAAAACAGGACTTAAATAGAAGCCAGTTAAGTTGGTGACAAAGAAAAGAAAGAAGACAGCCAGGGGTGCAAACTTCACAGTTCGCAGATGAGGAAATGGGGGAAACTTCATTCGGTGTTCTCCATGTGAGCGATGGCCCAGAGGTCATCAGTAATAACGCTTAGCTGCGCATGGCCAAACCGATTTACAAAGAACTTGTAAAGCACTTGCAATCGAGGAGCCGATAGTCAGATGGACTGGGGTGGCGATCAGTTGCTCTTTTTGGGCCGAAATGGGGGGCGTCAATGTGATGTACGAAAGCGTTTCGGTCAACCGTGAAGCGTGATGAAACACTGCGCGTGAATGCGCTGCCCAGGATAAAACGGGCTTCCGAGAGCGACGTATAAGAGGTCGTTGCGAATTTTCTTGCTAACGCCCTCGCTCTTTTAGTAGGATGCGCGCGCTTCGCACACATTTCCCCCGGCAAACTATCCAAAAACCGGCGTATCTGCGTGTTTGCAAGAGATTCTGCGCTTCAACTAATCGATAGGAGAACAAAACGAATGACACTCGTTAATGAAACCGGAGTTCAGGTTCAATACTGGATCACCTGCGCGGCCGGAGATGCAGATTGTGGGAACATCGACGTGGACGGCCTTGCCGATCTCCCTGCCTACGACAACCAGCAAAATGTAGTTGTTTCTTTTCTTCCTGCTGATGGGACGGCCAACTTTTCGGTCAATTGGCCATCGACCACAACTGGCGAGCAGGCTGAAATGGCATTGAAGGCGGAATAGTATCCGTCAGGTTGCGCATCGATTTTCTAAATCCAGAAGGAGTGAGATCATGAACTTGTATAACAACACCCCGGGCGAGGTTTTCTTTGGCATCGAATCTTCCAACTCGGGCGACTGCGGCACAATAACTCCAGACAATACTGCTGATTGGCCGTCGTACGATAATTCAGAGAATGTGACGGTCAGCTTCGCTGCGTATCCGTTTAGCGAACCGCCCACGATTACGCCCTTTTCGATCACCATCCCCGAGTCAGGCACCGGGATGGCAGTCACGATTGGAATCTATCAAGAGTAGGTCGTGAATCAATCCTGAACGAGTTCATCGAACACGTGTTTCCATTGCGCGGCGATTGAACTCCAGTTGAAAGCCGGTCGCGTTGCATTTCGATAGGCGGCTTCCGCGAGGGAGCGCCGGTAATCAGAATCTTCATAGAGATGCTGCAACGCGGCCGCTACTCCTTCAGCGGATACCAGGTGGGCGTCGGTAAGATTTCCCGGATAAGTTAGTTTGGTTACCGGCTCAACGAACTCAGCCGCTCCCTTCCACAAATCAGCAAGCGACGTATGACGCGGCACGATTTGCGCGGCGCGCGTCGCCGCGTGTTCGAAGCTGACCATTCCCCATCCCTCGCCTGTGGTAGTTGTGATTCCCACGTCGCAAGCGTTGTAAAGCAGATTCAATTGCTCGTCTGAAAACTGCGGCCGCCGGTTATCGGCCTGGGTCATCATCAGGCGATCATAAATCCCATAACGCCTGGCCAAAATCAGAACATTCCAACCGCTGTCTTCCGTCGCCATGTGCAGATACAACTTCACAGTCGCGGGTTTGTTACGAGCGAACTGCGCAAAACCCTGCATCGTGAGGTCGATTCTTTTGCGCGGCATGTTTCGATTCGCGTTGAGCACGATGAACGCTTCGAGGTGCTCGGCATCGTCAAATTTCAGCGCGCGCCGTGCTTCGAGCCGCCGCGCGGGAATGTCGCCATCGTCATCGCCGAGTGGATAGAAGCGATCAGTATCCACGCCGTGCGGTATTACCTGCAGTTCTGGAAATTGGAAACCTGCGTTCTCTGTGCGGACGCTCTCGATCGACCTGGCGATCTCACTCCGCCCGTATTCAGTGAACAGAATGTAGCGCGACACGCCATGAAGTCGCTGCATAATCTCAGGAGCGATGGGGCCGGATTCAACCGGCGAATAAATAACGATCTTCGGTTGGGACGAAGCCTTGCGCAATTCTGCCAGGTAAGGAATCTGGAAAGGGATGTCGTAAAGAAGAAAGACGATTGCGGGTTTGATCTCTTCGATCAGCGGCACGACTTGATCGTATCCATAGACGCTCTTCAGTTTGGCTGCCGGATATAACTTCCAGGGGTAGTCGTGAGGCCGTCCATCGAATCGCGTAGCCAGTTGGTGTAGCTCAAAATCATTATGTAGCGGCTGGAAGATGCTGCGAATCACGCGCGCAAAACCAGTAGGGGCGACGGCGTCACCAATGATCAGGAGGCGCGGCATTTTCAAACCCCAATCCGGCGCACGAGATCGGCGAAGCGCTGATCCGGCCGGAGATTGTCCAGACGCGGATCGCTGTTGATCCAGATCATCAGGAAGTAACGATCTTCCAGGGCCTTTTCAAGATAGCGAAAGGCTTGATCGTTGTCGCCTGTGCCGGCATAAGCCACCGCGATCCAATAAGGCGAGAAATAACGCTGTTTGGAAAACACCAGCAATTTACCAATTATGCCTTCCGCCTCGCGGCGCTTACCCATCGTGGCATACACGTGCGCCAACGTTGCGAGTGCGCTAGGGTCGTCAGGGAAAATCTTCAGCCACTCCTGGCAATCTGCAACCGACTCTGCATACATTTTCTTCTGCTCATAGGCCCGCGCGCGCACATGGTAAGAGACAAAAAACTGCGGATCTAATTCAAGGGCCTTTTTGATTTGCTCTATTGATTCGTCGTACCGGCGAGACTGGTAAAATGCTTCCCCCAACTCCATGTTCGCGAACGCCGAAAGCGGGTCCAGTTCTTGCCCATGTCTGGCCTCCGCGATTTCTTCGGGATATCGTTTCAGTGCTTTGTAATAGCAGCTAAAGTTGGTGTGGACCTGGGAAGCGTTCGGGTTGAGTCCGATAGCTTGTTTGAATTCTCTTTCGGCAGCCGGAAAATCCCAATCAGAGTAGAGCTTGACCGATCCTAAAACTTCATGAGCCTCGGCCAGAGTGCTATCCAATTGTGCGGCCTTTTCGGCGTTAAATTTGGCTTTGGCATAGCCTTCCCGGGGCGGGACAAACACATGTGCCTGGGCGATATAAAGGTCGGCTAGTCCCGCATAAGCCAGGGCGTAGTTAGGATCGAGGTCGATCGCATGATTAAAGTATTGGATGCCTTTCTGCAATGATTCAGGCGTGAATTTATGAATCTCGAATTGGCCTTTCAGGTAGCTCTGATAAGCTTCGACACTATCCGTTGAATGTTTTGTGATGCGCTTCTGCACCTCACTGTTCAGTTTCAAACGCAGAGTCTCTGAGATCTCGTTGGCGATCTCGTTTTGCACCGCGAAGATGTCTGCGAGTTTCTTGTTATAGCGGCCTCCCCACAATTCTGATCCATCAGACACGCGCACCAGGTCGGCTTGAATCGTCAAGGTATCGCCCTGTTGTGAGACTCTGCCGGTCAACAACGCATCAACGCCGAGTTCGCTGCCAACGCTTTGCAGATCGGCCTCCCGTCCCTTGTACCGGAATACGGTGGTGCGGGCCAGTACCTTTGTCTGAGGCAATGCGGAGAGACTGTTAATAATGCTTTCAGTAACGCCGTCGGAAAAATATTCAGTGTTTGGATCGTCGTTCGCATTAACAAATGGGAGTACCGCAATTGAATTGATAGTGCCGGGCGCTGTATGCCAGCGAGAGTAATTCCAGATAAGAAACCCGCTGAGCGCAAGCACTACCAGCACGATCAGAATCGCGATTCGGGAGCGCACGGAGAGACGCGAAGAAGTGGCGACTTCGGCAGTTGAGCGTTTTTCGTCAATGCTCGTGTCCGCTGCTGGAGTCGCGGGTTTGAATTCCTGCTGGGTCGCGATTGAGTCCGAATCTGCGACACTCGTACTTGACCGGCGCATCTCGGATTTAAAATCAAGATCGCGCCGCAAGGTTTTTAAATCTATCATCAGGTCGCGCGCGGTTTGATAACGACTGTCGGGATCTTTCGTCAGGGCCTTGCGCGCGATGCGTTGCAGCTCCGCGGGAATGTCTGGCGCGAAGGTCGCCAGCGGCGGCGGTTCATTCTCCAGAATTGAAACGACCGTGTGGCTCTTGGTCTCGCCACGAAACGGCGGCCGGCCCGCCAGCATTTCATAAAGCACGACACCCAAACTCCAGATGTCGGTGCGCGCATCGAGGTCCTGACCGCGCGCCTGCTCAGGCGACATGTATTGTGGGGTTCCCAGAACCTTGCCGGGATCTGTCAAGACCAGCGCGCGCGTGTCGGCCTCGTGATCGACCATCTCGCGGGCGTGATCCTCAAGCAGCTTTGCCAATCCAAAATCGAGCACCTTCACGATGCCGTCCGTGCGCACCATGATGTTTTCGGGTTTGATGTCGCGATGCACGATGCCCGCGCCGTGCGCCGCGGTCAGGGCGAATGCCGTCTGCTGGGCCACGTCGAGCGCGTCGTCGACCTTCATGCGGCCGCGTCTCAGCGTCGCGCGCAGGGTTTCACCATCGATGTATTCAGCGGCGATAAAATGCGCGCCGGCCTCAGACCCAATTTCATGAATCGTCAGTAGATTGGGATGATTCAGCGCCGAAGCGGCGCGCGCTTCATGATGAAAACGGCGCAGCCTTTCCGTATCGTTGGTGAACTCGGTCGGCAGAGTCTTGATCGAGACTTTGCGGCCGAGCTTGGTATCTTCAGCTAGATAAACTTCACCCATGCCGCCGACCCCAAGCAACGAGATGATCGAGTAACGCTCCGGCAAATCGCTGCGATGCAAATCAGGTGTGGGTTTACTTTCAGACAGGGACGTTTGCGTTAGGGCTGACGTTTCTTCCGTCCCGAGGAAACGGCGAATCTCTTTCACGAAAGTTCCCCAGGAAGGCGCGCCCTCAAGTAGTAAATGGTTGCGGCCCTCGAGTGGAACAAAGCGCGCGCCGGGAATCATCGCCGCGATCTTGCGACCTTCTTCAAAGGGAACGCCGGCTTCATCGCGACAATGCAGGACGAGCGTCGGCACCTTCACCTGGGCCAGCAGATCGACCACATCGATCTTACCCATCTCAGTTAACAGTTTGACCGCATTCTCAGGAGACGTGGAGATCCGCTGCAGGTCATTGAACGACTGAGCTTGTTCGGGCGTGGCGTCGGGCGCGTAGAGCGAGGTCCATAGTTGCCGGAACGCCGGATTGTCTTTGCCCCAACCCAAACGAACCAGCGTCAGTTGCGCTTGCCTCTGTTCGATCTCGTCGGCCGAATCTCGCGTGATCCACCCGCGCGCATAAGCGCCGTAAAGAATCAGATGCGAGACTTTTTCCGGATGCCGGACGGCGTAGGCGATCGCCACGGCGCCGCCCTGGGAAATGCCGAGCAGCGGAAAGCGATCGACTTTCGCGGCGTTGACGACGGACTCCAGATCTTCAACCCACGCATTGAAAGAAAGATCGGCGACGTTCCAATCAGAGAGGCCGTTGCCGCGTTCGTCATAGCGAATGAAAGTTTGATCGCGCGAGAACTCTCGCAGCAGATGACGCCAGATCGGGCTTTGCCAGTCCCACTCGAGATGACTCAACCAGTTCGCGGCTTTTACGAGCGGTGGCCCCTGGCCCACCATGGCATAGGCAATCTGCACGCCGTCGTGAGTAGTGCAAAAGTGGATTTGCTGTTCCATTCGCGGGATCGCCCTCGGACAAGCGCCACAATGTACAACTTAAGCCGCAAGATCGGAAAGATTTTACTTGACTCCACAAGCTAACAACATAATATTTGGCGACATCGACGAGACTGCTCGCCTCATGACTACCAAGACGAGCTCTTTTTACGCCCCATCAGGGAGAGTTAATCAGTGTCCAAGCCCGCGCCAAACAGCGCAATTGAAGTTTTCTATTCTTACGCGCACGAGGATGAACCGTTGCGCGACGAGTTGGAGAAACAACTCAGCATCCTCAAGCGACAGAATCTTATTCGCACCTGGCATGATCGCCAAATCACTGCCGGCGCTGAATGGGGCCAGGACATCAGCGATCATCTGAATACGGCTGACCTCATCCTGCTCCTTATTAGCGCCAACTTTATCGCTTCAGACTATTGCTGGGACATTGAATTGCAGCGCGCCATACAACGTCACGACGCCGGTGAAGCGTGCGTGATTCCGATCATTCTGCGCGCGGTCGAATGGCGCACCGCTCTCTTTAGCAAGCTCAAAGCGCTGCCGACCGATGGACGCGCGGTCACCAGTTGGCCTATTCGCGACGAGGCCTTTGCAGATATCGCCAAAGGCATTAGCGGCGTCATTGAAAAAATACACGCTGGTAATGGCTTCACGTCGAATGAAATGGACGACACTCCAGATGAGGAACTCTCCATTCCGCGTCTGCTGCCGTACCTGTGCAATCGCAGTCAACAGGAACGGGAACTCAGTGACGCCCTGCAACGGCATCAGCGAGAAAACCCGCGGCGCCCATTTGTCTGCATAATTCCCGGAGATGACGGTGAGTGTCACCAGGAGTTTCTCGATCGCATGGAACTCACCGCCATACCGCGCATGCTCAATCTCGAGTCCAAACATCTCTCAATGGAAGAGCATCAACTACCATGGGCGGCCAATCGCGTGAATGAGCAGGCCTGCATTCAGGCGTTCACGCACAGCGTCGCCCGCACGCTGGTGGGGGACGGCAATGCTTCAATGGATGAAGTGATGAAATCTCTGGCGGCTAACGAAAAACCGCTAGTGTTCGTTTCGCATTTGTTGACCGAAGACTTCGTCGAATCAGATACAAAACTCTTAACGGCCTTTCTCAAATTTTGGGAGACATGGCCCGCCCTGCCACCTGGTCGAACTTTGATCAGTTGCGTGTGTCTGAAATATCAGCGATTCGATTCTATGAGTTGGCTGACAAAATGGCGCATGAACCGCCTGGACGACCGGCTCCGCGCCCAAGTCAACAGCCTGGATTTTTCGGCGCTGCCAAATGTTGATGGCGTGGTGCTCTCTGAGTTGAAGGCTATCCGCCGGACCGATGCTGAAGACTGGACAAGGATTCAGGCCGTACGAGCGTTTTGTCAGATCCAGGAAAGGGAAATTCGCGCCCTGTACCAACAACCTGAAGATTTGATACCGATGGAGAAGCTGGCTGAACAGTTACGCGATCTCGTGAAGAAATGTAGACGCCAAAGAGGTGATGAATGAGTTTTTACACTGGAGACCCAAACAGAAAACAAGACGGCCGCTCGGTTGAGCTGCCCGTTCCCGATCGCAAGAAGCAAACGAATCCCGCAGGTTACCGTGCAGACCGTGGCTTGATCGATGCCGTCAACGTGGCGCTGTTGCTGGGCCAGCCACTGCTTGTGACCGGAGAGCCGGGTACCGGCAAGACCCAACTGGCGGCGGCAGTGGCTTGGGAACTTGGCTTTGATCCGCCATTAATGTTCGAAACCAAATCCACGAACACGGCCCGCGATCTCTTTTACACTTACGATACTTTGGGCCGCTTCCATGCCGCGCAAACCCATGAGGGCAGTCAACGAAGCCTCGACTACATAACTTATAACGCGCTGGGCGTAGCGATCATGCGCTCGAACGAAGAAGCGGACGTGAAGCAATGGCTGCCCGACAGCTTCGCCCACGGCGGCCGCCGGCGTTCGGTAGTCCTGGTTGATGAAGTCGACAAGGCGCCTCGCGACTTTCCCAACGACCTGCTTAACGAAGTCGAGGAGATGTACTTCAAGATTGTCGAACTCGGTAACGTAAAGATTTCGGCCACCGAAGACATGCGGCCGATTCTGATCATTACCAGCAATTCCGAGAAGCACTTGCCCGATGCATTCCTAAGACGATGCATCTACTACAACATTCCTTTTCCCGATAAGGAACGATTAATGGAGGTCGTGCTCGCACGCATCGGCGGCTGGGACGGCGAAACTCTGTTGTCCGACGCGCTCGATTTCTTCGCCACGCTTCGACAGCCAGGCAGCGGTCTGCACAAGCCGCCGGCGACGGCAGAGTTGCTGGCGTGGTTGCTGGCGCTTCGCGGAAATGAAATGAAATTGGAGCGGCCACTCAAAGACAATCCGGAAGTCGCCGGGGCCACCCTCAGCACGCTGGTCAAAAATGTCGACGATCAAACTAAAGCCCGAACAATTCTCGCTGACTGGTTGAAATGAACGAGAGCACGGCGGCCAATTTGGATTTATCTCACCTCGTCAACCTGATTGATGAGTTGCGCGCCGCCGGCTATGACATCAGCACCCAACAATACATAGGGGCGCAGAACCTTCTGATCGCGCTCGCCGCCAGGGGCGAATTGCCGCGTGACCTTCGCAGTCTGCGCACGTGGCTGGCGCCGGTCATTTGCTCGTCACCGCGCGAGCAGGAAAATTTTTATCGATACTTTGATCGCTGGGTCACGCGACATCCCGAACTGACAACCCGTGCTCCCGTTCCTCAAGAGAATGATCAGGGGAACGTTGAGATCGCTAAGACTGAACATCGTTGGAAAGCTGTTGCGGCGAACTCATCCTGGCTTCCGCTGCTGTTGTTCGGCGTGATTGCGGTTGGCGTAACCCTGCTCTTCTGGCTCCGGCCGCATCTTCAGCAACTAAACGGTGCGGTTCTCGACAATGATTCGAATCAGAGACTGGCCGGCGTGACAATCTCGTTCGGCGGCCAAGACCAGACGACCGATAACGGCGGCGGCTTTTCGGTCGCATACCGCCCGCAGGAGCTACCCAGGGATTTGATCGTCCAAAGCGCAGGATATGAGACCAACACCGTCAAAGTCACGACTGATACGAAGTCGCCGCTCGAGGTTCGCCTGCAACAACCGATTCCAACGCCAACGGAATCGCCGGGACCAACCCCGATCGCGAGTCCGACCGCCACGCCCATTCCTCTGCTAGACGCGGCCACAGTTCTCACGCCTCCAGGTTCGCGACGCGGCAAGTGGATCGGTCTGGCGTCCGGCGCATTTCCTTTATTCATATTCGCCGGCTGGTGGCTTTGGCAGAGCAAATTCAACCGTGGCTTGCTGCGCCGGCTGCAACGCGCTGGCGAGCCTCAGCTTGAACAACTAATCGTCAAAGGGACGAGCGCCCAGTTGTTTCAACAACCCAGTATTCGCCGCACGATTCAGGAGCTGCGCCGCCATCGTCAACGCGGAGCCAACGAACTGGACGCGACGCGGACAGTCTTTTCAACCATTGATAACGGCGGATTATTCACTCCTGCCTATGGACTGCGACAGACGCTGCCGGAATATCTGGTGCTGATTGATCGCGCCAGTCTCGCCGATCACCAGGCAAAACTCGACGACGAATTTGTGCGCCGATTAATCCAGGACAACGTATTTGTCGATGCCTATCATTTTCAGGGTGATCCGCGTTTTTGCCGTCCCGCGCTAAGGACCTCGGCGTATATTTCGCTCCAGGAGATGGCCGCGCATCATCCCGATCACCACTTGATAATTTTCAGCGAGGCCAGCACATTCATCAATCCCATTAGCGGCGCGCCGGAACGCTGGATTGAAAACTTCGCGCCCTGGGCCAAACGAATTCTGATCACGCCCGAGCCTCCGCCACACTGGGGAACAGCCGAACGCACCCTTGCAGAGTTGGGCTTTACTGTTTTGCCCACGGGTGGTGACGGATTCGCAGCAATCTCTGACGTAGTCGCCAACAACGTTCCCAGAATAGATTTCGATCAACCGACTCGCCCGTTTCCTTCAATGCTGCGAGACAACGCGAAGCGTTGGCTCGAAAACCACGAGCCGCAGGCAGCAAAGACTGAGCGGCTCTGCGATCAACTAAAGATTTTTCTCGGCCTGAAGGGATATCAGTGGCTGGCGGCCTGCGCTATCTACCCGCTGCTTTATTGGGAGATGACTTTATTCCTGGGCCGCGGGTTGTTTCCTGATCGGCCTGAACTGGAACAGCGTCTGATGTCGCTGGTTCGCCTGCCCTGGTTTCGGTACGGTGCGCTGCCCGATTGGCTGCGGCTACGTTTGATCTCATCGCTTTCACCCGCGGCTGAAACGTCGGTACGCCGGACAATCGCAGAACTGTTTCTCACCATGATGCAGCAGCCCGTCGAAGGGATGCGCCTGGAGATTGCCACTGAGACTCAGCCGAGCATGCTCAAGAGATTGAAGCAACGTCTCTCGGCCGTGAAGTTCAAGCTGAGGTTCCGGCAGTACCTCAGAAATCAACCACCGGAAAGTCCGTTGCGCGATTACGTGTTTCTCAGTTTCATGGCCAAGCGCACACCGCGCAAATTGTCGGTCAGCCTTCCCGACACGATTCGCCGGCTGGTTTTTCCGCAGGGACAAAGGACGCTTGGCTTCCGCCCGGCGATGGCCTTATTGCTCGCGATCATTTTCTCGCTCTCGGCCTTTTTCATCAATCGTCGCGTCGGAGCGAAAAAGACGACGCCACCGACAACTCATTTCTATAACGACATGACTGGCGCTGAGCGAGATCAATTCATACTTCAGCAAGTCGAAAATATTCGCCGGAGCCTGGGCGTGCAGCGAGATGTCAGCAAGCGATTGAAATCCATCGAACTCAACGTGACTGAATACAATGCCCGCGTAGGAAATAATTCCACTTCACAGGATACGGAGGATCTCGCCTTCGTCTTCGCCAGGGGGCTTGCGGTTGCTCCGGTTATCAATAAAGCATTTCGCAATCACGGCGTGTCGCCTCTGATCGGTCTGTATCTAGCTTTGGTTAATGGTGGGTACCGTGGCAATTTAACTGATATATCTCGGGGAATTGGACAGTTCAACGTCGCAGTCTATTTGTACACCTACGCTTCCCCGAGGGCGCTACAATATGAAGTGCCTGATGAGATCGATCTCGCCGCAATAGCAGTAGCAAAGACCCTGGAAAAAGGAAATCCGTTCGAGACCGACGAAGGGAGCGATGATTTTTTTGCGGCCGCCATCATCGGCGAGAACCCGCGCACGTTTCGTCTCGATATGAATGCGATGTCGACTTACAAGACGATCACAGTTGAGTATGCGGAAATTGCGGATCTGGTTAGCCGGCTCAGTGGAGCAGATCGTCGCGCGGCCTCTGCTCGCTTGGTGGAATTGTATGCCGACAATAAGGCCGCGGTAATTCAGGCGCTGGTAGACGCTATTCAACCGGACTCTGCGAACAGTTATCACTCAAATCTTTACGTCGCCGTCACCCTGGGCTCGGTCAAACCGAATTGGGAAGGAACGGCTGAACAGATCGGAAAGGTGATGACGCTGCAAAAGAGCCGCGACTACCAGGACAAAACTTTCCAGCCATGGGTTGAAATTGCAATTAATAATTTCGCCGGGAAGAGAATCATCGATTGTGATTGCACGAATGTGAGCGCGGGCTTGCGGACTGGCGAGTATCAGAAACAATGTGCGACCAGGGAAGAGCAACTGTGGCAGGAGATCAAAGACACCGGTCACTTGACCGGTCGCTGCGATAGTGTCGCAAGTGGACCGAAAGCCATGCCCAACCCATCGCCAGGTGCTTCGCCTAACCCCGTGCAGAGTCCATCTCCGACGCCTGACGCAATCCGGGTAATACTCAACGCTTCCCCGACTACCGTTGCACCAAACCAGCATGTGACTTTCGTGGTTGTTTATATGTCGCCTCCACCTTCGCATGATCTCCAACTCAATTTCGGTGACGGAAATGCTTATGGTCTCAGTTTTGTCCAAGGGCAGACGGTAGTGAACATCTATTCATACTCCGCGCCGGGAACTTATCAAGTTTCCGTTAGAACCGTTGGAGACCGACCAGGCAGGCTGATTGCGAGTCCAGTAACAATCGTTGTAACGCCGCCTGACCCGGGTGGCGTCATTCCCAATCTCATCGGCATGCATTTATCGCAAGTGCAAACCATTTACGAGTCACCATCGGAGCAGTTCGCACTCGGCAATGTAAGCGATAAAGATGATAGCGTTCACCAGACCGGGACCGTCATCTCTCAATCTCCGGTGGCGGGAACGCGCGCGGCGAATGGAACGAAGATCGACATTGTGGTTGCCCGATCGCCTCGCGGCGCGGATGATTCTTTTACTCCGGGTAACGAGAGTAGGGATGCGAGTAGGGATGCCTTGGTGAAAGTGCCAACTGTGCTTCACATGGAGGTGAGTGACGCAGAAAAAACGCTTGAGTTAAAGGGTTTGAAGAGCCAGCTTGACTATCCAATAGGGTCGGACGCTCAAGAAACCTACTTGATCGCAAGTCAATCGCCGGTTGCCGCGACGCTAGTTAAGCCAGGCACTCTAATCAAATTAACGGCCTGCCCCAATGGTAAGTGCAAATAATCAAGGTTGGTTCGGAGAACAAACTAACTCTGGTGATTTTCCACCGCAGTCCAATCCATCAAGCGCAACTCCTCGCAGTTGCTTCCAAAAAACTTCGTCCACCGCTTAAGGCCTCGCGTCTAAGTGAGTGGCAAGGGGTTCGCCGCGAAAGAAATGTTGAGGTCAATGCTCGACTTATGACCTGACGTTTTTCTCCTCCTGCCTCTTCGGAGGCGGACCTTGAATGTGTATTTGCAAACAAGGCTCGAAACTAAATTTCAGGAGGAATCGAAAATGAAGAGAAACATTTTTCAGATTGCATTATTGGCGGTGTCTTTGCTGACGCTGCTCGGAACGGCGTCGGCACAGGGACGCGACAAATGGGAGCGGCGCGAGCTGCGCGCGGATCGTCACGAGGTGCGTGCAGACACGAAAGACATTCGCTCCGATCGTCGCGACATTAACAAGGACGTAGTCGAGCGACGCGGCGACGTCCGCGAGTTGCGTTCGGATAGACGCGACGGCGCATCGCAAGCCGAACTGCGGGCCGATCGTCAGGAAGTCAGGGCCGATACCGGCGATATTCGCAGCGACCGTCGCGACGTTAACAAGGACTTGAGAGATCGACGCGGCGATGTGCGTGACTTTCGTCAGGATCGACGTGACGCGCGTCGAAACTAGGGTCGTACTCCCTCTCCCTTTGGGAGAGGGCTGGGGGTGAGGGTTTAGCTGGACAAACGATTTCTGTTTTGTCTCTTCAAGCGAAAACCAAAAATGGGTTTGTGAGCGCCGATAGACCCTCACCCAACCTCTCTCAGAGGGAGAGGAGTAAAAAGATCAGCGTGACTAAAGTTTCAACCCGGAGGGGCTGAATCCGGAAATTCTGCTTGGTCATGCTGCTGGGACGGGCGTTGAGGCACGCTCGTCCCTTTTTTATTTGGAGCGCCTCAGGTGTCAGAACCGGGAGCGGTAGCGACCGGATCAATGGCTCAACTCGATAAGACAAAGACCGGTTCTCACGCAGTTGGGTTCACGATCTGGTCGCATCCACCACCCCACGCGGGCTGCCCGCGCGGGGACCCCGGTCCGCTCCCGGTTCTGACACGCTCTTCGCCTACAAGCGCCTACTTCTCAACATCCTTGCCTACCTGCTAAACTCATTCCCTCCACGGAGGTGAACTAGGTGTCGCTGGTTATCTATACCAAACCAGGCTGTCCGTATTGCCAGCAAGCGCGCGATTATTACAACTCGAAGGGGATCGCTTTTATCGATCGCGACGCGCAAACGAATCGTGAGTATCGCGCCGAGATGTTCAAATACTCTGGCGATGATCCGACGGTGCCGTGCATTGTCGAAGACGGAAAGTACCTTCAATCAGGTTGGGGCGATCCGCTCCGCGGTTGAACGGTCCATGACTGATGAGCGGTCGCTCGTCGCGAAGAAAGAATCAAAGAAATCGTTTAGAGGCGGGCTACTGCCCGCCATCTTCTAACAAAACCTGGGCGGGCAGTAGCCCGCCTCTAAACGTAGTCGCAGTTGAATCGGAGATATCACATGAAGAAACAAATACTTTTGACGCTACTGTTGTTTTCACTCTCGACATTCGCATTCACTAACATCATGGCCCAGGACGTAAACTCATCAACGATGCTGCAACCGCCAACTACCGAAAAGAAACCGAAGATAACGGACATCAACGGCGATCGAATGGTCGATAACTATTTTTGGCTGCGCGAAAAATCGAACCCGTCGGTGATCGCCCACCTCGAAGCTGAGAATGCGTACGGGGCAGCCTTGATGAAGCCGACTGAGGCGATGCAGGACAAGCTTTATAACGAGATTCTCAGCCACATCAAACAAACTGACGTGAGCGTCCCTTATCGCTGGGGCGATTATTTTTATTACACGCGCACGAAGGAAGGACAACAGTATCCGATCTATTGCCGCAAGCAGGGATCGGTCGACGCACCGGAGCAAATCCTTCTCGACCTGAACGAGATGGCCAAGGGCCAGAAGTTCATGGCGATCGGCAGCTTTGCGCCGAGCGATGACGGAAACCTGCTCGCCTATTCGACCGACAACACCGGCTATCGCCAGTACACGCTCCATTTCAAGAACCTGAAGACCGGAGAGTTGTTGGCGGACCACATGGATCGGGTCGATGACATGGCCTGGATCGCCGATAACAAAACGATTTTTTATGTGACCGAAGATGAAGTCTCAAAGCGCAATGACAAATTGTGGCGTCACGTTTTGGGCACAGATAAGTACGAGCTGATCTATGAAGAGAAGGACGAGCTGTTCGACATCGGCGTCGATCGCACGCGCGACAAAGCCGTGATCCTGCTGGGCGCGTTCAGTAAAACGTCGAACGAGTTCCGCTACATTCCGGCGAACGATGCGAATGCGACCTGGAAAGTAATCATCCCGCGTCAGGCCGATCATGAGTACGATGTCGATCATCGCGGCGACCTCTTCTACATTCGCAGTAACAAAGGCGCGAAGAACTTTCGCATAGTGACGGCGCCCGTTTCTGATCCTGCGGAGAAAAACTGGAAAGAGTTCATTGCCCACCGTCCCGCCGTCAAGGTGGAAGGCATCGATCTGTTTTCGGATCAGGCGGTCGTCTCAGAGTGGGAAAACGGTCTGCAGCAGATCGAGATCGTGAATTTCAAAAACAACACGCGCCATCGCATCGCGTTCCCTGAGCCGGTCTACGCCGTGGGTTTGGCCGCTAATCATGAATACAAGACGACTGTCGTGCGCTACAACTATCAGTCGCTGACCACGCCCAGTTCAGTCTTTGATTACGACCTGAACACCAGCAAGGCGACGCTCCTCAAGCAACAGGAAGTGCCCGGCGGATTCGACAAGGCGAATTACAAAAGCGAGAGAGTTTTCGCGACGGCCGCCGATGGCACAAAGATTCCAATGTCCGTGGTGTATCGACGAGATGTGAAGCTGGATGGTTCGGCGCCGTTGCTGCTTTACGGATACGGATCGTATGGCATTTCCATTCCGCCGACATTTTCGGCGGGCCGTCTGGCTTTGCTCGATCGCGGAGTGGTTTACGTGATTGCGCACATTCGCGGCGGCGGCGAGTTGGGTGAACCCTGGCGCGAAGCGGGCCGCATGATGAATAAGATAAATACCTTCACCGACTTTATCGCTTGCGGCGAGCATCTGGTTAACAACAAGTACACTGCGAAGGATCGCATGGTGATTCAGGGCGGGAGCGCCGGCGGCTTATTGATGGGCGCGGTCACGAACATGCGGCCTGACCTGTTCAAAGCAGTGGTCGCGCAGGTTCCGTTCGTCGATGTGCTGAATACGATGCTCGATGCGTCGCTGCCACTCACGACCAGCGAATACATCGAGTGGGGCAACCCGAACGAAAAGGCGGCGTACGATTACATGAAGAAGTATTCGCCGTACGACAACATTCACAAAGCGAATTATCCGGCGATGCTGGTGAAGGTTTCGCTCAACGACAGTCAGGTCCCGTACTGGGAAGGCTCGAAATTTGTTGCCAAGCTGCGCGACTTTAAGACCGACAACAATCCTTTGATTCTGAAAGTGAACATGGGCGCAGGGCACGGCGGCGCTTCGGGTCGTTATGATGCAATTCACGAAACGGCTTTTGACTATGCATTCATGCTT
>Ga0137403_10003556_pt1 | contig 16540 bp, 11 predicted proteins | sample CZOMad2_1_16fung_FD_122057 | JGI IMG/M metagenome (GOLD analysis project Ga0137403, IMG submission 122057) | Vadose zone soil fungal communities from Angelo Coast Range Reserve, California, USA - CZOMad2_1_16fungal (Hybrid Assembly) | ecosystem: Environmental > Terrestrial > Soil > Vadose zone...
AGCTCAGCTGGTAGAGCAGCTGATTTGTAATCAGCAGGTCGTCGGTTCGAATCCGACTGCCGGCTCACGTCAATTGTCGGTTGCGGATTGTGTGTGTGGGCCGGGCAATCTCGAAAAAGAGACACGGTTTTACTGCCTCAAACGTCGGCGGCTTTGCCGGCGAAGTGGAGATGTTCGAGAATCTGGCTGCGCAGGCGGAGGAATGAATCGCTAGTGCGATCGCGCGGGCGCAGAAGGTTAATGTCGATCGTGCGGTCGATGCGCCCGGGTGCCCGGGTCATGACAAGGATACGATCACTCATGTAGATGGCTTCATCGATGTCGTGGGTGACGAGCAGCATCGTCGTGCGGCGATTTTCCCACAGGCGCAGTACTTCGTCCTGCATGCGCATGCGAGTGAAGGCGTCGAGCGCGCCAAGTGGCTCATCGAGTAAGAGCACTTTGGGATGATTAATGAGTGCGCGTGCGAGTGCGACGCGCTGCGACATGCCGCCGGACAAGTGATGAGGATAAGCGCTGCCGAACGCTCCCAAGCCGACCAGGCGCGTGAACTCGTCCACTTCGTGGCGCTTTTCGTGGAGAACGCCGCGCGCGACCAGGCCTGCTTCGATGTTCCGACGCACGGTCAACCACGGGAACAGGTTTGGATCTTGAAAAACGAGACCGCGCTCAGCGCTCGGCCCCAGAATTTCTTCCTCACCGACAAGCAGGTCGCCAGCATCAGGAAGATCGAGACCAGCGATAAGTCGAAGCAATGTGGATTTCCCGCAACCGCTTGGGCCGACTAGCGACACGAGCTCGCCAGCGGCCATCGAAAACGAAATGCCGTCCAGGACCAGGCGCCTTGTGCCTGGCGCGTCTGGGACCGCAAAGCTTTTGCGGACTTCGTCAACGCGAAGCGCTGATCCGGCCGCGACATTCGTCATTACCATTTGATCATTCCCTTCTGCCAAACCAGCACCCGATCGCGCAGTTTGAAGAGCAAAGTCATGACGGTGGAGAAGAAGGCCGCCATTATGATGAGAGCCGCGTAGACTTTGCCGTATTCGGCCCAGCCTTGCGCCCAACTGACATACCAACCGAGACCAGATTTAACTCCGACAGACTCGGCGACCACCAGAGTTAGAAACGATGCACCGAGGCCCATGAACAGCCCGATGAAAATATTCGGAACCGCAGCTGGAATCGCGATCCGAAAGATGAGATACGCGCGTCCGGCGCCGAGCGTTCGAGCCACGTCAAGGTACGACGCCCGGGTATTGGAAACCCCGGACGCAGTCAACATTGTGACCGGGAACCACACCGCGAGCGCGATTAACCCCGCTGCGGACACAAGCGCCGAAGGGGCCACTACCATCGCAAGAGGGATCCATGCCGTGGCTGGAATCGGCCCCACAACTTTGAGCAGTGGCATTCCCCAATAGCGGACTGAAGTGGACCACCCGATGCACACTCCGCTAACAAGTCCGACGATCACGCCGAGCGTGTAGCCACTTAAGAGTAAAGCCAGCGAGTGCCAGGTGCTATCGGCCAAAAGTCCGCGATCGTTAATCAAATTGCGCAAAACCGCCGCGGGTCCGGGAAAGTACGGCAGCGGAAGCAAATGGAAGCCCGACGTAATCATATCCCAAAGGCCGAGTAACAGGATTACAGCAGTAAAAATTGGCCACATGTGTCGCATCCATTTGCGCAAACCCGCCCAGAAACTTTGGGCGATTGAGAGAACAATTGAGACGCCGAGAATTTCCCAAAACAGCAGCATGTACGAATGCGTCTCGAGCGGCGGCGCCTTTTTTGAAAGCAGCAAGTGAATTCCGAATGTAATCAAACTTGCGCCTGGAACGGCCAGCTGCATCGGCCAGGGCAATGTCGATCTGCTTATTTCTGGGCGGCTACCGTATTTTTCTGAAGGCACGGTGCGTCAGGGTCGGCCAGGTTCGGGTCATCCTGATCCGGTTGATCGAACATTTTTCTTCGGCAGCAGGAATCTCCCGTGTCTTTCTGAACCAACGCAGCGATCAGCCGAATATCATCCTCGGGGGACACTTGTCCTCCTGCGACTTTTTCTACTTCCAGGGCGCTAATCCACTCGTCGGTAACGCCGCCAAGATGCATAAAGGCACGTTTGGCGAGCGCTTCTGTATCGGTCTCGGGAGAAAGCATCTTTGCGACTTTCATTTCCCGTGCTGCACTGTGAACCGATTCGTCAGCCAGGCGGACACTTGGTATGTAGCGCAATCGCGCGAGAGCGGCCGTGTTCAGTTCAGGTGTCGACGCGAGATATTTTTTCTCGACCGCCATGATCGCGGCAGCCCTTGGGTTGGTCTCGACCCATTTGGCGCCTTTCAACAGGGCGCGTGTTGCTCTCGCTGCTGTGTCGGGGTTGGCGTCCACCCATTTGCCGTTTGCGATCACCTCGCAGCAATATTCGTCTTTGTAAGGCGCATCCATTATCTGGTCGGCAATGTTTCTTACCTTTCCCTCCGCGATGAGCAGGCTTCCGATTGGTTCCGCGTTGCAGACCGCGTCCACTTCGCCTTTGTCGATCGCCAGACCTAATTCACCCGCCGGAAAAACTTTCCATGTGATATCTTTCCCGGCATCGATCCCGTGCGTTCCGAAGACACGATTTGCGAAGACGAACGGGGGCGTGCCCATTCCTGGCACACCAATTCGCTTTCCTTTCAGGTCCTCAATCGTGTGAATATTTGTTTTCACGCCTGCCTGGACGCGCAGACATCCGCGGTGAATCCCTGCCAGGAATCGTACGTCCAACCCCTGTTCGATCGGCTTGAGGAAGTACATCACGAGGTGATGAGTGATGTCGTAGCTGCCAAGGGCGAGGGCGTCTTTATAGGTTGCCCAGTTGCACTTCACCAGTTCAGGTTCGAGTCCCTCCTCCTTGAAGAAGCCCTTCTCATAAGCGGCGTAGATCGGGGCCTCACAGGTCAAACCGATATAACCGACGCGGACTTTGTTTGAATTCCGAACGCTGGAACTGGAGTTCTTATTACAGCCTGCCACCAGCAGAACACTTAGTGAAACGGCCGTGATGAGCTTCGAAGTCATGTGCCTTTCAAAGGTTTTGGAAATAGCCTGATAAGTTCTGCCTATGGAAGCAGAACTTGCGCCGGCAATCAACTCCGAACTCCGAAGGCGTTCGCGAGCGGGCGCTTTCCGGGTCAAGCTCCTGATTGCATTTGGCAAGCCCGGCGGACAATATTCGTTTTCTGATGCCGGATCCTTTAGACATCCGCCACCTCCGCTATTTTCTTGCGGTCGCTGAAGCGGGGAACTTCAGCCGGGCGGCTGACCGCCTGGGAATCTCGCAACCGAGTGTTTCGCAGCAAATGCGGGATTTGGAAGCAGGTCTTCGCGTGCCTTTATTTCAGCGCCGCGGGAAGCGGATTCTGCTTACTCCACGGGGTCTGATTTTTCAGGAGCATGCCCGGGCGATTCTTCATCAATTGGAGAACTTTCTTCAGGAACTGAACAGCGAACCGGGAGAATTACGCGGCGCATTGCACCTGGGCGTTATCCCGGTGCTGAATGTGCCGCTAGTGCCGCAACTCCTCGGCTCTTTTACCGCCGATCATCCAGCGATCAGCATCATCGTTGAAGAAATCTCTTCCACCGAGATCGAGACGGCACTGGAAGAAGGCCGGATGGACGTTGGCCTGGGTTTTCTGACCCGCCACTCTCCAAACTTGCGTTACGAGCGTCTTTGCACGGATGAGTTCAGATTAATCGCGGCCCAAAACCACCCGTGGGCGAATCGGCGGTCTGTTCGCTTTTCAGAATTACACCAGCAACGGCTGCTCCAATTGCCGGACACCTTTGTGATGCGCAGAATGACGGACGAAATTTGCAGAAAGCATCAGGTGCGTCCCCACGTGATTGCCGAGATCAATGCTATTGAAACCCTTCTTCGCGCGCTTGATCCGCTGCAAGCCGCCGCGTTGATGCCAAAGATCGCATTGCGCGGCCGGGAAAGTCTGAAATTGAGGGCGATCCCTTTGCAGGGCAAAAAACTCGGAGTGGATATTGGTCTGTTGCGACTGAGCGATTCAGCAGCAAACAGCGCGGTCGCCGCATTCACGAGCCTCGCCAAGGCTACTGTTCCAAAAATGATCAAACGCTAAACATGACAAACCTACCTGGCGGAATCGGGATGGCGTAGATAGAGCGCCAGGCCGCCCATATCGAGGACAGCGAAATTCGAAGAGAGATATTCCTGGCCCAGTACGCCCGCGTTCGATTCGGACGCAGATTTCGAGAGCAGTATGTCGCGCGACACGTGAGCAACTACTACCTCTGCGTTGGCGAGTTTGAAATCACCGATTGCAAGTTCCTTCACGCCAGCGCGATTCACTCCTTCGACTAATCCACCGGCGCCCCCGGCACCGTAGCCGGCGAGAGCTGTCACTCCGGTTCCAGATTTTATCGCTACTTGCGTGTCGATCAGCGTAGTCGCCGAACCCGTATCCACGATGAAGCGCGTCGCGTGTCCGTTGAGCGCGCCTTGAACATCAAAGTGATCATTTGCATTGAGCCGTATCGGGATTCGCGTGAATCCGCGGGCGGCGAGGAAGCTTGCCAGGCTCTGACTCACTGCAGAACTCCGTCCGTTTGGATTGACGTAAAGCATCTGCCGAGTGCAGTCGACGACCATCCCGAACTTCATCATTTCGTTTGCACCAAGCAACCCGTTGATGTGCGCAAGGGCTTTCGAATCTGCAATGTGCGATCCTGTAGCCGGACCGCTGCGGTCTTGATTGAAAGTGGAAAAATCTGCGATCGCCACGGGCACATTTGTCAGCGTGCAATTTCCCATCGCAATGCTTTTTATTTTGCTGGCGCCATAGCGTTCCCAGCTCCGGCCAAACAAACCGCCCACGCTTGAGCCGGTCTTTACCACAGTAAGACCGAACGTGTTCACGCTGTTGACGTCGATGGCCGTATTAGGCGATCCAGTGTCGATCATCAGCGCACCTCGCCGGTTATTAATGGACACCGGAACAAACAGGTGATTGCCGAAGCGTCGTTCAAGTTTTGCGCTGGCGAGGCCTTGCTTGGAAAGAAAACCAGCCAGCGTGCCGCTGGTTTGTTGTGGTTGAGCGCGAAGCGACGCCAGCTGTAAGAGCAAAAGGATTGCGACGAACAGTTTTTTCATTAGGAATTTCCGAGGATGCGAAGCTGCGATTTTCGAAAGTTTAAAAATTGCCGTCAAGACTCTTTTCGTGGCGGTTGCAAGGTCAGCGTAAGTGCGATGTTTGTGATGTTAGTCGCGTTCTGTACCAGGCTCGCACTAACCGCGAGCATTTCGCCACCGGACATCACATTGAATATTCCCGCTTCGTTCGGCACAAGCGTGACTGTAAAAAGCTACCGGAAGGGCGATGACATTCTCAATTCGCCCCCATTCCATCTAATCACCTCTGCTCCAATGACGGAGTATCACGGTTGGTTTGGACCACGCACTGCTGATCCATTACATGACTACCCCTGGAGCGTGCGTGTTTACGCTGCGCTGAGGAAGAAAGTGATTGCTGCATATGAGACCGCCAGCGATGGGTTCGAAGCGGATCTAAACGAAGCAAAACAATTCTTTGGGTGGGATCAGATCGCGACTTTCGACACGTTTGCACGATTTACCCGCAAGCATTTTCGTTGGGGCCACGCAGTTTCATTTCTTCATTCAGAGTACCAGGATGGACCCGACGGCGGCGCCAAGTATGTTCCTGATAACGACCATTTGACGTACGAGGTGTGGGGAGTGACACGGGAGCAGCAATATACAGTTGTGGCATCCGTGCACGTGAGGCATCCAAAGCTCGCTACCTGGCCAAATGGGCGAGTCGCGAAAAGTATCGACGCGCTCAGGCAGGATCGAGGTTACAAGCTAATCGAGACATGCAGCCCTGAAAAATTCGAACCAAGTCTCGCTGCTTTTGATCAACTAGTAGATTCGCTCAAATTGCAGTGAGCACCCACGTGCTCGGAAAACTGTGCGATCGCGAGGCGCGTGCGCTCCCCCAGATTACAGCAATTGATAAGGATCGACGTCGACTGTGACGGTGACGTCTTCTGGGAAAGGCAATTTGTCGATTGTTTCGCGAACGAGGCGGCTCAGGCGCATAATGGCTTCGCCGCGGAGCAGGATGTGAAAGCGGAATTGGCCTTGTAATTTTTCCAGCGGCGCTGGCGTTGCGTCGCCCAGGATGAATTCTTCTGGCAGTGCTTCTTTCAAACGGCGCCTTAACGTTTCAGCTGAAAGTTTCGCGCGGCCTTCATGCGCGGAGCGCACGGTGATCAGGACTGCGTGTTTGAAGGGCGGAAAATCGCAGCGCTCGCGGAATTCGAGTTCCTGCTGGAAGTAGCCGGCGAAATCGTGGTGCCGCGCAAACTGAATCGATGGCGAAAACGGCGTGTAGGTTTGCACAAAGACTTCGCCCGGCGTTTCACCGCGGCCTGCGCGCCCGGCAACTTGAGTGAGCAGCTGGAAAGTGCGCTCTCCCGCGCGGAAATCGGGCAGATGCAGGGCGAGATCGGCGTTGATGATTCCGACCAGCGTCACGTTCGGAAAATGCAGACCTTTCGCGATCATCTGCGTGCCGACGAGAATGTCGATCTTGCCGGTGCGAAAATTTCTTAGCGTTTCGCGATACGCTTCCTTGCGCGTCATTGAATCAGCATCCATGCGACGCACCACCGCTTTTGGGAAGATCTGCGCCACTGTCGATTCCACTTTCTCTGTGCCAAAGCCATAATAAATCAGCGCATCCTGGCCGCAGGCCGGACATTTCTTCGGCACCGCCGCGGTGTGCCCGCACAAATGACAACTCAATCGCCCGGCGACCGAGGGATGCCGGTGAAAGGTGAGCGCGACACTGCAATTCGGACAGTTTCGTGCCTCGCCGCACTCGCCGCAAAGCAGCGAAGTGGAAAAGCCGCGACGGTTCAAAAACAAAATCGTTTGCTCGCGCTTCTCCAAACGATCGGCAATCGCTTGCGACAACTTTTCTGACAGAATGGCGGCCTTCTTTTCCTTCCGCCGTTCCTGGCGCAGATCGACAATGCGAATCAGCGGCATCTGCTTTTCATCCACGCGCTGGGTGAGCATCAGCAGTTGGTATTTTCCGATCGTCGCATTGTGATAGCTCTCCAGCGAAGGCGTGGCACTGCCCAAAACCACCACGCATTTCTCGATCTTCGCGCGAACGACCGCGACGTCACGCGCATGATAACGTGGGGCTTCCTCCTGTTTGTACGTCGTCTCGTGTTCTTCATCCACAACGATGAGCCCCACGTTCTTCAGCGGCGCGAAGACCGCGCTGCGCGCTCCAATCACAATGCGCGCGCGACCGGAATGAATCTTGTGCCATTCATCATGCCGTTCGCCTTCGGACAAATGGCTGTGTAACACTGCGACCGTATCTTGTGCTTCAGCAAACCGGCCTTTGAACCGTTCCACCGTTTGCGGCGTGAGCGAGATTTCCGGGACGAGCACGATCGCGGTACGCCCGCGATCGAGCGCTGCGCGGATCGACTGCAAGTAAATTTCAGTTTTGCCCGAGCCGGTTACTCCGTGGAGCAAAATTGGTCGCGCGTTGGTTGGCGAATCAAGTGCTTGCGCGATTTCCTTTAGCGCTCGCGTTTGCTCCTCGTTTAAAAGCAGATTTGAAGTTGCAATGAACTGCTCGTCGGCGTGCGGATCGCGAATCACGGCTTCCTCACGCAACTCGGCAAGGCCGCGTTTCACCAGCGCGCGCAGAGTTTGGTTGTCGAGTGATGTCTGGCGCAGGAGCTCCGCCGCTCGCATCGGCCGTTCCAGCTTTGAGATTGCCTCCAGAAGTTCCGCCTGCCGCGGCGCGCGCTTTCGCAATTTGTCGAGCTCAGCATGATCCGTGTTTCGTCCGGGCTGGACAAACAACTGTTTCTTCCATCCCACTTCCGCGCGCCGGATCACCTGTGGCAGCATACTGCGCATCGCTGTTTCAATTGGGCAGCAATAATAGGTGCCGATCCAGCGCGCCAGTTCGAGCAATTGCTCGCTCAAGACAGGCGCTTCGCCGATGATTGCTTCGATGTGCCGGATACGTTTCGCGTGCGTCTGCTCCGGAAGCGCGACAACTGTGGCGAGAGCGGATTTGTCGCGAAACGGCACGCGTACGCGCGAGCCGACTCCGATTCGGCCCGTCAGGCTTTCGGGTACGGCATAATCGAGCTCGCGATGGATCGCCCGATCAATGATGACGCGAACGTAATTGGCCTTTGCCATGGAAGCACCAGGTTAGTTTAATTGCTCGGGCGAGCAGGAGCACGAGATTTGATGCCGAAGTGATACGATTCCTCTTTAAATTGGTTCTCTGCGTAATGCTGGCGCTGGCTGCAGCCTTTGCTTGCTTCGCAGCGTTATCGGGGGATCCGATTTACACGGTTTACGAATGGATGAGTCCGGCGCGGTTTCAACAATACGATCGCCTCATTCGGTCCGTCGCGCTGGAACACCAGCTTGATCCGATGCTGGTGAAAGCCGTCGTTTGGCGTGAAAGCCGGTTCGATCCCGGAAAGTATGGCACTCACGGCGAGCGCGGGCTCATGCAAGTAACTGAAAAAGCGGCCAACGAATGGGCGCGTGAAAATAAGATCGCCGATTTCCATGTGGATCGGCTTTTCGACCCAAAGACAAATCTGGAGGCTGGCACGTGGTATTTGCATCGCGCGGTCGAACACTGGAAACAAGAGCCTGACCCCATCCCTTTCGCATTGGCAGAATACAATGCCGGCGCCAGTCGCGCGCAGCGGTGGAGCAGAAGCGGCGTGACCGACACATCGATGCGGACGTTTCTCAAGAACATCGATTTCCCCGCAACGCGAAAGTACGTCGAATCGATCATTGATCGCTACAAATTCTATCAGCGGCGTGGCCGGATGTGAGGGCAAGCGTACGCGAACTCATCATGAGACTTGCTGGCGGTTCGCTTTTCGCCCTTGTGCAGTAAGAATGCCCACCTAAATTGCGCAGTTTTCGCGGGGGGGGAATTATGCAGCATCGAGGCTTCTGGGTTATCGGTTCAATTGTTTTTGGTGGCGTAGCGCTGGGATTCGCCGCGCTCGCCGGCACCAACCTGCCGGAGCAAAATACGATTGCCCGCACACCATTCCAGCCTGGTGTTCGTACGCACACGACATTTGGAGAGTGGACGCCCGAGATCAGGGTTCCAAACGCTAGCGAAAGTGCCGCAGAGCTTGAGGCTGTGTCCTCGGCGCCGCCGACACGCAGCAGCGTTATGGCGAAATGGCAGAAAGTACGCGGCGCGAATGGTTACCTACTGGATGTCTCCACGAATGAGTCTTTCCGCGATTACTTGGATGGCTATCACGACTTGGATGTTGGCGACGTGAGCGGACGAGTGGTGACCGCGCTAAAGCCGGGGACAACTTATTATTACCGCGTGCGTCCTTACACTGCCGCTGGTCCAAGTAGCTATTTAGAAGTCATGACGGCTACGACAGTGCCTACTACTGGGTTGACTATTCATGCGACATTCGATAGCTCGATTACCGGCAACCCAAACGCAGCGGCCATCCAGGCAATGATCAACCGCGCGATCTCGATTCAGGAATCGTTGTTTAGCGATCCGATCACGATCCAGATTCGCTTTCGCTACGCGGCTACTGGGCCGGACGGCAGTCCCCTGCCACAGGGCACTGTCTCGCGGAGCGATTTCGTGATCTACGGGATTCCCTGGGGCCCGTTTATCAATGCGTTAAAAGCGGATGCGACGACCGACAATGACAACGTTGCCAAGGCGAGCCTGCCAGGGAATGCATTATCGCCAACCATCAAACCCTCGAGTGCAAACGGTAGGGCGGTTGGGTTGGACACGCCAACGGCCATGTTTGCAGACGGCCACGTCGATAACGGCGGGCCCTATGATGGGATTGTAACTCTTAATTCGTCAGTGCCACTTCAGTTCACCCGGCCTACTAGTGCGAGCAACTTTGATGCGCAGCGTTCCACCGAGCACGAGATGGACGAAGTCATGGGCATAGTATCGGATGCGGACGTTTCCAAGCTCCACCCGCAGGACGTGTTTAGTTGGTCATCTGCCGGTCACAGAAATATTACTTCTTCCGGCACGCGGTATTTCTCCATCAATGGTGGCGTCACGAACATCGTCAATTTCAATCAGGACTCACACGGCGATCTCGGTGATTGGCTGAGCGAGAGCTGCCCACAGGCACATCCGTATGTCCAGAATGCGTTCACTTGCAGGGGACAGTTTTCCGACCTGGCGACCACATCGCCAGAAGCAATCACTCTCGACGTTATCGGTTACGACTTGATGCAGGTCAGCCTGGGTAACATCAGCACCCGCGGCTTTGTTCAAACGGGCGACAACGTGATGATTGGTGGTTTTATTGTTCAAGGGACGGGGGCAAAAAGAGTCATCATTCGTGCAATTGGCCCCGAGCTCACGCAACATGGAATCACCAACCCGTTGGCTAATCCGACATTGGAACTGCACGATGGGACCGGAGCACTGATTGGCTCTAATGATGATTGGCAGACAACGATAATTGGCGGGATCATTACCAGTAGCCAGCTCACAGATATTCAGAACAGCGGCCACGCGCCGACTGCGGCAAGCGAGTCGGCGATCATCGCAAACCTGCAACCGGGCAACTACACAGCGATTGTGCGGGGTGTAAACAACACTACCGGAGTTGGTCTCGTCGAAGTGTACGATCTGAGCCCTGGCACGACTTCACTTCTTGGTAACATCAGCACTCGCGGCTTTGTTCAAACGGGCGACAACGTGATGATTGGTGGTTTTATTGTTCAAGGGACGGGGGCAAAGAGAGTGATCATTCGTGCAATTGGCCCCGAGCTCACGCAACATGGGATCACTAACCCGTTGGCCGATCCGACATTGGAACTGCACAATGCGACCGGTGCACTGATTGGCTTTAATGATAATTGGCAAACGACGATACTCGGCGGTGTCATCACCAGTGACCAAGTCAGTGATATTCAGAACAGTGGCCACGTTCCGACTGCCGCAAGCGAGTCTGCGATCATCGCAAACCTGACACCGGGCAACTACACGGCGATCGTGAGGGGTGTAAACAACACCACCGGAGTTGGTCTCGTCGAAGTGTACGATCTGAATTAGATCGCTACGGATTCTATCAGCGGCGTGGTCGGATGTGATCAGGATTGTGCGCGGACTCACATCAGACTTATTGGGAGTTTCGTTTCTTGCTTGTATAGTAAGAACGCCCGGCTAACATTCGCGGACGTTTCCTCGCGAAAGAATGCGTCTCCCCACCTTTTCCATAACCACTTCGATCATTATTGGTGGCGTGGCGCTGGGACTTGCCGCGCTTGGTGGGAACATCAATTTGTCAGCCCAAGATAGTGTCTTAGATCCGTCGCCGTTCCAAGTTGGTGCCGCTACCCACGGGGCGGGCGCGGACTGGCAAGACGCACTTCAGTTTGCAAACGCGAACGAAATTACGTCTGAAATTGAAGCTGTTTCGCCTGCGCCCCCGACGCGTAGCAGCTTTATGGCGAGTTGGGATAACGCGGCTGACGGCACCGGCTACCTGCTGGATGTTTCCACGAGCAGCTCGTTCAGTAATTACGTGGACGACTACCACGACTTCGACGTTGGCAACCAGACGACGTGGACCGTGACCGGACTGGAGCCGGGTACCACCTACTATTACCGAGTGCGCCCTTACACTGTCACTGGGCCGGGTAGCTACTCGGAAGTCATGACAGCTACCACGATGCCAGCTACAGGTCTGATCATCCATGCCACGTTCGACAGCTCTATCACAGGCAACCCAAACTCTGCGGCGATCCAGGCGACGATTAATCGAGCCATCGCATTTTACGAATCTTTGTTCACAGATCCCGTTACGATTCAGATCCGTTTCCGCTACGCAACCACAGCGCCAGACGGCACTCCTCTGCCGGGGGGGCGGATTGCGCAAAGTAACTTTGTTATATACGTAATTCCGTGGAGCACATACATCGGTGCATTGAGAGCCGACGCACGGACAAGCAACGACAGTCTCGCAAACGCGAGTCTGCCAGGGTCGGCGTTATCAGCGAACGTAAAGCCGGGAGCTGCGAATGGCCGAGCGCTGGGCTTGAACACGCCACCGGCTATGTTTGCAAACGGTACCGTTGGATTAGGTGGTCCCTATGACGGAATTGTTACGCTTAATTCTTCAGCGCCGTATCAGTTCAGCCGGCCTACCGGCGCGGGTAACTTCGATGCGCAACGTGCGACGGAGCATGAAATGGATGAGGTAATCGGATTAGGTTCGCACTTGAACGTCTCCGGCAACGATCTTCGTCCACAGGACCTGTTCAGTTGGTCATCTGCCGGCGTGAGAAACATCACTGCTTCCGGCATGCGTTATTTTTCGATTAACGGAGGCGGTACAAATATCGTCAATTTCAATCAGAACCCGACGGGGGATTTGGGTGATTGGCTGAGCACCGCGTGTCCTCAGGCGCACCCGTATGTGCAAAATGCGTTTTTGTGCCCGGGACAGGCTTCCGATATTGGGGCGACATCGCCGGAGGGCATTAATCTCGATGTTATAGGTTACGATTTAGCGTCCGCCATGCCGCCCGTTGTCACTACTAATGCGGCAACTAATGTAACCAACTCTGCAGCCATGTTGAACGGTGCTGTTAATCCTAACGGGGTAACCACAAGCGTCCATTTTGAGTACGGGCTTACGACTAGCTACGGGTCCAGCACCACCACTCGTAGCTACAGTGGCCACACAACACAAAAGGTCATGGCGAACATCAGCGGACTAAGTCCGAATACAACGTATCACTTCCGGCTGGTGGGAACCAATAGTGGCGGGACCAGATACGGCGGCGACAGGATCTTTACCACGTTTAACCCAACAGGGGCTCCTGTTGTTACCATTAATCCGACCACGAATGTAGCCAGTTTTTCAGCCACACTGAACGGTTCGGTTTATCCGCATGGATTGCCCACCACTGTGTATTTTCAATATGGCACAACGATCAGCTACGGGCACGCCACGCCCGTCCAGACTAAAACTGGGAACACGTACCAGAGTATCAGCGCTAACATCAACGGGTTGAGTGCGAGTACCACGTACCATTTTCGGATCGTAGCGACCAACAGTGCCGGCACCAGATACAGCAGCGACAGGACTTTTACAACGCTGAGCCCAACTGGGTTTCCGGTCGTTACGACCAACCCCGCGTCGAATGTGGCTACTTTTTCAGCCACGCTCAATGGCTCGCTTGATCCGCATGGGTTGATCACCACGGTTTATTTCCAGTACGGCACGACGATCAGCTACGGTCTCACCACTGCTCCCCACAATCAGACGGGGAACACGTTCCGGAACGTCGGCGCCAACATCAGCGGCTTGAGTGCGAACACGAGGTACCATTTCCGAATTGTAGCCACCAACAGTGCCGGCACCAGATTCGGAAGCGACAGGACCTTTACTACGCCTTAGTCCTTATGATGATCGCAAAGCGCCATTTTGAGAACGAACGCTAGACTCGTGGACGAGGTGACTAAAACATGGTGATGCCTTGCCGCATCAATCTTGTGCGCCGCCGCACACGCGTGTTGATTTGCGGTCTCCTGGCGCTGCTGTTGGTGCTGGCGGGCTTGGGTCTCCTGGCGGTAGCGCTGCAGCCGCCGGAAAGGGAAGAGCCGGACGTGCAGCGGCAGCGCCAGGAATGGTTCTATCGCCAACGTGCCTTTCCGCATACCTACATTCCCGCCGGAGCGCACCAGCGGGCACTGGATCAGCTTGAGCAAAAGGTGACCGCAGAGGAAGCCGCTCGTGCGAGCTTCGCGCAGTCTGCGCCAGAATCGAACCCTTCCTGGACCTTCATTGGCCCGCAACCTATCCACACGCCTTATTCCGATCCCGTTGTCTCCGGTCGAGTCACTGCGCTCGCTGTCGATCCAGCCAACGTCAATACCGTGTATCTGGGATCCGCACAAGGCGGCGTGTGGAAGACAACAAATGGGGGTACGACCTGGACTCCCTTAACCGACAGGCAGGCCTCAACCGCCATCGGCTCCATCGCGCTGGACCCTTCGAATTCCAGCACTATCTATGTGGGAACCGGCGAGGAAAATTTCAGCGGTGATAGCTATTACGGCGCGGGAATATTCAAATCGACTAACGGCGGTTCAACCTGGACACAATCTTGCGGGCCCTTTTGCGGCCCAGTGGCTAAAGACGGTTACTACGGCGGCGGCGCCCGCATCGGAGGATTGGCTGTCCATCCCACAAATGGCCAGATTCTGCTCGCAGCCGTAGCGCTGTTGTCTCAAGACGGCGTCTATCGCTCCACCACCGGGGGGAATTCCTGGACACGCGTCCTGCCAGGCAATCCTGCCAACTCGGTACTCTTCGATCCCACTAATGGAAATATTGCCTACGCGTCTTTGGGTGGCTCTTTTAGTGGAGGCACTGAAGGCGTCTTCAAGTCCACCAACGGCGGCCAGACTTGGACGGCTGCAAATGGGACCGGCGTAAACGTGTTGAATTTGACCCATGCGGGTCGCATCGCGCTGGCCATGGCGCCGTCCAGCCCCATGACGCTTTACGCCGGAATTGCCAACGTCAACACAGGTAACCTGCTCGGCTTCTTCAAGACCACTGATGGCGGTGCTAACTGGAGGCACCTTACGTCCACACCGGATTACTGCACGCCGATATGCTCCTATGCTAATGTTATCGGTGTCCAGCCGACGAATCCCAACGTCGTGTTTGCTGGCGGAGCCTTCACAACCACACTTGTGCGCTCGCTCAATGGCGGTACCACCTGGGCGACGCTGCAATCGTCCCAGAACTCCGGGTTTTTGCATGCGGACATGCACGCGCTCTCGTTTTTCCCGAATGGTAATACGCTCTACCTGGGCAATGACGGTGGCGCCTACGTCACAACGCAAATCACCGCCAGCAATCCTTCCTTCACCGCCCTCAATTCCACCTTGGGGCTAAGTCAGTTCTATCCCGGTCTCTCTATTCATCCGACCCGCGCGGCCATTGCGATTGGAGGCACCCAAGACAACGGCACAACGATCTATTCCGGCACTCGGACCTGGAACGACGTTGTTTGCGGCGATGGTGGCTACACAGCTATCGACTTCAATACGCCCGCCACAATGTATGCCACCTGTCAACGGTTCAACATTTTCAAGTCCACATCGAACGGAACGTTTGGCACTTGGAATGTTGCGTTAAATGGAATCAATACTGGCGACCGGGTGGAGTTTATTCCTCCGCTTGTGATGGATTCGTCGAATCCGCACACGCTCTATTTCGGAACCAACCGCGTGTACCAAACTACGAATGGCGCCTCGAGTTGGACCGCCATTTCCCCCGACCTCACCGGAGGCAACGATTTCTTTGGTGTGCTCAGCACCATCGCCGTGGCTCCTAACAATTCCAATACGGTTTACGTCGGCACTATGGACAACCGCGTCCAAGTCACTACTAACGCCGGTTCAGGTGTATTGGCTACCTGGAGGAACGTCAGCGCAGGGTTGCCCCCTCGTGTTGTTACGCACGTCGCGGTGAGTCCTACAACTTCCACTACCGCCTACGCTACATTCAGCGGCTTTAGGGGCTTTGGCGACAACCTCGGGCACGTCTTCAAAACCACGAATGGCGGCTCCGCTTGGAGCGATATCAGTGGGGATCTACCAAACACTCCGGTCAACTTCCTGGTGATCGATCCCGACACGCCCGGCAATCTTTTTGTAGCCACCGACGTCGGCGTGTTTTACAGCACGAGCGGCGGCACTAGCTGGACATCGCTGGTCAACGGTTTGCCGCACGTCGCAGTCTTGGGTTTGACGCTGCATAAGCCTTCGGGGACGCTGCGCGCTTCCACACATGGCCGCGGCGCTTGGGACATCAATATTGCCAATTTCACGCCTGGCCCGCCGGCCGTCACAAGCAATTCGGCCACCAATGTCGCAAGCTTTTCTGCGACACTCAACGGGTCACTCAATCCACGTGGGTCGACCACGACAATCTATTTCCAGTATGGCCCAACAACCAGCTATGGGTCTACCACGCCGATGCAGACTCAGACTGGGAACACCTTCCGGAATATCAGTGCCAACATCAGTGGCTTGAGCACTAGCACCACGTATCACTTCCGCATCGTAGCCACTAACAGCGCCGGCACGAGATACGGGTCAGATCGCACCTTTACTACATTGAGTCCAACCGGGCCTCCGGTTGTTAGGACGAATCCGGCGACCAACATCGCAAATTTTTCAGCCACGCTCAATGGCTCGCTTGATCCGCATGGATTGATCACCACGGTTTATTTCCAGTACGGCACGACGATCAGCTACGGTCTCACCACTGCTCCCCACAATCAGACGGGGAACACGTTCCGGAACGTCGGCGCCAACATCAGCGGCTTGAGTGCGAACACGAGGTACCATTTCCGAATTGTAGCCACCAACAGTGCCGGCACCAG
>Ga0137403_10004445_pt1 | contig 16540 bp, 14 predicted proteins | sample CZOMad2_1_16fung_FD_122057 | JGI IMG/M metagenome (GOLD analysis project Ga0137403, IMG submission 122057) | Vadose zone soil fungal communities from Angelo Coast Range Reserve, California, USA - CZOMad2_1_16fungal (Hybrid Assembly) | ecosystem: Environmental > Terrestrial > Soil > Vadose zone...
TTGGCGGTGGTGCTGGCGGCCAGCGTCACGACGGCGATCGTGTATTCGTTGCCGGGGGCGCCGTCGAGGTTGAGCTGAAGATCGGCGTGCGTGGCGTCGATCACGTTCCACTGCACGGCGGCTTGCCGCGCGGCCGCGGTGGCGAAGGCGGCGCCGAGGCTGTCGAACAGCTGGGTCAGGTCGATCACGTCCTGGCCGCCGCCGGCCGCGTCGGCGTCGAAGCCGGTGATGCTGTCCGTGCCGTTTGCCGCGGTGTCCAGGACGCTGGCGGCGGCCAGGTGGACGACGCGGTCGTTGCCGGCGCTGGTGTCGATGAGATCGTTGCCGGCGCCGCCGGTGAGGGTGTCGTTGCCGCTGCCGCCGATCAGCGTGTCGTTGCCGCCGCCGCCGCGGAGAATGTCGGCGCTGCCCGAGCCGGTCAGCAGGTCGTCGGCGCTGGAGCCGACGACGCCTTCCATGTTGCGGTAGGTGACGATGCCGAGACCGGCGGCGGACAGATCGCTGGTGGTATCGGTGCCGCCCTGCACCAGCGTGAAGGTCAGGCCGCCGGTGGCGGCGGAGAAATCGAGCAGGTCGAGGCCGGCGCCGCCGTCGACGACGGTCATGCCGCTGCCGAGGTGGATGGAGTCATTGCCGTTGCCGCCGGCGATGCTGTCGTTGCCGCCGCCGCCCGTGAGCGTGTCGGCGCCGTCGCCGCCGAGGAGGCGATCGTTGCCGCTGCCGCCGTCGAGCTGATCGTTGCCGGCGCCGGCGCTGATGAGGTCGGCGCCGGCGCCGCCGGCCAGCGTATCGGCGCCGGACGTGCCGTAGATCGTGTCCGGCTCGCCGCTGCCGGCGACGTTGATGCCGCTGCCCACGAGCGTGTGGATGGTCACGGCGGCGGCCGTCGTCGTGGTGCCGTCGTCGACGGTGTAGGTCAGGGTCAGGTCCTCGGCGGCGCCGTCATTGTCGGGCTGGTAGGTCAGGCTGGCGAACTGCGCCGCCGTCAATACGGTGTCCTGCGCCCCCTGCGTCAGGGCGACCCAGCTGCCGCTGCCCGTCGAATCGTAGTGCACGACGCCTTCGGCCGGCGTCGCCGTGACCGTGACCGTCAGGGTATCACCGTCGGGATCGCCGGGCGCGGCCACCAGCAGCGCCGCGCCGGGCGCGCCGACGTTGTCCTGCAGCCAGACCGTGCGCGATTCCGCCAGGGGTGCACGGTTCACGTCGTCGACGGTGACGACGAGATCAGCGCCGGCGGACGTGCCCGTGGCGTCGACGATCGTATAGGCGAAGGTCTCGCCGCTGTCGCCGGTCACGCTCGGCGCCGTGTAGCTGTATTGCCCGGTCGCGAAGTCGAACGTCAGCGTTGCGCCGAGCGGGGTCGTCGTCGTCAGCGTCGAACCGGCGACCGGCGGATTGACGCCGTCGGAGATCGCGTTGCCGAGGGGATCGTAGGTGAAGGTCGTGGCGCCGATCACGATCGACTGGATGTAGCCGGGTCCATCGACCCCGTAGCTGTCGTTGGCCAGCACGTCGCCGGTCACGATGCTCTCGATCGGGACGACGGTGGCGAGCAGCGTGCTCGACAGATCGGTCTCGGTGGTGATGATCACGGGGTTGCCGTCGGCCGCGACATTCGGCCAGGCGATGTCCTCGAGCGCGCTGAGATTGATCGCGGCGCCGTTGCCGTTGACGCCGACCGCATAGACGGCGTCGATGGCGTTGGCGGTCGCGAAGGCTTCCCAGGCCCCGACGATGCCGGTGTCGCTCAGGGAGGTGCCGGCCGTCGGCTCGCCGTCGGTGATGAAGTAGGCGACGGACCGGTCGGCGACGGGGGTATCCATGCCGTAGGCGCTGGTCGTCAGGGCGACGGCCGAGGAATAGTTCGTGCCGTTGCCGCTCGTGAGCGCGTTGATCCAGTTGTCGGCATCGCCCTCCGCATTCGGCCCGCTCAGCCAGCCGGAGGTCACGCTGGTGTTGTTGAAGGCGACGACCAGGACGTTGATGCTGCCGAGGGCGCCGTAGCTCGCCAGCAGATCGGCGATCGCCGCCTTGGCGAGGTCGAAGCGGGTGGCGAATCCGCCGGGGCCGTCGGGATCGGTGGCCATGCTGCCGGAGCGGTCGAGCACGATGGTCAGGTTCGTGGTCGGCGCCGGCAGGGTCTCGTCGACGGTCACGAGGTCGTCGACGGCGGTCGGCGCCGGGTCCGCGGGCGTGACGGCGATGCTGACGGCCGCGATGGCCGTTCCGCCATGGCCGTCGGCTGCCCGGTAGGTGAAGCTGTCGCCACCGGTGAAGCCGGCATTCGGAACGTAGGTGAAGCTGCCGTCGGTATTCAGGGTCAGAGTTCCATTCGCCGGACCGGTCACGATCGCGGCAGTGAGCGCATCGCCGTCGGCGTCGCTATCGTTGCCGAGGACGCCGTTCCCCGCCACGATCAACGTGCCGTCTTGGCCGATCGTGTAGGCGTCGTCGATGGCGAGCGGCGGCGCGTTGGCGACGAGAGTGCCCGATTCGTGATCGACCATCAGGCCCGCCAGATGGTGGAGGCTGTCGGGTGTGTGGTAGTGCAGGTCCGTCGGATCGAGAACGCCGGCGGCCGCCAAGGCGGATGGCGTCTGCGGCGGCGGGGCGGGGGTGAAGATGCCGCCGGACATGTCGATGACGCTCGGCGGCTCGTTCGCAACTCCCGCGGCCGGAATAGCGGCCGCCGATGCGCCGGCAACGGCGGCATCGGTCGGGATGCCGCCCCACAGCGTCTGCGCCAGGAACTGTTGCAGCGCCGCGGCGTCGCCGTCGATGACGACGGCCCCGCCATTGGGGAGATTCATCCGGATCTGATTGCCGGTGCTCTCCAGGTCGGCATCGCTGGCGTCCCAAGCCAGGCGAACGGTGCGGTCGGCAGGAAGATCGACGAGGATGACCTCGCCGGCCGCCGGCTGGTGAACGACGATCTCATCCGGAGTCTCCGGGCGGGAGGCGATCTGCGCGCCCGCGCTCCGCGCGGGGGTCGGTTCAACGGCAGCTGTCTGATCGGCCGGCATGGCTCAATGAACTCCACCTCGCGGCGGGTCGCCGCGACACGCGAATTTTCGTCATTGCGAGTCCGCTGCGAATGACCGCGGACCCGGCTCCTGTCTTGCTACAATTAGATGAAAAGCGGATTGATGAAGGATGAAGCGATATGATTAAGCGGCGCGAAAAGAGCGCGGAAAATGCAGTAATATTGGGGAGTGCGAGCGTTAATGCGAATCGCCGCGGAGCCGTGGAAAACAATGCGCGGATTAACCAAAGAATCCGGCCGGCGATGGCATGGCAGAGGCCATGCGTATTTGACCCTATTTATTATTCCTGGATCTGCATCGACCTAGCCGTGGGTCTCCCGTATCGTCAGCACCGAGTCAAACACCCTTACCCCCGGATCAGGTCCGGGGCAGGCCCAACCCTCTCCCGCTTCGCGGCAGAGGGGACACCGCTTGAGCGCTTCCTCGATCGAGCTTCTTTTCCGGCGGGCGGGAGGGACCGGGGGCGACGGTGTCTGAGCTGTCCTGCGGCGGCACCAGGATCGCGTCGCCCTCGGCGGCAGGGAGGCGCTTGCGCAGGTCGTCGACCAGCCAGCGGCCGACCTGGCCGGGCGGGCGGCCGCGCTCGTGGACGACGTGGATGGGGAGGCTGACGAGGCGGCCGTTGTTTTCCTTGAGGTCGAGGCGCCTCAGGCGGCCGGCGGCGATGTGCTCCGCCACCAGATGCAGCGGCATGTTGCCCCAGCCGAAGCCGGCGAGGAGATAGTCGAGCCGGCTGCCGAGATCGACGAAACGCCAGATCCGCGTGCTGACGATGCCGCCGCTCATGCCGGCGCTCAGCGTCGAGCGGTCGGTCAGGATGAGCTGGACGTGGCGCTCGAGGACGTCGCGGGCGAGCGGGCCGGGCGCGGCCGCGAGCGGGTGATCCGCCGCCACGACCGGAACGAACGGAATGGCCGCGAGATATTCCGTTTCGAGTCCGCGCACGCCCGTCGCTACGGGCGAGTAGATGCCGAGCCGAGCCGCGCCGTCGCGCAAGCGCTGCTCCGCGGCGCCCAGCCCTTCGGTGTAGAGCGTGACGGGCAGGCAGGGATGGGCCGCGCTCAGGGCCTTCAGGCTCGCCATCAGGACCGCGTTGGGGAAGATCGAGTCGATGGCGAGGGTGAGCTCCGGCTCGACATCGGCGGCGATGCTCTCGGCCTGCGCCCGCAGGGTGTCGGCCCCGCGCAGCAGGTGGCGCGCGCCGTCCAGCATGACGCGGCCGGCATCGTTCAGCCTGGGCGTCTTGCCGGCGCGCTCGAAGAGCGTGATGCCGAGCGCGGACTCGAGCGACTGCACGGTCTGGCTGATGGCCGACTGGACGCGGCCGAGGCGGCGGGCAGCGGCCGAGAAACTGCCGGTTTCGGCCACCGCGACGAGCACGCGCAGTTGATCGAGCGTCAGGCGGTCAAGCATGGTCCATCACCTCGGCCGATGGATATCATCATAATTTGGCCGATTGGCGTGATGGATACAAGTACCCAGATGTCGCTGGGCAGCATGCGCGGAGCCGGTCGGGTTGCGCGCCCTGCCATGGGGCAACCATTCGGGCGAGGGACATCATGCCGGCAGCCGCGACTCTCAGCAAAGCCAAGGAAGCCATCGGCCGTGATGGCCGCATCGACGAGGCCGCCCTCGACCAGCTGTTTCGGGCGGCGCGCACCCACAATGGCTGGCAGGCGCGGCCGGTCGCGGACCAGCTGCTGCGCGACGTGGTCGATCTCGCGAAGATGGCGCCGACCAGCGCCAATACCTCGCCGCTGCGCGTCGTCTTCGTGCGCACGCCCGAGGGCAAGGAGCGGCTGAAGCCGGCGCTCGGCCCGATGAATGTGGAGAAGACCATGGCGGCGCCGGTGACGGCGATCATCGGCCACGATCTCGCCTTCTACGAGCTGCTGCCGCGGCTGTTCCCGCATGCGGATGCGCGGGCCTGGTTCGTGGGCAACGACCCGCTCATCGAGACCACCGCATTCCGCAACGGCACGCTGCAGGGCGCCTACTTCATCCTCGCCGCGCGGGCGCTCGGGCTCGATTGCGGGCCGATGTCCGGCTTCGACAACGCACAGGTCGACGCCGCGTTCTTCGCGGGCACGACGATCACGTCCAACTTCCTCGTCAATCTCGGCTATGGCGATCCCGCCAAGCTGTTCCCGCGCAGCCCGCGACTCGAGGCCGCCGAGATCGCGCGCTTCGCGTGATGCCTGCCGTTACTGTCTCTGACCCCATATCTACTCCTTGTCATTCCCGCGAAAGCGGGAATCCAGGGCCGCAGAACTCAGCGCTTGCCCTGGACCCCCGCTTTCGCGGGGGTGACAACCGGGGCAGCTACAAGATGACAACGGAGAACGAGATGATCGATACGCGTACCGCCGCCTACGGCGCGCTGATTCTGCGAGTCGCCCTGGGCGCCCTGCTGCTCGTCCACTTCGCGCTCAAGTACTTCGTGTTCACGCCGGCGGGCACGGCCCAGTTCTTCGGCAGCATCGGGCTGCCGCCGGCACTGGCTTACGTGACGATGCTGGTGGAACTGGTCGCCGGCGCCGCTCTCGTTCTGGGCATCTGGACGAGGCTGGCGGCCCTGGTCGCCGTGCCCGTGCTGCTCGGCGCCATCGTCTTCGTCCATCTCGGCAACGGCTTCTTCTTCTCGGCGCCGAACGGCGGCTGGGAGTATCCGGCCTTCTGGGCGGTGGCGCTGATCGTGCAGGCGCTGGTCGGCGACGGCGCCTATGCGCTGCTGCCGACGCCCCTCAAGGCGGGCGCCGCTCGTCCGGCCGTGGCGCGCACATAGCGCCTGAGCGGGGGTGTTTCAGGCGCTCTTGCGGAAGTCGGGGAGCCTGACGTAGGAGCCGCGCTCGGGATTGTTGCCGGGCGGGTTGTAGGCGAGGATCAAGGCCTGTTCTTCGACCTGGCGGGCGGCGCGGCCGGCGAAGTTGAAATGCACGAGCACATGGATGGCGCCGCGGTTGCGGCAATAGGTCCAGGCCTCGTGCCGCTTGTTGATGCACATCTTGAGGCTGTCGGTCTCGCCGATGTAGAGCGCTTCCCAACCATAGTGGCCGCAACGGGCGAAGATGTAGTTGGCGGGGAAGTCGACCCACTCCTGGTCGAAGCCGAAGACGGAGTAGGTGTATTTCTCGCCCCGCAGATCGGCCCATGTCAGCTGGGGTATCATCGTCGAGCGCTCCATCGCGTGGCCTCGCGCATGCAAGACCTCGTGGAACCAGGATAGGAGCGGAAGACTTAATCAAACGTAAACTTGCCTCAATTATCCCTCGATTTTTAGACGATATCGCGGCACCAGGAGTTTCTTCCTGGTTAAGGTTAACGCCGCGCCGGCATCGGCGCGCGGCCGCACGCTCGGCCCCTTCCCCGTCGGACTAGTGGTTCGATCGCAACGAATGGTTCCCATTCGTTGCGATCGAACCACCAGCATATTGATCTGGTGGGCTGATTCACCTGACGCTTGGGAATCAAGCGTCAGGATCAGACCACTAGAACGTGATGAGGGTGCCCAGGCCGGCGCCGACGCCCTGATAGTCGGGGCCGGCGGCGTTGCGGCTGTGGTAGTCGGAGTACTCGACCACGCCGTCGATCTGGATGCCCGGCCCGAGCGCGTAGGACGCCGTGGCCGAGATGATGTCGTGGTCGGCGTTGAACCCACCTTCGGCGGTGCCGACACCGTTGGCGCCGATGACCTTCTCATAGTCGCCGTGGGTCCATCCCAACCCGACCGTCCAGGCATCCCAGTTGTAGGTGCCGCCGGCGCCGTAGACCCACTGGTCGGCGCTGGTGTCGCCGAAGTTGTCGCGCAGCTCGGTGGAGGCGCCCAGGGTGAAGCCGCTGAACCCCACCTGCATGTAGCCGTTGTAGGAGCGGGCGTCGCTGACGTTGTCGGGATTCGCCTCCTTGTTGAAGCTCATGGACGTGCCGCCGCCGGCGACCAGACTGACGCCGTTGAAGTCATGCTTGAAGGTGCCGGCGAGGCCGAGGTTTTCGGAGTTCTGGCCGGGGTCGTTGCGCAGGCGCGTGGCCGCGCCGTTCACCGTGTTGCGCGTGTCTTCCGTGTTGTCCGGGGTGAAGGAGGCGGCGAACTGGAAGCCGCCGAAGCTCGGGCTGAAATAGACGACTTTCGTCGAGTTGCTGTCGATGCCGTAACAGGTGCCGTTGGTGGCGCCGGCGCCGGCGATGCCGGCGTTCGAGAAATTGAAGTTGGGGCTGTCGGCGCCGAAGATCCCGGACGCGCTCGGCACCAGATAGCACATCTGCGTATAGGCCTCTGCGGTATCGCCGAAGCGGACCTCGCCGAAGCCGCCGCTGAAGTAGGCATAGACGTCGCGGATCTGGTCCTCCGTGTCGGTCTGTCCTCTCAGGTCGACGCGCGCCCCCACTTGCAGACCGTTATCCAGCGTCGACTCGCCCTCGAAGTACACGCGGACATCCTGCTTGAACACGTAGTCGCGGACGTCGTTGTTGTCGATGTCGGAGGAGGCGCTGAAATCCTCCGACGGAACGATGCCGGCGGCGCCCATGTAGCGGCCGCCGATATGCAGCGCGATGCCATCAGCCGCCTGCGCCGCGGGAGCCAGGAGCCCAATGGCGACCAGGGCCGTGGAACCGAACAATAGGTGCTTCATCCTTGCCTCCCCTGTAGGACGGATTTCAACGGGCGTCGGATGCCCATGGCGTAGGGGAGGCAACACGAAGCATCCGGTGCGTTGGATGCGCGCCGGTCGCCGCGTCGTTTGTTTGTTGGTCCGGAAAGGCGTTCACCGGCCATCCCCTATGACGGAACCCGTTCGCTAGATGGGGCTCCGCCGGCGGCGGCCATGTGCGTTTTTGCACACCGCGGACGGCGCGCGCAGCGTCGGGCCGTGCGGCCGCGGGGATCGCGGAACAGCGCGATGAGGGCCTGGATATCCGTCAGCACCAGCGCGCCCCGCCGCCGCTCCAGCAGTCCGGCGCTCTCGAGCGCCCCGAGCTCGCGCGTCACCGCTTCGCGGCGGGCGCTGATGCGGGCGGCGATCTCGGCGTGATAGGGCGGCGGCGAGACGAGGGCGCGGCCGGGCGTGACACCGTCCGGCCGGCTGATCCGCAGGAGCTCGGCGAACAGGCGATGCCTGACGTCGAGCGTGGCGAGTTCGCTCACGCGGTTGTCGAGCGCGCGGATGCGCGCCGCCAGCAGCGTCAGCAGCTGGCCGCAAACGTCGGCATGCTCGCGCACGATCGCGCGGAACAGTCCGGCCGACATGCGCGCAAGTGTCGCACCGGTCATGGCGACGATGCTGGCGGAGCGGGGCTGGCTGTCGATCGCGGCGAGCTCGCCGAAGAACCCGCCATCGCCGATGTCGCCGAGGATCACGTCGCGGACGCCGTCGGTCCGGATGAGCGCCCGCACCTGCCCGCTGGCCACGAAGAACACGTCGGTGCCGTGGTCGCCATGGCCGAGGACCTGCTGCTTCGGCTCATAGCGCCGCCACAGGCATTGCGCATCCAGGCGGCGGATCTCCTCGTCGCCCAGCTGGCGGAAGAGCCGGATGCATCGCAATGACGGTGGGCATCGCGCCATGACGATCCCGCTTGCGTGACGATCACGCCAGACCATGCGACCGGGGCGCACGCGTCGCGACGAGCCGCGAGAGAAGACGACGTTCGCGACGGGCGGATCGCAAACGGGGATTCGCCGCGGCTCGGCCTCGGCCTTTCGCCTAGTAGGTGGCTGGCCCGGCTGGCGACAAGTACCTGCGTCAATCGAACACGGCTGCGATGTCGTCGATGCCGATGCCTTCCTTCGCGACGCGCAGATAGTAGTAGCTGACGGCGGTGAGCACGGCCTGGGCCGCCATCAGGAAGGTGGACCACAGCCACATCACGACGATCGTCAGCCGATGGACGAGAACGATATCGCCGGCGGCAAACAGCCCGACGCCAAGGCCGGTTGCCAGCCCGAGGCCGATGCCGACTGCGAATACGCTCAGCAGGAAAACGGCGATGAGCGCGAAGACCCGCCAGCGGTTGCCCCGAGTCAGTTCGGCGCTGCGCCGCAGGCTGGCGACAGCGCCCGGCCGTTCGATGACGGCGACCGGGATGACCACCCACCACATCGTATAGAGGACGACAGCGGGGATTATGAGGGCGACAAAGGCGAGAATGAGGAGAAGACCGGCCAGGAGGGCGGCGCGGATCGCGGCTCCCCCCTGCGCCAAGCCACGCTCGAAGAACTCGCCGAAGCCGACGCGGCGTCCACGCAGCTCCTGCACGGTCGCAAACGTAACGGCGGCGGCCACGACGGTGCCGAGAAAGACTTCGACGAAGTTCAATATCCTGACGCCCGGGTCGCGGTCGGCGTCGACGTATCCATCCAGCGTCAGGGCGTAGATCGATGCGGGTGCGTTGACGGCCAGGTACAGGATGCCGAACGGCACGATGTTCTTGAACAGGACCGAGAACGATCGGCTGGCGACTGCGCCGAGGCGGAATTGCTCCGCGGCCAAGCCTGCCATGTCATGCTCCGGACGAAATCGTCCAACCACTGTGTCGATATGCCGCGACCAGCGCAAGCCGGCGGTCGGAACTTGCAGTTGCGCCCGGCGTTGCCTATCTCCGACGGACCGGGCCACGGGAGACTGGGGACGTGAGCGAGCAAGGCGAAGGCGCGCAGGCGGCCGCGGCGGGGCGCACGCGCTACCGGCCGCGCAACAAGCGCAATATCCTGTGCGTGTTTGCCGCCTATGCGCCGTCCTTCGGCACCTTTCAGCACGCTTACAAATTGTTCCCGGACGTCAGCGCCTTCATGCCGCCGCAGGGGCTGCTGCTGATCGCGGCTTATCTGCCGGCCGAATGGGACGTCCGCTTCATCGACGAGAACCAGCGGCCGGCGGGCGATGGCGATTTCGCCTGGGCCGACGCCGTGCTGATGAGCGGCATGCATGTGCAGCGCGGCTGTATCGACGATATCAACCGGCGCGCCCACCGCCAGGGCAAGTTGACCGTTCTCGGCGGGCCGTCGGTCTCGGCCAGCCCGGACTACTACCCGGAGGTCGACATACTCCATTTGGGTGAGATGGGCGACGGCACCGATGCGCTGATCGCCCACCTGGATGAGCAGACGGCGCGGCCGCGGCACCAGCTGGTGTTTGCGACCGACGCGCGCCTGGACATGACGGATTTCCCATTGCCGGCCTACGACCGCATCGATCTGCGCAACTACTTCCTGGGTTCCGTCCAGTTTTCCTCGGGCTGTCCCTATCTCTGCGAGTTCTGCGACATTCCCGCCCTCTACGGCCGCAACCCGCGCCTGAAGGGGCCTGATCAGATCTGCCGCGAGCTCGACGCCATGCTGGCGCGCGGCGCCCGCAGCGGCGTCTATTTCGTCGACGACAATTTCGTCGCCAACAAGGCGGCCGCCCTGCGCCTGCTGCCGCATCTGATCCGCTGGCAGGAGCGCAACGGCTTTCCGCTCAACTTCAACTGCGAGGCGACGCTCAATATCGCGCAGATGCCGGAGCTGCTGGCGATGATGCGCGAGGCCCGCTTCATCACCGTCTTCGTCGGCATCGAGACGCCGGAGGAGGACGCGCTGCGGGCGATGAAGAAGAAGCAGAACCTGCGGCTGCCGATCCTGGAGGCGGTCGATGCGCTCAACCGTCACGGCATGGAGGTAGTGTCCGGCATCATCATGGGCCTCGACACGGACACGCCGGATACGGGACGGCGCATCCTCGATTTCGTCACTGCCTCCAATATCCCGGTCCTCACCATCAACCTGCTGTACGCGCTGCCGAAGACGCCGCTCTATGACCGGCTGGCGCGCGCCGGCCGGCTGCTGTCCGACCAGGCGGCGGCGAACCGCGTCTCCAATGTCGAGTTCCTCATGCCCTATGACGATGTCGTGGGGATGTGGTTCGAGACGATCACCGCCGCCTATGCGGCGGACTCCCTGTTCAGCCGCTTCCGCCACCAGACCGAGCACACCTATCCGAATCGCTTGCAGCGGCGACCGCAGCCGACCGCGGCGCTGGTCCGCTATGGCCTCTCGGCGATGAGCCGCGTGCTCTGGCACTGCGGCTTGCGGGCGCCCTGGCGCCGGCAGTTCTGGGATCTGTGCTGGCCGCTGCTGCGCCAGGGCCGCATCGACGAAGTGATCCAGATCGGCGCCGTGACGCACCACCTGCTGAGCTTCACGCAGGAAATCGTGGACGGCCGCTGGGAGGCCTCGTTCTATGCCGATCCGAACCGGGCGGCGACGGCGGATAGCGGGTTGCTATCCGCGCATCCGGCCGCCGCGCAGTAGAGCGCTTAACACACTCAACTCCACTCCGTTGTCATGCCGGCGAAAGCCGGCATCCATAGCCACGGGCCTGTGTTTGTGGATTCCGGCATTCGCCGGAATGACAATCAAAGAAAAGCTGTAGTGGAGCAGTGCTACCCCTCCACCGGCAACTCCAGCTCGAACACCGTGCCTTCGGCGTCGGAGCGGGCGAGGCGGATGTCGCCGCCGTGGGCGTGCATGAGGTCGCGGGCGATGGCGAGGCCGAGGCCGGTGCCGCCGGGACGGGCCGAGGCGGAGAACGGCTGGAACAGATTGTCGCGCGCGCGCGGCGGCAGGCCGGGGCCGTTGTCGGCGACTTCGATGACGAGAGGGCCGTCGGCGCGGCGCGCGCTCACCGCGACCCGGGTGGCGCCGGCCTGCAGGGCGTTCTGGCCGAGGTTGGAAAACACGCGGAACAACTGATCGCGGTCGGCGACGATCTCGATCTCGCCGGCGATGTCGTTGAACCAGACCTGCTGACCGTTCATCTGTGCCGGCAGCGCGGCGCCGACCTCGTCGATCAGGTTGCGCAAGGGGAAGCGCTGGCGGTTAAGTTCCGGCGGACCCTCGCGCGCGAAGGTGAGTGTCTTCGTGCAGAGGTCGACGGCGCGGCCGATGGCGGCGAGCAGGGTCGGCGTCATCCGCTTGACCTCCGGATTGTCGCTGCCGGCGAGGCGGTCGGCGACCAGCTGCGCCGTGGTCAGGATGTTGCGGAGATCGTGGTTGATCTTGGTGACGGCGGTGCCGAGCGCGGCGAGACGCGTCTTCTGCTGGAGGGCGGCGCGCAGCTTGGCTTGCATGTCCGCCAGCTCGGCCTGCGCGACGCCGAGCTCGTCGGTGCGCGTGCTGGCCGGCAGCTGATGCGACAGGTCCTCCGGATTCTCGCGGAACGCCATCATGCTCGCGGTCATGCGCCGCATCGGCCGCACCAGCAGCCATTGCAGGGTCAGATAGACGAAGGCCGCGGTGACCAGGGAGATGACGATCGAGAGCGCCAGGATGCGATAGGAATAGTCGATGAGGGCCGCGCGCATGGGCGCCTCGTCGATGACGATCTCGACGATCGCCTGCGGGTGACGCGGCGACGGCGCGACGATGCGCAGCACGCGGTTGCGGCTCTGGAACAGCGTCTCGAAGGCGTCGCCGATCAGCATGAAGAAGCCGCGCTCGCGCAGGTCGAAACTGGCGTCGATCGCCGGCGGCGGCTCGGCGCCGAGCATCAGCTTGACGCCGTCGGGCCGGCGCAGGGCGATGACATAGGCGCCGGCCTGGTTGAGCAGTTCGCGCTCCAGATCGTCGCTCACCATGTTGTTGGGCGTGGCCATGAGGGCCAGGACGGCCGTATAGCTGGCGGCGCTGCGCTCCTCGAGATAGCTCAGGCGGAAGCGGCCGGCCGAGGGTGCGAAGATCAGCACCTCGCTCAGCATCACGAACAGCACGGTGAGGGTCAGCAGCCGCGCCGAGAGGCTGCGGATCAGGCTGGGCATGCGCGGGCGGGCGGTCATCATCGATCCGCCGGGAGCGGTTGCTTTGAACCACGGAGCCACGGAGGCACAGAGGATGCACAGAGAAGAATATGGAACCGCAGATGAACGCAGATGAACGCAGATAGGTGTCCGCGAGCGCCGGTCGAGTGCTCGGCACATCGGCGTTTATCTGCGTTCATCTGCGGTTTCATTTTTTCTCTGCCGCGTCATCCGAACCAGCGCAGGAATCTGACCAGGCGCTGGGTTCGCTTAGTGAACAACTTGGGCGTGTAAAAGCTTCCCGCCGCCCTCTTGCTGGCTTCGCCGAGGGTCGGGTAGGGGGCGATCAGGGTGGCGAGGGCGCCGACCCTCAGATTGTTGGCCATGGCCAGCAGCCAGGGCTGGATCAACTCGCCGGCGTGACGGCCGACGATGGCGGCGCCGAGGATGCGTCCGCGCGATGTGACGACGGCCTTCACCAGGCCGGCCGTCGCCCGCTCGGTCTGGGCGCGGTCGTTCTCGGCGAAGGGCCAGCGCAGCACCTGGGCGGCGTGGCCGGCGGCGCGCGCGGCGGCCTCGGTCAGGCCGACCTGGGCCAACTCGGGATCGCTGTAGGTGACCCAGGGCACGAGCCGCAGGTCGACGCGGGCCGGCAGGCGGAACAGGGCGTGGCGGATCACGATGCCCGCATGGTAGCCGGCCAGATGGGTGAATTGCAGCCCGCCGACGGCGTCGCCGATGGCATAGACGCGCCGGTTGCTGGTGCGCAGATGGGAGTCGACGGTGATGCCGGCCGCGGCGTGCGCGACGCCGGCGGCGGCGAGATCGAGGCCGGCGAGGTTGGCGCGGCGGCCGACGGCGACCAGCAGGTGGCTGCCCTCGATGCGCGATTTGTTGCCGTCGCTCTCCGTCAGCAGGGCGACGCCATCGGCGGCCGGCTCGACGGCGGTCACGCGGGTGCGCTCGTGCAGCGCGACGCCCTCGTCATGAAGGCGCTGGCGGACGACCTGCACCAGCTCCGGATCGTCCTTCGGCAGCAAGGTCGCCATCTCCACGAGCGAGACCGCGGCGCCCAGCCGGCGGAAAGCCTGCGCCAGCTCGACGCCGATCGGGCCGCCGCCGATAACGAGGAGATGGCGTGGCCGCTCGACCAGATCGAAGATCGTCTCGTTCGTGAGGCAGGGCACGCGGTCGAGACCGGGCAACGGCGGCACCAGCGGCGTCGAGCCGGTGGCGATCACGAAGCGGCGGGCCCGGATGCGGAAATCACCGGCGGCGACTTCGCGCGGGCCGGTAAAGCGCGCCTGGGCGCGGAGGACGCGCATACCGAGGCCGGTGAAGCGCTCTTCCGAGTCATGCGGCGCGATGGCGGCGATGACGCCATGGACGTGGTCGTGCACGCCTCGGAAGTCGATCAGCGGTTCGTTGGCCTGGACGCCGAAGCGGCCGGCGTGCCGCTGCGCCTCGGCGGCCTGGGCGGCGGCCAGCAGCGCCTTCGACGGCACGCAGCCGTAGTTCAGGCAGTCGCCGCCCATCTTGTGGGCCTCGATCAGCACGGTTTCGGCGCCCAGCTGGGCCGCGCCCGCGGCCACGCTGAGCCCCGCGGAGCCGGCGCCGATGACGCAGATGTCGGGGGTCAGAGTCGTGGTCATGAGACAATCGTGGGCATTCCGCAGGGAGTTGGTGCGGTCGCCTTGAACCACAGAGCCACGGAGGCACAGAGGTTCACAGAGGAAAAGGGGTACGCAGATGAACGCAAATAGGAAGGGATGAACGCAGATAGGCTTAATGACGCGCCTACGGCGCGCCACAGCCCGCATCTGCGTTCATCTGCGTTCATCTGTGGTTTCATTCTTCTCTGTGATCCTCCGTGTCTCTGTGGCTCTGTGGTTCAAGGCCTCAAACTCGACCGTGCGCTATTTGCGAGACGCTGCGAAGCGTTTGTAGGCGACCGGGACGAGCGCTAGGACGGCGAGACCGACGAGGGCCAGGATGACCTGCGGCGTCAGCACGCTGTCGAGCGAGCAGTCGCGGCCGGCATCGAACAGGCCGCCGAGGCCGGCGCCGACGCTCGCGAACACGAAGCTGCCGGGGATGATGCCGAGGAAGGTGGCGACCACGAAATTGCGCAGCCGCACGCCCAGAAAGGCCGGCACCAGATTGACGATGAAGAACGGAAACAGCGGCACCAGCCGCAGGAACAGCAGATAGTTCAACTCGTTTTCGGCAAAGCCGCGCTGCAACTTGGCCAGCCAGGGTCCGACGCGCGGCTGCAGCAGATCGCGGAAGGCGGTGCGTGCGGCCAGGAACAGCACGGTGGCGCCGGCCGTGGCGGCGGTGACGACCATGGCGGCGGCGGTCGGTGTCCCGAACAGGAAGCCGGCGGCCACGGACAGGATGGCGGCGCCGGGTACCGACAGCGCGACCGCCGCGGCATAGAGAGCCATGAACCCGAGGATCGCGAGCAGCCGATGGGACGCCACCCAATCGCCGAGCCAGGCCCGGTTGTCGCGCAGGGCGGCGCAGTTCAGCTGGTCCTGCAACCCCAAGGCAAGGAACAGCCCGAGGCCGACGAGCAGCGCCAGCAGCGGCAGCAGACGCGTGGCCGAGCGCGCCCGGCCCTCCTTCGTCGCGTCCCTGCCGCTCATGCCATCCTCGCCGGTGGGAGAAACGACGGTCTTGTAGCATCGCCGGGGATCACCGACCATTCACCATCGGGTGACTGCGCCGCCGGGGTGCGGTCTGTTAAACCGCTGTAATCTCGAACTTTTGTGCGTAGCGCGGTGGAATCATGCGTTGACTCGGCCTAGCCGACCCCTTATACAACCGGCCGCATTCCAACCCTCTCAGCCGTCAAACGGAGTTCAATCGTGAAGCGCACCTATCAGCCGAGTGTGCTGGTCCGCAAGCGTCGCCACGGCTTCCGCGCGCGCATGGCAACCGTCGGCGGCCGCACCGTGCTGGCCCGCCGTCGCGCCAAGGGCCGCAAGCGCCTGTCCGCCTGAGCTGCCATGGCCGCGGTCGCGCGCCTGAAGCGGCGGCCGGAATTCCTGCGGGTGGCCGGCGGGCGCCAGAAGTGGGTCGCCCCCGGGCTCATCCTGCAGGCCCTCAGGCAGGATGATTCCAAACCGTCGACAGGAGGGGGGATTGCGCCGGCCCGCGTCGGCTTCACCGCCAGCGCCAAGGTCGGCAATGCGGTGGTGCGCAACCGGGCCCGCCGCCGGCTGCGGGCGGCGGCCGCCAGCGTGCTGCCCCTCCACGCGGAGCCGGCGCACGATTACGTGTTGATCGCCCGCGCCGGCACCTTGAAGCGTCGGTTCGCCGATCTGCTGGTCGACCTCGAGGCCGGCCTCAAGCGTTTGGGATTGTATCGCAAGGATGCTGACGGCATGGCGGCGAAGGACGAATCGGAGAACAGCCATGCGGCTTGAGCGGGCGCTCTGCATCGGCTTGATCCGCGTCTACCAGTACGGAATTTCGCCGCTGCTGCCGCGCGTCTGCCGCTATGGGCCGAGCTGCTCGGAGTATGCGCGCGAGGCGATCGAGCGGCATGGGGTCATCCTCGGCTGCTGGCTGGCGGCGCGGCGGCTGGCCCGTTGCCATCCCTGGGGCGGCCATGGCTACGACCCGGTGCCCGAGCGCGTCCGGTGGACGTGGCGGCGATCCATCAATACGCATTGAACAAGGCTGGTCGGGCGAAATCGGCGCGCATGGGACGGCGA
>Ga0137403_10004446_pt1 | contig 16539 bp, 13 predicted proteins | sample CZOMad2_1_16fung_FD_122057 | JGI IMG/M metagenome (GOLD analysis project Ga0137403, IMG submission 122057) | Vadose zone soil fungal communities from Angelo Coast Range Reserve, California, USA - CZOMad2_1_16fungal (Hybrid Assembly) | ecosystem: Environmental > Terrestrial > Soil > Vadose zone...
ACGGTGAACCTCAAGCGCATTTAGCAACTTCGACAAGGCCGGCTCTGAAGCTGAGGTTAGTTTTGTGCGTGGGTCGCCACTTCCGAAGAAAACATTTCCGTCGTCCCAGCGCGCGAATGCCAGGCCGCGAAAGCGCAGCCATACCTCCCCAGATTGCACGGCGGGGTGAACGGTAATCGCCTGCGGGAATCGCGCCACGATGCCTTCGATACGCGCTTTGGCCTGGTCCAGCAGTGATTGCGCCTCGCGCCGCGGCACCAGCCATGTGTCCACGTTGCCGGCCGACCTGGGATCGACACGCGAAACGCTCTCTTGCAGCGTATCGAGTTCGTAGACTTCGACATTCATTTGCGGGCGCAGAGCGAGCACTCGGTGAGCCACTGCAGCCGACGTACCCTTCGGGACGATCAGTCGAAGCCCCGCAACGAAGCCGCGACGTACGACTTGCCGAGCCCGGTCAAGCCACAGCAGCCCGAACGATACGCTGTTCTCGGCGTGCTCCGCGGTTTCGCCGTCAGACACCGCGAGCACCGCCCAGTGCGAGGACCCGTTTCTCAGCAGACCCCGGGCATAGCTTCTCGAAAGTGAGTACTCCAGATCGGACGAAATCGTGAGGGATTCCACGCGTTCATCGGGGAAGTGTTCCGACAGGATCCGGGTCAGGCGCGCGCAAAATTCTTCACGCGAAATATCCCGGGTGGAGCGCGTGAATTGAAGTCGCACGAACTCCAGCCGGCCAGGTTTGAGACGCCCGAAGCGCTCAACGGTGAGGGCCAGGCGCTGCTCGGAATGATCGGCGATGGCCAGGACCCGGCGCGTGAGATTGTGCTGTTCCGACCAGAGGCGCAGGAGAGGTTTTGCAGGCGCGCCGCGAAGCTCCCAGGACAATGCATTGAAAGTCGCCACCCGCGCGCCATTCTCGCGGACTTCGATCGATTCCGAAGCGGCGAGTTCGCGCAAGCGGGCTTCGAGGTCGGTGGTAAGCTCCACGGACCATATTATAGATGGTTTATATAATTGTTGCGTTATCTTTTTATATCAGAACTGCAGCCCGCTTACGCGGACGCCGGGCGTTTGCAGGTTCCACGATGCAGGAATGTGCTCGAATGAAATGTCGAATCCGCGGCGATCGCCGGCCGCGAGCGCTGGCGCTACGGCTGTCAAGATTGGACGGGCTTCCCGCAAAGCAATTTGATTCATATCGTCCGAAAATTCGATGGTGACCTCGACGCCTCTCAACGTTCGCTCGCCGCCGTTGACGAGGTCGCCCGTGAGCGTAGTAATTTCTTGATGGAGGAAATTTTCAGCGCGGCTAAGAGCGATGTTTTCGATACGAATTCTAGGCGCGTACGCCCGTTCCGGCGCGCCAAAAGTAAAATGCGTTCCCGGCGGGGCGGAACCCGGTGGCGATTGGCGGCCTGGCAAAAAATAGAGCGCACCCACCACCACCAGTACACCCACAGCCGCCAGGATCAGCGCGAAGTTGAAGCGCCCGCGGTCCGGTTGCGAAGGGTCAGCAATATCGATTTGAGGCGCTTCGTGCATCAACTCACCACGGAAGTTTCGCACGTTTCGCGATGCGCGGGTAAGGGGCCGGTGCTAGGCGTTCCAGTTCAGCGGCCTACCACCAGCCGCTGCACCAGAGGCTCCGGCAGCCGGGCAGTACGCATGCGAGTCTGTACCTCGGAAATATCGTACGGAACGCGCCAGAATTCAACGATCTGATTGTCGAGATCAGCGATCGCGAAACCCGCGCGGGGATCACCATCGCGCGGCTGGCCGATCGATCCCGGATTCAGCAAATACCGTCGCTTCGGTTCAATACGCAAAGGAGCGAAAGACTCCGAAGCGCGAGGATGAATGTTAAGCACTTCCAGGTGAGAGTTCATGTTCTCGTAAGAAAACCCGCCCTGATGGTGCGTGTGACCAAAGAAAGTGACCGCGGCGGTGGAATCGAGCAGGCCCTCCAGTGCTTGCGCCGGCGTGAACACGTATTCATCTTCATCTTGAAACGCGCCGTGAACCAGCACCACGCCGTCTGTCTCCAGCGGTCCGGAAGGAAGTCCCGATATCCACCTCAAATTTTCGGGAGAAAGTTGCGAACGGGTCCAATCCACAGCGGCTTTTGCCACCGGATTGAAATCGTTCGTTTCCATTAAATCTGTCGCCGCTTTGTCGTGATTTCCGCGGATCGTTTTCGCTCCCAGTTCGCGAATCTTGGTGGTGACCTCGTTCGGATCGGGGCCATAACCCACCACATCGCCGAGGCAGGCAATGTGGTCCCAGCGGCCCTTGGCCATTTCCAGGGCCGCAGTCAGCGCTGTTGAGTTGGCGTGAATGTCGCTAAGAACGAGAATTCGCATCCGACATGTCCAAAAAGAGTAACTGAGTATAGATGAACACACGCGCGGATGCACGGCACGAATGACGACGGTTGTAATAGCGACCAGATGTTGCCCTATGTGGCGACAAATTGTCTCCGGAAGTTCTCACTTCTATGAAAATTCGAGCAAAAAATGTCAACGCGTTCCAGAAGCGAACATCGTCTAGTGACGCAAAAGATGACAACCGCAGCAAAATATTTCATCCGATCGACGAAACAAATGCGGGGTGCGCTTCGTCTATACCAGTGCAGCCGGAAAGCAGGGCTGCCGTAGGTCAGCCAGAGAACTTCAAGAAAAACCCCGCGGTGGCAGCCGCGGGGCCAGTGACACGCATTCTTTCCGGCCGTTAGTCCAGGAAGAGAAAGTGTCGTTCGGGGAAATCTACTCGTCCCTGTGCCCGCGTGTCAACTCTGTCTGTCCTGCTGCAGGTGGTCTGCGGCTGACTCGATTTAGACGGAAAGGAAATTGACACGCATGAAATCCCAATCATTTCTTCGGAGCATGACGCTGCTTGCTGTTATCGCGCTGGCGGTACCCGTCTTCGCGAAGCCCATCACCAAGACAATCAACATTCCCTCGGCCGCAAAAGTCGGCAAGGCCGATCTGCAGGCCGGTGAATATCGCTTGCTGATCGACGGCACCAAGGCCACCGTGCAAAAGGGCAAAGACGTCGTTGCCGAGAGTGAAGGCCGCTGGGAAGACCGCGACTCCAAGTCACTCTATGACGCGGTTCTCTTGAGCGACAAAGGCCAAGTCACAGAAGTGCGCTTCTCCGGACAAAAGCGCGTTTTCGTCTTCAGCGAATAATTAGACAATCCTGATTTTTCCAGCAGACCAGAAGGAGGCTGTGCAGTTCGGCAGCCTCCTTTTTTCGTCCGGGGAGCACAGGCACTCCTGTTTATCCTGAGCCTTCGAAGGGCCTGTCCCAGCGTTCAGAGAGCCCAGGCAGCGTCCACAGTCGGTTATAATCTCCCGTAATAACTTCCCCATCGCGACGTGCACTCCAATTCCTCACCGAATGAACATGCAGTCCCCATAACTATAAAAACGATAGCCCGCCTCAACAGCATGCCTGTAAGCGTCAAGAACACGGTCGCGCCCCGCAAACGCGCAAACCAATGCCAGCAGCGTAGATCGCGGCAAATGAAAATTCGTCAACAACCCCTCCACCACCCGAAACCGGAATCCCGGGAAAATAAACAAACGAGCCTCCGACTTCCCGGGGAGCAGCAGCCGGGATGAAGCCGTTTCCGCGGCCCGTAACGCAGCTGCTTCCAGCGCGCGAACAACAGTGGTGCCAATGGCGACGATCGGCCGCCGTGCGGCCCGTGCGGACTCAATGCGCTCCGCGGTTTCCTCGGGAATTTCGTAAGACTCCGCGTGCATGGCGTGATTCTCAAGAGCTTCTGCGTGAATCGGTTGAAACGTTCCCAATCCAACGTCCAACGTAAGCTCACAAATTTCCACGCCACGCCGCTTCAGCTGTGCGAAAGTCTCGGCGGTGAAGTGCAGGCCCGCTGTCGGCGCGGCAATCGCGCCAGGATTTTTTGCAAACACGGTTTGATAGCGATCGTGGTCCGCGGCCTCGTCGGCACGATCGATGTACGGCGGCAGGGGAATGTGGCCCAGGCGATCGATATGCTCACGTACCGAAAACCGGTCCTTGGAAACCAATTGCAATGTCCGCACACCTAACTCTCCGCGTGTAATAATCTCCGCTTCCAATTCGCCCGCCCCAAATAACACGCGCTCTCCTTTCGGCATCTTGCGGCCCGGACGGACCAACGCCTCCCAAGTCTCCGGCGCGACCTGGCGCGTGAGCAGAACCTCAATTCTGCCGGTGAGGTGTTCGGACCTGGTTGCTTTGGAAGGCCGCTGGGAGCGCAGCCCAACCCGCCGCCCAAACAGCCGCGCTGGAATGACCCGCGTGTTGTTCAAAACCAAGAGCTCGTCGCCGCGCAGAACCGCTGGAAGATCCGCAAAAAAGTGGTCTCCAATTTCGCCGGTGTCGCATCTCAGCGTTAAAAGGCGCGACGCATCCCGCCGGTCCAAGGGGCGCTGCGCGATTTGCTCGGAAGGGAGGTGGTAGTCGAGTTCTGCAAGACGCATCTTGCAAAGTTTATCAGCAAACTCGACTGCAAGGCGCTGCCAGCTACCTTGGCTGATGCATCGGCAAACGCTAGACTATAACTGCTGGCCGAACCATGTACGAACCTCATTTTACAAGGTTTAACGGATGTCTAAGCCTCTCCGGATTTAGCTTGACAATGATACACTAAGCTTTTATTATTGTGTCGTAGTCATATATTACATCGAGTTAGGGAGACTGCATCACTATGCGAACACTTACTTCTTTCCGCGGTACCTCCACTTTGCAGGACCAGATCAATCGCCTGTTCAACGACGCTTTCGAGCGCTCTGGACAGGAGTCCAACCTCACCGCCTGGGCGCCAGCGGTGGACATCTATGAGAACGAGCACGAGCTGGTCGTCAAGGCGGACCTGCCGGATATCGATCCCAAGGATCTCGACATCCGCGTGGAGAACAACATTCTGAGCATTCGCGGGGAACGCAAGTTTGAAAAGAAGGTCAACGAGGACAATTATCTGCGTGTCGAGCGCGCGTATGGCTCGTTCAGCCGCAGCTTCTCGCTGGCCAACACCGTGAATCCGGATGGCATCAAGGCCGACTACCAAAACGGCGTGCTGACGTTGAACGTGCCGAAGCGTGAGGAAGCCAAGCCCAAGCAGATCAAAGTGAACGTCGGAACTCCGGCGGTCGCCGCGGCAGCGGCCGGTGGACGCTAAGCCTGCTCAGGCAGATAGTCTGAGTTGGGAGCGCGGGGCTGGCGAGTTCGCCGGCCCCGTTTCATCAAGAGCGCATTTCATCAAGAAAAAGGATTTGAGGGAAAGAAGTCATGTTGCGATTTGAAAAAATGACGGTCAAGGCGCAAGAAGCGTTGCAAAGCGCGCAGGACGTCGCCGCCAACCACGAGAATCAACAGATCGAACCGGTACATCTGCTTGCGGCACTCGCCGCGCAGGCCGATGGCGTGGTGTCTCCACTGCTGGCGCGATTGGGAATTCGCGGCGAATTATTGAAGCAGGAATTGGAGCGCGAGATTGACCGGTTGCCGAAGGTCACAGGATTCGCGCAGCAGAACATGGGCCGCGCGCTGAACGATGTTCTGGAGAAAGCGTTCAAAGAAGCCGAGAACTTCAAGGACGAGTACGTTTCCACCGAGCATATGTTCCTGGCGATCGCTGGGCAGGATCGCGATCCCGCCGGAAAATTGCTGAAGCGACAGGGCGCGTCACACGAGGCGATCCTCCAGGCGCTGACCGGTTTGCGCGGAAACCAGCGAGTAACCTCGCAGAATCCTGAGGCTACCTATGCGTCGCTCGAGAAGTACGCCCGGGATCTTACGGAACTTGCGCGCCGGTCGAAACTCGATCCGGTGATTGGTCGCGACGAAGAAATTCGCCGCGTGATGCAGATCCTCGCGCGCCGCACCAAGAACAACCCAGTGTTGATCGGCGAACCCGGCGTAGGAAAGACCGCCATCGTCGAAGGACTGGCACAAAGAATCATTTCCGGCGACGTCCCGGACGTACTGAAAACTAAGAAACTAGTGGCATTGGATTTAGCGTCATTGGTGGCCGGCGCAAAATTTCGCGGGGAGTTTGAAGAGCGGTTGAAAGCGGTGTTGAAAGAAATTACCGAGGCCGAAGGGCAGATTATTCTGTTCATCGACGAGCTGCACACGCTTGTCGGTGCGGGTGCCGCGGAAGGTTCGATGGATGCGTCGAACATTCTGAAGCCGGCGCTGGCGCGCGGTGAATTGCGGGCGATCGGCGCCACTACGCTGAACGAATACAAGAAATACATCGAGAAAGATCCGGCGCTGGAGCGCAGGTTTCAGCCGGTGTTGGTGAACGAGCCTTCCGTTGAAGACACCATTTCAATTTTACGCGGGCTGAAAGAGCGCTACGAAGTGCACCACGGTGTGCGTATCAAGGACGCTGCCATTCTCGCAGCGGCCACGCTTTCACATCGCTATATTTCCGACCGGTTTCTTCCGGACAAGGCCATCGACTTGATCGATGAGGCCGCGGCGAGCCTGCGCATGCAGATCGATTCGCTGCCGGAGGAAATTGACGAGATCGAACGCCGCATCATGCAGCTGGAGATCGAGCGCCAGGCGTTGCTGAAGGAAAAAGACGCGCACTCGAAAGAACGCCGCCAGCAGATCGAAAAAGAGCTGGCAAAACTGCGCGAAGATTCCAGCGGACGAAAGGCGCGCTGGCAAGCGGAGAAAGACGCTATCGGCAAGATTCACAAGCTGAAAGAACAGATTGAACAGCTGCACGCCGAGGAGCAGAGATACGAACGCTCGGGCGAGCTCGCCAAGGTCGCGGAAATTCGCTACGGGCGCATCGCTGTGGCGGAGCGCGACTTGAAGCAAGCGGAGGAGCGATTTGCCGCGGTGCAAAAAGGCGCTCCTATGTTGAAGGAAGAAGTCGACGAAGAAGACATCGCCAAGCTCGTCAGCAAATGGACGGGCATACCGGTCGGCCGCCTGCTGGAAGGGGAAGCCCAGAAACTCGTACACATGGAAGAGCGATTGCGGCAGCGCGTCGTGGGACAAGAAGACGCGCTGGAGCGCGTGTCTAGTGCCGTGCGCCGCAGCCGCGCGGGTCTATCCGATACCAAACGGCCGATCGGATCGTTCATTTTCCTCGGGCCGACGGGTGTCGGCAAGACGGAATTGGCGCGGGCGCTGGCGGAATTTCTGTTCGACGACGAGAAGCTCATGATTCGCATCGACATGTCCGAATACATGGAGAAGCACAGCGTTTCCCGGCTGATCGGCGCGCCGCCAGGGTACGTCGGCTACGAAGAAGGTGGTCAATTGACGGAGCAAGTGCGGCGGCATCCGTATTCGGTCGTGTTGTTCGACGAAATCGAAAAGGCCAATCCCGATGTGTTCAACGTGCTGCTGCAAATCTTGGAAGATGGGCGACTCACGGACGGCAAAGGCCGCACGGTCGACTTTCGCAATACGGTGTTGGTGATGACCAGCAACGTCGGATCGACGGCGATTTTCGAGCTGGCCCATTCCGATCCCGAGCGCGCGCGAAAACAAGCTATGGATGCGTTGCGCGCGGCTTTCCGGCCGGAGTTCATCAACCGCATAGACGAAATCGTGATCTTCAACCCGCTTGGCAAGGAGCACTTGGAGCGCATTGTGGATCTGCTGCTGCGTAGCGTGGAAAACTTGCTCGCGGAACGCCAGATCAAGCTCGAACTGACAGCCGCGGCCAAGGAACTCCTGGTTCGCGAAGGATACGATCCCGCGTTTGGCGCAAGGCCTCTGCGGCGCACCATTCAGAGGATGATTCAGGATCCGCTGGCCATGCAGATCCTTGCAGGAAAAATTCTGCCTGGCGACGTGGTAAGCGTGGATCGCGATGGAACGAAAGAAGCGATGCGCTTTGAACGTATTACTAAAAGTAAGCCGGCGACGGCATCGGTGGCTCACTGAAGCCATACCTCTGAGCTGTGGGAGCGTTGGTTAGTTCTGAGTGTAGGTGAATAGAAGTACGGTGATCTCATGAAAATTTTTCGGACTGGTCTTTTACTGATCTTGTTGAGCGTCGTCCTGGTGGTCGCGGGCAACGCTCTTGCGGGACCAACGGGCATGAAGATCGCATTGGCGTTCGCGGTCGTCATGAACGCGGTGTCTTATTTTTTCTCTGACAAGATTGCGCTGAAGACCAGCGGAGCGCAGCCGGTAACGCGCGAGCAATTGCCGCGTCTCTACGCGGTGATGGAACGTCTGGCGGCCAAGGCGAATTTGCCGGTGCCAAAGCTCTACGTGATTCCCGAAGAAGCGCCGAACGCGTTTGCCACGGGTCGCAATCCGCGACACGCCTCGGTCGCGGTGACACAGGGTCTGCTGGAACTCATGAATGATGAGGAATTGGAGGGAGTGATTGCCCACGAGCTCTCTCACGTGCGCAACTACGATATCCTGACTACCTCAATTGCCGCTACGATAGCCGGCGCGATCACCTATCTAGCCCACATGGCGCAGTGGGGCATGCTCTTTGGCGGCTACGGCGGCAGCCGGGACGATGACCGCGAAGGGGGCGGGGGCGCCTTCGCGGCAATTGCCATGATGATTCTCGCCCCTTTCGCCGCGCTTATGCTGCAGTTGTTCCTTTCCAGGACGCGCGAATATTCCGCCGACGAGACCGGCGCGCGCATGGTCGGTCAGCCATATGGCCTAATCAGCGCATTGCAGAAGCTGGGCGCGTACAATCAGCGCATTCCGACCACAGCCTTGGCCCCGGCGACGGCGGCCTTATGCATCGTGAAGCCGCTGCTTGGTGGTGGCGGTTTAGCGTCCCTGTTCAGTACTCATCCCCCTTTGGAAGCCCGTATCGCGGCTCTTCGTCAAATGACCATCGTGCCGCATCGTTAAACGATTTAACCTCCGGATTTTTGCACAATGTTGGCGGATCGACGTGTAAAGATTCCAATACGGATTCACACCGTGCAAGCAGCCGGGCGATAACTTGATTCCAAGCCGCTGAATCGAAAGCCATTAGAAACCTGTACGTTAGGGCAGCCTTTGGTAGATCAAATGCACCAACATATGGCGTCAGGGGAGCACCACCGGGGGACGTCCAGAGACGGGGAAATATGAGCTGTAAAGACACTATCCATTTGATTTGCTGGTATTTAGAGCGAAAGTTGTCGCCTTCTGTGGAAAGCGAAATTGAGCGCCACCTGGGCGAGTGCCGCGATTGTCACTTGGTTTTCGAGGCTGCTAACACGACATTGGACCGCTATTTCGGGCCGGCGCGCAATCTTGAATCAGATATAGCACGAACCGCGGCATAGAGCTGCCCATTTAATTTATTTAGAATCAGTGGCTTTGAGGCTGTGCGCGCAAGCGCACAGCCTGTTTTGTTTTTGGACAACGCCGCAATTCGCCTTCCTCAGCGTGGGTAAGGTGTTTTCCAGCAAAAATTACCGTAGACGCTGGAGGACGGTAATCTTTACTGGTACTAGTACGTATAAGCATCGCCTCCCTTTGTCCGAGGTTCAGCCGCAACCTCTTTCAGCGATTGGAATTATCTGTTTTCAACAGGATGTGGGGTGTTTGGTGTAGGAGATGCTCCTTTCCACCAGCGCAGGGCGGATGACGCCAAAGGAGACGAAGTCCATGAGCGATTTTCAAGAACCGATCTATCACACAAACGCTGGAGCGCCGCGCTGGGTAGGACTGGCGGTTGCGGTACTGGGCGGCGTGTCGCTGCTCGGCTTGGGCGTTGGCCTGAGCGCGCTTAACCGCGCCAACAATATTGAGCAGTCGGCGCAAGCTTCGGTAAAGCAGTCGACTGACGCCTTGGCGCAGCGGCTTGCCAAAGACGATGAAATCAATCAGCAGCTGCAGAGCGACTTGAAGGTGGTTACCGACAAGCTGAACTTGACGCAGACGCAGTTGCTCTCGGCACGAAAGCAGACCAAGGCAACCACAGTCGCTGTAGACAAAAAACTGAGCGGACTCGAGAGTTCCGTGAACACGCAACTGGCCACGAAGGCGAACGCCGATGACGTGAACAAGTTGAACGGGGACGTTACCGGCGTGAAGAGCGATCTGGACGCAACCAAGAATAGCATCCAGATGGCTCGCAGCGAGATGGGCACGTTGATCGCTCGCAATCACGACGAGATCGACCAGCTGCGGCGCATGGGCCAGCGCGACTATTTCGAGTTCACCGTTACGCGCAAGTCTGGCGCGGAAAAGGTGGGGTCGATCATGGTTGAGCTGAAAGACATCAACACCAAGAAGAACCAGTACACCATCAACGTGCTCGCCGATGACAAGAGCTTCGAGAAGAAGAACCGTTCGGTGAACGAGCCGATCTTCTTTTACACCGGCGGAAGCCATGCCGCACTCGAACTGGTGGTCAACAAAGTATCCAAGACGACGGCGTCGGGTTATTTGAGCGTGCCGAAAGCAGCGGGTGCGGCTTCGGCAAGCGCGTCGACGTCCGGCCAGTGACTTTCGGTCGGTAACGGAGCGATTTCCTTCAACGCTTGAGAGGGCACACTCCAAGGGAGGGTTCCAGAGAACCCTCCCTTTTTCTTTTGTCCGTCATTTCCGCTAGGATGTTGACCTGCCCATGACGACTATTCTGCTGCACACCGCCAAAGCGCTGACCCCAACCGCTGAAATCCCGGACGCGGGAATCCTGATCCGTGACGGAGTGATTGAGGCAATCGGCCCGCGAGAGGGCATGAGCCTGCCGCCGGGCGCGGAGGAAATCTCCGCAGCGCAGCAGACGGCGATCCCTGGATTTGTGGACGTACATATTCATGGCGCCGGCGGACATGACGTGATGGAAGGCACGGACCAAGCCCTGGCCGGGGTCGCGCGCATGTTAGCGAGCCATGGCACGACGTCATTTGTAGCCACGACGGTTACCGCCAGTCCGGACGATATCTGCCGCAGCGTGGAAGGAATCGCGCACTACATCACTACGCAGCATGAGACCGATGAACCGCGCGCTGAAGTTCTGGGAGTACATTTCGAAGGCCCGTTTATCAGCTCTGCGCGGCGCGGCGTACACCCGAAGGAATGGATCCAGCTGCCATCGGCTGAAATGCTGGAACGATTCTTGCAAGCGGCGGCTGGAAACGCTCGCATTCTTACGATTGCTCCGGAGTTGCTGGGAGCGGCGCCGTGCATCGACGCCGCGCACAAGGCGGGATTGGTTGTGGCGATGGGCCATACCGACGCAACGTACGAACAAGCGCGGGCGGCGATCGCACGAGGGGTGCGGCACGCAGTGCATGTTTACAACGCGATGCGGCCGTTCTCGCATCGAGACAGTGGCGTGATCGGCGCCGTGCTTACCTCGGAGGATGTCACCGCGGAGCTGATCGCGGATGGCGTACACGTCGAAGAAGCGGCGATGCGGATCCTGCTGCAGGCTAAAGGCGCAGGGTGCGTGATTCTGGTCAGCGACGGAATTTCCGCTACTGGAATGCCTGACGGAAATTACAGGCTGGGCAAATTTGAAGTGACCGTGGCCGGCGGCGTGGCCCGGAATCCTGAAGGAAACCTGGCCGGGAGCACGCTTACCTTGGATCGGGCTTTGCGCAACGTCGTAGAGATGGGCTGGCCGCTAGGAGATGCGGTGCGCATGTTGACGGCAAATCCGGCGCAGTTACTGGGTATTGAGTCCAAGAAGGGCACGCTGCGCACCGGCGCTGACGCCGACATCGTGCTGCTGGATGAAGGGCTGCAAGTGACCAATGTCTGGGCGCGCGGCATGCCGTTAAATTGATTCCGTTCCTGTAGCATCGCTTATGAATTTAGGCACGCTTTTTTGTTGGAGCGTGCGGCGACCCCCACCCCCTTTTTTCACAAGTGTTGATTCCAATGAAGTTGAAAGGCTTTGTTTTGATAGAGTTTTGCAAGTGTTGATTCTACGGGAGTTGCTCTCGCAGCGTGAAATTTGAGCACGGGCTTGGGAGTGGGAACAAGCTTTGCTTCGGGGCTCAGTAAACGCGGCGGCGAGGACTGCTCCCTGCGCTGCGGTTGAGATCCTTCGCTCCGCTCAGGATGACAGTTGCTCTCAGCACGACAGTTGCTCTTAAGGACGAGAGTTGCTTCTCGGGAAGACCGTTGCTTCTCTAGCGATTCGTCATTCATCCCTAGTTTGTGTTGCGAATTCCAGGCATTTTGAGGTCTTGGACGGTTTAGAACGGGGCACTGGCCAGTAGATCTTACAGGTTCTGCGATGTTGCCGAAGGCGCCCGCCACTTTCGCATCTCAGGACCAACGGCCGGCGGCCGCTACAATTGCGGCTTTGCTTGTGATCATAAATAACAGGAAAGCGTTTTGGTGAACAATGAAAAATTTGGATGGATACCTCAACGGATAAACGAAAAAACGAATCAGGGATTCAGAGGGACGTCGAGCTCTGCCGCCAGTTTGACGGCATTGAACGGGCTACACGCGAAATAGCGGTCGCCAACCTTTAGAGTGGGTACCTTGCGTTTGCCTTTGTTGGCTTTGATTACGATCTCTTCCGCGGTTTCGTCTTCTTCGATGTTGATTTCTTTGAAGGCCACGCCGCGAAGTTTCAAGAAAGACTTTGCGCGAAGGCAATCGGGGCACCAGGTGGTGGTGTACATCGTTACCATTTGCATTGGGCAATGGGAGAGCGAATCATCTGGAATTTATTCGCCTGGGACCGTTACGCCGCGGCGCTTGCGGGCTACCTGGATGCGAATCAGCGAGCGTTGCAGGGCGATAGCGGCGCGGCCCCAGTCTACGTTGGGATCGCCGGCGGCTGTGGCGAGGCGCTGTTCGGCGCGCTTTTTGGCTTCCTGGGCGCGGGTCAGGTCGATTTCTTCTGGGCGCTCGGCGGTTTCGGCTAAGACGGTTACGCGATCGCCCAGGACTTCCGCGAAACCGCTGATGATGGCGATGGGACCGGATTCACCGGAGGCTTTTGCGCGATAACTTAGTTCGCCGATGCCTAGTTCGGTGATCAGCGGGGCGTGGCCGGGCAGGATGCCCAGTTGGCCGCCGGCGCCGGGGAGGGTGACCTGCACGACCGTTTCGCGGAGCAGTTGGCGCTCCGGCGTGACGATGATCAGCTCGATGGAATCGGGAAGCATGTTTTCTAAAAAACTTCAGGCCGTCGCTTTCATTTTTTCCGCTTTTTCCAGGGCTTCTTCGATCGTGCCTACCATGTAGAAGGCTTGTTCCGGGATGTCGTCATATTTGCCTTCGACGATTTCCTTGAAGCTGCGGACGGTGTCTTCAATCTTGACGTATTTGCCTTCGAGGCCGGTAAACTGTGCGGCTACGAACATGGGTTGCGACAGAAAGCGTTCGATTTTGCGGGCGCGGGCTACGGTGCGCTTGTCTTCGTCGGCAAGTTCTTCAATGCCGAGAATGGCGATGATGTCCTGCAATTCCTTGTAGCGCTGGAGGACCGATTTCACGCCGCGGGCGACGGCGTAGTGTTCGGCGCCGACGATGCGCGGATCGAGAATGCGCGAGTAACTGGCCAGCGGGTCGACGGCGGGATAAATGCCGCGCTCGACGATCTGACGGCTGAGGTTGGTGGTGGCGTCCAAGTGCGCGAAGGTTGCGGCCGGCGCGGGGTCGGTGTAGTCGTCGGCAGGGACGTAGACGGCTTGCACGGAAGTGATCGAGCCGGATTTTGTGGAGGTGATGCGCTCCTCCAGCTCGCCAATTTCGGTGTTGAGATTGGGCTGGTAGCCCACGGCGGAAGGCATGCGACCGAGGAGTGCGGAAACTTCGGCGCCTGCTTGCACGAAGCGGAAAATATTGTCGATGAAGAGGAGGACATCGAGGTGCTCTTCGTCGCGGAAATATTCGGCTACGGTGAGACCGGTGAGGCCGACGCGAAGACGGGAACCAGGCGGCTCGGTCATCTGGCCGTAAATCAAAGCGGCGCGCGATTTTTCGGAATTGCCGGGAGTAATCACGCCGCTCTCGGACATTTCCAGCCAGAGGTCGTTGCCCTCGCGGGTGCGCTCGCCGACTCCGGCGAAGACCGACACGCCGCCGTGCTTCATGGCGACGTTGTGGATCAACTCCATGATGAGAACCGTTTTGCCTACACCAGCGCCGCCGAATAGGCCGATCTTGCCGCCTTTGAGGTAGGGCTCGATGAGATCGACTACTTTGATTCCGGTTTCGAACATTTCGAGGGTGGTGGATTGATCTTCAAGTTTCGGGGCTGGGCGGTGGATCGGATAGTGTTTGTCGCTGACGACCGGACCTAGTTGATCGACTGGCTTGCCGAGAACGTTCATTACGCGGCCTAACGTGGCGCGGCCTACGGGCACCATGATGCCTGCGCCGGTGTCGTACGCTTTCATGCCGCGAACCATGCCTTCTGTGGGCTCCATGGCGACCGCACGGACTCGGCCTTCGCCCAGATGCTGTTGCACCTCGACGATTACGTCGAGGGGTTCGGGGATATTAAAACCTTCGCTGGTGATGCGAACGGCGTTGAAGATGGCCGGGAGATGGCCGGCCTCGAATTGAACGTCCAGCACAGGGCCGATAACCTGTACGACGTGACCTACTGCTTTTACATTTTCCGGCATGCGTTCTCCTGATTCTTTAGCCTACAAAAGACGGAAAAATCGGTTTGCAGGCGTTGGCTGCGCCCGGGCAAGATGGGGCGCAGCGGTGCTGCGCCCGTACACGAGGTCGTCCGAGGGAAATTTGTCCGTGAAAAAGCAGATCCCTCACCCCGCTGAAAGGCGCGGGGATTCGGGATGACACTAGGCGCGGGGTGTTGGCGATTATTTTCCATAGTTGGCGCCGCTTACGATTTCTATGATTTCTGTGGTGATGGCTGCTTGGCGGACTTTGTTCATGGTCATGGTCAGGGCTTCGATGACCTCGCCAGCGTTTTTGGTGGCGGCTTCCATGGCGGTCATGCGGGCAGCGTATTCGGCTGCGGAGGATTCCAGCATGGCGCGAAGGACTTGCGTTTCAATGTATTTCGGGAGCAGTTTGCCGAGCAGTTGTTCCGGAGGTTGCTCATAGATGTAGTCGATCTGCGCGCTGTCTTGCTCGCCCTGTTTTTTCTCACCATGCTGATCGCCAGCGCGCGGATCGTGTTTGGCACCCGGGGCTTCAACCATTTTCTCAATCGGTAGTAATTTTTCAACGGTGAGATTAGCGGTCATCACACTCTTGAACTCGCTGAAAATGATGTAGACCGCGTCGATTTCGCCCTTGGCGTAGAGGTCGGTAGCCAGGTTGGCGATTTCTTTCGCAGTTTTGAACTCCACGCGAGCCAGCACATTAACGAATTCACCCGCAAAGTTGAAACCAGCTTTTTTCAGCGAGTCGCGACCTTTTTTGCCGACTGGGATGGTCACAACCTTCTTGCCGCTGTTGGCTCGGAAAAACTCGCCGGCTTTGCGCAGAATGTTAGCGTTGAAGGCGCCGGCTAAGCCGCGTTCGCCGGTTAGGATGATCGCCAGAACATTTTTCTCTTCGCGCTGCGCCATCAGCGGGTGCTGAACGTCCTGGATGCGGGACATGATCGAACGCAGCAGCCGGGCTAGTTCTTGCGCGTAGGGCCTCGCCGCCAACGCCGCTTCTTGCGCGCGGCGCAGACGGGCCGCGGCGACGAACTTCATCGCGCGGGTGATCTGTTGACTGCTCTTCACCGAGCGGATGCGGCGCCGGAAATCTAGGAGTGTGGCCATGGGCTTGTCGCTTGGGCGAGAACTTACTTTGCGGCGGCCTCCTGGACTGAGGCGGTGAAACGCTCTTTGAATTCGCCTACGGCCTTCTTGATTTCGGCTTTGATGCCGTCGTCGAGGGCTTTCTTCTCGGCGATGTTTTTGAGAATGGAAGGGGCGCTGGTTTCGACGTATTGCAGCATTTCCTTTTCAAAGCGGCGAACTTCGTTGACTGGGACGGTGTCCAGCAGGCCGCTGGTGGCTACGAAGATGCTTAGGACTTGTTTTTCGACCGAGAGCGGTACGTATTGATCTTGTTTGAGGATTTCGGTGAGGCGCTGGCCGCGGCCGAGTTGGGCTTGGGTGGCTTTGTCGAGCTGGTCGGAGCCGAATTGGGCGAAGGCGGCGAGGTCGCGGTATTGCGCCATGTCGAGCCGGAGGGAGCCGGCCACCTGGCGCATCGCTTTGATTTGCGCGTTGCCGCCTACGCGACTTACGGAGATGCCTACGTTGATGGCCGGGCGGATGCCGGCATTGAAGAGGTCGGCTTCGAGATAGATCTGGCCGTCGGTGATGGAAATTACGTTGGTCGGAATGTACGCCGAAATATCACCGGCCTGAGTCTCAATGATAGGCAGCGCGGTGAGCGATCCACCGCCCTTGGCCTTGCTCATTTTCGCTGCGCGCTCCAATAGCCGGCTGTGCAAATAAAATACGTCGCCTGGATATGCCTCGCGACCCGGCGGACGTCGCAGCAGCAGCGAAATCTCGCGATACGCCGCGGCGTGCTTGGAAAGATCGTCGTACACGCATAGCGCGTGGCGGCCGGAGTCGCGGAAGAACTCGCCCATCGCGCATCCGGAGAACGGGGACAGGTACAGCATCG
>Ga0137403_10004447_pt1 | contig 16536 bp, 24 predicted proteins | sample CZOMad2_1_16fung_FD_122057 | JGI IMG/M metagenome (GOLD analysis project Ga0137403, IMG submission 122057) | Vadose zone soil fungal communities from Angelo Coast Range Reserve, California, USA - CZOMad2_1_16fungal (Hybrid Assembly) | ecosystem: Environmental > Terrestrial > Soil > Vadose zone...
CCTCCTCGCTCTCAATCACTCCCTCAAACCCGAACCAATCCTCGCTTGAAACCAACACAGTTACTTATGATGCGATCGGGCAATGGTTGCATCACAAATCTTCCAGCAAGTTGGACAGCGCGATCTTTACTGCCGCTCGGTCTAACCAGCCAAGCCGGAGGTAAGAGGATTGTCCCCGCTGCCTTTGGCTCTTGTCTCTTGCTCTCGCGCCGGATAGTTAATCGGACATGCCGCGTCGTCCGCGCTCGATTGAGTCCCCCGATCTGGTCGGATTTCGTTTGCGGGGACGCGAGGTAACGCGCTTGGAATCTTTTAGCGACGCGGTCTTCGCTTTCGCACTCACCCTTCTCGTGGTCTCGCTCGACGTGCCGAAGACCTTTACCGATCTCGTCACTACGATGCGCGGCTTTCCCGCTTTCGCGCTCTGCTTCCTCCTTCTCGCGCTCATTTGGAACGGGCACTACCGATACTGCCGACGCTACGGCCTCGATGATGGCACCGCGCGCTTCCTCACCTGCGTGATGCTTTTCCTCGTTCTCTTCTACGTGTATCCACTCAAATTCCTTTTCAATTTCAGCATCACTAGTCTGTTCTTCGATGGCTCCGCTCAGCCCGTCTCGATGACCCATTCACAATTTTCCACTCTGCTTATCATCTACGGTGTCGGCTTCGCGGCGGTCTATCTCGCCATGACTCTCCTCTACCTGCATGCGTATCGTTTGCGCGAGGCGCTCCAACTCACCGAGCTGGAAGAATTCGATACCCGTTACCAGATTTTTCGGCTCTTGACCCTCATGGCGTTCGGGCTTGTCGCGGCTCTTCTCGCCTATATCCCTCTTACGCGGAGTTGGAGCACCTTGGTTTATATCCTTCTTTTTCCCATTCTGCGGACGTCGCGCTTTGTCCATCGCCGGCGTCGTGCGCCCTATCTCAAAGCGCTGACGCACTGACTAAATCGCAAAGTTGCGCGTGGACGAGAAGAAAGTAGGAAGTAAAAAGGCGAAAGTAGAAAACGTCGGCGGCGCGGCAAGAACGAAGCAGTGCGCCGTGGAAGTGCTGCGCGGAACGGTGCGTCTCGGCTGAGAAAGTAAGAAGTAAGAATTAAGATTTAAGACGTGAAGGAGCTGGAGAGATGGCGATCGGAAGATCCGCCTACGCACAAGGCTACTCCGAAAGGATTCGCGAGCAGGCGGCTTGGCAAAAAGACACACTGCGGTTTGTATCTCAGCAGCTCCCGCTGCGTTCGACCGCCACCCTCGCGGCTTTACCGGCCATGTCGCTCGTCCCGCTTGCTCCATTCGCCAAAGCTTCGGCGTGACAGGCCCGCAACGCGCTATAAGATGACGAGCGGAGAAGGCCTCTAGCTCACTGTTTCATAATGTGGAAGAGGATCATACAGCATCTGATGAAGACGAACATTTTGATGCCGCTATTGGCAGTCATCTGCCTGGCCAGCCGTGCTGTTGGGCAAGACCAGGCAAAAACGGGATCTGTCGCGGGTGTTCCGAAAGGGTACGTGGTGGGAACAGAAAGCGTTTCGCCTAACGGACGGTTTGCAATTTTGTATCCGGTTCGCGGAGATAATGACGCCGATTTGCCGCCAAACCTGTTGGTATGCCTGGCGCCGTATGCGGTCCTGACCACAATAGGATCGGAGGGCGGGCGCTGGGAGGGCGCGCGCGGCCAACCGCTGGCGAAATGGAACGGCAACTCAATCGTCGCGATCTGGATAGCAGCAAGATGGGGGATGGAGGATCTGGCGATCTACGAAATCGAAGCGGATGAGATCAAACGCATCCAGCCCGTCTGGCGGCAGGTGCGGATGCTCTTCGATCGCGATTTTCGAGAGCGCTTCCTGAGCAAATATCCGGACGAAAAAGGGTCGGGCGTTATTTTCGTCTCGAAAGGCGAAGGACCCGATTCAAAGCCCGAGTTCGAATTCAAGGGCCGTAAGATGTTATTGAACCTTTTTGCCGATAATAAGCCCAATCTGTCTACCACTCCGCATTGGACGGCATCGCTTCACGCCGTTTGGAACCTCGATACGGCCGAGTTGGAGAAGGTGGATTTTCGGCCGGGGCCGATCGAGCTGCGCCCGGAGGAATGAAGGTCACAAAGTTGATGGTTGAGAGTTAGGAAAAGGCGGATTCGCTCGCGATAGGTGCATGACGTCAGCAAGTCGATGAAAGCCATTCAGGGTTACTACCTGTTCAGGCCGGAAGATCTTTTCTGGCGGCAGTCCAAACTCATGTTGAAATCGAAGTTTAAGGTAGAGACTGGAGAGCGGCATGAGTTACTGATATTTCATGTTTCCTTAGCGCCCTGCCGGACAACTTTGCGTCCCTTCTCAGAGCTTTCGGCTGGCCGAAAAGACAGCTGACACGAGCCTACCGCCAATTGTTACGCGTCCACAAAATAGCGGCGCTTGATGTCCTGCTCTGAACCGGAAACAAAGTGGGCGGGCACCCAATCGCGCCAATTCTCGAAAAGGTCCTGGGGCCTCCAGCTGTTCAACGCAGCAGTCCCGTACTTCTCGATATGTCTCTTGACTGATTCGCGGAAACGGTGATGCGCAAAGACCCGCATGAACTCGCCGAAATAAATATCAGCGACGCGTTGATCACCGCGGATAACGTTCAGGTTCTCGTCATTGGTATCAGCACTGTCCGAGCTCCAGTTTGCAGAACCGGAAAGAGTAATGGGATTCCTTCCGAGCGGATCGATAAGCATGAACTTGGTGTGCACCCAATTAACATAGGTACCGATTGGACTGTTTTCTTTGCGCCAGCCGTCAACCCAATCCACGTAAATTCGGTTTCCGAGGGCCATGCCAACGTTTTTGTGGCCTCTGATCCGTTCGATGTCTGCAATTGCCGCTGCCCGCGAGTTGGCATTGCCCCCGTTCACATATTTGTCGAGCAATGCGAAGCGAAGAATCTCGTCTGCATGATCATAGACAGGCCGGAAATCCTTAACGATGCCGAAGGGAAAGGTCATGAAAAGAGGTTTACGCGCACTGGCCTGTGCGATCCACCAATTGAATACTCCCTTTCCGCGATGTGGCGAGAACACTGGGGTTATTGAAACCGACTCGTCGGCAGGCGGAATGGGATTATGCGATTCCGTCCACGTCTTAAGCTCATCGGAATCGGGATCGCCTTTGAGCGCCTCCCAGTACTCCAAATATTGGGCTGCGACGGCAGGATCGTGAATAGTCAGTCCTACGTTTAGCTGACCATATAGCGCATTAACGCTCAGGTTTGTCGAGCCTGACCATACGGATATGGGTTGTCCCGATTTTGTTAGCACAATGAACTTGTTGTGCATGATCTTGGCGTTCCGCCGCGGCTTGCAGAGGGACCGGATGTGGGCATCGTCAATTGCACCTTCGTTGGCATTGCCAGTTTCGTCCGACAAGGCGTGGTAAATTATTTTCACGTCTGCTCCGGCCAGATGAGCTTCCCGGAAAGCCTTTAAGACAATCGGGAGTTTCAGTTCATAGATGGCAGCCCTTAGACCAAAACTGGAATTCTTGGCCTTGCGAATAAACGCGAGCAGACCTGGCAGAAGATCGCGCGCCAGCCAGTCATAGGCAGGTTGACCTGCCTGCTCGAGTGTCTGCCCCGGGAATCGCCGGGAAAAGGCCTGCGAAGCGATGGCGCCGCGGTTAAAGTGAACGTTGTGAATGGTACCCTCTAAAGGCTCAGTCTCAATTGGCACAACGGTGGTGGCACGCGGCTCCAAGGCACCCGGCGCTCCATATAAAGGTGTTACGCGGTATCGATATCGATAGCCAGGCTTAGCCGTGTAGTCAGCCCACTGAAATGCCTGAAACGGGTGCTCTCGGCTACTGGCGTCCTCGACTCCAGTCGACTTTCTGATTGTGGCAAACGTTTTGTTACCACGCAGCCAGATGGTTTCATTTTCGGTGAGATCGGTTCGCTGAATCGAGAAGCCGAGCAACCCCTGGGTAGATTGCTCTTCCATATCCATGGCGAGAAAGACCACATATGTGCCGCTGATCGCGCGGACAGTCACATCTCCTGAAACTTTTTTTCTCATAGATCCATTGTTCTTATCGCAGAGTGGGGATGGATTGGGAAGTCAAAATGAGCTGAGGCTTTAGGGAGACTCGGTTGTAGCTCGCGGTCGCACGGCTCTGGCGATTGCCGCCTAAGAGCGGAATACATTGCACAAGCATCCCGCAAGGGCGGGACACGGAAGGGTTTTATTTGGTGCTCGAAGGCACAGGGCGCCTGCGTGTGAGCGATCACGAACCGTTGAAAACGCGAAACGGATCGATTCCATTAACCGAAACTATCCGATTGCGGATCCCAAAAGTCGTCTGCTAAGCCGAGACGCGCGAAGAGGGAACGCATCTCATCGGGCTTTGGACGGCGCGAGTTCTCTTGTAAGCGCGTCGAATACCAGGTCGTCGCGAGCGTCCATAGCTGGTCCATCGTGACGAGTGGCCGCATGGGATAACCATGCGCCGCGCACCACTCACGCACCCGTTCTTCCGACCGGAAGAAAAGCATGTTGCTTCAGGTGAAAACAATGTCGTCCCACCATTTGGCGGCGGGAACAAGGCAATGAAAAAGCCAGCTGCAGGACGGCGGACCGTTTAAATCAATCTCCAGATTGAGCGGTTCACCGGATTGCTCGCAGCGCGAATGAACCTGCCCCGCGCGCTGCAGCGCCGCCGGTATGCCGAACGAATCCCAGGCGCAGTTAGCGAAGTACTTCGTGTCATCGACGATCACGACATGTTGGGTCGATACGGCGGAAAAAGGCGGAGCCATCCGAATGGACACTCCATCGGGCTCCAACACCAACACTCGTTGAGCGCATAATCTGACATAGGCTTCGCGGACGCTGCTGACGTCGGCGTGAACTCGTTCAGCTACAACTTGCAGCGACGGCTTCTGCCCGGTCTCGGCGAAGTGCCGATAGATCGCCAGTTTTGTCCGCGTATCGAAGCTCATGCGTTATCTGAGGTTAGTCGGGAATGTGTAATCTGAAAATCGCCGATTAAGGATCTCTCAGGAACGCAGGAACATTTTTTCCATGCGGCAGCGCCGTCATTGCCCGACTCCGTCGGCGATTAGCTTCCGGCAGTAGTTAAGCGACGTCCCGACAACAGCCACGGTCGTGAAGCATATCGCCATCCAGGAGCAGCTCGACGGTAACGCCGTCAACTGGATGGAAAAGGTCAGTGATGAACAGTATCAAGCGAAGTAAGAAGGAGGAATTAAGATTTAGAAAGTTTTAATCGGACCAGAATTGAACAGAAGAAAACAAAGAGAACGAAGGTCGATTTAATCTTTCTTTACTTCGCTGCCTTGTGTTGAGCCAATCAGCTGCGATCTTTAGATATTCAGAAGCGCAAACTTGGAAAAAGTAATCTGGAAGTGTCGGCGATCGGGCTCGGCTGCATGGGAATGAGCTTTGGCTACGGCCCGGCTCACGACAAGCAGGCGATGATCTCACTGATTCGCAAGGCGGTGGAACGAGGCGTCACATTCTTCGACACCGCCGAGGGGTACGGCCCGTTCACGAACGAAGAGCTCGTGGGCGAGGCGCTGGCTCCGATGCGTGAGCGAGTCGTAATTGCCACCAAGTTCGGATTCAAATTTGGTCCTAAAGGTGAGCAGATTGGACTCGATAGTCGACCGGAGCACATCAAAGAAGTCGCCGACGGTTCGCTGAAACGACTCAGGACCGATGTTATCGATCTGTTCTATCAACACCGCGTCGATCCCGGCGTGCCGATTGAAGATGTCGCCGGCGCGGTGAAAGGGCTGATTCAGGAAGGCAAGGTGAAGCACTTCGGACTTTCTGAGCCAGGAGTGCAAACGATTCGTCGCGCACACGCGGTCCAGCTGCTCACTGCAGTCCAGAACGAATATTCGCTGTGGTGGAGACAGCCTGAACGGGAAGTGTTACCGACACTGGAAGAACTTGGAATCGGTTTTGTTCCATTTAGCCCTTTGGGCAGGGGCTTCCTCACCGGAAAGATCAGCGAAAACACTACGTTCGACAGTTCGGATCTTCGCAACACGCTCCCGCGCTTTACGCCGGAGGCTCGGACAGCGAACCAAGCCTTGGTTGATCTGCTTGGCCAGATCGCAAAACGCAAGAAGGCGACGCCAGCTCAGATCGCGCTCGCGTGGCTGCTTGCCCAGAAGCCGTGGGTTGTTCCAATTCCCGGCACGACGAAGCTGCATCGGCTTGAGGAAAACATCGGAGCAGTAGCAATCGAACTTACACCCGATGATCTGCGAGAGATCGACAGCGCGGCTTCAAACATCACGGTGCATGGAGCTCGATACCCGGAAAAGCTAGAGCAAATGACTGGGCGCTAACGAAGAAGCTACTGTAAACAGAAGTTGAGAGCGATTAGTTGATTGTTGAGAATTGAAGATAGCCGAGCGCTTAGAAAGGAGAGATAAATGCCCACCATTTTCGATCGCGTCCTTGTAGCAAATCTTATCGCGAACACGGCGATTTTTTATGTCGCAGCGCGGTTGTATTTGCTGCCTTTGGTTTCGCGTGTTCGACCGCAACAAATTCTTGTTCCCATCCTCCTTTTGCATTCAATGCGACATCTGGGACTGATGTTCCTTACTCGCGGCGCCACTTTTCCGGGAATGCCGCCGCAGTTTGCGTATCCGGCCGCCTTTGGCGATCTGATAACGGCCATATTCGCGTTCGCAGCAATTCCATTCGTATTGCGCAGCTCTGGTTTGGCCAAGCCGGCGGTATGGGTTTTCAACATTTTTGGAACCCTGGACCTGCTCGCAGCGATCACGTTTGCCACGATTTACAATGCGCCCGTGACAATGGGACCGGCCTACTGGATTCCCGCTTTTTGGGTTCCACTATTATTGGTTACCCATTATGTGACATTTGTTCTTCTTGGTCGCCGTTGGGAGTAGGATAGGAGACGGTTAGTCTCCGATGATTTTGACCAGCACTCGCTTTTTTCTTCGGCCGTCGAATTCGCCGTAGAAAATTTGTTCCCACGGCCCGAAATCCAGTTTGCCTTTCGTGATCGCGACAACGACCTCCCGGCCCATGATCTGACGTTTGAGGTGGGCGTCAGCGTTGTCTTCGCCGGTCCGATTGTGTCGATAGGCGGTGGTCGGCGCGTGCGGCGCTAGTTTTTCCAGCCACATCTCGTAATCGTGATGGAGCCCCGGTTCGTCGTCATTGATGAAGACCGAAGCCGTGATGTGCATGGCGTTAACGAGACAAAGGCCCTCGATTACGCCGCTCCGATGAACGAGTTCCTCGATCTTCGGCGTGATATTGATGAATCCGCGTCGATCCGGTACTTCAAACCAAAGATGTTCAGTGAGCGATTTCACCGGGTCATAATATCAACGAATAGCTGCAGTGCCGAACGCTGATTCGATTGATTCTGTTAATTCTGTGACCTTCACCAACTCCTCGATTGCCTTCCTGTCGTTCTCAAGTCAGCATTCCCACCAGTCATCGGACTGATTGACACTCAATCGGCCAGCGATATGATCGGCGCCGTGCCGGAACAGACGGAGAAGCGTCGCGCCAGCCGATATGACGCAGTTATCGCGACCCTCGTCGGGTTCTGTGCTTTGTGTGTTTCCGCTTACACCGCCCATGTGCAACGCCAGCAGGTCCGTGCCGCGGTCTGGCCAATTCTCGAGTTCGATAGCGCCAATGGGCCCATTCACTTCATTCTGGCCAACAAAGGAGTCGGACCGGCGATTATAAAGAATGTGATTGTGAAAGTGGATGGTGAGCCGGTGAGGAATTGGAAGGAAGCTCTCGAGAAAATACTGGGACCTGGGGAGCATCTGGGTTCGGAGAGCGACATGAATGGCCATGTGATCGCCGCGGGTGAATCGGTTACCGTCTTCACTCCGCACGATCGCGAAAATAATCCGCTCAATTTCGACAAATCGAACCCGCTATGGGTGAAGATGAATAAGGACCGCTTACGCGTGACGGTCGAGATCTGCTACTGCTCGACGCTCGACGAATGCTGGACTTTGCGCGCGGGCGGGTCGGGACGCAGCATCACTGCCGAGACCCGTCGTTGCCCGACTCCGTCGGCAGTTACTTTTGAGCAGTAGTCGGCGCGCCATCGGCGACATAAGACTGGATTTCACCGGTCCCTTTGCTCCCTCAGTAGGCGTTCGGTGCTTTACAGCGAGGACGCTCTTCAGAAAATCCACGGCTTCCATCAATATCAGAAGTGACTAGGGACAAGCGAAGTTGAGAGGTTGAGTTGTTGAGGCGATCTCTTCAAATTGGGAAAGGATGAATTATCCGGCTTGGTCGCTGATTAGGATTATCGAGGCAGATTTGAGTTTGCCTGCGCACCAGGAGGCAGTCCTGGCGATGGTTGATGCCTATTCAAGAGACGCCATGGGTGATGGCAAGCCGCTTGATCAGGATGTTCGGGCGCAACTTATACCCGGACTAATAAGACATCCGACGACGCTGATCTTCGTGGCGTTTGATGGTGAACAGCCGGTCGGAGCGACCGTCTGCTTCATCGGTTTCTCGAGCTTTGCTGCAAAACCGCTCATCAGTATTCACGACTTCGTGGTTTTACCGACTTCTCGCGGCAAGGGCATTGGGCGACGGCTGCTGGAGGCCGTCGAAGCTAAGGCGAGGGAACTTGGTTGTTGTAAGTTGACGCTGGAGGTGATGGACAAAAATCATCAGGCGGTTCGCATGTATCAGGCGGCCGGTTTTGAGCGCTATTCCCTGCAAAAGGAAGCAGGCGCGGCAATTTTTATGTCCAAGCCGCTGCAGTAATTCAACCAACTGTGCGCACCAGCATCCACGAAGCCTTTTGGCCGGCATCGATGAGGGCGCTGCAATTGCTGATCCCGATCGTATGTTGCACAGCGCCGGTCTTGGGCGCACCGGTGGAAGGCTCTCTGCCACTCCAATGGAATATTGGGGCCGAGGATTGCAACGCGTCTCCGCAACCTCCATTGCAGGTCCATGCTTACGAACCGCAAACCTCTATCCTGCGTCAGAGTCCTTGCGCAAACTTCGAAGCGAATTTTCTCTATCTTCTCATCGGCTCCGACAAAGCTCTTCTAATCGATACGGGTGCCGTCGCGGACCCGAAAGAGATGCCGCTGGCGAAAACAATCTTAGAACTATTGCCAGATAAGGACCACAAAAAGCCTCCACTCCTGGTGGCGCATACGCACAGACACCTGGATCATCGCGCAGGCGATTCGCAGTTCGCGTCGCTTCCATCGGCCCAGATGGTGCCCATAGATTTGGAGGGAGTTCGAGCATTCTTCGGTTTCGCTACCTGGCCCAACGGGATTGCCCATTTGGATTTGGGCGGCCGAACTGTAGACGTAATTCCGACGCCCGGACACAACCCGATCCACGTGGCATTTTACGACAGCAGAACAGGGATTCTTTTTTCCGGAGATTTCCTGCTGCCGGGCCGATTGCTGATTGAAAATGCCGCCGCGTACCGCGAAAGCGCCCTGCGGGTTGTCGACTTTTTGAAGACGCGTCCGCTCACCCACATCTTGGGTGGTCACATCGAGTTGGACGCGGCAGGACACGCCTACCGATTCGGATCTCACTGTCACCCCAATGAGCACCGGCTCGAGTTGGTGAGAGAGGATTTAACAGCGTTGCCAGCCGCGTTTGAAAGCTTCAACGGCTTCTACGCACGACATCCGAATTACATTCTGACCAATCCCATTCATAACCTTGTGGCGCTGGCAATTATTGCCGTTGCGGTATTGATCCTCATCGTGTGGGGAGTGCGCCGATTGATGCGGCGCCGACCCGATTGACGCGCTGCCCAACGAGTGGGCGACTAGAAGAACAGACCAAAATTGTTTGAACATTTTAGTTGCTTTGGAAACTAAATATACTAGATTAGTTTCTGCAGTGGAGCAGCAATGAAACACCCGAAAAGATCGAAAACCCGGACGGAAGATACCGCTCGGCAACGAATCGTCGAAGCAGCCCGGGCCCACTTTTTCAGTCACGGCTTTCGCAGCGTCACGATGGACGATGTGGCCGAAGAACTCGGCATCAGCAAAAAAACGCTCTATGTCCATTTCCCGGACAAGATGGCCCTGCTCGAGGCTGTGCTGGCCGACAAGTTCGCGCGACTGGAATCCAAGTTAAAAGAGGTCGCAGGCGAACACCCGCACGATTTCTCCACTGCGCTTCACGAACTTCTCGGCAGCACGCGACATGAATTGGATGAAATCAAGCCGCCGTTTGTTCGCGACATGCGCCAGAAGGCGCCGCACGTTTTCAAGATGGTCGAGCGGCGCAGAGGAGAAGTGATCTCGCGCTTTTTCGGAAAGCTTTTCATCGAAGGTCAACGGACCAGGATGGTGCGCAAGGACTTTCCAGTCAGGCTGCTGATCGAGATTTTGCTCGGCGCGGTCCAGGCAATTGTGAATCCAGCGAAAATCGAAGAGCTCGGGCTGACGCCGCAGACCGCTTTCGCCTCAGTCGTCAAAGTCGTTCTCGAGGGTGTGATCGCCCGGAAAGGCAGGAGAACATGAACACGTTTTCATTTAGGAAATCTGCAACAGCCTTGAACCAGGAATTACGACAACGAATTCTCAACTTATCCGGCGTAACGGAGCGGCCGAATGCCGGAATCCACGAAGACGCGTTCTTCGTCGGACGGACAATGTTCATGCATATCCACGGCTCCGGTCACTGCGACATTCGACTGTCGAAAGTCGATCAAGAGCGGGTCTTGGCGGAAGGCAAAGCACAACCGCACCGATGGGCGCCGGAAGCAGGATACGTGACGTTCGTTGTCCGCCGTCACGAGGATCTGGAGCCAGCCATGGATCTGATTCGAATGTCGCACCGGTATTTCGCGGACAAAGCGAGCGTACCGCAAATGCAGAATCAATAGGAGACAGGCAATTATGAAATTATTCGTTATTGGAGCGACCGGTCGGACCGGGCAAGAAATAATTCAACAAGCGCTGGCCCGAGGTCATCAGGTGACGGCTTTTGTGCGTTCACCCCAAGGCGTCGGCGCAAAGAATGAACGCCTCACTGTTGTGAAGGGCAATGCGACGGACGAAGAGCAACTTTTTAATGGGATGCAAAATCACGATGCCGTGATTTCAACGCTGGGACCGCGCAGGGTTTTCAAACCAGGCTCACTTCTTCACGACACTGCGCTGGCGACTACTCGCGCGATGAAGCGCGCCGGAATAAAACGTCTCGTTGTTCTTTCGGCAGCAGCGCACTTCCCTGGCATTCCCAATCGGATCGCGAGTTTCATCATGCGAAACCACATGCGCGATTCGCTCGCGATGGAAGAGATCGTGCAATCCAACGGTCTCAATTGGACGATTGCTCGACCTCCCCGTCTTACCCAGGGAGATTCGACAACCTATCGAAGCCGGGAAGGCGCGGCTCCCAGAATGGGGTTCACGCTTGATCGCAAAGCAGTCGCGGCATTCATGCTCGACGCCATCGAACAGACGAAACATCTGCACAAGATCGTGGGCATCGCGAAGTAATAATAATGTTGCGCACTAGTGGAGCGAACGAACGATGGAAGATTCGTAAGATGCGGGGCGAAGAAAAAGTCGCGGTGACTCCATCGATCACGCACCTGATCCAGCTCAGGTTGACCCATTTCATGATGTTGCTCGCGATCTGTGGCGAAAGTGTCGTCGCAGCTTGCGTCTTCATGAAGGCAAAGATATTCTCGCAAGACCTGCGCGCAGCATTCAAGTCACTGCGCTAAGCTTATGGCGAGTAATCGGAAGACAGTGATCGTTACGGGAGCGTCGCAAGGCATCGGCGCGGGCATCGTCGAAGCGTTTCTCGCGCGCGGCTACGATGTTGTGGGAACCGCCCGGAGCGCGACGAAATCGAAAGAGCTTTCAGCTTCCGAGCACCTTGCCTTGATCGACGGCGACATAGGTCAATATGAGACAGCGCAGAAAGTTGCAGAACTCGCGATCAAGAAGTTCGGCTCGATCGATGCCGTCGTGGCGAACGCGGGGATTTTCTTAGTGAAGCCGTTCACGGAGTACACGGCAGACGACTTTCGTGCGCTCGTTTCAACCAACCTCGCAGGCTTCATTTACATCACGCAGCTTGCGGTTAAACAAATGCAGGTGCAAAAGACCGGCGGCAGCATCGTAAGCATCAGCGCCGCGCTGGTAGATAATCCAATCGCCGGCGAACCTGCTTCTCTTCCCATGATCACTAAAGGTGGTCTGAACGCTGTCATACGAAGCTTGGCGATGGAATACGCGAAAGAGCATATTCGATTCAACGCCGTAGCTCCCGGAACTGTCGACACACCGCTTCACGCCAAGGATTCGGAGGATTCTCTAAAAACGCTTTCGCCGATGGGTACAATCTCCTCCGTTGAGGACATTGCCAACGCTGTTGTTTATCTAACAGAAGCTCGCCAGATCACAGGAGAGGTGCTGCACGTCGACGGCGGTGCGCACATAGGCAAATGGTAACCAGCGAAAGCTCTCGCCCGGCCAGCGCCGAGCAGCGGTTGAAAGAACTTGGCATCAGGCTCCCGGCGCCACCCGAGCCGTTCGGCACTTATGTGGAAGCGGTGCAGACAGGCAATCTGCTTTTTCTTACCGGGATGCTTCCCACGGAAGGTCGCGTCGCGAAATTCATTGGACGCGTCGGCGCGGAGCTCGATGTGGACGCGGGGCGCAACGCGGCTCACCTCGCGGCGCTCAATGTCCTCGCGGTCGCGAGAAAACATTTGGGATCGCTCGACAAAGTAACGCGGATCGTCCGACTCGGTGTGTCGATCGCCACTTCGGGCGATGTTCGCGATCAGCCGAAGATCGCTGACGCCGCTTCGGAGTTGTTGCAAGACGTCTTCGGAAAAGAGAAGAACCCGTGCCGGTTAGTGTACGGCGTTGCCAGCCTTCCACTCGGAACCCCGGTCGAGCTAGAAGTGATTTTTGAAGTAGCGAATTAAGAAAGGCTCCATCATGCAGCGAACTGCCGCAGCGCAAATCGTTTCGGTTATGCTCGCGTCATCCCAATTGCTCGTGCAAACCCAAGTCTGGCAACAACGTTCTCGCGACGTGCGCGGTGTATCAGATAAGCACAATGCAAATGGAATTTCTTCTTAATGCAAATAAACCAACTGCCCGAAGCTTCCTATCGGGAGAAAGGAGAACATATGCCTCATGTTTCATTCGGCGGGACATCAAGCCATTGTTTCGCGCCGTCGATATTTCGCACATGAAGCGTTACAAGATAAACTTGGATGACTACACCTTCATGTCGAATCCGGACCATGCTAGCAAAGTGCTTCGAACACTTTCGCCCCACGAAGACGACCCGCCTTCCATGCCACCCGGCGGGCCCTATTGGACAGAGGACCAGCTCGCGTTGTTCGCCCAATGGCAGAAGGACGGATACCAGCCGTAAACCTCATCATGCCTGCTGAAGAAATTCCGGTATCTGCATACGCATCCAAGCTCCTGAATAGAGCTGTCGCTGCGGAAGGCACCATGGCCTTTCAGTTCGAGAAGCCGCCGGGATTTGATTTCAAGCCCGGACAATCCGTTGACCTGACGTTGCTGAATCCGCCAGAAACCGACTCTGAAGGAAATGTCCGCACTTTCTCCATTGCCAGCGCTCCATTTGAAGAGCAGGTAAGGTTCGCGACCCGCATGCGTGACACGGCATTTAAGCGCTCGCTGAAGAAAGTGCGGCTTGGTACCGTCGTGAAGATGGACTCGGCAATGGGCTCCTTCACGCTGCATAAGAATTCCGCTAAACCGGCCGTGTTCCTTGCCGGTGGAATCGGAATTACACCGTTTTCCAGCATCGTGCGGCAGGCCGACCATGACCGCGCGCCGCACAAGTTGTATCTGTTTTATTCCAACCGTCGGCCCGAGGACGCGCCCTTTATCGAAGTCCTGCAGGATCTGGAGAAGACAAACCCAAACTTCAGTTTTATTGCCACAATGACGGAGATGCCGCGCTCGAAAAAAACCTGGAATGGCGAGACCGGGCGGATCAACAAAGAAATGCTGTCCAAGCATTTGAATGATTTGCGAGGACCGATCTACTACATCGCGGGGTCTCCCGCCATGGTCAGTGGAATGAGAAAGATGCTGGTTGAATGCGGTGTCGATGAAGACGACATCCGAACGGATGAATTTGACGGCTATTGATGTACGAATGGCTTTGATGGGGATGTGCCTAACGAATCGATAGCTCCTATGCGAGGGTAACAATATGTTAGCTAACAAACCGAACACCAAAATACTCGTCGATGGTGGAGACCCTGAGGAAACATTAAGGGTGAAGGAATTGATCGGGTTTGTTGATGGTCAAACCACGAACCCAAGCCTGATCGCGAAAAATCCGGAGATTCGGAAGCGAATTGCATCGGGCCACACCTTGAGCCCACAGGAGGAGAAACACGAGTACAGGAAGATTGTTCAGGCCGTCTCGCCATTGGTCGGCGATGCTGGAGTCTCCATTGAGGTTTTTGCGGACATGGACACGAAAGCCGAGGAGATGCTCGCGCAGGGCGAGGAAATGTTCGCTTGGATTCCCAACGCCTACATTAAATACCCATGCACGCGCGAAGGCTTGCGAGCCGCAGAAATATCGGTGGGGAGACAAATTCGTGTGAATATGACGCTGTGTTTCTCTCAAGAGCAGGCAGCGGCGGTGCATGCCGCGACCAGGGGATCAAGAGAGCCGGTTTACGTATCGCCATTTGTCGGGAGGCTTGACGACCGCGGCGAAAACGGCATCGACCTGATCAAGAACATCAAGGAAATGTACAAGAATGGCGATGGCCACGTGCATGTTCTGGCCGCGAGCATACGCCACCTCGATCATCTGCTCGCTTCATTTGCGACCGGCGCTGAGCTTACCACTGTTCCCGCGAAGCTCTTGGTCGAATGGGCCACAAAAGACTTTCCGATGCCGGATAAAGACTTCAGCTACAAAGCCGTTGATACGAGTGGCAAACCCCTGGAGCCGATTCCGTACAAGGCGTTGGATCTCACGCGTCCGTGGCAGAGCTTCGACATCGCGCATGAACTCACAACTGTGGGCATTCAGAAGTTCGTGGCTGATTATCGGAGCACGCTCAGACGCTCAGCATAGGGAAACTGCCGTTCGAGCCGACCGTCAGTATCTTAGACAATATGAAAGCATCCTATCTTCTATCTTTTCTTTGCGGTGCGGCGGCGATGTTCGCGTTCAACACGCTCAGCGGATCCAACGCGGAATCGCGACACCACGTTTACGAACTGCGCCTGTATCATGTTCACGAGGGCAAAATGGAGGCTCTCAAAGCGCGCTTTGGTGATCACACCGACGCGATCTTCAGGCGGCACAACATGAAGAGCATTGGTTATTGGTCGCCCGAAGATGCGCCGAGTTCGCAGAACCTGTTCATCTACATTCTGGAGCATCCCGGCCGTCAAGAGGCGGAGAAGAATTGGGCCGCTTTCCAAGCCGATCCGGAATGGCAGAAGGTGAAAGCCGAATCGGAAGCCAACGGGCCACTCGTAGACCATATCGACCGGTATTTCATGGACCCGACCAGCTTCTCCGCGCTCAAGTAGGCGCGGTCGCGGAAAAGCGGAGAACTGAAACGCTGAAAAGCTGAAGAAGGAGTTGAGAAAGAGATATGGAAATAAAAAGAGCCGGATCGCAACCGTCGGGCAAGGGACCGGCTGATTGGTTTACCGGCAGTGTGCGCATTGATCCGTTGTTCGAGGCGCCGGATCCGGCACGTGTTCGTGGCGCGAGCGTCACGTTCGAACCGGGTGCCCACACTGCCTGGCATACGCATCCGCTCGGTCAGACGTTGATCGTCACGTCGGGCCTTGGTTGGGCGCAGCGCGAAGGCGGACCGATCGAAGAAATTGGGCCGGGCGATGTGATCTGGTTTGCGCCGGGCGAAAAACACTGGCATGGCGCAAGTCCGACGTCTGCGATGACGCATATCGCCATTCAGGAGGCTTTGGACGGAAAAGTGGTTGAGTGGATGGAAAAAGTCAGCGACGAACAGTACAGAAAGTGACGAGTGACCAGTGACGAGTGCGGGCGCGGAAATCAGATTTTTCAACCACTAATACACACGAATAAACACGAATCTGTCTGTCCTCGTTAGTGTCCATTGGTGTTGAAACTCGCTCAGCTCCCGCCTCGCTCGCTGCTACCCTCGCAGCTTTACCTTCTATGTCGCTCGTGCCACTCGCTCCATTCATTCGTGGTTAGGTCTTCGGTTGCGGCGGAGCAATTAGGGCGCGGCGTGAGATTCGGTTGCGATCCTTAATAAAGAGGACAAGCGTGGGTATGCATCCAACTACATTCAACGCGAAGGCGTACTCCGCTGCGAGCGCGACATCGGGGCTGGCCTCCACTAAAATCAACCGTCGCGATCCAACTGACCGCGATGTGCAAATCGAAATCTTGTTCTGCGGCATCTGCCACTCCGATCTCCATTCGGTCCGCAACGAGTGGAGCGAGTTCATGGCCACGAATTATCCG
>Ga0137403_10004448_pt1 | contig 16536 bp, 10 predicted proteins | sample CZOMad2_1_16fung_FD_122057 | JGI IMG/M metagenome (GOLD analysis project Ga0137403, IMG submission 122057) | Vadose zone soil fungal communities from Angelo Coast Range Reserve, California, USA - CZOMad2_1_16fungal (Hybrid Assembly) | ecosystem: Environmental > Terrestrial > Soil > Vadose zone...
CGACTTCGCCGGCGTACCGGATCCGAATCCGTGCGGGTCTCGATCCCGCCGCCTGCGCCACCATCGATCCCAAGCGTTCAGCCAGCGCCACGTAGGGTCGTCCCCGCCGGTACTGATCCGGCGACAGCGCCGGAAGGTTCACGGCATTGCGAATCACTCCGTCCGCCAGATAATCGCGCACCTGTACGGCAACCTGCGTCCCGACCTCTTCCTGCGCTTCTGTCGTCGACCCGGCGATGTGCGGCGTGGCGACCACATTCGGCAATCCCACCAGCGCCGTATTCTTGGTCGGCTCCTCCGCGAACACGTCCAGCGCCGCTCCCCCCAGCTTGCCGCTCTTCAGCGCCTCCGCCAGCGCAGCCTCGTCGATCAATTCGCCGCGCGCTGCATTGATGATCCGAGCCCCCTGCTTCATTTGCGCAATGGTCGTGGCGTTGATCAAATTCTGCGTGGCAGGGCTCACTGCCGTATGCAGCGATATGAAATCGCTTTCGGCCTGCAACCGCTCGAGCGGTACCAATTCCACCTGGAGCTCCCGCGCCGCCGCCTCGCTGATGTAGGGATCGTAGCCAAGCACGCGCATATCGAACGCTTCTGCCCGTACGGCTACCTCGCTCCCAATGCGTCCCAGCCCGATCAGACCCAATGTCTTGCCGCGGACTTCGGTTCCCGCCGCACTGCCCTTCTCCCACTTCCCTTCGTGCATGGATTTGTCGAGCCGCGGAACTTGACGCGCCAGGCCCAGCATCAGGGCAAAGGTGTGCTCGGCCACGCTCACGGCGTTTCCACCCGGCGTGCTCATCACCAGCACGCCCCTCCGCGTCGCTTCATCCAGGTCAATATTGTCGACACCGACGCCCGCTCGACCCACCACCCGCAGCCGCGGCGCCTTCTCCATCAATTCCGGCGTGACTTTGGTGGCACTGCGCACGATCAGCGCCTCCGCATCCGCGATCTCTGCGACCAGTGTTTCCTTTGTGGTCAGCACCACCTTCCAGCCTGACTGCTCTTTCAACAACGCGACTCCACGCTCACTGATCTTGTCCGCGACAATGACTTTCATCAGCCCTCATTCGTAATTGATTTACTCTTCGTCGTTACCGCGACCAAAATTTCGCCAAAACTAAAATATCAACGGTAGCGACCCCCTAGCCTCAAGTCAAATACCCCCACGGTCTCTCCGTGATCTCTGTGTTCCGAACTCCGTGCCCTCTGTGTTAAATCTTTTCCTTCCTGCTCTGCTATATTCAATCTAACGAGGACCCGATGACTTTTTCTGAAAAGATCCAAAAGGATCTCACCGACGCCATGCGCGCCAAAGACGAACTCCGCCTGAGCGTCTTGCGCGGCATCAAATCCGCCATCAAATACAAAGAGACGGAAAAAATCCGCGCCCTCGACGACACTGAATCCATCCAGATCCTGCAAACTCTGGTCAAGCAGCGCAAAGAGTCCATCGATCAATTCACCAAGGGCAACCGTCAAGACCTCGCCGACAAGGAAACCAAGGAACTCGCAATCATCGAGACGTACCTCCCGGCGGGCGCCAGTGAAGCCGAGATGGACGCCGCAATTGCGAAAGCCATCGCCGAAACTTCCGCTACTTCCATGAAGCAAATGGGTGCCGTAGTCAAAGTCGCGAAGGCAGCCCTCGAAGGTAAAACCGTCGACGGCAAAGCCCTCAGCGATCGCGTGCGCGCACGCCTCTCGTAACAATCCCCAAGGCAAGGCACACAACATCGCAGTCTGGATTACAGACGAACAAGAACTCGTGTTTGCCGGTGTGAATCGCCGCGCAGGTAGGAGCAAACCCCTCGTGCGGGCGATCGCATCATGGCTACGTCTAAGCTGCCTAGACTTACGCCACGCGTAGGTGAATGTGCAGTGGTAGCCCGATTGCGGCGGTTGTCGAGGTCTCCGTACGCTGTTGCCATCCCCCTGCCTCTTCCGAAAGGACGGGCGATGCGAGATGTTACCAGCTGCGCTGACAATTAGTCTTGCTTGGTGAAATGCTGGAGGTCGCAGCGGAATACATCAATCGTTGTGAGGAAACGCTGGGACATGAAGACGCGTTCATGGTCGGATTGGCGCACGACCAGCTTTACTTTCTTCGAAAAGCGCCTGGTCAAACCGGAACACCGGCTCGGCGCCCCGGAATTGCAATTGCGTCCTCAGCCGCAGGCTTCCGAAAAAAGATAAGTAGGAGTCCATCGACGTCACGAAGCGCCCATTAGGTGCCGATTACCGCACTGGAACGCGCGCCTTGATGGCCACAGGCAGGCCGTCCCCGGCGCGCTCGATGGTGACCAAATCTGGGGCAACGCGAAGGTTTTCGCTGCCCTTCACAACGGTCAGCGTGACAGTTTCACCCAACTTCGGACACACCGCGGTCGGCCCGGACCCTCTCGCGTCGACGGAAACGTCCGCGGAAGCTTGTGGAGAGCACGGATCGAGGTTCAATTCCCCCGAATAGTCTGGCGGAACCTTAACGGTGATCTCGCGAGGCGCTTGTTTGGCAGCGCACGAAAACAACAGGAATGTGGCAAAGATCGTCGCAAGCAAAAGGGCAGTCAGTCCATCCAGTTTACGAATCATGATGTGTGCAAACCCCTGAGGCAGAAGGACACGCCTTTGCGCTCTCTGATGATTATAGTCGGATCACCCGGAACCCATGTAATTCCTTGCGACGGCTGGCAAAGACCTACCACTACCCGATATGGGGGACCATTGTGAAATCCCTTTAGTCAACCAGGGGAATCGCTGTAGGCAAATGTAGGAGGTCCCGGTCGAGTGTCCCGGTCGAGCCAGGGCGAGTTGTGTCGGGGCCGGCAGATCTTCAAGTATCAAGGCTTGCCGGCGGGTTTTAGTACCGCCGTATTGCGTTCATCGGACGCGATGATTCGGTACAGCATTTTCAAATCGTCTACTTTGTTAAGCGGCACACTGGGATCCTTTACTACAAATGTCCGGCTATACCGGAGCACGTTGCCGTCAACCTCCGCCTTACTGTGATAGCTGGCAAAGCCGTAGTCGGCAGTGACCGGTTGCGGCAGGTCGTCCACCTCGTACCCGGCAGGCATAGTGATCTCGAACACATCGCTGTCTTGCGATGGTCCATCAAAAACAACCGGATATTGTCGTGGCTCTTTCGTTTCCAGTAGATCGCTCGACTTATTGCCAACCACGCGCGGCCGCACTAGCAACAATCCCCCGGCCGACTTGGCGTAATTGTCCGCCACCAGCGAATAGTTGAAGACAAACGGCAATTCGGTCTGCTCTAGGTTCGCAATCGAAGCATTCGTGAGCCGGTAAGTGGCAAAGGAGCGAGCCAACAGCGTTTCGATGGGCTTGATCCTGTCGGCGTCTTTGTTGGCGGATTTCAGCGCGTAGCGCTGGTGCGCCGCGGAATCGCCGAAACGAATTTCCTTCACGTCGCCGGTCAGCGTTCCCGAGGATGTAAGCGTGAGTTTCGCGGTTCGCCGCACCCCATTCATCGCAGGTCCCAACTGCGGCAATTCGGTGAGCTCGCCCCGGTCCGGCGCAACCAGCAGCGCGTAATTAGCCTGCAGCGCCCCGCGCAAGTAGCCAAACGGAGTGAGTTCGTCGGTCGGATCGAAAAACAAAAGGCGCCCGAGCTTGGGATGCTGCATCACGGCGACCATCGATGGGTCGACAACTCCGTCCGGCAGTTTGATCGCCAGGATGACGTGATCGAAGCCGCCCATGTGCGCCGGCATTTCCGGAGTGATCGCACCGCGTTCGGTATTGATCACCACGTAGTAGGAGTCGACGCCGATGCCTTTCAGCATCGAACTCATGAGCGTCGCTTTGTCTTTACAGTCGCCGTAGCGGTGCGCAAATACCTCGACTGCGGAATGCGGCTGGTAGCCGCCAATCCCCAGTTCGATGCCCACATAGCGAATATCGTGTTGCAGAAAACGCGCCAGCGCCTGCATTTTTGCCAGCGTAGCTGCCGCCGAAGCCGTCAGCGCCGTTGTCTTCTGGCTGATGTCCACGGAAGCGTCGCGCCGTCCGCGCGTCAGGTCGCTGTACCACAGCCCCATGTCGCCCCAGCTTGCGAAAAATTTTCCCGCACCGCCGGGCGGGACGAACGACACGATCATTTGTCCTTCAATACCCCGGTGCGGCGGCATCGCATTCTCGTCCCGGATTCCCGCCACGCCACTGACGACCCACTGCCACATATTATTTCCCGCCGGTGCCGGCGTCACCTCCGCGTGATTCAGCCACGAGGCTTTGTATTCCCACCCAGGCGGAAGCTGCAGCGTGTAGTGCTCTTCCCGCGCCGGGTACGCTTCCTGGAAGTACCAGATGTTTTGCAAGACAAACGGATGGTTTTCTTGCTCGTATTCGTAGCCAATGATGTTTCCCGGATCGGAAGCGGGAATGCGCAGCAGTTTGGCGCGTACGTCGGTAATCAGTTCGCTGCCCTGGACGGCGGGCAAAGCCACTTCGGCCCCATCTTTATCTTTCACCTCGTAGTCTTTTCCCTGAGCAGGAATGCACCATGCATGCAGGGAGGTGATCTTGGTCATCGAGTCGAAGGGAATCACCACGGTGCCCAGGTCTCGCCCGCCGGGACGCAGGATTTTATAAGCTACGCGAACCTGGGTCTTGATCTTGTCCGCCGATTGAACGGTGACAATTTTTTCGGCGTACAGCACCACGGCGTCGGTTTTCTCATCGTGGGCGGGCAATGCAACGTTAACCAGCGCATGCATCCATGAGGGCGCGTCGCCGTTCGCGCCGGCGCGCGGCGCAGTCGGCAGCAACAGACACACCGCCGCCGCAATCAACCACAGAGCGGTTCTGCTCCTAGTTGCGCGCCGCGGACGCCCCAGGCTGTACGATGACTTGTTCTTCATCTCCGGTCCTCACCGTCTGGAAAAATGCCCGCAACGTCGGGTAGAGTTTTTGCTCGATCATCAACAAGTTGCAGCGCAACAGGCGCGTCAGGTGTAGCGTTCCTTTGTCGTTTTCCACTTTCAGGTCATAAACAACGGCTTTGGCATCCTGGTTCAGCTCCTTGGGAACGCTGCTGATCTTCCAGCCGAGAGGCAGATCGATAGTCACGTCATCCAGCTTTTCAAACGGAAACTGAAAATAGACCGGGTGCACGCGACTAGCGTGTTCGAAAAGCTGTTTCTCCGTAGCACTGAAAAGCCCGACCGGCACCAGAGCCCGGTGTCCCGCAGCCGAGGCCCAGCCCGGAACTTTCAGATCGTAGACCGCCACCAGCGGGACACTCGCATTGCCCCACTCCGGCTTGTTGGTCAGGTCTAAATCAACGCCTACCGGGATGTATTCCCGCAATTGCTCCTCGAGAAACTTCTTCCGCGCGGCTTCGTCTTCGTGCCGCATTTCGACCCGCCGCGACATGGCCTCCAGGCCCGTGAACGTGACGGTCACTTTGCCAGCCAGCGTGCCATCGTCCGACAACTTCATCTCGGCCTTGCGCGCGATCTTCGAGACGGCGCTGTCCGGCAACGTAGTGGTGACCCAACTGCCGCCATCCTTGTCCAGCTTCAATCCCGACACCGCGGTTTCGCCCCACGGCAGGAGCCCGAAGGGCACAAACGCCGTTCCCGGATCGCAGTAAATCTCCTTGCCATTCAATTTGAGCAGCACGACATTGGAATTCAATTGATTGGCATTCATGAGCTTCTGATTGAAAAAATACTCACTGCGGCTGGACACCCATACTGGATAGGCCTCAACTCCGGCCGCTCGCAGCAGCGCCAGGTAGGTCCAGGTGATGTCGCGGCCATTGCCGGCGCCCTGTTTCAACAGGTCCGCGGCGTTGCTCTCTTTTGATTTCGTCCGCTTCTGTTCCTGATCGGTCTTCTCCACTTCGTAGGAGGTGTTGCGCAGTTGCTGGACCCGCGCGTAAATCTTTTCGGCCTTTACTTCCGGTGAGTCGCTCGGCGACACCATCTGGGCGACCGCTTGTTCCACGTCCTTGCGCTTGCCGAGAAAACTTTCAACTTTGCCATTCAGGCTCTTGCCCCGCTGTTTCCAGAATCGGTCCGGATCGCTTTCCGCTTGGCCCTCGCTGTACTCAAAATCGACCCGGAACTTGAGCTCGTTCTCCGGAGGCATAAAGTCCTCGACCTGAAACGCGGGAATGTTTTGCGATTCCATCCGCAAAATCGTGGTGGCCCCTTCCTGCTTGGGCGCACTGGTTCCCGCCGGCAGCCCGACCGGCCAGCTCCAGCGCAGGGCGAAGTCTTTGTTTGGCTTCAGCGAGAATTTGGCGCGCCGCGTGAACAGCTCGTCGCTCAGAATCCAGTGCGAGTTGTACACATAATTTTCCGCCATGTCGTACGCGTAGCGGTATTCGATGATGCTCCCCACCTGCACATCAGGCAGTGTGAACGTCTTGGCTTGATACTTGACGCCCCTGGCCTTTACGATCGTTTTGTCGTAAGCCCTGCCGTCAAAATTCACGACGCTCCCGTCGGGCCGAACCGTCCGCGCGCGGATTGCAATCACGATCCCTTGATCGTGGAAATAAGGAATTTCCACATCGCCGTACTTCCGTCCCTCTTCCGTCAGGATCTTGATGCGCATGTAATTCTGCTCGTTCCCGGTTTTCGCGTTGTCGTCACGATCCACCTGCCGGTACAAAATCACCGCCGGAGCTCCCGGCGCCTCCGCCAAGCTGGTCATCTTTAATTCATCGGGCGAGATGGGTTGCCACTCGTCGGCCTCGACGATGGCGCCTCGGTACACCACTCCGCAAACCGTCAGTGCGAGACCAAGCACCAGCAAACGCCACCCCGTAACGCTGAGTGGAGTCGCCGCAGCCCCATTTATCTTGTGCTTCGAACGGTGGTCTTTAGGTGTTGGAAACACGGGTAACCTCCTGGAATTCCCGACCGGACACACGAGTTCCACCGTTTCGTTGCAGACAGACAAAGCCGTCAGCAACCGACCGCGGCGCGAGGGCTGGACTCGTACCATAAGTAGTGTTATCGACCTGGGTCAGTAATGCGCGAGAAACTATCGCGTGGGAGCCCCCGGTGTCAAGAGACCTGCGGTCCTATCAGTCCTGGTCTAACGCCCTAGGGTTTTCAGGGTTATATACAACTTGCGAGAGCGAAGCTCAGGCGAAACCACCGATTGCTCTATCGCACCCCGGCCTCTAATTTCGGAAATCGAGACTCGACCCTCAACCTCGAACTTCTAACCTCCAACCTCCGCTTTACGGCATAATCCGTCGCGCACTCTGGTGCGCACCAGCAACTGCGGTCGCTGGCGCCTGCGACCAAATTGCGCTTGGGGAGGATTCAGTGAGCGATCGTCCGTGGAGTTCCACCGCACCTCCGGGCGAATTCCGCACCTACGTTTCCGCGGAGGAGACGCAGAAGGAATTCACCATTCGCGCGGTGATCCTTGGGGCGCTTTTCGGTTTGCTCTTTGGCGCCATCACCGTGTACGTCGGCTTGCGTGCCGGGCTTACGGTCTCCGCCTCCATCCCTATCTCGGTGCTCTCTATCAGCATCCTGCGCGCGTTTGGCCGCTCCACCATTCTCGAAAACAACATCGTGCAGACAACCGGCTCGGCGGGCGAATCGCTCGCCGCCGGCGTCATGTTTACGATTCCTGCGCTGATCTTTCTCGGTTTTGGCGCTGAGTTCACCTTCTGGCGCGTTTTTCCGCTGGCGCTTCTCGGCGGATGGCTCGGCGTATTATTCATGGTGCCGCTGCGCCGCCAGCTCATCGTCAAGGAGCATGGCAACCTCAGCTTTCCCGAAGGCACGGCGTGCGCCGACGTTCTGGTTGCGGGCGAGCGAGGCGGATCGTTTGCCGGCCGCGTGTTCTGGGGACTCGGTCTCGGCGGCATTTACACTTTCCTGATGAACACCGTGCAGGCATGGACTTCGCAACCTGAGTCACGTCCGAACTGGTTCTCCGGCGCGTCGTTCCGCGTCACCATCACTTCCGAATATCTCGGTGTCGGCTACATCATTGGCTCGCGCGTTTCCGGAATCCTTTTCGCCGGCGGCATCATTTCGTGGTTGGTGATCATGCCGGCCATCCGCTTCTACGGCCAGCTTGCCAACAACGTGCCCATTTATCCTTCCACAATTCCCATTCCGCTGATGACGCCCGACCAGATTTGGGGAACCTACATTCGTCCGATGGGCGCAGGAGCGGTGGCCGCCGCTGGATTGATCACTCTGCTGCGTACGTTACCGACGATTTTTTCCGCGTTGAAGGCCGGACTGAAAGATGTGCGCGCGGAAGGTGCAGGCGGTTCCACAGCGACCAGTCGCATCGATCGCGACATGCCCATGCGCTGGGTCATTCTCGGTTCCATCCTCATCATTGTGATGATGTGGATTCTGCTCACCTTCCATCCCATTCAGGGCGCGGAAACGCGCTGGTATCACAATCTATTCGCCGGCGTTTTCGTCACCGTTTTCGGTTTCCTGTTTGTCACGGTGGCCGCGCGCATCAGTGGCTTGCTCGGTAATTCGTCCAATCCGATCAGTGGTATGAGCATCGCTACGCTGATGGCCACCTGCGCGATCTTTTTCGTCGCTGGCTGGACCGCCCCCAACTATCAAGTGCTGGCCCTGATGATTGGCGGCGTCGTCTGCATTGCCGCCGCGATCGCGGGCGCTACTTCACAGGATTTGAAGACCGGCTACCTGGTCGGCGCCACACCCTTCTGGCAGCAGATGGGTTTGCTTGTCGGCGTCACCGTTTCCACGCTGGCCATCGGTACCACCCTGAACCTGATGAACAAAGGGCTGGAAAAATATATTCCCACTCCCATTCCTGTGGCCGTCCAGGCTTTGCCCGTCGGTGTCAAAGTCGAGCGCGACACCTTCACCTACCACGGTAAGAACTACGAACTCCTGAACGCGCTCGGTTCGCACGAAATTCCCGATGGCGAATATCTCTACGATCCAGGATCCAAACAGATCGAGTATCAGTGGGCGCAAGGCATTGGCAGCGCTAAGGCGCCCGCCCCGCAGGCACGGCTGATGGCCACGGTCATCAGCGGCATTCTGAACCAACGTTTGCCTTGGCGGCTGGTGTTGATGGGCGTCGCACTAGTCATCGCGGTGGAAATTCTCGGCGTCCGCTCGCTGGCGTTCGCTACCGGTTCGTATCTCCCGCTCGGAACGACGGCGGCGATGTTTGCGGGAGGATTGGTGCGCTCGCTGGTGGATGCCACCACCAAGAAAAAAGACGAAGGTGAAGCCAGCCCCGGCGCTCTGTATTCCAGTGGATTGATCGCCGCCGGCGGCGTCTTCGGCCTGCTCGGCATCGTCATAAATTTGTTCCAGGACCCGGAAATCTCCACCCACGTCCCCGAGTGGTTCAGCTCCGTGCTGCGCCTCCCGTGGAGCCCCGATGCTTTCGCGTTCGGCCCCAAACTTTTCGGGTCGTGGGCGACCAATAATTTTTTTGGCTTGGTCATGTTCGCGCTGTTGGCTGCATCGCTGTTCTACTTCGCGCGAAAAAAGCTGGACTGAAGAAGGAAACAGCGAGAGAAAGCTAAGCAAGTTCTAATATTGGCGAGACCTTTTCGCCGAAACCCTCGTACTCTTTGACTCACCGTTGAGGCCGCCGTACACTGACTGAATGAGCGTCGCAATCGGCGGCCGCCGCTACAATTTCGACTGGCGCGGCTTCATCACACCTGGCGTAAAACTCATCGTCCTGGTGTGCGCCGGCGTCTTTGTCATTCAGACGTTGGTTAGCCTGCTCGCCGATCCCCTCTACGCCTACCACCATGTGACTCAGGTTTTCGGATTGATTCCTCGTGCTGTGTTTCCGGGCTTACGCGTTTGGCAGCCCTTTACTTACATTTTCCTTCACGGCGACATTTGGCACATTCTGATCAACATGCTGATGCTGTGGATGTTTGGGCGTGACCTGGAAGTGGTTTGGGGCAAGCGGCGATTCTTGAACTTTTTTCTAGCATGTGGTGTAGGCGCGGGCTTGATCGAGATGGTTGTAAAGTTGATCCCACAGTTCTGGGGACATGTGCCTTCGGATATTCCCACTATAGGTGCCTCAGGTGGCATCTTCGGGATACTCATGGCGAACGCGATCCTCTTTCCCGATCGCAAGATTTGGCTGATTCCGCTGCCGGTTACGATCCCAATGCGTCCCTATGTCGCGGTAATGGGCGCCATTGAGTTTTTCATGACCCTTGGATCGGGTGGTGATGGTGTCGGCCATCTGTGCCATCTGGGTGGAATGCTGGTTGCCTATCTCTACCTGCGGAGGGGATCTCTTTTGTACAACGTGCGGAACACGGTTACGGACTGGAAGCATGAGCGGAACCGCAAAAGGTTTCAGGTTTACGCCAACAAGCACAAACAAGACCCGCCTTCGCGACCCGATAATTGGGTGAACTAACTTCAGTGGGTTTGCAGGGCGCGAAGCAGAAGTTCTTCGGTTACGTTTGAGCCGGTGACGATCAAAACTGCCCTTTTGTTGGCGTAGTTACCTTCCGTTTTCAGGAATGCAGCGGTTGTGGCTGCACCGGCCGGTTCGGCGATTACGTGTTCCTGGATCATCAGGTGGCGCATCGCCCTTAGCATCTCTTCTTCGCTGACCAACACAAATTCATCTACCAGCGTAGCAATTTCGCGAACGTTTTCTTCGGTAGTATCGCGGACGGAGAGCCCGTCGGCAATGGTGTCGCTGCAATCGGTAGACATGGCGTGGCCTTTTGCGAAGGACAGAGCGTAGGCCGGCGCGTGTTCGGCTTGCACCCCTACGATTTTGATTTCGGGGCGGAGTTGCTTGGCGGCGAAGGCGACGCCGCGGATCAGCGTGCTGTCGCCCACCGGAACGAGAATCACGTCCGCGCGCGTGAGCTTGTCTAGGATTTCGCAGGCAATGGTCGCCGTGCCGGGCAACATTTCGGGATCGGAGCCGTCCACGATGTTGTACCAGCCGGATTGCTCGGCGAAATTGGCGGCGTGCTGGCGGGTTTCTTCGAGGAATTTTCCGGCTTCCACGATTTCGGCCCCGGAGTCGGCGATACGAGCCTTCTTCGCGGTATTGGGATTTTCGGGTAGATAGACGCGCGAAGGAATATGCAGCCGGGACGCGGCGTAAGCGACCGCGGCGCCGTGATTGCCCGTGCTGCTGGTGACGACGCCAGGGAGTTTGCCGTTCAACTGCTTTTGCCGGACATGGATGGCGTGATACGCGCCACGCACCTTGAACGAGCCCGTGGGACCTTCACTCTCCAGCTTGAGATAGACCCAGCCATCTCCTTGCGTGGATAGCTTGTCGGTTCCTGCGAGGCGGCTCTCCGGGACCACCTGACGCAGTACCGACTGCGCGGCGCGCACCCGTTCCATCGTTAGCGGCGCAGCGGAAGCCGGCGTCGCCATCACATCCCGCCGCCGATGACGTGGAACTTCATAAAGTTGGTGGTTCCGCGGACGCCCATGGGAGTCCCCGCAACGATGCCAATAACGTCGCCTTTGCGCACGAGGCGCTCCTCCAGCAAGCGCTGCTCGGCCACATCGGCTAAGCCATCGACCTTGTGGACGTCGGCGATACCGCGCGCCATTACTCCCCAGATCAGCGCCATACGCCGGCGAGTTTCGGCTTCGGGTGAAAATGCGACGATGGGCACGAGCGGCCGGTAGCGGGACACCAGGCGGGCCGTGAACCCGCTGTGCGTGAAGACTGCAATGAGTTTCATGTGCAGCTCCCGCGAAGCGTGACACACCAGTTCGGCGACCGTTTCCGCCACTTTCAATCTTTCCTGCACCGAGGAAGGGCGAGCAAATTCGGTGATGCTCGCTTCGGCTTCTTCAATGATGCGGGCCATCATAGCCACGGCTTCGACGGGATATTTTCCCGACGCCGTCTCCGCGGAAAGCATCACCGCGTCGGAACCATCGAAGATGGCGTTGGCGACGTCCGAGGCTTCCGCGCGCGTAGGACGCGGATTCTGGGTCATCGATTCAAGCATCTGCGTCGCCGTGATGACCGGACGGCGGGCTTCACGGGCGCGCGTGATGATCATTTTCTGCACCACCGGGACTCGTTCGGGATTCATTTCGACACCCAGATCGCCGCGGGCAACCATCACGCCGTCGGCGACGCGCAAGATGGCGTCGAGATTTTCAATGGCTTCGGGTTTTTCGAGCTTGGCGATCACCGGAGTATCCTTACCGGCGCGGCGAATCAGGTTTTTTGCGAGCACGACATCTTCGGGATGGCGCACGAAGCTTACGGCGACATAGTTGGCGTCCTGCTTGAGCGCGAAGGCGAGATCTTCGCGATCTTTTTGCGTGAGCGCAGGGACGCGAAGTTGAACGCCGGGCAGATTGATGCCTTTGTGTTGGCCGAGCATCCCACCGTTCACCACTTCGCAAATGACTTCCTGGCCGCGCACCTGCCGGACGCGAAGTTCAATCAATCCGTCGGAAAGCAAGATGCGATTGCCGCGATGGACTTCGCGCGGCAGCGGTCGAAAGGTGGTGCTGACGCAGTTGGCATCGCCGGGGACGCGAGCGGTGGTAATGACGAAGCGTTGGCCGGATCGCAGCGTTACGGGTGACCCTCCTGCAAGCGGGCCGGTGCGGATCTTCGGGCCTTGCAGATCAGCAATGATAGCGATGGGTTTCTCGTGCTCGATGGCTGCAGCGCGGAGCACGGCGATGCTCTGCGCGTGATCGGCGTGCGTGCCGTGAGAGAAATTCAGGCGGGCCACGTCCATACCTGCTTGCATCAAGCGTTCAATGACGCGCGGGGAGGAACTGGATGGGCCGATGGTGCAGACAATTTTTGAGTGACGGAATGCCATAGTCATTTGTGGGTCGTCGTTTTGTGAGTCCTGTAGTTTACGTGATTGGCAAGAAATTTTTATTAGGGAAAATTAAACTCGGGGCACGCGTCCCGCGCGGAATTACGCCTCGCCTCCACCTGACATTCCCATCGTAGCCCTAGACGCCAACTGTCATCCTGAGCGCATCCGACGAGGCTGCGCGAAGGATCTCAACTTATGAGAGGCAGAGAATTCAACTGGTTCTCGACGGTGAACTCTTGGCGCAAGGCTTACGTTGAGATCCTTCGGCTGCCCTCGTCGGGGTAGCCTCACGATGACAGCGTGGCGGGCGACGCGGTGTTTACTTGGTCATCACGAACTCCGCGACGATGCGGGATTCGACGTCGATCCCTTTCGCGAACGATGCTAGCGGGATGCGTTCGTCGTCGCCGTGCATGCGCTTCAAATCTTCCTGCGTGAGGGGGAAAGGCCACAAGCCGTAGGATTGCACGTTGTGTAGACGTAGTTGCGCCGAGTCGGTGGCCCACGGCGATTGATACGGCAACACCGGAGCACCGCCGTATTCCTGAGCGGCAACTTTGGTAATGGCGGCGTAAAAATCATTTTCCAGCGACGATGGCGGAGCGGCCAGGCCGGCGTCGGGTTGTACTTCCAAGCGAACCAGCGGGTCGTTAATGAGTTTGTTGAGCTCGCCCAACAACGCGTCGATGGTGTCGCCGGGGAGGAGCCGGATGTTGAGCGTGGCCCGGGCTTCGGCCGGGATGACGTTGGGGCGAATGCCAGCCGTGAGCATGGTCGGCGAAATCGTGTCGCGGAGCATCGCGTTCCACTGAGGATTCGCGTCGGAAATCACCCGTTGCGCGTGCTCGCCGCGATCGGCGGTGTCCAGCGAACGCATCCACTTGGCGATTTCGTCGTCTTCGACGGCCGCTATCCCTTCGAAATAGCGGCGGACGATCGCGGTGATGTGCACCGGCGCGACGTAACCGCCAATTTTTGCGACTGCGGAGGACAGATGCACCACGGAATTATCCTTGGTCGGCATCGACGCGTGACCAGACGTGCCGCGCGCCACTACGCTGACGTTGACGGCGACCTTCTCACTGGCCTGCACGGCAACGTACTGCACTTTGCCATTTTTCAGCACCACGTTGCCACCTTCATTGAGCGCGAAGCCGGCGGCGATTTTGTCCCAGTATTTCGCGATCAGGATCTTGATGCTGGCGTCGCCGAATTGTTCCTCATCGTCAGTGGCGAGGAAAATGACATCGCGATTCAGGCGTGCGTTCGCACGCTTCAAAGCGATGAAGGTGGCAAGGTTGCTGGCCAGCATGGCCTTGTTGTCGATGGCGCCACGGCCGTAGAGGTAGCCGTCTTTAATGATTGCGGCGAACGGATCGACCGTCCATTTGGCACGATCGACGCCGACAACATCCATGTGCGCCACAAGGATCAGTGCCCGCGAAGGATCCGCGACCGCCGAACTCCGCAGCCGCGCCACCACCGAGGTCCGGCCCGGCGTGACCGGAAGTTCTTCGGCGGCGATGCCTTCCCGTTGCAGGACCGCCAAAATGTATTTCGCTGCGAGTTGCTCATTGCCGGGAGGATTGGTGGTGTTGATCTTAATGAGACCCTGAAGCCACATCTTGGCGTCCGCGGTGAGCGAGGTGAGATCGCCGAGAGGAGATTGGCTGGCTGGGAGCGAGTTCGTAGGCGGCGGCGCGATTTGTGCGGCGACAGAAATCGTGGTGAGGGGCAGCCACGCAATCGCGTGCAGCAGCAGCCTGGGCATTCTGCGGAGACCGTTCACGAAGTAATCCTCATTTTTCTGATGTTGTGCCCGCCACACGAATTGGGGAGCGACTTGCCGCGCCGTCTGACCAGTACACTCAGCAACGTTTTGCGGCAAATGTGCCTCATACTAACATGTTGGGTGTGGGGACCCGGGCTCGGCGATGGCACGTAGTTGCGTAAACTCCACGGTAAGAGTGAAGTGGACTGGCCATCGTTGCCGCCGGTATTCGGGCGTTCTATGATGGGCCACTGAGGGATAAGCCATGAGGGCAATTCTGACGACGGTGTTCTTAGGAGTTTTGGCTGCGGCGATGCTCCTGCCGCTGGGGACGAGGCTAGTTAGCGCGCAATCGCCGGCCGGCCCTCAGGGCGGAACGGGACCGCAGCAGCAGGGGGCTCCGCCGGTCGCGCCGACACCTCCACCGCAGCAACAGAAACCTCCTGAAGCTGGGGCGTCGATCTCCGTGGAAGTGCCGGTGGTGACGCTGGATGTGATCGCGGCCACGCAACACGGCGACATCCTCACGGGGTTGAAGAAAGAGAACTTTCGGGTGGTCGATGAGGGGGCATCACAGACCATTACAAATTTTGGGGCCACCGATGCGCCGATCACCATCACGATGCTGATGGAGTTCAGCAGCCGTGGGTATTACGACTGGTTTGCCTACCAGGCCAAGTATTGGGCGGATGCCTTTTTCCCGAACCTGAAGCAGAAGGATTGGGTGGCGCTGGTTACGTTCGATATGAAGACGCGCACCGAAGTGGATTTCACGCAGAATAAAGATGAAGTTCGCAACGCGCTGTATCATTTGTATTTTCCGGGATTCAGCGAGTCCAACGTGTTTGACGCAGTGCTGGATACCTCCGAGCGAATGAAGGACGTGAGGGGGAAAAAGTCGATATTACTGCTGGCGACCGGCGTGGACACCTTCTCGAAGCACACTCTGGACCAGACCATGAAGCAGTTGCGGCAATCAGACGTGACGATTTTCGCCGTGGGGCTTGACAAACCGTATATCAACTTTATTGAATCGCACGGGTCGCGCGGCTCGCACATGGATTATCTACAGGGGGAAAACCAGCTGAAGACGATCGCGTCCCTGACTGGCGGTTATTCGTGGTTCCCTCAATTTGATGGCGAGATTCCGGGAATTTTCCACGACGTGGTGGCGTTCTTGAGGAACCAGTACAGCCTGTCGTATACGCCCACGACGGGAGCGAATGACGGCAAGTTTCACAAGGTGAAAATTGAGTTGGTGGCCCCGGACGGCTCCCCCCTGATTGTGAACGACCAGAAAGGCAAAAAGCAAAAGGTGGTCGTCTACGCGCGCGAAGGCTACACGGCGGTGAAGGGTGGGGTTGGAGACTAGAACTCTCCCCCGCGCGATATATCAAAGGCATAGTACGCCGCCGAATGCATAGTCTCGCAATCTCAGTCAGTAGCCGCGTTTGACGTCGACAACGTTGAAAAGATCACGGCCCTCGAACCAGCGTTCCAGCAAATCCATCAACAGATCGGTTTGTTTTTGCCAGAGGCGGTCGCTGACGCCGCTGGTGTGTGGCGTGATAAAGAGGTTGGGCGCTTTCCATAGCGGGCTGTCTGCGGGAAGCGGTTCGGTTCCAGTTACGTCTAGCGCGGCGCCGCGTAGCGCGCCCCCTTCCAGAGCACGGACCAAGGCCGCTTCGTCCAGGAGCGAGCCGCGGCCTACATTGATGAGCCTCGCACCGCGTTTCATTTTCGCGATTTGCGCGGCGCCCATTAAATGTTGGGTTTCGCGAGTGTCGGGCGCGGCGATGACGACGTAGTCGGCTTCGGGAAGGGCGTCATCCAGTTGCGCTACGGGCAGGATTTTTTCCGTGTGCGTTGCGTTGCCTTCGCCGGAGCGGTTGACGCCCCAAACCCGCATGTCGAAGGCCCACGCGCGGCGGGCCAGTTCGCG
>Ga0137403_10004449_pt1 | contig 16534 bp, 17 predicted proteins | sample CZOMad2_1_16fung_FD_122057 | JGI IMG/M metagenome (GOLD analysis project Ga0137403, IMG submission 122057) | Vadose zone soil fungal communities from Angelo Coast Range Reserve, California, USA - CZOMad2_1_16fungal (Hybrid Assembly) | ecosystem: Environmental > Terrestrial > Soil > Vadose zone...
GCACCTGACGAGACCGGTTACGCGGACGGTCTCGTGTGGTCGCCGGACAGTCGCAGAATCGCATACGTCAACGATGTCGAGCTGTTCGTCGCCGACCGTGACGGAGGCAACCGCCACCTCGTCGCCCACGGGGTGTCGAGCCCAAGATGGTCCCCCAACCGAGCGAGGCTCGCGGTCGTGAAGGACGACCCTGAGGGCGAGGCAGCGATTTACGTGATAGATGCCGATGGCAAGCGACCCGCCAAGGTGAGCTCGCCGCCCGAAACGGGCGACAACTAACCCGTCGTCGAGCCGGGCCGGTGCACGGAGGCCCGTTTCGTCGCCAACGAGGTTGATCGCTTCCTGAGCGAGTAGTGCCGGCGAGAGAGAATGTGACCGAATGAGAGCAGTCATCCACGATCGGTACGGACCTCCGGAGGTGCTGCGCATTGGCGAAGTCGAGCGGCCAGTGCCGAAGGAGGACGAGGTGCTCATCAGGGTCGACGCCTCGACGGTTACCCGCGGGGACACCATGGGCGTCCGCAGCGTCGAGTACAGGTTCACCCGGCTCTTTAGCGGCATTCGCCGTCCGAGGCGCACGAGCCTCGGCACGGAGTTCGCGGGCCGGGTCGAGGCCGTCGGGGCGGCCGTGACGGAGTTCCGGGCAGGCGACGAGGTGTTCGGAGTGAAGGACGGCGCAAACGCGGAGTACGTGACCATGTGCCAAAGCGTCGTGATCGCTCAGATGCCGAGAAGGCTGACATACGAGGAGGCGGCGGCCGTCCCCGAAGGTTCGCTGCTCGCGCTGACCTGCCTGCGACCGGCGTATCCGCTGCAGGGAAAGAGTGTCCTCGTCTACGGCGCCGCGGGCTCCGTCGGAACGGCAGCGGTCCAGCTACTCGCGCACCATTTCGAGGCCGACGTGATGGCGGTGTGCGATACGAAAGACGTCGAGCTCGTGCGGTCGCTCGGCGCGCGGGACGTCCTCGATCGCTTTGGCGAGGACTTCACGAAGAATGGCAAGACATACGACGTGATCTTCGACGCGGTCGGCAAGCACTCGTTCCGCCGCTGCCGGCGCTCGCTGAAACGTCGTGGGATCTACATCAGCATGGACCTCGGATTCATGTACCACGTGCCGCTCCTCGCTGTTGTCACACGGTTCGTCGGGGGCAGGCGTGCGACGGTCGGCATCGGCCGCTATCGCAGGGAGGACCTCCTCCTCGTCAAGGAGCTCGTCGACGCGGGAAAGTACCGGCCTGTGATCGACCGGACGTACCCCCTCGACGAGATCGTCGAGGCGACCCGCTACGTCGACTCCGGCCAGAAGACGGGCAACGTCGTGCTCCGCGTGAGCGAGTCTGCGGCCAGCGACGTCGTCCCTGACTGGATTTGACCTCAGCCGGACCTCCCTGCGTCCGCAGGCGCGATCTTGGTCGCCGGCCCGCGCATCGAGACACGAAACGATCTCTTGACTGTTGCCAGAAGTGCAACCCTCGACCTGGGAAGCCGTGCCTTTCAGGAATTACGACTGGGACGGAGACCGAGTCGCAGTCGGGAGCAACGACCCGATGCCCGAACTGCGACAAACCGGGCCGAGTTCGTTTGTGATTCTGAAGGGCTTCTGTTACAGGGTCGCCGCTGGAGATCCCGAAGCAGGCACCGTCTATGCGATCCCGGGTGAGGATGCCGATCGCGACCCGCACACGAGGCACGCAGAAACGACCGACGATCCGCCAGCGCGCGTAGTTATCCCGCCAACAGACAGTGGCGGCGCTACCGATCTCGCTTCCGTCCGTCGTTCATGTGGTGGCTCGTAGCGAGCTACGGAAACCACACGCGTGCTGCACTCCTGCACGACTCCCTTTTATGCGGACAAGGGGGAGCAAGAACCGGTACCGCGAGCGACCGCAGACAGGCTGTTCCTCACCGCGCTGCGCGAGCTCGGGCAAGAGAAAGGAGCCTTCCGTCACTGGTTGATGTGGACGGCGGTCAGCCTCTTCGGGAAGATGAAACCGTTTTCTCGGAAGCTTTTGCGCCCTGCAGGTAGTTGCGGTCTGAGTGCTTGCAGTGGCCGCAGCCGCCTGGGCGTGGGGCCCAACTCTTTCGTGGAACTGGTGGGACATAGCGCTCGTAACCGTAGGAGTGCTCGCCTCCCTCACCATCCTCGGCATCGTCTGGAGAATTGGCGTCGACCTCACCGGCGGCTGGCTCTTACCGACGGTGCTGCTGCTCGCCGCTGTAGTCGTCCCACTGTGCTCCGAGTGGCCCTCGCCGTTCGAACTCGGCTGGACACCCTTCACCCTGTTTTTCGTTGCCGCGCTGCTCGTGCTGTTTGGACCGCTCTGGGGCCTTGCGGTTGACCCGAACCTACGGTGGTGGTTATGGCCGACGGCCAGCATGGGTCTGCCGATTGCGCTGATCCCGGTGGGGTTGATCTTTGTCTCGAGCGGCCTCGTCTGGTTCATCGATCTCGGCGCCGCAATCGCCAAAACCCGTCGGCGACCTCCGGACGGGTCTCGCCAGCAGTTCGAGATGCCACGGGTGAAACCCGGACGCCTCGCTCTGTAGCTCTTGCTTCAGCCCGGCGCCGCTCCGTCACGAACCCGCGGCAAAAAGAGGGCCGAGGGCGCCCTGTGGCTGCGGCGACACAGAAGCGCCCCGGCGCTCCCACGGTACACCCCCGTGTAAAGCCCACGCGAGCCCAGGGAAAGTTTCGGCTCAACCCGGCGTCTATATCTCCAGGGCCAGCGATGCGGCGGCTGGCCCTACCCTTTTCTGCCTGCACCGAGCGAGCTTCCGCGGAAAGGCCGAAGGATTGCTCCCAGGACTTCCCTCAATCACAATGAAGAGGCAACCCGAGCGCCCTACTCTCTCCGGGGGTAACCAGTGGCCAAAAAAATCTTGAGTTCCGCCGCGCCGAAAGCCGACGCCAACGGTCAGGCGCAGCAGGATGGATCCGCCTCGCGCGGCGCTCTCGTCGCCGACATCATCATCGCGAACGCGCCCGACCCCGTGTTCGTCTCCGACCTGGAGGGGAAGATCCTGCAGGCGAACGACGCCGTTTCCGAGCTGCTCGGCTTCCGCAAGGACGAAGTCGTCGAGCAGTCACTCTCGCGCTTCATCAGCGCGGAAGAGACTCAGGAGTTCACGGCTGCCCTGCGCGAGGTCGTCGAGCGAGGCGTCACGCGTGACGCGGTGCTGAACCCGCGCTCGGCCGCGGGCGAGGTGATCCCGACAACCCTGAACGCATCGGCGCTCCGCGATGCGGACGGCAAGGTGATCGGCGCGATCGGGATCCTCCGCGACATGCGCGAGCTCGACAAAGCCCGCGCCTTCGCGCAGCGGCTGATCGACGACGCGCCCGACCCGGTTTTCGTCTCGGACCTCGAAGGCAAGATCATTCAGGCCAACGACGCCGTTTCCCAGTTGCTCGGCTTCCGCCAGGACGAGGTCGTCGAGCAGTCGCTCTCGCGCTTCATCAGTCCCGAGGAGACGCGCGAGTTCATGGCAGCGCTGGACGAGGTCGTCGAGCGAGGCGTCACCCGGAACGCCGTGCTGAATCCGCGCTCGGCCGCGGGCGAGGTGATCCCGACCAGCCTCAACGCGTCAGCGCTGCGCGACGCGGACGGCAAGGTGATCGGCGCGATCGGAATCCTCCGCGACATGCGCGAGCTCGACAAGGCCCGCGCCTATGCCCAGCGGCTAATTGACGACGCGCCGGACCCGGTCTTCGTCTCCGACCTCGAGGGCAAGATCCTGCAGGCGAACGAGGCGGTTTCCCAACTCCTCGGCTTCCGCCAGGACGAGGTCGTCGAGCAGTCGCTCTCGCGCTTCATCAGTCCCGAGGAGACTCGCGAGTTCACGGCCGCGTTGCGCGAGGTGGTCGAGCGAGGCGTCACCCGCAACGCGGTGCTGAACCCGCGCTCTGCTGCGGGAGAGGTGATCCCGACCAGCCTGAACGCGTCCGCGCTACGCGACGCGGACGGCAAGGTGATTGGCGCGATTGGCGTGCTCCGCGACATGCGCGAGCTCGACAAAGCCCGCGCCTATGCCCAGCGGCTAATTGACGACGCGCCCGACCCGGTCTTCGTCTCCGACCTCGAAGGCAAGATCATCCAGGCGAACGAAGCGGTCTCCGGGCTGCTCGGCTTCCGCCAGGACGAGGTCGTCGAGCAGTCGCTCTCGCGCTTCATCAGTCCAGAGGAGACGCGCGAGTTCACGGCCGCCCTTCGCGAGGTCGTCGAGCACGGCGTCACCCGAAACGCGCGGCTCAATCCGCGCAGCGCCTCGGGCGAGATCATCCCGACGACGCTGAACGCGTCCGCCCTCCGCGACTCGGACGGAAAAGTAATTGGCGCGATCGGCATCCTCCGTGACATGCGCGCCTATGAAGAGGTCGTGCAGGACCTCGAGCAGTCGAAGACCGAGCTGCAGGAGAAGATCCTCGACCTCGAGAAGTTCGAGGAGGTCGTCGTCGGCCGGGAGCTGAAGATGATCGCGCTCGAGAAGGAGCTCGAGAGCCTGCAGCGGGAGAACGAGAAGCTCAAGGCGGCCCGCGCCTCGGCCTGATGGCTGCAGAACCTGAGGGGTTGGACGCCGGGGCGACCGGCAACGGCGGGGCCGAGCTCGACGCGGCCGCGCTTCGCGAGCAGGTCGAGCAGCTGCGCGCCCACGTCGAGCGGGCCGAGGAACGGCGGCGGGCGCTCGTCCACATCATGGGCGACCTGAACGAGTCGAACCAGAAGCTCGCCGATCAGCGGAAGGCGATGCTGCACATCCTCGGCGACTACGAGAACGACCGCAGCCGGCTGGCCCGCCAGACCGAGCGGCTCGACAACTCGCGGCGGGCGCTGCTCCACATCCTCAAGGACTCGCACGAGTCCAACCTCCGGCTCGGCGACAGCCGCAAGGCGATGATCCACATCATGGGCGACCTGCGTGAGACGACGCAGGAAATGGAGCGTCGCGAGCACGAGTTGCGCGACAAGCAGGAGCAGCTCGTCCAGGCGGGCAAGCTCGCAACGCTCGGCGAGCTGACGACGGGCGTCGCCCACGAGCTAAACAACCCGCTCAACAACATCGGCCTCTACGTCGGCAACGTGATCGACCGGATCAGGCTCGGAGCGGACGACGCCGAGCCGCTCGTCAGCGACCTGGAAAAGGCGATGGAGCAGGTCCGAAAGGCGACGGACATCATCTCCCACCTGCGCACCTTCGGCCGGGCCGCGCGGGTCAGCATCGAGCAGGTCGACGTCGACGACGTGATCGAACGATCGCTGCTGCTCGTGCACGAGCAGCTCCGCCTGCGCGGGATCGAGGTCGAGCTCGAACTCTGCCCCGACGAGCTGCTCGTTGTTGCCAATCCGATTCAGCTCGAGCAGGTCTTCATCAACCTGCTGACGAACGCCAGAGACGCGCTTGCCGATTCAAACCGCAAGACGATCCGGATCGCCTCGAGCCGCGACGGCGAAAAAATTCGGATCGCCTTCTCGGACACGGGGCCCGGGATCCCGCTCGAGCTCCAGCAGCGCATCTTCGACCCGTTCTTCACCACGAAGGAGGTCGGGACCGGGACCGGTTTGGGCCTGTCGATCACCTACAGCATCCTCAAGGAGTACGGGGGCGAGATCTCCGTCGACAGCCGGCCGGGCAAGGGCGCCACGTTCCTCGTCGAGCTGCCGTTCGCGGACGAAGAGCCGCCTCAGGAGGCCCTGCTGTGAGCACGCTACGCGTCCAGTTTGGCTGGACAGCTGCGGTCGCGATCCATCTCGTCGTCCAACGAACCGCTCACGAGGTTGCCCGATGAGCACCAGGATCCTCCTGGTCGACGACGACAAGGCGCTGCTCGACGCCCTCCCCGAGGCGCTGCAGCTGCGGATGAACGGGATCGAGATCGATACGTCCGAAACGGCAATCGAGGCGCTCGAGCGGATCCGGGACACCGACTACGACGCGATCGTCAGCGACATCAAGATGCCGGGCATGGACGGGCTCGCGCTCCTACACGAGATCCGGGAGCTCCGCCCGACAACGCCGACGCTGATGATCACCGGCCACGGTGAACGCGATCTCGCCGTCCAGGCGCTGCGCGGCGGCGCCTACGACTTCGTCCAGAAGCCGATCGACCGCGACTACTTCGTCGCCTCGCTCGAGCGCGCGATCCAGCTGCGCCGGCTCGACCGCGAGGTCGAGCAGCAGCGGCTGGCGCTCGAACGCCATGCGCGCGTGCTCGAGCACGTCGACGACGGCGTCTTTCTCATCGACGACGGGGGTGTGATCCGGCACTGGAACCCGGCAGCACACGCGATCACCGGCGTCCCCGCCGACCGAGCGCTCGAACGGAAAGCCGCGGAGACGCTGCCGGGCTGGGAGGTCGTGGCCCCGCTGATCCCGGTCGCGAGCATGCCGGGGCCGGGGAGCCTCGAGGCCAAGGTCGTGCCGCTCGAGCTCGACGGACGCGAGCTCTGGCTCTCGATCTCCGGCGTCACCTTCAGCGACGGGATTGTCTACGCCTTCCGCAGCCTGACGGAGGAGCGCGCCTTGGACGAGCTCAAGGGCGAGTTCATCGCGACCGTCTCGCACGAGCTGCGAACGCCGCTCGCCGCGATCTACGGCTCAGCCCAGACCCTGCTTCGCGAGGACGTCGAGTTCGAGGAGTCCGACAAGAAGCGCCTCCTCGACGTGATCGCCCACGAGTCCGAGCGCCTGAGCCGGATCGCCGACGACATCCTCTTTGCGAACAAGCTCGACTCGGGGCAGCTCGCCCTCGGCGAGAACGGAATCGACCTCCGTGCGCTCGCACGGGACGTGGTCGAGGAGATGCGCGGCTGCTTTGCCGCGCGGGAGGACATCTCGTTCGAGCTGACGGTCCCCGATGCGCTCGACTCGGTCGCCGGGGATCCGGACCGGCTGCGGCAGGTGCTGATCAACCTGATCGACAATGCGGTCAAGTACTCCCCCGACGGCGGTCGCGTCGAGGTGGCGGTCGAGTCGCGCGACGGCGGCGTCCGCATCGCCGTCCGCGACCAAGGGATCGGCATCGCGCCGCTCGAGCAGCGGCGGATCTTCGGCAAGTTCTATCGCGTCGACCCTGGGCTGGCTCGCGGTGTCGGCGGCACCGGGCTCGGCCTCTACATCTGCCGGGAACTCGTCCGCCGGATGGATGGACGCCTCTCGGTCAGCTCGGAGGAAGGCAAGGGCTCGACGTTCGCCGTCGACCTGCCCGTTGCCACAGCCGCGGGCAAAGATGCCGCCGCCGTGGCGCAGACCGCCTAACCAGGACGCATAGCATCGGCCCAATGGCTGCGCCGATCCGGGTCGGAGTCTGCTCGTGGGCGGACGAGACGCTGACGAAGGTCTGGTACCCGAAGGGCGTCAAGTCCGGGGAGGACCGCCTGCGCTACTACGCCGAGCGCTTTGACGTCGTCGAGGCAAACTCCACCTACTACCGCCTGCCGGACCCGGCGATGGTCGCGAACTGGGCCGAACGGACGCCGCCCGGCTTCACGATGCACGTCAAGGCCTTCGGCGTCATGACCCGGCATCCGGTCAAGGTCGACCAGCTCCCGACCGACCTCCGCGACGTCCCAACCGATGCCCGCGGCCGCGTCGACCGGCCGCCGCGCGAGTACCGAGCCGAGGTGTTCCGCCGCTTTCGCGAGGCGCTCGAGCCGCTGCGCTCGGCCGGAAAGCTCGGGGGGATCTTGATGCAGTTCCCGCCTTACGTCGTCTACAGGCCGCAGTCGCTCGAGTACCTGGAGTGGTCGCAGGAACAGCTCCCTGGCGAGGAGATGCTGGTCGAGTTTCGCCACGCGAGCTGGCTCGACGAGGAGAACCGCGCCCACACGCTTCGCTTCCTCGAGGAGCACGGGATGACCTACGTCGTCGTCGACGCGCCGCAGACCGGTGGCAAGAACGTCCTCCCCACCGTCGCCGCCGCCACGAACGACACGGCCTACGTCCGCTTTCACGGCCGCAACGCCCAGACCTGGAACAAGCGGACGGGAAGCGCGGCCGAGCGCTTCGACTACCTCTATTCCGAGGACGAGCTACGCGAGTGGGTGCCGCGGCTGCAGGAGCTCGCAGGCGAGACGCAGACCGTCTACGCGATGTTCAACAACAACGGCCGCTCGGCGATGCCGTCGCCGCCGCTGCCCGAAGCGATCGAGAACGAGAAGGACGGTTTCGTTGCCCAGGCGCCCACGAACGCCCAGATGCTGAAGCGGCTTTTGTAGCAGTAGCCAGGGCTATCATCGCTGGGGCAACGGGTCTCGAGGAAAGGGGGCGACATGCCAGAGCGGGTTCTGATGCGGCTCCCACAGGGCGTCGTCCTGGTCGATTCGGAGCTGCGGATCGACCATGCGAATCCGGCGGCCGAGCGGCTGCTCGGGGTGGGGTCACCGGGCGACCCACTGCCCGAGCCGTGGCCGGAGTTCTCGCTCCGAGACCTCGCGGCGAGGCTTTTCGGCCCCGATCCCCCGACTGGCGGCACGCTTGTCGAGACCGACCACCATTTCTTCTGGGTCGAAGGGGTTCCGGCGTCTACAGCCGAAACCGCGATCCTGATCGTCGACGACGTCACCGAACGCGAGCGCGCACGCCAGAGCGAGCGCGAGTTCGTCGAGAACGCCGCGCACGAGCTGCGCACGCCGCTGACGGCCATCGTCAGCGTCATGGACGTGCTGGAGGGCGGTGCCAAGGACATTCCCGAAACACGCGATCGCTTCCTCAAGCACATCCGCGTGCACAGTGAGCGGCTCTCGCGGCTCGCGACGTCGCTGCTCGTCCTCGCCCGGCTTCAGACCGGCGTGGAGCAACCACGGCTGATGGTCGTACCGGTTCGGCCGCTGCTGGAGGAGATCGCCGGCCGTCTCGACCCCCCCGGGGGCGTGGAGGTCTCGGTTCGCGCTCCGGAGCAGACCGGAGCGCTCGCGGACCGCGATCTCCTGCATCGGGCGATCGCGAATGTGGCCGAGAACTCGGCCAAGCACACGCGGACGGGCGAGATCGTCCTCGAGGCCCGCGGGAACGCCACGACGACCCAGATCGAGATCCGCGACACCGGGCCGGGAATGAGCGAGGAGGAGCGGGAGCGGGCATTCCACCGCTTTTACCGTTCTTCGAACGGCACCGACGGCTTCGGCCTGGGCCTCGCGATCGCCGAAGAAGCCGTTCGCGCGCTCGGTGGCACGATCGAGCTCGAGTCCGAGGCTGGTACGGGAACACGAGTTCTCGTCGTGGTGCCGAGCGCGAAGCTCCTCGGCTGATGCCGGAGCGGATCCTGATCGTCGAGGACGAGCCGGCGATCGCCGAGGCGGTCGAGTATGCCTTGAAGGCCGAAGGCTTCGAGGTCGAGGCGGTCGACGACGGAAACGACGCCCTCGAGCAGGCTCGCACGCGTCCATACGACCTGCTCGTCCTCGACCTGATGCTGCCCGGTCTCTCCGGGATCGAGGTCTGCCGGCGCCTGCGCGAGGAAAGCCCGGTCCCGATCCTGATGCTGACGGCGAAGGACGGCGAGGTCGACCGGGTGCTCGGGCTCGAGGTCGGGGCGGACGACTACGTGGCGAAGCCCTTCTCCATGCCCGAGCTCGTGGCCCGGGTGCGCGCGCTCCTCCGCAGGCGCAAGCTCGACAGCGGCGAGAGGACGACGAAGCTCCGCGTCGGCGAGCTCGAGCTGGATCTGGCGAAGCATGAAGCTCGTCTTGCCGACGAGCACGTCCCGCTGACCGCGTTCGAGCTGAAGCTGCTGGCACTCCTGGCTGCCGAGCCGGGGCACGTCTTCTCACGGCGGGAGATCATGGCCCACCTCTGGAACAGCTCCTACGTCGGCGACGAACGAGCCTGCGACCTCCACGTCTCGAACATCCGCCGCAAGATCGAGCGCGACCCGGCCCAGCCGGAAAGGCTCGTGACGGTGCGCGGCAGCGGCTACAAGCTGCAGCCTTTGTAGGCAAACGCTTACAAAAAACGGACGCGCGGCTCGCGGACCCCGCCGTACGCTCGCGCCGTGTACGTGGACGAGTTTCGGGCGGTGGTTGCCAGTCTCACGCGGGAGCTGGCGCTCGTGTCGGTGTCGGGTGAGCTTGACCTGCACACCGCCGGGTGCCTCCAAGCTCGGATCGAGGAAGCTGACACCGTGGGGGCGGGCACGGTCGTGGTCGACCTGTCCGAGATCAGCTTCATCGATTCCTCCGCGCTCGAAGTGCTGGTTCGGGAGACCAAGCGTCTGGAGGGCCGCGGCCACTCACTCGTCCTCGTGACGAACGATCCGCGCACACGACGGATCCTCGAGGTGACTGGTCTCGACCGGGTTCTTCGAGCCTACGCGACCCTCCAAGACGCCCTTGCCGACCTAACCCCAGAGCCGTCGCAGGTGACCGCGGCCGAGGCCTCGAGGGCTGGGCAGTGATCGCATCCGCGAGCAAAGCCGTCACCGCGAAGCCGAGCCTGGTCTTCTTCCACTCCGCGTCTTCGGGGCGCTGCCGTCGCGTCGAGGGGTTCCTCGCACAGGTTCTCCAGCGGCGCGCCAATCACGACACTTTCGAGCTCGTTCGCGTCGATGCCGACGACAACGCCGAGCTGGTCGAGCAGTTCAAGATCGAGACGATCCCGACGCTCGTCGTCGTCGCCGACAAGCGAGCCCAGGGCCGGCTGCCGAACCCGCAGGGCTGCCGCGACATCGAACGATTCCTCGCGCCCTGGCTTCGGTAGCGTCTGGGGCGTGCTGCCCTGGTCGATCGACTTCGCCGGCCGCCTCGAGGAACACTCGTTTGAAAGCAAGGCGCTGAGAGGGAACGCGCTCGGCGACCCGTACGTGCGGCCGCTGTGGGTCTACGTGCCGCCCGCCTACGACGACGAGCCGGAGAACCGCTACCCCTCGATCTACCTGATCCAGGGCCTGACCGGACAGCTCGACATGTGGCGTAACCGCGCGGCGTTCCGCAAGAACCCGCCGGAGCTGATGGACGAGCTCTTCGCCTCCGGCGAGGCGCCGCCCGCCGTCTTGGTCTGGATCGACGCCTGGACGTCCCTCGGCGGCAGCCAGTTCCTCGACTCGCCGGGAACGGGCCGCTACCACACCTACCTCTGCGACGAGATCGTCCCCTGGGTGGACGAGCGCTACAGAACGCTCGCAGACGCCGGCCACCGCGGGATCGCCGGCAAATCGAGTGGCGGCTACGGGGCGATGGTGACGCCGATGCTCCGCCCCGATCTGTTCGGCGGCTTCGCCACGCACGCCGGCGACGCGCTCTTCGAGACCTGCTACCTGCCGGACTTCCGCACCTCGGCACGCGCGTTGCGGGACGAGTACGACGGCTCGTTCGACCGCTTCTGGGAGGACTTCCGCTCCCGGCCGCCGTTCTCGAAGAACGCCGACCACACCCTCCTGAACGACTGGTGCATGGCCGCGTGTTACTCGGCCGACGAGGACGGGACGATTCACCTCCCCTACGAGCCGCTCACCGGCGAGCTCATTTCCGAAATCTGGGAGCGCTGGCTCGCCTGGGACCCCGTGCGAATGGCTCCGCGCTACGCAGACGCGCTGAGGTCGCAGAAGGCGATCTACATCGACGCCGGCAAGCGCGACGACGTCTACCTCGACCTCGGCGCCGAGGCGTTCCGACGTCGCCTCGACGAGCTCGGGATCGACGACTACTTCTTCGAGCTCTTCGACGGCACGCATGCCGGGATCGAGTACCGCTACCCGCTCGCCGTCAAGTATCTGGCCGAGAAGCTCGGCGCGTGATCGTCGCTTCGCCGCCGCCGCTCATCTGCATCGATCCAGGCCACGGCACGCCCCCGGCGATCGGCCGGCAGACCGAGCCGATCGGGCCCGGCTCGGGTGTCCTGAAGATCAAGGACGGCGGCGGCGCGGCCGGCGAGGCGGTCGTCAACCTCGCGATCGCGAAGAAGACGCGGACGCTGTTGCTCGCACGCGGCTACCGGGTCGCGATGACGCGCACGGGCCCGGTCTTCCGCTACGGCAATGGCGGGAACATCGCGCGCGCTCAGTTCTGCAACCGCCGGCATGCCGCGCTGATGCTGCGGATCCACGCCGACGGATCGACCAACACGTCGCTACACGGCTTCCAAACGCTCTACCCCGCCTGGCACAAGAGCTGGACGGACGACATCTACGCCCGCAGCCTGAAGGCCGCTCGGCTCGTCCAGGCCGCAGCCGTGCAGGCGACGGGCGCCGCCAGCCTCGGACTCGTCAAGCGGACCGACCTGACCGGTTTCAACTGGGCAGACGTCCCGTCGATTCTGGTCGAGTGCGGCTTCTTGTCGAACCCGCCCGAGCGGCGGTTGCTGCAGTCGAGCGCCTACGAGTGGAAGCTCGCGCGCGGCCTGACGGCCGGCGCGGCGGCTTTCACTCCTTTGCGCTGAGGCGCTCGCTCGCGACGCCGACCCGGAGGACGTCCGGGCTTCGCCCGGGCGTCCGTCTAATCCCGGGCGGCAATGCCGATCACGGTTCGTTCTTTTGAAACGAATTCTTGGGCCCGCGCATTTGCCGGGCCGCCTCGTGGCCACGCTCGTGCACGGCTGCGCGCTTGCCCTCGAGCGTCGGGGGCTCGACCTCGTCGACCGGCGTCTCGCCCGACTCGAACTGCTCGCGCTCCTCGACGAGCTGCTTGGAGTCGTCGAGCTTCCGCCGCAGCTCGTCAGCCCGTGGGTCCGCGGGCGGCTTCGGCTGACGTCGCAAAGCCCGGTAGGCCACTCCCGCGGCTCCGAGCGCCCCGGCGATCCAGGCGGCGCGGTTCCTCACGAGCTCGATGCTACTCTTCCGCAGCTTCCTGCCTCGCCGTCGCGCTGTCCGCCCCGAAGCGGCGCCCGCAGGCGAGGCCGACTCAGACCGTGGGAAGGAGTGATTCGGGACGATGATGATCGGCTACGAGATCCTGCTCATGCTCGACCCCGAGCTGCCGGATGACCGGCAGGAGGAGATTGTCACGCGCGTGCGTGAGGGCATCGAGGGCTCGGGCGGGAGCTGGATTGCTCACGACGTCTGGGGCCGCCGCAAGCTTGCCTACGAGATCGACCACAAGGCCGAGGGCGTCTACCACCTGCTCACCTTCGACGCGGAGCCGGAGGCGCTGGCCGAGGTCTCCCGGGTGCTGAAGATCACGGACGGCGTCATGCGCCACCTGGCCGTCAAGCGTACGGCGGCGACAGGTCCGGCGCAGCCGCTAGAAACTAGCGTCGAGCACAGGCAGGATTCCGAAGACCAAGCAACACCCGTCGGGTGAGGAGGTTTTAGATGGCCGCCAACATCAACAGAGTCGTGCTCGTGGGCAATCTGACGAAGGATCCCGAGCTGCGCCACACGCCGAGCGGGACCGCGGTCTGCAGCCTGCGGCTCGCCGTCAACACACGTCGCAAGGACAGCGCGACCGGCGAGTGGACCGAGAAGCCGAACTACTTCGACATCACCGTCTGGGGTAACCAGGGCGAGAGCTGCGCCCAGTACCTCGCCAAAGGCCGCCCGGTCGCTGTCGACGGCCGGCTCGAGTGGCGTGAGTGGGACGCGCAGGACGGGACGAAGCGACAGGCGGTCGAGATCATCGCCGACAGCGTCCAGTTCCTCGGCAGCCGCGGCGACAGCGAGGGCGGCGGCCAGCCGCAGTTCGTCCCCGCAGGCGCGGCCGCGCAGACCGAGAACGCCGACTTCGCCGCGGGCGCGGACGACGACATTCCCTTCTAGTGGCGCAGCAGAAAGACAGACAGCAACAGCGCCGGCGCGGCGGGCCTTCAGCTGGCCCGATCCGGAAGAAGAACTGCTGGTTCTGCCGGAACAAGATCGTGGAGGTCGACTGGAAGGACGCCAACCAGCTCCGCCGCTACGTCTCGGAGAAGGGGAAGATCCGCTCGCGCCGGATCACCGGGGCCTGCAGGCGTCACCAGCGGCAAGTCGCGGTCGCGGTCAAGCGCGCGCGCGAGATGGCGCTCTTGCCGTACGTGGCCGAGGGCCGCGAGGAGCGCCCCGACGGCCGGCGCGACCGCGGCGATCGCGGCGATCGCGACCGGGAGCGCTGATGCAGGTCATCCTGCGAGAGGACGTCGAGAAGGTAGGCCTCCGCGGCGAGGTCGTCGACGTCGCCGCGGGCTTCGCGCGCAACTACCTGCTGCCGCGACGGCTCGCCGAGCCCGCGGCGCGGGGCCGCGTGGCGGAGCTCGAGAAGCTCGCCGCGAGCCGCGCCCAGCACGAGGCGCAGAGCTTCGAGCACGCGCAAGAGCTCGTGCAGAAGCTCGAGGGTGCCGAGCTCCGCTTCGACGTCCAGGCCGGCGAGACCGGCACGCTCTTCGGCTCGGTGACGGCGACGGACATCGCCGACCGGGTCTGGGAGAGCCAGCGGGTCCGGATCGACCGGCGCAAGCTCGACCTCCCCGAGTCGATCAAGCGGATCGGCCGCTTCGAAGTTCCGGTCGAGCTCTTCGCCGACGTGACCGCGACCCTCCGCCTCGCGGTCGTGCCCGAGGGCGGCGAGCTGCCGCCGGAGGAAGAACTGGACGCGCTCGATCAGGTCGCAGCTCAGGAAGAAGCTGCGGCAGCGGCCGAGGCCGAGGAGGCCCGGGTCGCGGCAGAGGCCGCGACCGAGGCCGCCGTCGCCGAGGCGGAGGCCGAGGAGCAGCCGTCCGACGAGCTCTCGGCCGCGGAAGCCCCGAGCGAGCCGGCCGCCGAAGCCCAAGCCGAGACCGACGAGACCCAGACCTAGCTCCACGGCCGTTTCGGTTCGGCGGGTTGCGGGAAACCCGTCGCCATGCGCGTCCAGGTACTCGCGGTGGCGCTTATCGTCTCCCTCGGGGCCTCCGCAGCCGCGTTCTCGGCACCTGGCGGCGGCGTCCGCGCGAGGCCTGACCTCGTCGTCAGTTCGCTCGCGAATCCGCCCGCCATCGTCTTCGCGGGCGATGGATTCTCCGCCAGGGACCGCACGCGGAACATCGGCAAGACAACCGCGCGCGCGACGGTGACCCGGTACTACCTGAGCGAAGGCGGGAAGCGGACGCAAGTCGCCAGGCGCTCGGTCGACCTGCTGAAGCCGGGCAGGTCATCGGCAGGCTCGGTCACGGCGAAGGTCCCGGAGACGCTCGATACCGGTGCCTACTCGTTGGTCGCGTGCGCCGACGCACCTGCTGCCGTCATGGAGTCGAACGAGCGGAACAACTGCCGCACCGCCGCGACGAGGATCGTCATCAAGAAACCGCCGCCGCGCGTCTAGCGAATCTTTCCCCAGCGGTTTCCACCGCCTGGGGATTGCCAAACGAACTTCCCGCAAGCAGCGAGGAATCTTCCCACAGATCTGTCCGGTCGTTTTGCGAACATATGTTCTATAGTGCCTGCAGATCAAGACAGCCTGTCTAGTAGGAAGGAGCCTGTTATGCACAGGCCTTCACTTCCGGGCACGTCCGCTGTTGACTACGCCGCTATGGCTCAGGTCGCCCAGCTCGCCCAGCCTGCGCAGGCCTCGCAGACCGCCCCAGTCCCGCCTCAAAATCTCGACGCCGAGGAGTCCGTTCTCGGCGCGATGATGCTCTCCCCCGGGGCGATTGGGGCGGTCAGCGAGGTCCTCGACGCCTCCGACTTCTATCGCGAGAGCCACGCGAAGATCTACCGCGCTGCCCTGTCTCTCTACGCCAAGGGCGAGCCAGTCGACGCGATCACGCTCGTCGACGCGCTCGAGGAGCGCGGCGATCTCGAAGACGTCGGCAGCAGGGTCCGCGTCCACGAGCTCGCCGCCCTCGTCCCCGCGAGCGCGAACGCAGGCCACTATGCGCGGATCGTGCGCGAGATGGCGACGTTGCGCGGCCTGATCAACGCGGGCAGCGAGATCTCGCGCCTCGGCTGGGAGCGCCCAGGCGAGGCCGGCGACCTGGTCGACAAGGCCGAGCAGGTCGTCTTCGATCTCTCGCAGGCGCGCGTCACAGGCGAGTTCACCCACATCGACGAGCTTCTGAAGGAGGGCTTCGAACGCATCACAGCCCTCTACGAGGCCGGCGCCGACATTACCGGTGTGCCCTCCGGGTTCCGCGATCTCGATCGGCTGACGTCGGGCTTCCAGCCCGGCAACCTGATCATCGCGGCAGCCCGCCCCTCCATGGGTAAGTCGGCGCTAGGCCTCTGTATGGCCGCGAACCTCGCGGTACGTCACGAGACCCCCGTCGCGATCTTCACGCTCGAGATGTCGAAGTCCGAGGTGACGCAGCGGCTGATGTGCAGCGAGGCGAAGGTCGAGTCGAACCGGCTGCGGACGGGCAAGCTTGGCCCCGACGACTGGCCGCGGCTGACGGCGGCCTGCGACAAGCTCGCGAAGGCGCCGATCTACGTCGACGACACGGGCTCGATCACGATGATGGAGATCCGCTCGAAGGCCCGCCGCCTGAAGACACGTGAGCCGAACCTCGGCCTGATCGTCGTCGACTACCTGCAGCTGATGACCTCCGGCGCGTCGGCCGAGAACCGCGTGCAGGAGGTCTCGCAGATCTCACGGAACCTGAAGGTGCTCGCACGCGACCTCGACGTCCCGATTCTCGCGATGTCCCAGCTCTCGCG
>Ga0137403_10004450_pt1 | contig 16534 bp, 13 predicted proteins | sample CZOMad2_1_16fung_FD_122057 | JGI IMG/M metagenome (GOLD analysis project Ga0137403, IMG submission 122057) | Vadose zone soil fungal communities from Angelo Coast Range Reserve, California, USA - CZOMad2_1_16fungal (Hybrid Assembly) | ecosystem: Environmental > Terrestrial > Soil > Vadose zone...
GATTGCTTCAGCGCCCATGCCGGCAACGAAATCTTCGCCATACTGCTCCTGTGCCTCACGGTATTCGACTTCATTGAGCAACTGCGTTTTCTGCAGCGGCGTCTTTCCTGGATCAATGACGATGTAATCCTCGTAATAGATGACGCGCTCGAGTTGGCGCGCGCTCATGTCGAGCATAAGTCCGATGCGCGACGGCATGCATTTGTAAAACCAGATGTGCGAAACGGGCACGGCCAATTCGATATGGCCCATCCGTTCGCGGCGGACCCGCGCCAAGGTAACCTCCACGCCACACCGATCGCAGATCACGCCTTTGTGTTTGATGCGCTTGTATTTTCCGCAGGAGCACTCCCAATCCCGCGTCGGACCAAAAATGCGTTCGCAGAAGAGGCCGCCCTTCTCCGGTTTAAATGTCCGGTAATTGATTGTCTCGGGATTTTTGACCTCGCCTTTGCTCCAAGACCGCATCGTGTCGCTGGAAGCAACACCAATCGCGACTTGATCAAATCCCACCGGGCGCTCTTCGCCCACTAACTCACGCCAGGAATGTTCGTTCATGATTTTTTCTAAACTAATTGCGAATTCAAAAAATTAACCGACTGCCTCCAGGAAACTGGGCGCCTGTCCGCCAACTTTTACGTCCAGACCTAGACTTTGCATTTCTTTGATCAAGACGTTGAATGATTCGGGGGTGCCGGCTTCCAGTGAGTTATCGCCTTTAACGATCGACTCATAAATGCGCGTTCGGCCCTGAACGTCGTCGGACTTAACGGTAAGCAATTCCTGCAAAGTGTAGGCGGCGCCATAGGCCTCAAGGGCCCAGACCTCCATTTCACCGAAGCGTTGACCACCATACTGCGCTTTGCCGCCGAGCGGCTGCTGAGTAACAAGCGAGTACGGTCCCACAGCACGAGCGTGAATTTTGTCGGCGACGAGGTGGCCAAGTTTCATCATGTAGATGTAGCCAACCACCACTTCCTGATCGAACTGATCGCCGGTGCGTCCGTCGAACAGCCGCGCCTTACCGCTGTCTTTCACCCAGGTGAAGCCGTCCTTCTTCGTGGCATCGTGCAAGTACTCGCGGATCTGTTTCTCTTTGATCCCATCGAACACAGGAGTCGCAACTTTGAACCCGAGTGCTTTCGCAGCGACACCCAAATGTGTTTCCAAAACTTGTCCCACGTTCATGCGGCTGGGAACGCCCAACGGGTTAAGCACGATTTCAACTGGCGTTCCGTCGGCCAGGAACGGCATGTCTTCCTCCGGCACAATCCTGGCTACCACGCCTTTGTTGCCGTGCCGTCCAGCCATCTTGTCGCCAACACTCAGTTTGCGCTTGCTCGCGATATAAACCTTCACCTGCTTGATAATTCCCGGATCGATATCGTCTCCGCTTTCTACCCGGTCTGTTGCACGATCGCGTTCGAGCTCCAACTCCGCGAACTTGTGCTCGTACGAGCCAATGATTTCGCGAATCCTATTGCGGATTGGGCTTGGATCAATCTCGATGTGGTCATGCGCCATCGCCAGCTTTCGCAACAGTGTCTTGGTGATTTTGCGATTGGCTGGAATTATGATTTCACCGTTCTTGGCGTTTACGACGTCGAGCGGAACTTTTTCGCCCAGTAGGACATTGGAAAGGGAATCGGTTAGCTGCTCGATCAGCCCCTCTTTCTTACGCTTATGTTCTTCGCTGATGGTCTTGAGCTGTCGTCTGGTTTCCGCAGGTGTGAGTTTTTCGTGTGAAACTTCGCGACGAGAAGAGACCTTTACATCCATCACGATTCCGTAGGTGCCGGACGGGACAGTAAGGGAAGTATCCTTTACGTCCGCAGCTTTCTCGCCAAAGATCGCGCGAAGCAGGCGTTCTTCCGGAGCCAATTCTGTCTCGCTTTTCGGCGTGATTTTTCCAACCAGAATATCACCTGGCTTCACTTCGGCTCCGACGCGCACGACGCCATCCGGGCCGAGATTGCGCAAAGCTTCTTCGCTGACATTGGGAATATCCCGCGTAATTTCCTCCGGTCCGAGCTTGGTATCACGCGCACCGATCTCGAATTCATCGATGTGAATGGAAGTGTAAACATCTTCCTTCACCACCTTTTCGGAGATCATGATGGCGTCTTCGAAGTTGTATCCATTCCAAGGCATGAACGCGACGAGCACATTGCGTCCCAGCGCAAGCTCGCCATGATCGGTGTTTGGACCGTCGGCGATGACTTGACCGCGTTTCACGTGCTGTCCTTTGCGTACGATCGGCTTCTGGTTCACGCACGTGCCGGCGTTTGAGCGCATGAATTTGCGAAGTTCGTAAACATGAATCCCAGCTTCCGGATCGGTTTTAAGCTTCCTTTTGCTCTCGGGCAGATGACCGTCCTTGGTGACAATAATTTGATCCGCTGTGACCGAAGCGACCTTGCCGCTATCGGTGGCGAGAACAACAGCGTGCGAGTCCCGAGCCACCTTATCTTCCAATCCGGTACCCACGAGAGGCGCCTCGGATACGATCAACGGCACACCCTGGCGTTGCATATTGGAGCCCATCAGCGCACGGTTCGCGTCGTCGTGTTCGAGGAAGGGAATGAGGCCCGCTGCCACCGACACGAGCTGTTTCGGTGACACATCCATGTAATTCACTTTAGTAGGATCAACTTCGAGAAAGTCGCCGCGGTAGCGCACAGAGACCTTTTCTCCGGTGAAATGTCCACGTCCGTCAATCGGCGCATTGGCCTGCGCTACGAGGAAATTTTCCTCGCGATCTGCGGTAAGGTATTCGACCTCGTCGATCACCCGGCCTTTTTCCACCTTGCGATACGGCGTCTCGATGAAGCCAAACTCATTGATGCGAGCAAATGTACTCATCGAGCTGATCAAACCGATATTTGGCCCTTCCGGTGTCTCGATAGGACAAATGCGGCCGTAATGCGATGGATGGACATCGCGCACCTCAAATCCGGCACGTTCCCGGCTGAGACCTCCCGGCCCGAGAGCCGACAAGCGGCGCTTGTGTGTCAATTCCGCAAGCGGATTAGTTTGATCCATGAACTGCGAAAGCTGTGAACGGCCAAAGAAATCTCGGATGACCGCGCTGAGCGCCTTTGGATTAATCAGTTTCTGTGGCGTCATGCCATCCACATTGATGTCGAATAAGGTCATGCGCTCTTTGACCAGGCGCTCGGTGCGGGCAAGACCGACGCGGCATTGATTCGCCAGCAACTCGCCCACGGTCCGGACGCGCCGACTCCCCAGATGATCAATGTCGTCCAGCGTGCCCTCTCCTCGTCGCAAATTAATCAAATACTTGATCGCCGCGATAAAGTCTTTGTCGGTCAAAATGCGTTCTGTGGGATCGACGTTGATTCCCAATTTTTGATTAATCTTGTAGCGGCCGACACGGCCGAGGTCATATTTTTTGGGATCGAAAAAGAGCCTTTTTAATAAAGCGCGGGCGTTCGCGACAGTGGGTGGATCACCTGGACGAAGACGCCGATAAATATCCTTTAGCGCTTCTTCCTGATCGTGCGCCGGGTCTTTTCTAAGCGCCTTGACGATCGTGTCGTCATTTGAAATGTCGATTACTTTGACCTCATGAATCTTGAGTGCCATGATCTGGCGGACGGTCGCCAGAGTAAGTGGTTCGAATGCGCGCGCGACTGTCACTTCACCGTCACGGATTTCCGCAGTCAGCACTTTGGTGGCCAACGCCTCTTCATCGAGCTTGTCGCTCAGCTTTAGAGTCTCGATGTTGTAAAAGAGCTTGATGACTTCTTCGTCAGACCCGTAACCAAGTGCGCGGAGGAACGTGGTGGCGAGAAATTTTCGGCGCCGCTTACGTCGATCGAGATAAATGTAAAGAAGATCAGCCGTGTCGAATTGCACCTCGATCCAAGAACCTCGATCCGGGATGATGCGGAAGCTGTACAACACCTTGCCGTTAACGTGAACCGTCGATTCGAAGGCAATACCGGGAGAACGGTGAAGCTGGCTCACCACCACCCGCTCCGCACCGTTTATAACGAAAGTGCCCTGAGGCGTCATGAGCGGGATTTCGCCCATGTAAACCTTTTCTTCCTTTGTGCCTTTTTCTTCTCGGAGTTGGAAAGTGACGTGCAACGGGGCGCTGTAGGTCTGCCCTTCGCGCTGCGCTTCCAACGCTGTCAATTTCGGCTCGCCAATATCATAGTGACTGAAATCGAGCACTGCCTTCTCGTCGTAGCTTTCGATTGGAAAAACTTCTCTGAAAACAGCCTGGAGCCCCTGATTTTTCCGCTTTGCGTAGGGAACGTCTTTTTGAAGAAAATCGACATATGAATTGGCCTGAACCTCAATCAGATTTGGCGGTTCGATACCTTCTTTGATGCTTCCGAAGTAAATGCGTTCTGACATAATGACTAAGATCAAAGCTAAACCTCGCAGCGACCACACCACATCGCGGCCGACGCGGGGTAAGATTTTTACCGATTCAGCGAAGAGCGAGGGACACAAAGATGACACCAAAACAGTGGCCTGTCAAATTGACGACCCCTGTCCCGTTGCCCGTAATGTGTTTTGCCTGTTAGCGCCCGGTTGAAAATACGTCTGCCTGGCTTTAACTGACCCTCAGTGTACCCAAGAGCCGCCGCAGCGCAAGTGAATTCGTACTGCGGAAGCCCTAAAAATCGAATTGCCTATTGGAATTGCTACTTAATTTCGACTTTCGCACCAGCAGCCTCGATCTTTTTCTTGATCTCGTCTGCCTCCTGCTTCGTCACACCTTCCTTGATTGTCTTGGGCGCTCCTTCAACCAGCGCCTTCGCTTCCGCTAAGCCAAGCCCCGGGACTGCGCCGCGAACCTCCTTGATTACGGCGATCTTGTTCGCGCCCATTTCTGTGAGGATAACGTCAAATGTGGTCTTCTCCTCAGCCGCAGGGGCTGCTGCTCCGGCGCCGCCGCCCGCCGCGGCGGGGCCCGCCGCAACGGCCACGGGTGCGGCCGCACTTACACCCCATTTTTCCTCAAGCTCCTTGACCAATCCAGCAATTTCCAGCACCGATAGGTTGCTAAGTTGCTCCACCAATTTTTCTGTATCTGCCATTTTCTATTTTCCTCCAATTGCCGCCTTCGAAAGCCTTCGAAGAATTAAAGCCGATAGCCATCGACTCGGACAGTTTTCGTTTACTTCTCTGTTTTGTAGGCCCATCGCATTGTTGCCATTCGGCAGGGGATACGCCGCCTACAAAAAATTCATGCCGCTGGCGTACCCTCCTTTTCTGCCTTTGCCTTCAGCAACCGCGCTAATGCTGCGCCGGGTTCATTCAAAACCCGGACGAAACGCGTTGCCGACGAAAGGAGCAGTCCCAGTAATTGCGCCCGCAATATTTCGCGCGACGGCAATTCCGCCAATGTCTCCAGTTCACCGGCGGAAAGAACTGCGCGGCCAGCAAAACCAATTTTGAGAGCCGCGATCTTAAATTCAGCAGCGAACGTCTTAAAAATTTTTGCTATGGGCGCCACATCGTTTTCCCCTGTGACAACTGCCGTCTGGCCGACCAAATGATCACTAACATCGGGAAAACCGGAATCCGCCATGGCCCGCCTGAGGAAATTGTTTTTGACCACGTGCACTTCCGCACCAGTGGGAGCCAATCGGTTCCGCAGTTCGCTGAAATCCGCGACCTTCATGCGTTGATAATCAGTCACCAGCAGGAACGGTGAGTCCTTCAATTTCTCGGACAAATCCGCAACGATATTTGTTTTTTCGGGTCGCATTTCTCGCTGTTGAGTGCCTTTGCTGCTAAATGTTCAGATACGGCGCTGGGTCGACGCGGACGCCTGGCGACATTGTCGCACTGATTGTCACACCTTCAAGGAAGCGCCCCTTCGCTGTCGCTGGACGCGCCCGCACAACGGCTTCGATCACCGCATTTCCATTTTCCACCAGCGCGCTTTCTTCAAACGAAAATTTGCCAACGGGCACCGCCACGTTGCCGTTCTTGTCGAGCTTGAATTCTACCCGACCGGCCTTCACCTCCTGCACAGCTTTGGCAGTGTCATCAGACACGGTCCCTGTTCTGGGATTAGGCATCAGCCCACGTGGCCCCAGCACCCTTCCAAGCTTGCGGACCTCCGCCATCGCCGCAGGTGTAGCGATCGCGACATCAAAATCCTGAAAACCTTCCTGGCACTTCTGAATTAGGTCTTTCATGCCGACAAATTCCGCACCGGCTTCCTTGGCCGCTTTCGCCGCTTCACCCTCTGCGAAGACAAGCACCCGCACTTGTTTTCCACTCCCGTGTGGAAGTGGGCAGGTCCCGCGCACCATTTGATCAGATTGCTTGGGATCAACTCCGAGCCGAAACGAAACCGTCACCGTCTGATCAAACTTTGTCGGCGGAAACTTCTTCAGCGTTGAGACAGCGTCGGCAAGAGGGTACGTCTTGCTTCGATCGACCTGCTGAGCGGCACCGCGATAACGTTTGCTTCGATTTCTTTGCATTTCGTGTGCAGTTCAAATGCCCCGGTCACTTGTTGTGGCAACAGGGCTCCTGCTTAAATTATCTGCTCACGTCGAGCGAGCGGACATGCAACGTAGCGGCGATCTTTGCTTTGTCAAAGCATACGCCAACACACCGCAGCGTACGTGTCAATCGACCGGGGCCCCGACATCTGCCGGCGTCGCCGATTCGCCAGTTCCTTGCAGCGTCCCGGTGCCACGCCGAATGATTTTGCCCTCTTTCATCACGAATGAAACGCGTTCGGTTGCCGTGATGTCTGAAGTCGGATCGCCTGGCATCGCAATGATGTCCGCGAATTTCCCTTTTTCCAGCGTGCCGACTTTTTGGCCGATTCCGAGAAGATCGGCATCATTTGCCATCGCTGATTTCAATGCGTCGATCGGCGTCATACCAAGGTCAACCATCAATTTGAACTCTTTCGCGTTTTGCCCATGTGGATAGACCGCCGCATCCGTTCCAAATGAAATCTTGATGCCCATCTTAACCGCATTGCGAAACATTTCTGAGCGAGCCGCTGTCGCCTCTTTCGCCTTCAGCTGCAACGCCGGCGGATAATTGTCGATCTTCTTCATGATCCAATCCGAGGCCAATAGGGTTGGTGTGAGGAAGGTTCCCTTCTTTTTCATGATCGTAAGCGTTTCCGGTTTCATAAACGAGCCGTGCTCAATGGAATCGACGCCCGCCTCAATCGCCTCGCGCGCAGCCTGATCTCCATGACAATGCACGGCAACTTTCTTGCGCAACCGGTGCGATTCATCGACCAGCGCCGCCATTTCAGCTGACGTTAATTGCGGCGTATCCACTTCGTCCGCCAGTGAAAGCACGCCGCCGGAAACTGCAGCCTTAATGACGTCCGCGCCATTTTTCACCTCAAAGCGGACAGCCTTCCGGATTTCGTCGGGGCCATTCGCGATGCCATCGGTGTAATCCGGTTCGCGTCCAAAAAGAAAATCACGAAACCCGCTGGTCGGATCAAAATGACCCCCAGTGGCACCGATTCCTTTCGTCGCAACCAGCATCCGCGGTCCGACGATCACGCCTTTGTTGATTGAATTGCGCAGCGCAACGTCGACGAATTCGCGGCTGGCGACGAAACGACTGCCCAAATCGCGTACCGTGGTAAAACCTGCTTCGACGGTGGCGCGGGCAAACGCCGTCGCGCGGATTGCATGTTCCGACACATTCAGATCAAGTTCCTGCAGTCGGTGCTCGTTGTAATTACCTGAGAAATCAGCGGTCAGATGCGTATGGGCATCCATAAAGCCGGGGCATAGCGTCGCATCGCCCAGATCGATGACCTGCGCGCCGCTCGGGATCGGCAAATTGTTGGCCGCATCGACAATCTTATCGCCTTGCACGATTACGACGGCGTTTCGCACAAGGGCGTTCGACTTACCGTCAAAAAGTCGCGCCGCTTTCAGAACGATTAGTTGATCGGCAGCCTGCGCCGCGATCCCAAGACACAAGAAAATTACAAGGACACGAGATGTGATTTTCATCCTGACCGTTAGAAGCAATCCGCGAGACTGACAAGAAGGAATGGGCAAACACCGCGGCCGAATTCTTAATACGCTATTAAGGGTTTGTCAGTTTTGCTGTACTTTCTGCAAGGCCCTCTCTCGCCGCAGCAAGCTTGGGATCAAGTGCAAGCGCCTCTTTGAAAACAACAATCGCCCGCTGATGCTGGTTGAACGTCGCGAGGTAGCGCCCACGATTCATCAGCATGCTGATATAGACCGGTAAGACCTTAACGTTGATCACGTCATCGTTTTCAAACCGCACGGTTCCATCAGCCAGACCGCGGCTCTGCAGGTGCGGATCTGGCGACTCGTGAAAACTCGGGTCAGACGTAAGCTTAAAAGCGAGCCCTTCCGGAACAAGTTGATAAGTTTGATTGATCCACTTAGCGATCTCGGCGTTGGTCGTCTCGGCGAAGAGCAAGTCTCGCGTGATATACACCGGCGCGACTCTGCTCTCGTTAATCACAATCGACCGGAGCATCTCGAAAAATGCCGCACTAATCCTTTGAGTGAGCATCTGGTCCCTGGCGAATGCGCCGGGATCGCGCTCCCATTCTTTGAGGATATCGACAAATTCGTCAACCTTCTCGCGCGATCGCTCGATTAAATCGGGATAGGCGTGTCTCAGGTAATCGAAGTACCACGAACGCCGCAGCAGATTAACATCCACAATTTTTGCGTCGCGCCGGCGTTGTTCCGCTTCCTGTGCATAGAACATTGGGGACACCACCTGCCAATCTTGTGTGAGTAAAAGACCATTGGGCTCGATCGTGCTGAGCAGATTTTCGACGTAATCATGCGCGATAAAGTAACGCCTGCGATTGTTGAGCGGCCCGTTCCCTGCGAGCGCCGTCGCAAGTGTCAGTAGAACAGCAGTTGCAGCTACCGAGTACGATTTGGCTAATGGCATCGACTTCACGACGGTCAGCTGGATTAGCGAGCGAAGACCGAATCCGCTGGCAATCGCGATCGCAATAAACGTCGGCAGATAGTAGGCGTCTTTGTCCTCTGCAATTTCGTAGCTTAGCGCGTAAGCCAAATCGGAAATGACTATGAACAGCAGAAACCAGAAAGTCGTCCGGTCCCGCTTGAAAGCGTGAACGAAACCGACGAAAGCCAGGACGAGCGGCAAAGGCAGCCAGGTAACCCCAAATTCGCGCAAGAGCATTCTGCAAAATTCGATAAACTGCCCTCCCATTATGTTTGGGGAAAAGGAGAAGAACACGCGATACTGCCGCCCGGTGATGTGCCACCAGATTTCTTGCAGCGAGCGCGGATTGCCCCAGTTGATGACGGGTGAGCGCGAAGCTGCAAAGGGCAAATAGGCGTAAACAGCAACCAAGGCGCCGATTGAAATCAGCGCTGCATACACCAGTCGGCGGCTGGTAAAAAACCTCAGGCCTTCCGTCCTGTAAACGAGAATCCCAAGAGCCGGGAGAATCAGTCCCACCGTGACGTGATGAACGCCCAGCGCCAATCCAAACACCAGGGCAGCCACATAAAGCCACCTGTCGTGAATCGTGATCGCTGAGCCTGTACGAGGTCGATCAACAAGGACATATCGCCGCCACCGTAGCATCAGAAACAAAACGATCAGGATCAGCAGCGTGTTGAGAGTGTAAACTTCGGCGATTGTCGCGTACGACCAAAGCGTGCGGGAGAATGCCATGAGCAATCCCGCGCCGAGCGCCGGGGCCCAGATCAAAAGGTCCGCAAAGCGCGGATCCTCCCTCTTTTTCTTTTGCGGCGCGCTTTTCTTCTTCTGCCTGAGAAGATATGGAATGGTGATCATTAGCTCTGCCACGACCAGAGCGAGCATCGCGGACGCGAGCGCTGCGAAGAGAGCAGACGAAAAATTGATCCGCACCGCAATGTTTCCTAGCGGCACGCGCGATGCAAGATGGGCGAGAATCACCCAAAGAGGGAAACCCGGCGGATGCGCAACCCCCAGCCCTTGAGCGACCACTATCAATTCACCGCTGTCGGTGAGAGTGACAGTGGGAGCAAGCGTCCAGCTATAAAGCAGCAGCGCAGCAAGAAACACTGTGCCCCCACAGAGCAGCTCCGCTCGGGACCAGGAAATCGTTCCAGTATTCTTCTGGAATTGCTCGTTCGAAGCGCCGCGAGCCATAGCCGATCGTCTCGCAAACTCCTTTTCCCTGCAAACCATGAAAGCGAAGCGGGACGCATTCCAACGTCAAAATTACGTCGCTCAGATCCGGCTGAGCGCCTCTTTTATCAGCTGAATCCTTTACTACGGAGCGAGTCAATCACGCAAACGCACGGACTTCTTGGTAGAGAAAAATCGAATTTTTTCATGAGCGCTCCCGCTAAGGGATTTTGGCATCTCGGACGCTGTCGGACAGGGCGAAAATCAGGACTCGAAAGTTCCGTCCCACTATACTGAAATAACGAGAGGTCATTTCTATTCCTTTACCAATGTACTACAGGAAATCCGGCGTGATGCTGCCCGGAAAGATGGGAAAGCGGTTGAACCATTGAATCGTTGAGGGACGCCACGGCGACCAGGCACACGGCGACTTACTTCTCGCTCTGGACAGACTCTGCCAGGGGGATGCCACGCGAGATATTTGTCCGTTGTTATCTTGCGCAGTTTCGCTTCAATGCGCGCATGACGAAATCGTTCATCACGTTCCGCAACCCTTTCTCGTATCTTCTTCTCGCTGCGATCGTGATGGGTGTCGGAACATTGCGAGCGCAGATGACACCCTCGCCTTCGCCTTCGGCGTCACCTGCTGACTACGAGCTCCGCTGGGGTGCTAAGATTCCGATGCGCGACAAGGTCGAACTCAACGCGACGTTATATTTGCCCAAGACAGCAGATGGCTCGCTACAAAAGACGCCGGTGGTCTTCACGCTGACGCCGTACGTTTCCGATATGTATCACCCGCGCGGCGCCTATTTTGCGTCGCATGGTTACGCGTTTGCGCTCGTCGATGTCCGCGGTCGCGGAAATTCCGGCGGCGACTTCGAGCCGTTCGCAAATGAACCACGGGATGGTCATGACGTCGTCGAATGGTTGGCGAAGCAGCCATTTTGCGATGGCAGAGTTGCCATGTGGGGCGGCTCGTATGCAGGATTTGATCAATGGGCGACGACGAAGGAATTTCCGCCACATCTGGCGACAATCGTTCCCGCGGCAGCCGCGCATCCCGGCCTTGACTATCCCTTCTACAACAATGTCGGCATGACTTACGACATGCAATGGCTCACCTTCACCAGCGGCCGGGCAGTACAGGACAATCTTTTCAGCGACCAAAAATTCTGGCGCACAAAATTTCTGGACGCTTACAAAAAGCACATCTCTTTCAAATTGCTCGACTCATTCGTTGGAAATCCATCCGTCAATTTCCAGCGCACCCTGAAACATCCCACGCCAGACGCTTACTACGATGCGATGGTGCCCACGCGCGAGCAGTTCCAGAAGATCACACTGCCCATCCTGACAATCACAGGCCAATACGACGGTGACGAATTGGGCGCACTGAGCTATTATCGCGATCACCTGGCAAACGCTTCGCCGGAGGCGCGAGCGAAACATTTCCTTATCATCGGCCCGTGGGACCACGCCGGCACGCGCACACCGACCGATCAATCCGGCGGCGTGAAATTCGGCCCGGCTGCGATTCTCGATCTCAACGATCTGCACCGACAGTGGTACGACTGGACCATGAAAGCCGGGCCGAAGCCACCGTTTCTCAGAAATCAGGTCGCGTATTATTTGCTGGCGCCCGGCAACTCCGGGGCAAACGGCGAATGGAAATACGCAGACGATTTCGCAAAGTTGGTGGCAAATCCGAAAACGTTTTATCTCGCGTCGAAAGATGGAGACGCCAACGGAGTATTTCGCTCCGGCACGCTAACGGAACACCAACCGACCAACGGCGCTGACAAGTTTACGTACGACCCGCTCGACATCCAGCGGGGCGAATTCGTAGAAGGAGTTGACCCGAAAGATAAAACCGCAGGAATCGACCAGACGTTCGCGCTTAGCATTGGCAATGACGGCTTGGTGTATCATACGGACCCATTACCCAATGAAACACCCCTGGTTGGTTGTCCCGAAGTAAGCCTGTGGGTTTCCATCGACACGCCGGATGTTGATCTTGAGTGCGACCTTTATGAAATCCAACCGGACGGAACAAGCGTCGCGCTCTGGAACAGCTTGGGTCGGCTGCGATACCGCGACTCCCTGCGTGAATCAAAATTGGTCAAGCCTGGCGAAATCGTTCGCTTTGATTTCAATCCCGGCCTGTTCGTCGCACGCCGCTTAATGAAAGGCAGCAGGTTACGACTGGTTGTCACCGCAGTGAACTCAACTTCCTGGCAAAAGAACTATTGCTCCGGCGGAGTCGTGGCAGACGAAACCGCAAAGGACGCACGCACCTGTCACCTGCAGATCTATCACGACGGCGAACACGCGAGTACGATCCAACTTCCACTCCGTTAATGCGCTCCTCGTTTCAAATCTTTGTCCTCGCCGGATTATTTTCGCTCCTGGCGACGACTGCCCGAGGCACTTCAGAAATCGTCATCGCTATCCGCTACTTACAAGCTAAGGGCACAAGCCACTCGCATCTATATTTGTATCGCGAAGACGGCAAGCTTTTGCGCCAGCTCACGAAGGACAACTCCGGCCAGGACGTCGCGCCCATTTTCGATTCCAGCGGCGAAACGATCGTATTCACGCGAGAACAGCCGAACAAAGTGGTCGAGTATTGGACAGTCCAGCCGCGCGGCGAAGGGTTGAAAAAGCTCGACGCCGCGCCGTCGTGGTACGTCGATGCAAAGACGTCGCCCTATTTCACAAACATCGAGCCCGAACAGGAGAGTTCACCCACGCCTGGCATTTCGCCCGAATCAACGGAATCGCCTGTTGAATCCCCGACACCAACACCGACGTATAAATCGCCCGATGGCGCGTTTGAGCTCGTGCTTCGCGAAGATCCAAATGATGAAGCTGATCAGGTCAACATGCCCGGTCACGGCGCGCATTATCTATTGCGCGATTTGAAGTCCGGAACCGAGACACCCTTTGCTGATATTCCAGGATTTGAAGGAGCGTTTGAAATCTTGCATGAAAGGCAAGATCCGGAACGCCATTTTTTGTTTGATGGGACGCTGCGTCTCGCGTTCTTCGATCTCCATCTTAACAGCAGTGATGGCACAACCGTCTTCGCGCTTGATCTGTCCGGACGGCGTTTCGTGCGGCTATCGCCAAACTGGGCAACGCCCTTTCCATTGCCGGGCGAGAGCGCGTTTCTAACCTTCACCGAAAATCGCTATGTCCCGATTCCTGCGAGCACAAAGACGGCGAACTGCTGGTATATTGAGCGTTGGGACGGAAACTTGAACCACATTCGCTATGCTCGCGAAAACACAGCCGCGATCTGTTACGGATTCTCGATGTACCGTCCCGGCAAAACTCCCGCCGTCATTACGCTTCGGCGCACATCGCAAACCGAAGAATGAGAGTTCGCGTCGCCCTGCTCGGGTTCATTGCGATATGCAGCGCGAACGCCGGCGTGGCTGAATCGCTGGGCAAATTGGCAGACGATTTCTGGACGTGGCGCTCGAGATACGCGCCGTTCACAGGCGACGACGTCAATCGATTAGAGCGGCTAGGAGGAGTGCGCGATTGGTCGCGGGCGAGCATCGAACAGCGTCGCAAAGATTTGGCCGAATTTGAAGCGCGCTGGAAGACGATGAACCCGGCGCAATCGCCGGTTCCAGAGCAGGTCGATTACAGATTGATCGGATCCGCTCTGTCACGGGTGCGCTGGGAGTTGGAACTTAATCCGCGCTGGAAGCGCGATCCAAATTTCTATGTCGAGCAGACGCTTACCGCGCTGGCGGAAGCCCTCACGATTCCGCCGCCGTACGACGAAGCGCGTAGTCGCGAGATTCTGACGCGCATCGAAAACATTCCGTCTATTGTGCAACAAGGTTCTGAGAACCTCGAAAATCCGCCGGCGCCGTTCGCGAGTGTTGCCATCCAGAATCTCGACGGTATTCGGAGCCGTCTGCACAAGATAGCCACCGCCCTGATCGGATCGACCACTCTCAAGGACGGAGAGTTGAACAGCGCATGCGAGCGTGCTGCCGATGCGCTCGAAAAATTTCAGCAACACCTCAAAGACCAGTTACCGAAGCTTCCGCAACAGACAGCACTCGGCCGCGACGCGTACGTCTGGTTTGTGCGGAACGTGGCGCTGATGCCGTTCACCCCTGACGAACTCCTGGCGATGGCGCGGCAGGAATGGAACCGCGCAGTCGCATTTGAAGCTTTCGAGAAGAACCGCAACAAAGACGTGCCACCACTTAAAACTGCGTCGGACACGAACAGCTGGATCAAAGACGCCGCAGCAAGAGAACTTCAAATCCGAAAATTTCTTGAAGAACGTGGTATTCTCACTGTCCCGGATTGGGTCCAGCATTACACGCTTCGACCGACTCCAGAGTATTTGCGCGCCCTTGGCTTCACTGAGAACGACGACTTCACCGGCCCATCGCGGCTCAGAGAGAATTGCGTTCGTTACGTGCCAGAGCCGTCAGAAAAACTCGGTTACTTCTGGCGCGCGACAGCGACGGATCCGCGGCCAATCACAGTTCACGAAGGAATTCCCGGTCACTATTTTCAGCTTTGTCTCTCCTGGAAACACGAGGACCCCGTTCGGCGGCATTACTACGACTCCGGCGCAAACGAAGGGATCGGATTTTACGCCGAGGAAATGATGTTGGAGGCCGGCTTGTTCGACGACAGTCCGCACACGCGCGAGATCATCTACAATTTCATGCGGCTCCGTGCGCTGCGCGTGGAAGTGGACGTGAAACTTGCGCTAGGCGAGTTCACGCTCGAGCAAGCAGCGAAATACTTACAGGAGAAAGTCCCGATGGACGAACAAACCGCGCGCCAGGAAGCGATCGCGTTTTCCACAGGTCCCGGTCAGGCAATCACGTATCAGATCGGGAAGTTGCAGATCATGAAATTTCTCGCTGACGCGCGCATGCAACAGGGCGAGAAATTCAACCTCCGCGCCTTCCACGATTTCCTCTGGAAAAACGGCAATGTCCCTATCGCGCTGCAGCGCTGGGAACTCCTTGGCGACAGAAGCGACGTGCCAAAGTAACGGCTGACCTAATCGGCGATTTCCAAGCCCATCTGCCGCGCCGTGCCGGCGATGATGCGGAAGGCGGCTTCGTCGTCGTGCGCGTTGAGGTCTTTGCGCTTTGTGTTCACGATGTCCATGACCTGTTTGCGCGTGACCTTGCCGACTTTTGTTTTGTCGGGCTCTTTTGAGCCGGCGGCGATGTTTGCCGCTTTCTTCAAGAGGACCGCAGCAGGCGGGCTCTTGGTGATGAACGTGAACGATTTGTCTTTGTACACCGTGATCACCACTGGGAGAATGTCCCCGGCTTGCTTTTGCGTGGCGGCGTTAAATTCTTTGCAGAACGCCATGATGTTCACGCCGCGCGGACCTAGCGCGGTGCCCACGGGCGGGGCGGGGTTCGCTTGTCCGGCGGGAATTTGTAATTTTATCTCTGCTACTTTTTCTTTGGCCATTTAGGAGAGTTTTTAGTTGAGAGTTGATGGTTGAGAGAGTCTTATCCGCGCTCGACCTGCCAATATTCCAGCTCAACCGGGGTGGAGCGACCGAAAATAGTAACGGAGACACGCAATTTCCCGCGCTCGGGATCGATTTCTTCTACGATTCCGGTCTGATTTTGGAATGGGCCATCGGCGACTTTCACTGATTCGCCGACCTCGAAGCTCACTTTCGGTTTCACCTTTTCTTCACGCTCTTTCATTTGCGCCAGCATGCTGTCCACTTCCGATTGGCGCATCGGAATCGGTTTGTCCTTTGTCCCGGCAAAGCCGATCACGCCGGGGGTATCGCGAACGAAATACCAGGTGCGCCCCACGAGCTGATTGTTTTCGTCGAGCAAATGCATGTTCACGATCAAATAACCGGGGAAAAATTTCCGCGTAGTCTCACTCTTTTTGCCTTTCTTGATCTCCGAGACTCGCTCAGTTGGAACGAGCACATCATAAATCAGGTCGCCCATTTCCTCTGTCTTGACGCGTTTCAAGATATTCTCGCGCACCTTGTTTTCCTGGCCGGAAAGCACATGCACCACAAACCATTGATCTTTCGCTGCGAGCGTCTGTCCCATAACTCAGTGTAATCGAGTAAAAAAATGCACAACATTCACCAGAACGAAATCAAACAGAGCGACGTATCCACCCAACAACAACATCGCGATCACAACCACGAGCGTTGAGTCGATGAGTTCCTTGTAACGGCGGAACCCCTTCTCCTTCGGGTCCCACGGCCACGAACATTTCTGCAGCTCGATTTTCACTTCGCCGAAGAAGTTCTTAACTTTCGTGATCATGTCGATTCAACGTCGCTGCTGGTTCCACACGCCAGGAGGGACTCGAACCCCCAACAGGCGGTTTTGGAGACCGCTACTCTACCAATTGAGTTACTGGCGTA